>Ga0299906_10003984_pt1 | contig 12136 bp, 19 predicted proteins | sample RVTome_14_FD_200259 | JGI IMG/M metagenome (GOLD analysis project Ga0299906, IMG submission 200259) | Soil microbial communities from uranium-contaminated site in the Upper Colorado River Basin, Wyoming, United States - RVT145D125 (version 2) ...
AACGCCATCCTGACGATCACACCCACTCCAGAGGCACGGTTCGAACGCGTGAGCGGAGCCGCGGGCTCCATGACGACCATCGAGACCATCCAGAGACGGCTGTCCGGGCGGGGGGTCTCCCCGGCCGGATAGACGCAGGCACGCGTGCGACCGGCCTCCGGGTGGGAGAACCCGGAGGCGGATGTGAACGAGCACGAGGCGCTCGTCGACCAGGCGGTGCGAACGAAGCACACGGTGCTCCTGATCGGCGGCATGGATACCGGGAAGACCACCCTGTCGCGGGAGCTCCTGGGGGCCGCGCTCGCGGCGGGCCGCCCCGCGGCGCTCCTGGACGCGGATGTCGGACAGAAGACCGTGGGGCCACCGGCGACGATCTCGCTCAAGGTCGTACGGAGCCCCGAGGATCTGGAGCCGGAACCGTTCGCGACGCCCGACGCGCTCTACTTCGTCGGCTCGACCTCGCCGCAGGGTCACCTCCTGCCGGTGGTCGGCGGCGTCGCCGCCCTCCACGAGCAGGCCAAGCAGCTCGGGGCCGATTTCATCGCCGTCGACTCGTCGGGGCTCGTGTCCGGGATCACCGGGCAGACGCTCAAGTACCACAAGGTGGAAGCGCTCCGGCCCGACCTGGTCGTAGGGCTGCAGCGCGGGGAGGAGCTGCTGCCGCTGCTGGGCGTGATCCAGCGGTTCTTCGCGACCGAGGTGGTGCCGCTCGGGGTCCATCCGAGGGTCGTTCCGACGACGGTGGACCTGCGGGCCGAGAACCGAGAGCGATCGATGCGCCGATACTTCTCGGGCGAGCTCCATCGCTTCCGGGTCAAGCCCACCGTCTTCATGCCCGCACTCCCACCGCTGTTCGAACCCGCCGACCTCGACCGGCTCCTGGTCGGGCTGTCCGACGGCGCCGGCGCCTACCCGGGGATCGGCTACCTGGAGCACGCGCCGGACGACGGCGTCATCCGGCTCATCTCGCCCGTGGCAGAGGGTCCCAAGGCGCTTAGACTGGGGTCCGTCCGTCTGGTTGCGTCCTTCCGCGCCAAGCGCGTGGACCTCCGGAACCTGTTCGGATCGGAATAGGAGATCGCTGCGTGCCGTCGCTGGTCAAGAAGCGCCGCAAGAAGATGCGGAAGAAGAAGCACAAGAAGCTGCTGAAGAAGACCCGCTGGCAGCGCCGTCAACAGGGCCGCTAAGGAGCCCGGTCGGTGCGCGTGGCGGTCCCGGTCCGGGCCCGTCCGATCGCGATCGTCCTGCTGGGCGCGATCGCGCTCGGGGCGTGCGGTGACTCGCCGCCTCCCGACCTCTCGGATTCCCGGGCGGTCACGTTCGAGTCGCGCGACGGTGTCACGCTGGAGGGCCGCTTGTTCGGCGACGGCTCGACGGGCGTCGTGCTGTCGCACATGCGACCCGCCGATCAGCGCTCGTGGTTCGCGTTCGCGAACCGGCTCGCCGACCAGGGGTACCTCGTCCTCACGTACGACTTCCGGGGGTACTGCCCGGGCGGCGACGGCGGGTGCTCGCAGGGCGACCTTCGGATCTCGGCGATCTGGCAGGACGTGCTGGGGGCGATCGACTTCATCCGATCCCAGGGGGCTACGAGCGTCGCGCTCGTGGGGGCGAGCATGGGCGGCACGGCCTCACTGGTCGCGGCCGGGGAGGAGGGGACGGAGGTGGCCGTCGTGGTGACCCTCTCGGCACCGACATCGATCGAGGGGCTCGACGCCAACGCCGCTCTGCTTCAACGCGTGGACGCGAACAAGCTGTTCATCGCGGGTGTCGGTGACGCGGCCGCCGCGGCGTCGGCCGAGGAGTTCTACGAGATCGCCCCGCCGCCGAAAGCGGCCCCCGAGATCGTCCCGGCCGACGACCACGGCACCGACCTGCTGACGGGCTCGCGGGGAGAAGCGGTCCAACGCATCGTCGAGACCTACCTCGCGCAGTTCGCGCCGGCATGAGGCTCAGCGCGACGGTGCGACGCTCGGGAACGGCGTCCCCTCGACGGGCCCAGGGAAGGGAGCCTGGTCGCGGTTCGCGAGCGCGATCTGGTAGACGGCCGCGCCGATGATCAACGCGAACAGCACGACGATCGTGATCAGCGTGAAGCGGCGCATCGCCGGAGGCTAGCAGCCGCACCGAGGCCGGCCGTCAGGCGGGGAGCGTGAGCCCCGCCTCGCAGAGCTCGCGGTTACGGGACAGGATGCGGCGCAGGCCCTGGTCGTCGTCGAGGTGGTCGCGGAGGTCGATCTCGAGCGAGATCGCCCCGCGGAACCCGCGCGCCGCGAGCGCCTCGAGGAACCGGCCGAGGTCCAGGACGCCCTGGTCCAGGGGCAGGTGCGAGTCCCAGCCCTTGCCAGCGTTGTTCGACAGGTGGACGTGGGCGAGCCGGTCGCCGAGCCGGGCCGCGGCCTCGACTGGGTCGATGCCCGAGACCGCGAGGTGGCTCGTGTCCAGCGCCACGTCCGGGAACCCCTCGAGCTCGTCGAGCGATTGCCGTGCGTGGATCCGAGCCACGCTCCGCCCGCGGAGCCGTAAGGGGAACATGTTCTCGACGGCGACCCGCACGCCGCGGTCGGTCGCGACGGCGGGGAGCCGTTCGTCGAGCCAGCGCCGATAGGCCGACTGCCACCGGTAGGGCGGGTGCACCACGACAAGCGGCGCGCCCACGCCGAGGGCGAGCTCGATCGCTCGATCGATCTTGCCGACGGGGTCGCGACCCCAGACCCCTCGGGACATCAGGAGGAACGGCGCGTGGATCGCCAGGACGGGGAGCGCGTGATCCTCGGAGAGCGCTCGGACGCGCGACGCGTCCTGGGTGTCGGGATCGTTCATGACCATGAGCTCGATCCCGTCGAAGCCGGTCCGCGCGAACAACGGGAACGCGACATCGATCGGCTTGGAGAAGACCGAGATCGTCGAGCAGATGATGGGGGGACGACCGTCGGGCACGCCGCGATGCTAACAGCGGCCCCTTCCGCCACGGCTATGCTGCGGCCCATGTGGGTGTTCCCTCTCGCGGCGGCGCTCGTCGCCGTGCTGTTCGCCGCCGCGCTCGTGCGTCGGTACGCCGACAGCCGTCGGCCGCACGAGCTGGTCTGGGCGCTCGCGCTCCTGATGTATGCGGGGGCGTCCCTCGCCGTGGCGCTCGGCGTCGCGAACGGATGGACCTCAGGGGAGTTCCGCGTCTACTGGGTGCTCGGCGCCGTGCTGAACGTCCCGTTCCTCGCCGCGGGCGAGCTCGAGCTGCTGTTCCGTGGCCGCGGCGTGCGATGGACCCTGTACGTGCTGCTCACCTTCATCACCGCTTACACCTTCGCGGTCGTTCGCACCGCGGAGATCCACACGGCGGCCCTCGCGCAGGACCTGCCCTCGGGCAAGGAGGTCTTCGGCGACGGCACCGCGGCCCATCGGTTGCCCCAGGTCGTCGCGATCCCCGCGTACCTCGTCCTGCTCGGCGGGACCCTGTGGTCGGCCCGGCGCATGCGCGGCCGGCCCGAGCTCCAGGACCGGTTCTGGGGCACACTCGTGATCGCGTTCGGCGCGACGATCATCGCGGGTTTCGGATCCTGGTTCGCCGCGCTGGGTTATCTGGTCCCGTTCTCGCTCTCGCTCTTCGTAGGCATCTGCGTGATGTTCCTCGGGTTCCTGCGCGCCGCGCGGCGAGTCGATCTCGCACCGACGAGCTGACGCATCCCGCGTCGAGGTGATCTGCCGGCAGGTCCGTTACGTGAGCGACCCGAACCAGCTGGGTCCGTCGGTGCTCGGCCGAGTCGGAGGCTGACCGACCGCCTCCTCGGTGATCCAGATCTCGTCGTACCGGGCGACGTCCACCCCTTCGACCTCGACCAACAGGACCCCGTCCTCCGGCCAGAACATCTTGTCCACCGGCGTCCACTGGCCGTCGCTCCCGAGCCACAGCTGGTACCCGTGTCCTGGGGCGGGCTCGGGGCAGAACTCCGCGGCCAGGTAGAGGGTGCGGATGTCCGGCGCGGAGACCTCGACGATCCCGCTGTCCGGCGGCGTCTGATCCTGCGGCGTCACGTTCACGGGCGAAGCGCCCGGCGACCGCATCGCCGAGAGGATCTCGAGCGCGGTGCCCGTGCGCGTCTCGGCGTTCGAGAGACGGCTCCCGAGCACGAGCGAGAGGCCACCCATCGCCACCAGCGCCACGGCCGAGGCCGCGACCGCGATCAGCGCGCCGCGACGAGGCGTTCGGCCGGCGAGCGGGACCTCGTCCATCGCGTGATGGAGGCGGGGCAGGAGGGTCTCGGGCGGATCGACGGGCGGCGCGGCGAGCGCGAGATCGCCCGACACGGCCTGGAACTCGGAGAGGGTGGCCCGGCACGTCGCGCACGAGGGCACGTGGTCGACGAGGATCCGGTCGGCCTCGGCCGCCTCATCGCCCGAGAGCGAGAGCAGCACGTAGCCCGCCAGGAGCTCGTCGATGCGCTCGTGATCCACGGTCACGACTCCCACTCCTCTCGCAGGGCTTCGCGCAGCTTCCGCATGGCCGCCAACGTCCTCGTCTTCACGGTTCCGATCGGGATGCCGAGCTCCTCGGCGATCCGCACCTGCGTCTTGCCCTCGAAATACGCCATCTCGAGCACCTGCTGCTGCGCCGGAGGAAGGGTCGCGAGCGCGGCGCGAACCTCCTTGCGCCGAACGCGCAGGTACGCGTCCTCGACGACGTCCTCCGCAGGGTCTTCGCCGGTCGCGGGCTCGAGGTTCGCCGCACGCTCGGTCCGGCGCCTGAGGCGCTCCTCTCGGCGGACGGCATCGACGGCCCGGTGATGGACCAGGGACAGGAAGAAGGACCGGAACGCCCCCCGCGCGGGGTCGAACGCCTCGGGCGCTCGCCACAGCGCCAGGAAGGCGTCCTGGACGACCTCCTGGGCGATCAGGTCCTGCGACGTCACGCGCAGCGCCACGCCGTAGGCCGACCGGCCGTACCGCCGGTACAGCTCGTCGAAGGCCGGCCGCTCGCGAGCCGACACCAGCCTGTGCAGCTCGAGATCGTGACGATCGTCCTCGTCCACGGGCTGTTTCCTACCACACGCGGGCCGCGGCTCCCTCGGTAGCATGCGGTCGGTGCCCGAGGTCCTGATGTACGCGCGACCGGGATGCGGTCTGTGCGACGAGGCGCGCGAGGTGATCATGGCGGTGCGGGCGCGGACGCCGTTCGAGTACCGGGAGGTCGACGTGACCGGCGACGACGCGCTCGAGCTCGAGTACGGGATCAGGATCCCCGTCGTGCTCGTGGATGGGCGCGAGCTCTTCGAGATCCGCGTCGACGCTGGCCGCCTTGGGGAGGCCCTCCGGACTTAGTGCATTCGTGAAGACGCGTTCACGAATGCACTATCATCCTCCGCCGTGACCGAGCGACCGATCCCGGAGGCGACCGTCGGACGACTCCCCGTCTATCTCCGCGCCCTGGTCGAGCTCGCGGAGTCCGGGAGCCCGACCGTGTCCTCGGAGGCACTCGCCGAGCTCACCGGCGTGAACTCGGCGAAGGTGCGCAAGGACCTGTCGCACCTCGGCTCGTACGGCACCCGGGGGGTCGGATACGACGTCGCCTACCTCGTGCATCAGATCCGCCGCGAGCTCGGGCTGACCCAGCACTGGCCGATCGTGATCGCGGGGATCGGGAACCTCGGGCATGCGCTCGCGAACTACCGAGGGTTCGCCGAGCGCGGGTTCCGGCCGACGGCGCTCGTCGACAACGACCCGGCGAAGATCGGGGAGGAGGTGGCCGGGCTCCGGATCCGACCGGTCGAGGACCTGCCGGCGATCGCAGGTGACCACGAGGCGTTGATCGGCGTGATCTGCACGCCCGCACCGTCGGCGCAGGCCGTCGCCGACGCGATGGTCCACGCGGGCGTCCGGTCGATCCTGAACTTCGCGCCGGCGGCCCTGGTCGTGCCCGAGGGGGTTTCGGTGCGCAAGGTGGACCTGGCGGTCGAGCTCCAGATCCTGACCTACTACGAGCAGCGCAAGGCCGCGCTCGCGGAGGTCAAGGGGCGTCGGGGTCGCGGCCGACGACCGATGGGTCGGGCCGCTACTTCGCGATCGTGATCCAGAGCGCGATGAAGATCACGATCACGGTCACGCCGAACAGGATGAACTGCACGGCTCCCTGCTCGATCAGCGGCACCTCTTGGGCCAGCATCGCTCCTCCTAGGCGGGTCCGTACCACGGCGGGGCCGTCCCGCCCGTCAGGATCTCCTTGCGCTTGCGCTCCGCCCTGTCCAGGAAGGGCAGGTGGGCGCCGAACAGCAGCGTCGAACCGATCAGGAACATCCAGGAATACCGGTTGACGCTGCCGGAGTCGTGGCGGAGGTAGACCGTCAGGATCGGGCCGCCGTCGATGAAGAACGCGTGCGCGGCCGAGAGCGAGACCCCGTCGTCGGTCGCGTAGAACTCGACGTTCTGGACCGTGAAGTCCGTCGTCGTGAGGGCGCCGGGCTCGTGCTCGTTCTTGCCGAGATCCTCGTTCGCCTGCTCGGCGAGGAACCCCTGCGCCGCCGCCGTCACCGACTGGACCGATTCCGTGTCGGCGTCGTTCGTGCCGGGTTCGCGCCATCCGTCGCCCGGGTAGGACGCGAAGGCCGGGTACACCGCCTCGGGATCGGTCCCGGCCGCCTCGACGACCCACGCGGGCTCGGCCCCGCGGGGGCCGAGGTCCACAGGCGTGTCGACCCCCTGGGAGTAGAAGCCGAACGTCCACAGCGAGGACAGGAGGATCATCCAGCCGAAGAACGAGACCGCCAGCACCAGGTACCCCATCCGCCGGCCGAACACCGCCGCGAGCACGATCAGCACGCTGCCCACGAAGAGCACGAACGCCATGACCACGGTGAGCCCGCCCTTCAGCAGCGTCTCGCACCCGATCTCGAAGCCGAGACAGCCTTGGGCGAGCATCAGAACTCGATGTTGGTCGTCGGGTTGGGCTTGTTGGTGGGGTCGCCGTCCAGGAACTGATCGATCGCCTTGGTCACGGCCTCCGGGTTCGTGCACACGTTCTCGCTGAACCTCACCTCGTCCTCGTCCTGGATGCTGACGATGTAGTTCACGATGTCGTTGATCTGCTGATCGCCGAGCGCGCCCGCGAACCGGATGCTCCACGACGGCATCAGGCCTCGCCCCTGCTCGATCGTGGTGTAGATGTCGTCCAGGCCGTAGATCAGCGGGTGCCCGGTGAACGGCCCGCCGCAGACCGTGGTCAGGTCCGGCGTCGGCTGGACGTCGTACGGGTCGTCCGGGGTCAGCGTGTTGGGGATGAGGGATCCCTGCAGCGTGGGGCCGTGGCACTGCACGCAGCCAACGCCGGCCTGGTTGTCCTCCGAGTAGAGCTCGACGGCGTGCGCGCCGCGGTCGATCGCGTCGCTGATCAGGTCCCGCTCCTGGTCGAGGTTCTGCTCGGGTTCGAGGAGCCAGACGGCGGGCACCCAGATCACGAAGAACAAGACCGTCACCACGCCCCATCCCTGCAGCTTCTGGAGCAGCGGGGTCTCGAGGTCGGGGTCGGAGGGACCCGGGCGCATCGCGTTCGGGATGTCGGCCTCCCGCCGCTGGCGGCCGCGGAGGACGAGCACGCCGCCGGCGATCGCGAGGAAGATCGCGCCGCCGACCGCCAGGATGATTCCCTGGGCCTGGGACAGCCCGAGCATCACTGCACCGCCACGCAGAACGGGCCCGCTAGAGGCTTGTGGATCGTGTCGATCCCCCGGGGTGGGCCCAGGATGATCTCGGCGGTGTCGACCAGGACGTCGCCGGTGTCGGTGACCGTGACCTTGAACCGATCCATCCCGTGCGGCGCGGGACCGAGCTTGTACTCGCCGGCGGTGTTGTACTTCGAGCCGTGGCACGGGCATTCGAACCACTGCGACTGCTGGCAGAACGGGACCCGGCACCCCAGGTGGACGCACCGCTGGTACAGCGGCATGATCCCCTGGGCCGTGACGCCCTCGGTCGCGTAGTCGACGTCGCCCTCGGGCTTGCCGTTGTACTTGACGATGTAGAAGCGACCGGTGCCCGAGTAGAACGGCACGTCGTTGTCCTCGATGTAGGCGAGGATGTCGTCCAGCTTGCCGACGTTGATCAGCGAACCGAACCCGCCGCGCAGGTTCGGCCACAGGAAGGCGATCGTCGCGCCCCCGAACTCCGCGCCGAACACCAACAGCGACACGACGAGCGAGCGGCGGAAGAACTCGCGACGGCTCACGGGCTTGGGGGCGGGTGGCGCCGGTTCGCCCAGGATCGCGGCGCCGGCCGCGGCGTCCGCCTGCCGCTGGGCCCGCCTGGACCGGGCGAACGACAGCCCGAAGACGATCGCGAACAGATCGATGACCACGATCACGACGATGACCGCGACGGTGCCGCTCGAGATGGCGAGGAGGGGGGTCATAGCTCGAAGAAGACCCCCTGCGCCCACGGCCAGACCCAGTTGTAGCCGGTGCCGCGGAAGAACGAGCCGATGATCGTCAGCACCGCCCCGAACATCATGAGCATCGTGAACAGCGTGATCGCGATCTTGCGATCGCCGGGCTTGGTGCTCGGGTTCCGGTCCACGAACGGCGCGACCGCCAGGGCGAGCAGCACGAGCGTCGGCGCGAACAGCACTCCGGCGACCATCGGGTGGAAGTAACGGAGCAGCTCCTGCAGGCCGAGGAAGTACCACGGCGCCTTCGACGGGTTCGGGGTCAGGTTCGGGTTCGCGAGCTCTCGGAGCGGGGCGTTGACGAACGTCGAGAAGATCGTGAGCGCCCCGAGGACGAGCATCATCGCCACGAACTCCTCGATCAGCAGGTGCGGCCACACGTTGATGCGGTCGCCCTGCTCGCGCTCGACGCGCTGGATCCCCTCGGGCGGGACGAGCGCCAGCAGCCGGTGCTTCTCGGGCGCCCCCCGCTTCGGTTCGGGGACGTTGCCGGTCGGCGCGGGCGCCTGGCGCTCGGGTGCGGTGAGCGTCGGGGCCGCGACGGCTGCCGCCGGCGCGGCGACGCCAGCGGCCGCAGGTGCGGCCCCTGCGGCGGGCGCAGCAGCCGGGGGGGCGGCAGCGGCGGGCGCCGCTGCGGGTTGCGGTGCGGCTCCATCGCCCGCGGCCGGCGCGGGTGTCGTGGCGGGTCCCTCGCCGGACTTCGCGCGCGCCGCCCGGAGGGCGGCGGCCCTCGCACGGCCCTCGGCCACGCGGCGGTCGGCGCCCTTGCCGACCTCCTCAGCAAGGACGCGGTCGAAGGTCTCCTGGTCCAGCGATGCGTCGTCTCGAGCCATGTCCCCTTCTCCGCTAGAGCGGTCCCGAGATGCCGCCGTCCTTGCGGATCCGCCAGAAGTGGACCGAGAGGAAGATCACCAGGACGAACGGCAGGGCGAGCACGTGCAAGACGTACCACCGGAGCAGGGTGTCCGGACCCACGATCACCCCACCGAGCAGCAGGAAGTTGGCCTGCTTCGCGATCAGCGGCGAGTAGCCGGCGAGCGACGTCCCGACCGTGACCGCCCACACCGCCAGCTGGTCCCACGGCAGCAGGTACCCGGTGAACGACAGTCCCAGCGTGAGGAACAGCAGCAGCACACCCACCACCCAGTTGAACTCTCGGGGCGGCTTGTACGAGCCGGTGTAGAAGACCCGGGCCATGTGCAGGGTCACGGTGAACACCATCAGGTGCGCGCCCCATCGGTGAAGGTTGCGGACCAGGTCGCCGAAGAACACCGACGTGCGGATGTTCTGCATGTCCGTGTAGGCCGCGGCCGAACCGAGCTCGGCGGCGGGGCGATAGAAGAACATCAGGTAGATGCCCGTGATCGTCAGCAGGATGAACAGGAAGAACGAGAGGCCACCCAGGCAGAACGTGTAGGTGAGCTTCAGCCCGTGCCGCTTCATCTTCACCGGGTGCAGGTGATAGAGCACGTTGTTCATCGTGGCCAGGGCACGGTCGCGAGAGGTGTCTCGGTAGCCGCGACGGAAGATCGACCCGGGGCGGAACATCGATCTCCAGACTTCGGTGTCGCGGACGCGGTCGAGGGCTTCGCCGGGCGCCGGCAGCTTCAGCTTCGCCACGTCGTCCCCTTCATCCCCTTCCCCGTCTAGCCGGCCTCGGCGCGTTGTGACTCGGGCACCGAGGCCATCGTCCGCTGCCCGCGCGAGGCCTCCGGCAGCCGCGCATAGTACAGCGTGTCGGTGGGGCACCGGTCGACGCACACCGAGCACCGCGTGCACGCGTTGTCGTCGACGACGAACACCGAGTACGCGGAGCCGACCTCGGCCCCGACGGCGCCATCCTCCGCGTCCTGGACGATGTCGGTCGACATCATGTAGATGCAGTTCCACGGGCAGACGTCTTCGCACGCCCGGCATAGGATGCAGTTGTCGGGGTCGAGCATCAGGTGCTTGGGCGACTTGACGCCCTTCGCGAGCCAGTCGGGGTCGACGGTCTCGACGACGTAGTCCGTGTGGACGTCGACCTCGGTCTTGGTGAACGGCATCGTCTAGATCCTCCTCACCGGTACCCGCCGGTGGGACGATCGGCGGTGCCGCCCCGGAGCTTGCGCCGCCAGTTCTGCATGATCGCCCCGATCACGACCACGGTCACGAATGGACCGACGGAGAGGTTCGCCGCCACGAAGTCCCGGGCGAGCGGATGCCAGTCCGAGGTCCCGGACAGGCCGCCCCAGCCGAGCTTCTGCTCCGCGTAGTAGAGCCAGAACGAGGGGATGACCGCCATCGTGATGACGCTGAAGAAGGCGAACCCGAGGGAGAACAGAACCGCGGTCGTCCAGGTCCATTCGAAGTTCTTGACGATCGGCTCCGCGCGTTCCTTCGCCCTGACGAGCACCTTCGGGACCTTCATGCGGCCTCCGTCGCCACGACCGTCCTCTCGTTCCCCACGTCTTCGTGCGCCGGGCCTCGTTCGTGCCTGGACCGAGTCGGATTATAGTCGCGCGCCCCGGCGTCCCCGCGCGGTCGCGTACCCGCTCGCTGCTTGTGAATCGATTCACAAGGCCGTGGGTCACTATCGCAGGACCGGGCGTGGGACCGCAACCCACCGCGCCCGCGGCCGCCGAACCCCCTGTTCGAGCGCCGACCCTAGACTGGCTCGGTGACCGGGGTGCTCGCCGACTGGGTCCAGGACGGCCTGGGGTCGTGGTGGGCCCCGGGTCTCGCGTTCGGCGCGGGGGTGATCTCGTTCGCATCGCCGTGCGTGTTCCCGCTGGTGCCCGGCTACCTCTCGTTCGTGGCCGGCGGCGAGGTGCGCGAGGAACGCCAGCCGGTGGTGCCGATCCTGCTGTTCATCGGAGGGTTCGCCGCGGTGTTCTCGGCGCTCGGCGCCTTCACCGGCGCGATGACGCGGTTGCTGCGGTCGACGGCGGGCATCCGGATCTCGGGCGCGATCATCATCGCGTTCGGGGTTCTGATGCTCTTGTACGCGCTGCGGCTCGGGTCGCCGTCCCTGTTCCGCGAGAGCCGTCCACTGCTCGAGCGAGCCAGGCCCGGCCGCGCGTGGGCGTTCCCGCTGGGCGTCGCGTTCGGCGCGGGGTGGACGCCGTGCATCGGCCCGGTCCTCGCGGGCGTGCTGGCGATCGCGGGCTCTCAGGGCGGCTCGCTTCGCGGCGCCCTCCTCCTGTTCGTCTACTCGATGGGCCTCGGCCTGCCGTTCCTGCTGGTGGGGGTGGGGATCCGAAAGCTGATGGGCGCCCTGGCGTTCGTCAAGCGCAACTACCAGTGGATCGCCGGGGTCTCGGGTGTCGTGATGATCGCGATCGGGGTGCTGGTCGCGACGAACCTGTGGACACGGATGCTCGGCCCCGTCTTCCGCGCGATCGACGATTTCAGCCCGCCGATCTGAGGTGCAGCGTGACCGATCGTGGGTAACTCCGGAGCGCGGAGCCGTGCGTCCGCGAGCCCGGGGACGGTGCTACAGTGCGCCGGGCCTCGGTGCCCGTCTGAGGTCCACGCGGAGGGATACCGGCAAGGTGCGCAGGAGAACGGTCGTGGTCCTGGGCCTGGCGGCCCTGGCCCTCGTGGCCGCGGCCTGTGCGCCGAACGCCACCCAATCGGCGCTGGAGCCCAAGGGTCCGTACGCGCAGAAGTCCTATGACCTGTTCGTCCCGGTGTTCTGGGTCGCGGTCGCGATCTTCGTCATCGTCG
>Ga0299906_10003985_pt1 | contig 12136 bp, 9 predicted proteins | sample RVTome_14_FD_200259 | JGI IMG/M metagenome (GOLD analysis project Ga0299906, IMG submission 200259) | Soil microbial communities from uranium-contaminated site in the Upper Colorado River Basin, Wyoming, United States - RVT145D125 (version 2) ...
CCAGCAGCGAGAGCTCGAGGAAATTGCGGCCGTCCAGCGGAAGGTCGACGATCTGGCCGCCGTCGATCACGGTGGCCTGTGCCGCCGACTCGCGATCGACCGGCGTCGAGGGCGCCGTGACGAAGACTTCCTCGGTGACGTTGCCCAGCTCGAGCGGGACTTCGATCCAGAGCTCCTGTCCGACCTGAAGCCCGGTGCGCATGATAGACGTCCGGTAGCCGTCTTCCCGGATCTCCAGGCTGTAGCTGCCGGGCGGGAGAGCCGACAGCGTAAAGGTTCCGTCCTCTGCGGTCACGGTTCTGCGGACCTCGCCCGTCGCTTCGTTGTCGAGCGTGAGCGCCAGTCCGGCGAGGGGCCGCCCGGCCGGATCGAGCACGATTCCACGCACCGAGGCGCGGTCCGACTGTGCCTGAGAGGGACCGACGCTCCACAGGGCGATCAGGAGGTACGTTGCGAGCGCGTTGAACGTGATCTTTTCTGACATGTGTCGGAGTCCGGTAAGCGATTTGGACTCAGGGTGGAATATGGTATCCGTTCGGGGCCGATATTGCTGCGTTTTCCGCCGGCCCCGGCACGTAAGGACGTTCGTGCGGGACTTTCGTTAGTCGATTTTCAAACGTTGACACGCGGTGAACGTCGAACCAGCAAATGTGCTCGTGCCGGTCGTTGACACTTCCTCCGACGGGCCGATATAGTCCCAGGATACTGTTAAACTATTGAAATCGAAGAAGACGAATTGCCCATAGTGAGGAAACGATGAGGAAACCTGCCGCGTTGTCAGCCCTGTTGCTCGGTCTGGCGCTGACCGCAGCCGCGCAGAGCCCGAGGCGCGTCGAGCTTGGGGACTGGCCCGAGCTGCGGGGACCGTTGGGGGACGGCACGTCCGCCGAGACCGGGCTTCCCGGGAGTTGGGCCATAGACGGAGAGAACTTTCTCTGGCGGGCGCCTTTCGGCGGCCTGTCGGCTCCCGTCGTCCTTGGAGATCGCGTCTACGTGCAGAATCCTTCCGGCCGCGGCCCGGAGCTTCAGGAGCGCGTGATGGCGCTCGACGCGAACACGGGAGAGGTCGTCTGGGAATACAAGTTCAACATCTTTCAGAGCGACGTGCCGACCCATCGCGTGGGCTGGGCCTCGCCTGCGGCGGATCCGGAAACCGGCAACGTGTACGCGATGAGCGGGAACGCGGGCGTGTTCGCGCTCAACTCCGACGGCGAGCTTCTGTGGGAGCGCTCGTTCGCCGAAGAATGGGCGGCCTTCACCACGCACGGCGGCCGGACCTCCTCGCCCACGATTTACGGAGACCTGGTGATCGTGTCGGCGGCCATCTCGAGCTGGGGCTCGAACTGGAACCGGGCGCACCGCCTGGTAGCGCTCGACAAGCGGACCGGTGACATCGTCTATGCCGCCGCGCCCGGCGGACGTCCCTACGACACGGCCTACGCGCCGCCCGTCATCGCCACGATTGCCGGACAGCGCCTGCTGATCCAGGGTCTGGGCAACGGCGGGGTCCACGCGATCAAACCGCTGACGGGCGAGGTCGTGTGGAGTTTTCCGTTCTCCCGGCGCGCGATCAACACCGGCGTAGTGGTCAGGGACGACATGGTGTTCGTCTCGCAGGGTGACGAGAACCTCGAGGGCAACGAGCTGGGCACGATCGCCGCGATCGCGGGCTCGCGCACCGGGGACATTACCGAGACCGTCTGGGAGAGGCGCGGCCTCGAGTTCGGTTTTGCTTCGCCGGTCACCGACGGCGAGACGCTCTACCAGATCGACAACGGCTCGACGCTCCACGCGTTCGACATGGAGTCGGGCGAGCTGCTCTGGAGCGAGCCCCTGGGGAACGCGCAGCGAGCGCACCCGGTGCTCGCCGACGGCAAGATCTATGTGGGCACGAACGGCGGCACGTTCTTCATCATTCGCCCGGGCCGCGCAGGCGCCGACGTCCTCAGTCGGGTGACGCTGCCGGTGAGCACGGACAGTTGCTGCGGATCGGAGGGGACTCCCGAGCAGGTCGTCGCGAGCGCCGCGGTCTCGCGCGGCCGGATTTACTTCGTATCGAGCGACGCGGTCTACGCCTTTGGGCCGGCCGAGCCGCGCTCCCTGACCGGCTGGGCTCTCGACGAACCCGCCGACGCGGGAGCGGGCGCACCGGCACACCTGCAAGTGGTCCCGACCGAGATGGTTCTCGATCCCGGCGAGACCGTCGAGCTTCGCGCCCGGCTCTTCGACAGCCGGGGCCGGTTCCTCCGGGAAGCCGACGGTGTGGACTGGGCGCTCGAGGGTCTCGAGGGTACCCTCGACGGTAACACGTTCACCGTCTCGGGAGAGGCCCAGTTTCAGGCCGGGGTCATTCGGGCTTCGGCCGGGGGCCTGACGGCGGAATCCCGCGCGCGGGTCGCCCATCCCCTGCCGATAACGGAAGGCTTCGACTCTTACGAAGACGGCGAGTTGCCCCCCGGCTGGGTCAACGCGCAGGCGGGCCGGTTCGTCGTCTCGACGCTCGATGGCGAGAAGGTCCTCGAGAAGCCGCCCGACGAGACGCTCTTTTCCCGGGCGCGGGCGTTCATCGGCCCGGCGGACTGGTCCGACTACACGTTCGAGGCCGACGTCCGGGCGCCGATGCGCCGCCGCCAGATGGCCGACGTCGGGGTGACCGTCCAGACGTACTCTCTGGTCCTGTACGGCACCACCCAGCGCCTGAAGCTGGAGCCCTGGGAGCCGGAGATCGGGCGCACCGTGACGGTCCCGTTCGAATGGGAGCCGGATGCCTGGTATCGGCTCAAGCTCAGGGTCGAGAACCTGCCCGACGGCCAGGTGCGCGCGCGCGGCAAGGCCTGGCCCGTCGGCGAGTCCGAGCCGGAGGAATGGCTGATCGATCGGGTCGATCCGATCGGGAACCGGCAGGGAGCGCCGGGGCTGTTTCTGAACGCCCCGCAGGGCGCGTACCTCGATAACCTCGTGCTCACGGCGAACGAATAGCGGGAGAAACAGAATGACGAAAGGATTCAGGAATTCCGCGGTGTCTCTGGCGGTGTTTCCCCTGGTGCTGGCCGCATCCGTCGCCGCCGCGACGGGGCCGGCATCGGAGCCCGGTACGGGCGACTGGCCCATGTGGGGGGGCACGGGGGACCGGAACATGGTGTCGGAGATGACGGACCTCCCCACGTCGTGGGATATCGGGACCGGCGCGAACGTGAAGTGGGTGGCCGAGCTCGGATCGCAGAGCTACGGGAACCCGGTCGTCGCGAACGGGATCGTATTCGTCGGCACGAACAACGAGCTGTTGCGCGATCCGAATCAGCCGGGCGACCGCGGCGTGCTGATGGCCTTCCGCGAATCCGACGGAGAGTTTTTGTGGCAGCAGACGCATACGAAGCTGGAATCCGGCCGCGCCAACGACTGGCCGTTTCAGGGTATCGCCTCGTCCCCGCTGATCGATGGCGAGATCCTCTACTACACCACCAACCGGGGCGTCGTGATGGCGTTGGACATTCACGGCTTTCGCGACGGCGAGAACAGCGGCCCGTTCACCGGCGAAGAGCTGACCGGCGAGTTCGACGCCGACGTCATCTGGGCCTTCGACATGATCGAGGAAGTGGGCGCCTACCCGCATAACCTGGCCAATTCCTCGCCGGTCATGTGGGGCGATCTGATCTACGTGAGCACTTCGAACGGACACGACGAGAGCCACGTGCACGTGCCGTCTCCCCTGGCCCCGTCCATCGTCGCGCTCGACAAGAACACCGGAGAGCTGGTCTGGGAGGACAACTCGGTCGAAGACCGCATCCTGCACGGCCAGTGGTCCACGCCCGCCGTGGGCGAGATCGACGGCGTCGTCCAGGTCGTCTCCGCGCAGGGCGACGGATGGGTGCGAAGCTACGTGGCCGAAACGGGAGAGAAGCTCTGGGAGTTCGACTCGAATCCCAAGGATTCGGTCTGGCCCCGGACGCGCAACGAGGTCATCTCGACGCCCGTGATCTACGAGGACCGGGTCTACATCGCCAACGGTCAGGACCCCGAGCACGGCGAAGGCGTGGGACATTTCTATGCGATCGACGCCACCGGGCGCGGCGACATCACCGAAAGCGGGCTGATATTCCACTTCGAGGGCCGGCGCTCGATCTCGACGGCTGCGGTCGCCGACGGCCTGGTCTATATTTCCGACTTCAGCGGGTTCCTCCACTGCCTCGACGCCGACACGGGCGAGAAGTACTGGGAGTACGACACGTTCGCGGCGATCTGGGGCTCGCCGTTCGTGGCCGACGGCAAGGTGTACCTGGGCGACGAAGACGGCGACGTCGTGGTCCTGCGCCACGACCGCGAGATGGAAGTCCTGGCCGAGATGAACATGGGGAGCGCCGTCTACGCCACGGTCGTCCCGGCCCACGGCGTCCTGTTCCTCAACAACCGGAACGAGCTGTTCGCGCTGGAGGTCGAGTAGGCATGATCCGGCTGCTGGTGCTCGTCGGGATTCTGGCTCAGGGTGTGCCCGTCCGTCAGGCGCCCTCCGACGCCTGGAGCCAGTTTCGCGGCAGCCACGACCTCCGCGGCGTGTCCGCCAGCACGGTGAAGGACGACCTCGAGGTTCTCTGGACCTATGATACCGGCGACGCGATCGACTCCTCGGCGGCCATCTCCGACGGCGTCGTTTACGTCGGTGTCGGCAATGGAGAGCTGACGGCTCTCGACCTCGATTCGGGCGAGCTGCTCTGGACCTATGCGACCGGCAGCTTCATCGGCGAGTCCTCTCCGGCGGTCCACGGAGGCGCGGTCTACATCGGGGATCTCGACGGGATCGTTCACGCTGTCCGAACCGACGACGGCGCCGGCATCTGGAAGTTCGAAACCGAGACCGAGATCAAGGCGTCTCCGGTCGTCGTGGACGGCATGGTCCTGATGCCGTCCTACGACACGTACCTCTACGCCATCGACGCGGCCACGGGCGCGCTTCGATGGAAAGTCCAGACCCAGGGGCAGGTCCACGCGACCGTGGCCGTCCGGGACAGTCTGGCCTTCGTGGCCGGTTGCGACGGTATCTTCCGGGCGCTGCGCCTTGAAGACGGCTCGGAGGCCTACCAGATACCCATCGGCTCCTATACCGGAGCCTCGCCCGTTCTGGACGGCGACCGGGCCTACGTCGGAACCTACGACGCCGAAGTTGTGGCGCTCGATCTCAGCCGGCATGAAATCCTGTGGCGCTACGCGCACCCGGAGCGGTCCTTCCCGTTCTACTCGTCGGGAGCGCTGACCGGCGACCTCCTGATCCTGGGAGGCCGGGACAAGTTCGTCCACGCGATCGACGTCGCGACCGGCGAGGCCCGATGGACCTACGAGACGCGCGCCCGCGTGGATTCCTCTCCCCTAGTCGCGGGCAACCGGGTCTATGTCGGATCGAGCGACGACCGCTTCTATGTCCTCGACCTTGAAACGGGCGGAAAACTCTGGGAGTTCAACGCCGGGGCCGCCTTCACCGCCTCGCCTTCAATCGCCTCGGGCCGCGTCGTGATCGGCGCGACCGACGGCGTCGTCTACTGTTTCGGATAAGGCGCTCGGCTTTCAGCCGTCAGGTATCTGCTGACAGCCCGAACCCCGAGGCTGTAAGCTTCCCTGGACATGTTCGACCGCTACACGGAGCGCGCCCGCCGCGTGATCTTCTTCGCCCGCTACGAGGCCAGTCAGTTCGGCAGCTCCGGCATCGAGATCGGGCACCTGCTCCTGGGGCTGATGCGCGAGAATCGCAACATTTTCCAGCGCTTCGTTCCGCGGGCGTCGATTCCCGATATCCGAAGGGAGATCGAGCTGCGGATGCCGCCTGGAGCCGGGAAAGTTTCGACGTCGATCGACCTGCCGCTCACGAACGAATGCAAGCGCGTGCTCGCTTACGCCTTCGAGGAGTCGGAGCGCCTGAACCACCGCCACATCGGTACGGAGCATTTGCTCCTCGGGATGCTGCGCGAGGACCATGTGGCGTCCGAGGTTCTCAGGCAACAGGGGCTCGAAATCGAGAGCATTCGGGAGGCGCTGTCCAGGTCCGTGATCGACGAGGGGGCGACCGCGCTGCCGACCAGGGTCTGGGTTCCGGACTCGGCAACAGCCCTGCGCATCGCGGAAGCCGTGCTCATTCCCATCGTCGGAGGGGAACAGGTGGAGAAAGGCCGGCCCTTCGGGGCTGAACTGCGGGGAGACACCTGGTTTGTCAGGAGCACGCGGGAGGATGGGAAGTCCGGGGTGCTCTCCGTCGTGATCATGAAGGACGGGCGCATCGCTTTCGCGGGACAAAGTGACGGATGAGACGCTTACGCTATGCCCTGGCCTCGAGCCTCGACGGCTTCATCGGCGGGCCGAACGGCGAGTACGACTGGATCGAGATGAATCCCGCGCAGGTCGATCCGTTCTTCAAAAAGTTCTACGCGCAGTTCGACACCGCGATCATGGGGCGCAAGAGCTTCGAGCAGTACGGCGGAGCCGTGGACGGCATGGACACTTACGTGTTCTCGCGGACGCTCTCTCCGGCGGATCAGAAGAGCGTGACCGTCATCGGAGGGAAAAGCGGTCTCGAGCGCGTCGCGGAGCTGCGCTCGGGCGGGGGCAAGGACATCTGGCTCTTCGGCGGCGGCGTTCTTTTCGGGAGCCTGGCCCGGGCGGGGCTCGTCGATACGGTCGAAGTTGCGATATTTCCGGTGATCCTCGGCGCCGGCCTGCCTCTGATGTCGGGCTGCGACAGTCGCGTGCGGCTGAAGCTCGAGGAGACCGACACGAGCCTCGACGGCGTCGTGGGTCTCACCTACTCGGTCGAGCGCTGACGACGCGATTCGGGCGAGATTCCGACGGTGGCGGAATTCAGAACCGGCCGGCCGCGGTCTTCAATCCAGGAACGCCCTGACGATCTCCAGAAACTCTTCCGGATTCTCCTCGCTCGGATAGTGTCCCAGACCGGGCATCGTGACGATCTCGACCTGGGGCAGGACGCGTCTCAGCTCGGTCTGGGTTTCAGCCGGCACGATCGTGCTGCGGCCGCCCAGGATATAGATGATCGGCGAGCGGATCTCGCTGACGAAACGCCAGAGGTCCGTGGGCACGAAGCCGTCGTTGATGGCCGGATCCCGCTTCCAGACGACGCGGCCGTCGTCGCGGCGCTTCGAGCCGAACTCGACGTACGCGCGCAGGACGGGCTCCGAAGTCCGGGGGCTGGACGCGATGAGCTCCCCGAGCAGCTCGTCTTCTGTGGCCCAGCCGGCTTCCTCCCGGCGGATGCGGCCCGCCAGGCTGCCGGCGATCGTCGACGGGCGCTCCGGCCCGACGTCTTCGGAGATGACCGCGGCGGTCAATTCCGGATTGCGGGCCGCGAACACTTGTGCGACGCGGCCCCCGGTCGAGTTGCCCCACAGGACGATGTCGGCGAGTCCGAGCTCGGCGGCGAGCCCCTCGATATCGGTCACATAGTCTTCGACCAGATAGTCCCCGTCGGGATGCCAGGCCGAGTCGCCATGCCCCCGCATGTCGACGGCCAGAACGCGGTAGTCGCCGGCGAGGCGGGCCGCGAGCGGGTCGAACGTGCGGGCGATCCGGCCGATCCCGTGAAGCAGGATCATGGGCTGGCCGTCGGGCGAGCCCCATTCCACGTAGTGAATCCGGAGGCCGCCGACGGTGACGTAGCGGTCTTCCGGCTGGGCCTGCGCCATGGCGAGCGACAGGGCAAGGATCGTGGCCGAAAACGGGATGGCAATCATGGGACCTCCGTGAGGGTGGTTCGCTTCTTTGTGATTCTACCGGCCGATTATAAGATCAGCGTGTCTTTCTTCAGAAGGAGGCAGCATGCGGCTTTTGTGCGCGCTCATCGTGGCGGGTCTTGCGGCCCTCGCCGCGTACCCGCAAAATGCGGACATGGAGAACCTGGGCCTGGCCGGAGATCGTTTCGAACCGTTGACGTGGGATGCGATGACCGCCGAACAGAAGGCCATGGTCGAAAGCGTTCTGGCCGGGCCGCGTCCCGGCCTGGGCGGCCCGTTCAACGTCCTGCTCCGCAGCCCGGAGATGGGGAACCTGGCCCAGGAGCTGGGCGCTTACGCGCGCTTCAATTCCGTCCTGCCCCCGAACCTGCGCGAGCTGGCCATCATCATGACCGCGCGTTTCTGGATCTCGGAGTTCGAGTGGTACGCCCACAAGCGGGCGGCGCTGGCGGCCGGCGTCGATCCCGAAGTCGTGGACGCCATCGCGGCCGGGACGCGTCCGGAGCGGACGACGCCCGAAGAGGCCGTGGTCTACGAGTTCACGAACGAGCTGCTCCAGACCCGCCAGGTCAGCGACCCGAGCTTCGCGGCCGCCCGGGAGCTGCTCGGCGAGCGTGGGGTCGTGGATCTGGTCGGGACCGTCGGGTATTACGGTCTGGTCGCGATGCTGCTCAACGTCGATCGTTACCCGCTTCCGGAAGGCGTGGAGCGGGAGATCGGAGGGCCGTGATGATCTCTCGTCGTTCGTGTTCGATGGCCCTCGCCCTCTTCCCTACGGCGCCCCCTGGCCTGCCCGGCGACCCCATGGGATGATGATAGGCGCGCATTATTTGCGCCGTCGTGGAGGCAGACCGGGGCGGGTACCGGAAAATCCGGGGGAGGATCACCTGATGTCGCTGAAGACGTACAAGAAGATCAGGCCCGCGAAGGTCGTCGTCACGATGGCGAGCGGCCAGGTCATCGAGGGGACGATCAATATCGGATTCGAACAACGGGTCTCCGACTTCCTGGCGTCGCCGGACAAGCCCTTCATCCCCGTGTTCGACATCAACGAGTCCAGGGATGTCATTCTCATCAACAAGACCCAGATCGCGTCCGTGCAACCCACGGCCGAGAACCTGGAACCTCCGGATCCCGAATCGTACCCGGACGGCCTTTCGTTGGAAGACCGCACCGGAGACGTTTCCGACAAGGGCGTACCCGTGCTTTGATTCTCCGAAGCCGGAGACCCTCTATTTTCCCAACCTTTTGCGTTCCGCCAGAATCAGCCCGTATTCGGCCGCGCGCTTCCAGACGCGGTTGGCCATCTCGGTCAACTGCACGGCCTTGAGGCCGTAGTAGAGGAAGATCGTCCCGAGCAGTCCGACGATCACGTAACGCAGGACGGTGACGCCGGTGTCTCCGAGCCGCTGGTTCGTCGTCTCGAGTACCAGGAATAGAACCACGCCGGCCGCAGCGAGAAGCGGCCCGGTCACGGTGCGCACGCCCCACGAGGCCACCCTGGACTCCTTCTCCATCAGGGTGCCGATGGTCCGCAGGCGCTCGATGCCCGACTGGATGCGGGCCATGTCCCGACCGAGGAGGACGTCGCGCAGCGTGACCTGCGCGCGGCACGCCGCGGCCACGCGCCGCTCGCCGCGCCACCACGACGGCCCGGTGACCGTGATCGCATAGTCTGGGAATCGCCCGGCGATCTGGGTCCGAAGCCTCTCCCGGGACGCGTCCGGGCTCTCGCCCCACGTCGATACGGTGTCGATCCGGATGCGCCGGCGCCCGGGAATGAACACCAGCTCGTGGATGTCGTCCGACGCGCTGTCCCGGATGTACGCGGCCACATGGGGCGGGATGCTCTGGTGCAGCATCGCCTCGTGGTCGAGACACGGGAGCAGCGGCACCGCGGGCGCGGGGTCGAGCGTTATCCGGTACGACTTGATCGCGAGAATCGCGCCCATCCGGCCGAGCTCTTCGAGCACGCGCTTCGATTCTTCCGAGTCCGGCATCGCAACCATGGCAACCGAGTCTATACCAACGTTGGACCATTCTTCGCGGGCGCTGGTGCCGCAGATCCCTTCTTCGGGAGCGTCCCGCGGGTCGACGGCCGGACAGGTGAACACGCCATGCCCGCCGGCTGCCTGCTCACACCTCCCTCGCCATCTCCAGATACCGGCAAAACGCGTTCGCCAGCCGCATCTCGGCCGGCGTCCGGCATTCGGGCTCGAAGACCCGGGGATTGGCGACAAGAATACAGGCGCAGCGGGCCCGCGACGTCGCGACGTTCAGGCGGTTGAGGCTGTAGAGGAACTCCATCCCGCGGGGCGCGTCTTCCCGGGACGACGTCGTCATCGAGTAGATGACCACCGGAGCCTCCTGGCCCTGGAACTTGTCGACGGTCCCGACGCGGGCTTCGGGCAGCGCCCGTTTCATGTCCGAGACCTGCGCGTTGTAGGGCGCGACGACGAGGACGTCGTCCGGGGTCAGCGCATGCCGTCTTCCGGCCTCGTCCACCCATCGCGTGGCTCCGCGGGTCAGTTGCCTGAAGAGGGCTTCGATTCTCCGAACTTCCTCCGGAGACGCGCTCTGATTCCCGGTGTGCGGCGTGGGCGCGAACCACAGTCCCGCGCCCGCGACTGGTCCGCCGCCTTCCAGCCTCTGGCGTTCAAGGCCGGGGATCGTTCCGAGGCGTCCGTCGTAGAAAAGCTCCGAGGTGAACTCGCAGATCGCCGGCGCCAGCCTCCGCGTCTTCGACATGAAGAGACCGCGCTCCGGAGGCATCGTCCGGCGGCCTTCCAGAAGATGCCCGAGGGCCGAAACGGCGGTTCCCTCCGGATGGCTGCCCTCGAGCGGCTGGTCCAACTGGCAGGGATCGCCGAGGAGGACCATCGATTTCGCGCTCCGGGACGCGGCGATCGCGTCGGTGAGGGACAGTTGGCCGGCCTCGTCCACGAAGAGGACATCCACCGCCCCGTCCATGGCTTCGCGAGCCCAGAGCCAGGTCGTGCCGCCGACGACGTTGGCCGCGCCCGAGGCGAGTGCCGCGACGACGGTATCGTTGTCCGGAGTTTCGTCGATCTCCGCCGCTGCTTCCAGCCCACGCTCGCCGACTTTCTGCAGGCATCGGGCGTCGACACCCTCGTCCGCCGCGATCCTCACGATCCATTTCAGCAGATTTCGGATGACCTTGTGACTGACGGCCGTCACGCCCACGTTTCTCCCCTCCCGCAACAACGCCACCGCCATCTGCGCGGCCGTGTAGGTCTTGCCCGAACCGGGCGGTCCCTGGATCGCGAGCGTGGAGGCTTCGAGGCGCCGTCCCAGCTCGCAGGCGGTCTGGACCAGGTCCTCGTCTCCGCCCGCAGGGAGCCGCCGTCCATCAGAAAAGCGGGGCGGATGCCGCAGCAGCAGAGCCCTGGCCGCGCGGTACGGGCCGTCCGCCTCCATCCCGTGTGCCACCGCCCACTCCGCGACCCGGAGGAGCGAGGGGGCCTTGTGCCGGCCCGAAACGACCTCGCAGGAGAACACCGCCGTCGGGTGGGTTTCGGCGAGCGCTTTGGGCTTCCGTATGTCGAGGGTGCGTGCCGCCAGGTCGATGTCCTCCACTTTTCCGAACGCGGAGCCGTCGGGTAGCGTCAGCTTGTCGCCGGAGCGGAGGTTCGTGTTCTGAGGGGCAAAGCCGTAGCGGTCGAGGGGGACCTGCTTCCGGAGTCCGACACGCTCCGTAAAGCGGAGCCCGGCGACGGCCGCAGTTTCGTCGAGCAGTTCGTCTTCGGAGAGATCCCGGAGCCTGAACCAGGTCCACCACCGGACCTTGTCCTCCCTCCTGTAGAACTCGAGCGAGTGCGCCAGCACCCAGCGCGCGTCCTCGACGCCCGAGCGTTCCCGAGCGTCGGTGGAAACACCGTCGAGAAGCGCTTTCCGAACCGGACCGATCTGCTCCAGCCACGCATCCACAGATTCGGGCGCGTCCCCCGGCTCCGGCTCGGGCCGCGGGACGTCGCTTCCGGCGGCGATGGCCTCGTCCCGCAATCGTTCCAGCCAGTCCCGCAGACCGCGCGCGGCGTGACAGTCGTCGGCGTTGTAGACGCGGACCTGTTCCATCGCCGCGCGGTCCACACCCGCGGCGTCCCCCAGCTCGAGCGCCACTTCCACGGCCGAGAGCGCGGCCGACGCGCCCCGGAGATCGGCATGCCGGACGTAGCCGAAGAAGACTTCCAGATCCTTGATCGAATACCGCTCGACGCTCGCCCGCAGGGCCTGGCGGACTACGGCGTAGAGATCGACGAACAGGCCGGCCCGTAGCATCCGGTCGACCTCGTCCTCGCGGGTCGCGTAGCGCCCCATCAATCGTTTCAACGCCGACGGCTCGTAGGGGGCGTAGTGGTAGACGTGGAGATCGGGATACGCCTTCC
>Ga0299906_10003986_pt1 | contig 12135 bp, 7 predicted proteins | sample RVTome_14_FD_200259 | JGI IMG/M metagenome (GOLD analysis project Ga0299906, IMG submission 200259) | Soil microbial communities from uranium-contaminated site in the Upper Colorado River Basin, Wyoming, United States - RVT145D125 (version 2) ...
AGAAAAGCTGCCAAAGATGGTCTACGACTACTACGCCAGCGGCTCCGACGATGAGGTCGCGTTGACGGAAAGCCAGGCCGCCTATGGCCGGATTAAGCTGCAATATCGGGTGCTGCGAGGCATTGGCCAAGCCAATTTGTCAACGAGCCTGCTGGGCCAGACTCTGGCAATGCCCATTTTGATTGCGCCGATGGGCTTTCAGGGCATGGCCCACCCCGATGGTGAGTTGGCCACGGTTCGGGCAGCCAGCCAGGCTGGCACGATTATGATTTTGAGTACCGCCTCTAACGCGGCCATGGAAGAAGTGGTGGCAGCTACCGACAGCCCGGTCTGGTTTCAGCTTTATATGTACAAAGACCGGGGCATCACCATCGACTTGATCCGGCGGGCCGAGGCGGCGGGCTGCACTGCCATCGCCCTGACCGTGGACACGCCCACTCTGGGCAAGCGGGAGCGGGATGTGCGCAACCGCTTCCAACTGCCGCCAGGGCTGGCCCTGAAGAATTTTATGGCTACGGACAAAGAGCGCTTTCCCCAAGGAGTCAGCGGCTCCGGCCTGGCCGCCTACACCACCCAGATGTTCAAGATGGCCCTCTCCTGGGAGGATGTGGATTGGCTGTGTTCGATCACCCGGCTGCCGGTGCTGCTTAAAGGCGTGGCCCACCCGGAGGATGCCCGGTTGGGGCTGGCCCACGGCAGCGCCGGAATCATTGTTTCCAACCACGGCGGGCGGCAGCTCGATGCCGCTCCGGCCACCATCGAGGTGCTGCCGGAGATCGTAGAGGCGGTGCAGGATGCCGTGCCGGTGCTGGTCGACGGGGGCATCCGGCGCGGTTCAGATGTGGTCAAGGCTCTGGCTTTGGGCGCTAAAGCGGTCTGTGTGGGCCGCCCGGTGCTGTGGGGGGTGGCCGTCGATGGCCAGGCCGGGGCCGGCCACGTGCTTGAGTTGCTACGGCAAGAATTGGAGACGGCCATGGTTTTGTGCGGCTGCGCTACGCTTGATGAGATTGATCCGGGCTTGATTTTTCGTCGACATTTTTAGAGAAACGATCTACGCACCACCTCCATAGAAAAGGAGCAAACCCATGAGCGACCCATCATCACTCCCCGACCAAAACGTCGAACTGATCGTCTCCGAAATCGAGCGGGTCATGGCGGCCTACATCCCCGATTTCGGTCGGAAATTTTCGGCCAATTTTCAAGAAGCGGCGATCAACGAGGTGCGGGCCGAAAAGTCGTTTGAGATCACCACGGCCCGGGCCCTGGTGTTTGGCGAAACCGGGGTGGGTAAAACGACCACCATCAATTTTCTGCTCGATAACCCTATTTTTCCCACCAGCGGCGAGTTGAGCTGCACCAAATCGCTGGCCTGCGGTGAGCACGAGGGCGGTTTGATCTTCTACGACTCGCCGGGCTTGGGGGATGAAGAGGGGCTGGAGAATGTGACCCGGACCGCGCTGGGTATCCCGCCCCTGGCAGATGAACCGCTGGACAGTATCAGCCTGATCGATATCACCGCCAAAAATGCCGAAGGTCCGGCCACCTTCACTCCGCTCACTTATGAGGAATTTGCCGACGAAATCTCGCCCGAATTTTATCGGCTGCATCAGGATCGAATCGTGGCCAAACGGTTTGCCCTTGATGATTTTGCCGCGTGGGCGGCCAGCCACTTCGATTTTTTTGTGTTCGTGACCAGCTCCAATCGCGGCTTGCCCACGCCCATTGCCAAAATTTTGCAGACGTTCGATCAAACCCAGCAACATCATCTCAAACTATTTAAGGTGTTTAATGTGTTTCAGCAGGGCTATCGTCAGGACGTGGCTGCCCTGGAGCCGGGCGTCCGCAAGAAATTTGAGCAGGCCCTGGAGCGCTCGGAGAAGTATGCCTTGCGAGACCCGGCCGAGTGGCTGATGATCGACAGCCAGAGTGGGGCAGGTGTGGATGCGTTGGTCAGGGCCTTTGCCGAGGCTTTGCCGCTGGATGTGCTGCGCAGTTTGAACCAGGTGGTCAAGCAGCAATATGCTCCACTCCTTCAGGAGAAAATTACGGCCTACTTTTTTGACTACACGGCGCACATCGCCGCTTTGATGGCCGTGCTGCCGGTCGACCACGCTGAGCAAGAGCAACATTTTCTCAAATTTGCCCTGGATAGCATCGCCACGATGGCCCGCTTTATGTTCGCCGGGCAGAGCGATCTCTTTTCCAGCCAACTGATCAACGATTTGGTGGGCGAGTTGGAGTTCCGCAAGCAGCGCACGGTCTACACCAAGGTCGAGGCCCGGCGCAAAAAAGAGAGCCTGCTCCTCAACCTGGCTGACAAAGTGGGCAAAAAGCTCAAGCCGGATTTTGACGCCTATGACGAGTTGAACGCCTACGAAACGACCACTGAGCGGGTGGCCGGGCCAACCTACTTTGCGGTTGGTGGGGTGGATGCGATCCAGGTGATTTTGGGGCTGGGGCTGGCGCTGGAAACTTTACATCAGGAGGGGGAGCAGGCTGACTTTTCGCTGGGCTATCTGGAGGCGGTCCTCGAAGCCAGCCGACGGGTGATCGAGGCCAGTATGGGCTTCCACATTCGCAGTCAGGTGATCCGGGTCACCCGCCTGGCCGGAGAGTACACCAGCCGGGCCGAGAAGCTACAGATGGCGGCAGAGTTGTTTCCACATATCCGGCCGCTGTTGGCCGGGGAGGATTAGCTTGTTGGCGTAGTCACTCGTTTTTTAAGAAGGAAAACTCGACCGGTTCGACATGAACGATCACATCGGCGATACCAAGCTTTTGGCTGAGCCGATCCTGAGCCAAATGACTCAGATAGTGGGCTTCTTCCAAAGGCATCCGGCCATCAACCTGGATGTGTAGATCGAGATGGGTGATTTGGGCGCTGCCTCGACTGCGAATTTTATGGCACGATTGAATACCTTCCACCGACATGACAATTCGTTCCACCTTGATCGTGTCGATCACGGCGCAGTCAGATAACACTTCCGAGGCCCGGCAGACAATCGCCCAGCCGGTGCGGCCGATCACAAACACGATCACCAGGGCCACCAGCCCATCCATCCAAGGCCAGCCCAATTTGACGGCCACCAAACTGATAAGTACCGATAAGGACACAAAAATATCTGATTTGGTATGAGCTGCGTCGGCCAGCAGTAAGCTGCTGTTGAGGGCCTGCCCCTTCTTTTTTTCATAGCGGGTTACGGCAAAATTAAGGCTGATCGTGACTAGCATAACCAAAAAGCTAAGGCTGGTGATTTCCGGGCTGCTGCCTTCGACCAGGCGGGTGAAGACACTTTTGAGGACGTTCCAACTGGTGAAAAGCAACAACAGCCCGATACCGAGCGTGGCAAATGCTTCGTATTTTTGGTGACCGTAGGGGTGGTTACCATCGGGCGGTTGGCTGGCCGCTGTTGAGCCAATCAGGCCAATCACGTTAGATGAGGCATCCATGGCCGAGTGGAAACCGTCGGCCAGCATGCTGATCGTGCCGGTCGTTAAGCCGACAATGATTTTGAGGGCGGCCACCAAAAGGTTGAGAGCCAAAGTTTGCCACAGCACCTGATTGACTGCCTGACCCACATTTTTTTGTTTGGCCGGTTTCGGGGAGAAAACCGACTGGATTTTTACGAGATTTATCATGAGATTATGCTTTCCGGATCACGAATTGTTAGCTTTAGCATAAGCCCGCATTGACCAAATTTCAATAGCCTGTCGTTAAGTTTGCTTTCAGGAGACCCTAATTTTCTTTTGAGATTGATCTAAGATAAGTTTAAGCGGCTGCTAAGTTTATTTTTAGCGGGGGATAAAATGAGGCGGGCAAAAGAAAAAGCACCGGAGTGGCTAATTCCGGTGCTTTTTCCGTTGGTTGGAGATATACCCCAATCATGTCCAGTGATAACGTAACACAGTCTGGTTTGAATTTCGTTTGATTCAAACGCACTGGGTCGTCATTCGTGCTTGCCTTGGCCTATAAGTAACAAATCTCAACGTGATTACGATTGCTTTGACTATGGATTTCAACTTTGAAAGGAAGTTGGTCATATAGCTGAAAGTGGCGGGCAATAAAGCGATGGACGGATTGACGATAGTTGCCATTTCGCTTTAGTTCAACCCGATGGCCATCTTCCATATACAAGGCGCAATATTGCATGGGAGTGCGGCCAAATTCTCCCAACATTTCGCGAAGATAGGTGGTTAAGCCAACTTGAGAGATGTATTGGATGCGGATTTCATTGAGCGTTTCGATAATTTTGTCATTCGTTGAAAAGCCAACACTTAAGCAATGAGCCTTGTTTTTTAGAACGCTTTTGATTTCTTTTACATCGAAATTTATCATGCTGCCTCCTCACCAAGTTAAAAATTGTTTAGGTTTTGTTGGGCAAGATAATTTTTGGCTATGTAAAAATCAAGCCCTTTAACTAACACACGGCTTATTCTACGCTTTTCAGCCTAGTTAGTCAATTAAAATGATAGGCAATTTGGCTTATTGAACTGTATTTTAAGCAAAAAGTAGGGTGGGTGTAGTGATTACGTACGGGGAAACCCATATGGTAAAACTATCGAGAGCAGGGATCAGTTTTCAGGCTGGGGCCTTGCTCATTTGAGTCGTAGCATTTGTGTAACGGGGATTGTGGGGCTTTGGTTATTTAAAGGAGCGGTCAAAGCCCAATCTTACAGCCGCCGAATGACTCGATGGGCCTCGAGCTCGATCCCCACCTTCTTTCTGGTGTAGTCAGCATCCAACTGCTCGGTGCGGAAGGAGTCACCAGTTAACTCCAGAGTGTGGGCATCGATGTAGATTTCACTCTCGGTGCGACCATTAATGGCCATTTTGCTGAGTTTGCTGGACATATTGACGGCTGGCCCAACCATAGTTGCTTCCGGGCCGATGGTGCCGGTTTTGACTTTGCCGGTGCTGATGCCCACCCCCATCCCGGTTTGGGCAAATTCAGGGCTCTCGCGCTGCCACTCATCCCGCAGAGTGAGATAGGCCTGCCGCATTTTGAGGGCGGCCAGAATGGCCGAGTTGGCCGAAGTGACCCGGTCATCGCTGTGCCGGCCGGGGAAATTGCCAAACACCCCCATGACACTATCGCCCAGGCTTTTATCCATAGCGCCGCCGGCCTGCACAATGATGGTGGACATTCGTAGTAGATATTCATCCAAGAAGGCCACCATCAATTCTGGACCAATCGAGTTGGTGAGAAACGTGGAACCGTGGATATCACCCATGACCACGGTTACCTCACTTTGGTGGGTCAACTCGGCGATATAGCCGGGGTCATAATAACGGTCGAGATCGACCCGGCGACCAATTTGCCGGTCGCGCAGAAGGCGCAGGCTGGAGGTTTCGGCTACCCCGTGGGCAATCGAGGGGTATTTTTTGACGACCAGATCAAAATCTTCGCGGCTGATAGCCAAAAGGCGGGTGGGCTTGACCGAGCGAATCGTGGCCGTGCGGGGCACGGCTCGCAGCAGGGCAATTTCCCCAAAAAAGTCACCTTCGCGCAAACGGTTGATCACGCCGCTGGGTTGGGAGCCCATATCGGGGGCTAAAACTTCCACCTCACCGGCTTCGATGATATAAAAAGTATCCCCCATCTCACCCATGTGGAAAACAATCTGCCCAGCTCGATACTCTTCGACCTTGATTCGATTGGCCAACAGCACGCTTTGCTCGAGGGTCATCTTGCTCAAAATCGGAATGTTTTCCAAAACCCGGACCACTCCGGTGGCCAATGCTTTTTCCAGGATGTCGAGCTGGGTTCGCGCTTCTGAGTAGTCGGGTTTGAGCCGGAGTGCAGTGCGAAAAGACTCGCGGGCTGGCACATAGTCGCGTAAAATTTTTTGGGTTGTGCCCAGGTTGTAGAAGTGATGGGCGTTGGCTGGCTCAAGTTGGGTAGTAGCCTTAAAAACGGTCAGGGCTTCGACATATTTGCCCTGATCGTGATAGGTGATGCCCAACTGATTATAGGCATCAACAAAATCGGAGCGCAGCCGGATGGCTTCTTCAAGGTGGACGATGGCCCGCTCGTATTGATCCACTTGACGATAGAGCGAGCCCAGTTCATATTGCACCTCGGCTGAGCCAGGATTTTCCTCGGTGGCCATGTGTAGATAGGTTAGGGCTTCAGGGTAGCGCCCTAATTGGCGAGACGATAACCCGGCACTAAATAGCAAGGCAAAATGTTGGTGAAAGGGGTGCCGCCGCTCAAACTGTTGAAGGGTAAGGGTGATGTCTTCGCCTGAGTTGGCTAAACATTGAGCCGCCAACCAAATTCGGGCGTAGTCGTTGTCATCACCTAAAACTTTTGAAATGAGCTCGGCTTTGTCGTGGGCAATTCCATAGAGCATGACGATGGTACCCTGCCAACGCCGTCGAGCTTCGGTGCGTAAAATTGGCTCGAGATCATAGGCTTGATCGCGCTGGGCCAGGGCGGCGAAAAATTCCTGGTAAGTATGGTGGGCAAACTCGACCCAAGCTCGGGTATCAACATATCGAATAAGGCCACTGTGCTTTATTTCTTCGTGGACATCCTCCGCGGTGATGTATTGGACCTCGACTCGCTCACCAGGGGTCGCTTTTTCCCGAAAGAGATACAACTCACGAGCGATGGTGTCGATCCAGCGTTGACGGGGGAAAGCCCAGGTTTCTTCCTCCTGCATGGCTAACCCCAGGTTGGCCAGGGTGCTTTTCCGTAGGCCTAAGGGCACTTGTGATTTAGAGCGACCAAATACTTTCCACCACTCACTATCGGTTCGCTCTAGAAGATTATCGGTAAAGGCCTCGAAAAGGATGCCTCGATTTTTAGGGAGCGCTTCGTTGCTACTTTTGGCGATCTGGGCGAACATATAAAGCGCCAGGGGCGATTGCGCCAAATCCTCCAATTGGGGATCGTTATAAATCTCTTTGGCCACTTTGCGGCCTTGCTCCGCCCGCAGATAGTTGACCAGAAAGGTTTCTACATCTTCTCCGTTGAGGCGTTGTAGCATGGCCGTGCGGAAATTGTAGAGAGTCGAGTAATCTTGGGCCCGGCAGGAAAGGATGTAGCGATGTTGACCATATTGGCGAATAAAGCGGTTTAACTCTGGTCGAGTTTTGTCTTGAAAAGGCATTTCGTTCAAGCCATCCATCAAGAAGACAATCGAGTGGATGCGGCTGAAGATCGCCCCTTCTCCATTGAGCAAGGCTACAATATCGGCTTCACTTTCAAACTCAAAAATCTCATAGCTACGTAGGATGTCGAGAATAATTGCTTCAACTTTTTTGCCAGGAGTTAAAGTGTTGAGTTTGAAGAAGATAGGGAGAATGATCGGCTCTGTTGAGATACCGAGCAAACGTTGAGCCGTCTCAGCACTATCCAGCATGAGGCGCCGCAGAACTGTCGTTTTCCCCCCCCCGGCGTCGCCCAACAACACACTGCGGCGATCGTGGGCAATCAGGTCACGAACATCGACTGGCACTTCCCGGATGAGGCTGGACCCTTCCATAGCAAAACGCCGTAGTGGTGAAACCCCCTCTTTAGGATCTTGGGCCCGAGTTTCCAGTCGGCGTTGAGCAATTTCGGTTATGATTTCGAGCACATCTGGGGCCCGATGGTTGATGAGATTGAGTGAGCGGTGGGTCAAGGTGACAAATTTGCAGGCTGTCACGGTGCGGACTGTAGCTGTGCGGGGCACTCGTTTGATGAGGGCCACTTCCCCAAAAAAATCTCCCCGACCCAATTTGGAGACAACCATATCATTGCCCAAGGCATCTGGCACCAACACCTCAACTTCGCCGCTGACGATCACAAATGATTTGTCGCCACGGTCGCCTTGTTTGAACACAACCTGGTCAGCCTGGTAGGCCTCAGCGTGGGGGAATAGGGGAGCCAATTGACGCAGTTCGGCCTTGGTCAAGGTATGACGTGGGGGGAAAGGGTTAATCGACTCATTGGCCCGATTGGCCTTCAAGGGTAGATACAAATCTTTCCAAATGGCATAGTCAGGATCTTCGATAATACGTTGTAAATAACGTTGGGTAGGGCTAATCGGTTCAGGTGGTCCGGCTTGATTGCTCGACTGGTGATGATCTGCGGTGGAAGGGGCGGCCGGAAAGCTAAAGAAGTGGCCTTTCCAGCTCCAAAAATCGGGAGCATTCCGGGCCAGTTCGGTCACAAAAGGGGCGTTGCCCCAGATAACAATCGGTTGAGCAATCAGGGTCAGGCGATCGCGGAGAAAATTTAAGAGGCGGACAAACTGACTGCGTTGTTCATCGTTAAATTTTTCGATACCATAGACAAAGATGACGATTGATTTATATTTGCCGGTTAGCTCTAAGTTTTTGAAGCGGGCATGATCCGTCAGCTCGGTCAGGCTGCGGATCAGGTTCGTATCTTTGGCACTAACTTCAAAATTAAAAACATAGATGCCGTCCGCTTCAAGCCGACGACGGAAATAGTCGATCAAGCGGGATCTCAGATTGAGATCGCCACACTCGGCCACGGCCAGCCCTCCCAGGTTGCTCATGCGGAGCATCGCCAGCAGCATGCGGATTTCATCAGGGTAGCGGGAGGTGAATTCGTCGGTGTTTGGAGCAATCATGCTACTTCCTTAGTGGCTGCCGGTTAAGGTGGGCAGGATCTCCTCATTTTCTAACTCCCACTCTTGCAATAGCTCGGTCACGACGGGATGAACGTCAAACCAGCCTTTGCCGTTGGGATAGTATAATACGCAGAGTGACTCAAGATGGCGAACATTGACGCTGGCCCGGCTCTTGGTTCGTTTGACCCGATAGAGCCATTGATAATCTTCATCTTCGAGCATGCGATAATATTCACTTTTGAGTTTGTTTTTATGGTAATGTAGAATTTCGGGAGTAATCCGGCTAGATTCGTATTCCTCGCAGTAGACGCAGCAACTACGGATAATTCGGATCAACTCTCGCAAAATACCACCGGTCATATAGATGGCCGCCTCGACCACGCCCTCATCGAACAAATCAGGGTGGGCTCGTCGAAAAATGATTTCACGCAGGGTATTAACATCAGGGGCATCTGGCGTTTCAGCCAAGCCTTCTTTGGTGCGCACTCGAAACATAGGCATGTAGTGAATTTCCAAAAATTGACCGATATGTTTCGAAGCTGCATCATAGAGCAAAGAGATAGGGGCCGTATAGATTGCAAAACAATCGAACGACACTAAACTTTTGATGTGCTCCCGGAAGATGTTGAGCGCGGTGTCAAGGGGCTGAATTTTGTCCAAATCGTCAATAATCAACAGGATATTCTTCCCGGTGATGGTTGAGACCTCGTAGATGACCTGATTGATAAGATTGATTAATTCCGGGATATATTTGCGAATACGACTGCGGATACCTTCTCGGATTTCCCCTTCACTTTTTAAACGAACATCAATGAGGCGAATCAAGCTCCCTAATCCCAGATCAAAATCAACCTCGGGATCGTTTAGGTGCGATTCGGGAGAGCGCAGGTTAGCTTGTGGTCGATATAACCAATCGTAAACCCGGCGAGCGGCCGACTCGTCAACGACATAACCGCGCCGCTCCATTTCTTTATAAATGCCGAGAATAATGGAAAGCGCGATATCGACAAATTCAATATTATAAAGCCCGACGACTTCGCTGACAGAGTATTGAATCGGTAAAAAATTATTTGAAAGAAATTCTGAGCGGGTCGTCCCTGTCTCGATGATATCGGCCAAACGGGATAGTTCGGTGCTTTTTCCACAGCCAGTATGGCCAACAAAGAGGAATTTGGTATTACTGGGGGGGAACGTTCTCGCGCCAGCTTCCAACTCGCCCATCAAGGCTTTTAACTCAGAGTGGAAGCCACGGTTTACATAAAAGCGTTCCATCTCTTTGCCTTTGAGGGGGCGCAGATAGTTGGTATTGGCATAAGCATCAATAAAAGTATGCGCTGCTCCTCGATATGGATCGGTGTCTGGGGAGTCGCTGTCTACCATGAGGTCTCCTTCGGAGGCAGGCATAAAAGGGTAACCCTGATTGTTAACCTTATTAACATTAAAAAATTATATCATTTCGATCAGGGCATGTCAATGTAAACCTTAAAAAAGCAGATTTTGCTATTGACAACATCGAAAGCCTGTGTTAACATCCCCTACGTTATATTGCACGAGCCGTTAGCTCAGTCGGTAGAGCAACTGCCTTTTAAGCAGTGGGTCGTGGGTTCGAGTCCCACACGGCTCATGTTTTTTGTGAAAAAATTTATAGGGTTGAGTTGAGGATTAGCTATGTACTCTCGATGTGAAATTTTATTTCCGCATTCTCGAGTGAGTGGATTAAAAAAGCTTAAGGGCGAAGAGTGGAAACAATTAAGCGAACATGTTGCACGGTTGCCTGAGACCCACGAAGAGGCTTTAGCCTTTTCCCATATGATGATAAAGTTGTGTGATTGTTTAAATTGTGACCTCGGGAGCTACAAAGCTGCGCTCGGTTGTTCGGCTTGCTCACAGCGCACCATCAATGCTCTGCGTGATACCGATCAACAGCTGCTGCGTCGTTTTGAGAAATCGCGGAAGGTGGTCCTCCAATACTTAGATGAGATTGGGGTCAGTCAGGAAGAAAAAGCAGCTTAATCTAATTATATGACAATAAGCGGATACCCTTCACTCGGGTGTCCGCTTTTTTGTTTCCAGAGGTGCCATGGATTATCTTGATTTAGTCAAACGAGCTTGGAGCATTACCTGGCGTTATCGCCCTTTGTGGCTATTTGGTTTCTTGTTGGCCTTGTGCAGCGGTGGAGGTGGTGGGGGGAATATTCGCCTGCCGGGAAATAGTGTTGGGGGTGATTTCGGTGATGGTTCTAGCCTGCCCAATCTGGATAATTTTAGCATTGAGCCAGAGCTGATTTTTGTCATTATTGGGGTGGGGCTTTGTTTGTTTCTTTTGTTGATTGCGATACAGATTGTGGTGCCGGTCATCACCCGGACGGCTTTGATTGGAATGGTAGACAAGATCGAGACCGACGGAGTGATTACGATTCGAGAGGGGTGGCAATTTGGTTGGTCGGCCCGGGCCTGGCGTCTCTTCTTGATCAATCTGTTGATTGGCCTGCCTAGATTTATCATTACGATGTCTTTGATAATTGTGGCCTTGCTGCCCCTGCTTTTGATTATTACCGAGGAGACGTCGCTGATTATCTTGGGGGTTGCCCTAACAGTGATAATGTTTCTTTTCGTTTTGTTGATACTTTTTCTGTTGAATCTCATCATCGCTCCGTTTCAGGAGATTGCCTGGCGCAAAACGGTGCTCGAAGAGCGAGGGGTGTTCGATAGTGCCCGCGAAGCCATCATTTTTGGGTGGGCCCAACTGAGAGAAATTGTGCTGCTTTACCTGGTTATGTTTGCCCTGGGCTTTGGTTGGGCGATGGTAAGTCTTATTATTGTTTTGCCGGTGTCATTGCTGGCAGCGGCTTTGGTGGGCGGCATTCCGGCCCTGCTGGTCTATCTTATCTCAGAGTCTTGGCTGGGAGCAGCCCTGGCCGGTGGGCCGTTGGCTTTGCTGGTGTTGATGGTGCTGGTCAGTGCCGCCCACGGATTTTACTTGATTTTTCAATCAGCCATGTGGACGCTGGCTTATCTCCGGCTCAAACCAAACCCCTCAGCTACTGACGAGGAAAATGCCCCCCCGCTTCTTTTGACCTCTGCGACTGAGCCTCAATCTGAATAATCATGAAAAAGGTGCAGACTATCGCCCCAGGTAAAATAATCCTGTTTGGTGAGCACGCGGTTGTCTACCGGCGGCCGGCCATTGCCATCCCGGTCAATGATGTCTTCGCGCAAGCAACTTTGGAAACTACCGAGGGGGAGCGAGGGCTTCGTATAATGGCCCCGGACCTGGATCAAGATTATTTGTTGGCCGAGGCCCCACTTGATGACCCGCTAGCTACTGTAGTGCGCTTGACTCTGGCTCATTTAGGTCGAAGTGAACCAGTCTCGGCCACGCTCTCACTCAAATCTACCATTCCCCTGGGACGGGGGTTGGGAAGTGGCGCAGCGATCTCTACCGTCATTGTGCGGGTGTTGGGTGATTTTTTCGGACAGGTGCTGGCCTCGGCCCAGGTTTCAACCTTGGTTTATGAGGTTGAAAAGCTCTATCACGGCACCCCCTCA
>Ga0299906_10003987_pt1 | contig 12132 bp, 12 predicted proteins | sample RVTome_14_FD_200259 | JGI IMG/M metagenome (GOLD analysis project Ga0299906, IMG submission 200259) | Soil microbial communities from uranium-contaminated site in the Upper Colorado River Basin, Wyoming, United States - RVT145D125 (version 2) ...
CGGAGGGTGGCGCGCACGCGGTGGCCGGGCTTCATCGGCAGGCCGTCGGCGCTCTCGATCTCCAGCTTGACGCCGAAGTATTGCACCGGCGAGCCGCGGTAGCGCGGCTGGGCCACCGCGTCGACGTGGCTGACGCGGGCCGGGAAGCTCCTCTCAGGAAAGGCCTCGACGGTGACGGTCGCGTTCTTGCCGACCTCGACGCCGCCGGCGTCGGCCTCGAGCACGAAGACCTCGGCCTCCATCACCGAGAGGTTGGGGATCTCGCCGAGGGGCTGGCCGCGCCACATCTCGCTGCCCACTTGCAGCGGATCGCCGCGCCACGAGCGCGTCACGGTGAAGAGGCCGCCGTGGGGCGCTCGCACCTCGAGCGCCGCGAGCCCCCGGCGCGCCTGGTCGATCTTGAGCTCGGCCTTGCGCTTGCGGATCTCGAAGATCTCGAGCTCGGTCTTGCCGCGCTCGCTCTCCGAGGTCTGCGAGGCGCCGGCGTGCTCGCGGCGCTCGCCGGCGAGCTCCTCGTCGATCTCCGACTCGATGATCTCCTGGCGCGAGAACACGTCCTCGTCGGTCTTCTGGTAGCGGCGGGCGTGCTCGAGCTCGAGGTCGGCGACGCGGAAGTCGGTCTCGAAGTCGGCGAGCTTGCCGTCGCTCTGCAGCCGCGCCTTGCCGGCCTCGAGGGCGGCGCCGTCCCGGTCCAGGCGGCCGCCGCGCAGCAGGTCCTCCATGTCGGTGGGGTCGAAGCGGGCGACCACGTCGCCCTCTTCCACCCGGCCGTCGGGCGCCAGCCAGGCGAGGCGGACGCGGGTCTCGACCTCCGGCGGCACGGTCAGGCGCGTGACCTTGGCCGCCTTGAGGTTGCCCTCGGCGGTGACGTGGTGGTGGAACGGCCGTCGCTCGACCCGGAAGGTGGGCACGGCGTCGCGCGGCGCGCAGCTCGCGAGCATCAGGGCGGCGAGCAGGAAGAGGGCGGAACCCTCACCCCCCAGCCCCCTCTCCCAGGGGGAGAGGGGGAGCCTGAGCGGCGCCTCCGGCCCCCCTCTCCCCCTGGGAGAGGGGGCTGGGGGTGAGAGTTCCCTTCACTCCTCCCCTCCCTCGCCGTCGCCGCGGCGCAGCACCCAATCGCCTTCGTCGAGCCCCGCCAGCACCGCGAACTCGTCCTGGTTGCGCTCGCCGAACTCGGGCGTCGCCTCGCGCTTGCCGGTCAAGGTCCTGACGTAGACGACGGCGCCGCCGGGCCGCGGGAAGACGGCCTCCTGGGGGACGACGAGCGAGGCGGGCAGGCGCGCGATCTCGATCTCGCCGCGAAAGCGCATGCCGGGCCGCATGCGCTCGGCGTCGGTGGCTTCGAGGTCGATCTCGAGCTTGACGACCTTCTGCGGGTTGCGGCGCGACTTGCGCTGCACGGCGCGGCGGATGGCGCGCACGCGGCCGGAGTACTCGCGGTCCGGATAGGCGTCGAGGCGCAGGGTCACGGGTTGGCCGACGGCGAGGTTGCCGACGTGAGCCTCGGCCACCTCCCCTTCGGCCATCATGCGCTTGAGGTCGGGGATCTCCATGACCCGCGCGGCGCGCCAGGCGCTGTCGCCCACCTTCATCTTTTCGCCGCGCCAGTTGGCGACGTGGATGAGGGTGCCGTTGCGCGGCGCCTTGACGGTCATGCTCTCGAGCGCGGCCTCGAGCTCAGCCACCCGCGACCGCATGCGGTCGCGCTTGTCGCGCAGGGCGGCGAGGTCGGCGCGCCCGCGCTCTTCGAGGTGCCGGAGCTTGCTCTCGATCGAGCCGATCTCGAGCTCGGCGAGCTCGCGGTCGATGCGCGCCTTCTCGAGCTCGGCGCGGGCCGTGACCTCGGCGGGCACGTCGAGCTTGAGACCGGCGCGCCGCAGGCGGCCCTGGGCCTCGGCGAGCTGGAGCTCGATGGCGCGGCGCTCGATCTCGAGGTCGGTCTCCATCTTCTCGAGGCTCTTCTGGGCCGCGTCGCTCTCGGCGCCCAGCTCCCGGAGCTGCTGCTCCGTCTGGGTGGCGTCGAAGCGCAGCACCGGCTGGCCCTCCTGCACCTCGACGCCCTCGGGGGCCATCCACGAGATCTTGAAGTTCCAGACGTCGCCGATCTGCGGCGGGCCGAGGCGCGCGCTCTCGACCGCCTGCAGCTCGCCTTCGACGTCGACGCCGACCACCAGGTCGCGGCGCTCCACCCGCACCCAGCTCTCGGTCTGCGGTTGCAGCTCGTAGGCGAGCACCCAGGCGGCCGCGGCGAGGACCGCCACCACGAGACCCAGGGAGACCAGGCGCCGGCCCGACCGCCTCATCGCCCGTCCTCCGCCGGGGCCAGCGCGGTGCCCGGCTCGAGGCCGCCGAGGGCGGCGCAGTGGAAGGCGTCGCAGCGGCCGAGCTCGACCGGCGCGCGCGAGCCGTCGGCGAGCACGGCGCGCGGCGCCTCGCCGCTCCAGTCGATCGCCTCGCGGGGGATGCGCACGACGTCGGCGAGCGGCGGCTCGGCGGCGAGCACCTTGACCGACATGCCGGGGCGCATGCGCTCGACGTCGACCGCGTCGAGGGTGACGCGGACCCGGAAGAAACGCCGCAGCGAGAAGCGGTCGGCCTGGTCGGCGATCTCCTCGACCTCGCGCACCCGGCCGCCGATCTCGCGGTCGGGGAAGGCGTCGAGCCAGGCGCGCACGCCCTGGCCGGGCCGCACGCGCTCGTCGTCGACGTCGAAGAGCCGGGCCTCGACCTCGAGGGTCTCGAGATCGGGGAGCTGGGCCACCTCGTTGCCCGGCCAGGCCTGGTCGCCGGGGCGCAGCGGACGTCCTTCGTCGTCGTTCTCGGCCACCACCAGGACGCCGCCGCGCGGCGCCGTGAGGGTGAGCTGGTCGATCGAGCTCCGGGCGCTGTCGACGGCGTCGCTCGCCTTGGCGAGCGCGATGCGCTGCAGCTCCACGTCGGCCTCGCCGGCCTCGCGGATGGTGCGCAGCTTGCGCTCGGCGCCGGCGAAGCGCAGCTCGGCGCGCCGCAGCTCGAGCTGGTACTCTTCCAGCTTGCGGCGCGGCAGGATCTCCGGCGGCACCGCGGCCTCGAGCCTGGCCTTGGCGAGCTCGGCGCGCAGGCGCTCGACCTCGAAGGCGGCGTCGTCGACCTCGGAGGCCACCCGCGCCTGCTCGCTGAGCAGCCGGTTGGCCGCCTCGAGCTCCTGCACCTCCATCTCCTCGAGGTTGGAGAGGAGCTGGGTGTTGTCGAACTCGGCCACCACGTCTCCCGCCGCCACCACGGCACCGTCCTGGGCGATCCAGCGGATCTGAAGGGGCCAGATGTTGGCGTTGGGCGCGATGAGGGCGATGGCGTCGGCGGCCTTGAGCTCGCCGCTCAGCAGCAGAGCCGGCGCCACCTCGCCGCGGGTGACCGCCAGCGGGCCGCCGGCGCCGGGAGCGGGATCCGCCCCGGCCCGCGTCTCGGCGCAGGCCGCCAGGGAGCAGGCCCCCACGATTGCCGCCGCGGCGGCCAGCGCGCGTCTCGACGTCTTCATCTCCAAGTCATTGTACGAGCGAGCGGCGCCGGGAGTTGCCGGCCAAACGACAGCAGGCCGGATACTTTCAGGCGGCGGATCAGCATCGGAACTCCTTGCTGGCGAGCATCTTTGCTCTTGATCGTTCAAGGGTCAAGCGTCACGGGTGGGCCGCCAGACCTGGGAGCGGCTGGCGCCTCCTTGCACCGCGAAGGCGCAAATCGTGTAGATTCGCCGGCGATGCGCGTCCTTCTCCTGACGATACCTCTTCTCGCGTCGGCGTGCGCCGGCGACGCCGGCGCTCCGGCGAGCGGCCGCGAGCTCTACGTACGCCACGGCTGCCCGGTGTGCCACGGCGACGAAGGCCGCGGCGACGGTCCGGTGGCGCCGACCCTCGAGCCGCCGCCGCGGGACCTCCACGACCCCTCGACCTACCGCGTCGGTTCGTCGGTGGAGGAGATCGCGTCGACGATCCGGACGGGCGTCCTGGTCTTCCAGGGCAGCGGCATGCCGGCGTACGCGCACATCCCGGAGGACGAGCGGCTGGAGCTGGCGCGTTACATCGCGTCGTTGCAGGAGGGAGGCGAATGAGGCGCGCCGTCGCGATCGTCCTCCTTGCCGCCGCCGTAATCGCGGGTTGCGGCGGGCCGGGCGACGGCGCGCCCGCGGCGCCGGAGCTCGAGGTCTACGACGAGATCGGCAGCGACTTCACCCTGACCGACCACCGCGGCGAGCCTTTCCGCCTCGCGGACACCGGCGGCCGCGTGCGGCTGCTCTTCTTCGGCTACACGATGTGTCCCGACGTCTGTCCCCAGACGCTGTCGAAGGTGGTGCGCGTGCGCCAGCTCCTGGGCGAGGCCGGCGACGAGCTGACGACGGTCTTCGTCAGCGTCGACCCGGAGCGCGACACGCCCGAGAAGCTCGCCGCCTACCTCGAGTACTTCCACCTCGGCGACGCGGTGGCCCTGACCGGCGCCGCGCAGGAGATCGACGACGTCCTTGCCGCGTTCAAGGCCACCTCCATTCGCGAGGACTCCGGCTCGGCCGCCGGCTACCTGATCAGCCACACGCCCCACCTCTTCCTGCTCGACCGCGAGGGCCGCGTGCGCGGCCTCTTCGGCCCCTTCGAGAAGGCCGAGGACGTGGCGGCGGCGGCGCGGTCGCTGCTCTAGAGCTGCCGCACGCGCGCTTCGTAGTGCGCCAGCCGCCGAGGCTCGATCTTGTCCTTGAGCAGCTTCAATGCCAGCTCGGCGTCGCCGCGTTTGCCCTGGGCGATGAACTGCTCGAGCTTCGCCACGCCCTGGCGGATCGACTCCCGGCGGCGATCGTCGGACTCGCGCAGGTTGACCTCGTTGAACATCTCGGCGGGCCGCGGATGGTCGCGGAAGCGCTGGCCGGCCTGACGCGCCACGTCGCGGGCCTGCTGCCAGCGGTGGTCGGCCACGTGCTTCTGGAACAGCTCCTCGAAGGCCGCCATCTCGCGCTGGTCGCGCTCGGCCCGCCGCGCCTCCTTGAGGCGCGCTCCCATGCGGTCGAGGGTGACCTTGGGCACGACGTGGCGGGCGAGCTCGGCCAGCTCCTGCGCCGCCTCGGTGAGGCGCAGGGCCGTGACGTGGACTTCGAAGCGCTCCTTGATGCCCTGGATGTCGGCGCTCTCGGCCTCGCCGGCCTCGGCCTGCGAGATCTCGGCGTCGAGGTGGGCGGTGACCGCGGCGCCGCCGTCGAGCTCGCGGAGCCGCTCGAGGTGCCGGCGCGCCACCTCGAGGTCGCCTACCTGCAGCGCCAGGCGGCCCGCCGCCAGCTCGTCGTCGAGCTGGCGCTGCAGCGCCGCTTCCTGGTCGAGGTCGCGCACCCAGATCGCGTACTCGGCGAGCCGGGGATGGTCGGGCGCGATCTCCCTCAGGGCCTCGAGGGCGAACTGCGCCGCCGGCTTCCTGCGTTGCTCGATGTAGCGCAACAGCATCTCCTCCGCCTTGCGCACGTTGCTCCGCAATTTCTCGCGCTGCTCCACCGCCGCCAGCCGCTTCTTGAGGTGGGCGAGCCCCAGCAGGTTCGGCGAGCTCTGCTCGAGCTGCCCGACCAGGCGCTCGGCCAGGGTGCGGTTGCCGCTCTGGAGCGCCTGCTCGGCGCGCTGCAGGATCCGTTCAGGCGATTCGGCGCGGCTCGATTCGCGCTCGATGCGCGCCAGCAGCTCGCGCCGCTCGTCCTTGCTCAGGCGCGACCTGGAAGCGGGCTCCGGAGGCGCCGGGGGTGCGCCCGGGTTCGAGGGGCTCGTCGCCAACGTCCGTTACTCCTGTCCTGTGAGCGCCGGACCGGTCGGCGCGGCTTTGCCGGCAGCTCGCGGGCAGCGATCCCCCCGGGACCGCCCACGACCTGCGATCGATCCCCTCCGACGAATCGATCGACGAATCGCTTTCCTTACTGTACCTCAGGAATCGGTCAGCTCGCCAGCGAGATGCCGCCGTCGATCGGCACCACCGCCCCGGTCAGCCACTCGCTGGCCGGGCTCGCCAGGTAGAGCGCCAGACGCGCCACGTCCGCGGGCCGGCCCACCCGCCCCAGCGGCGTCTGCTCGGCGGCGCGCCGCAGGGCGCGGCCGACCGCGGCGGCGGGCATCATGGTCTCGAAGATCGGCGTTTCCACGATGCCGGGGTTGATCGCGTTGACGCGGACGCGGTCCGCCGCCAGGTCGCGCGCCAGGCAGCGCGTCAGCATGTCGAGGCCCGCCTTGGCCGCCGAGTAGACCGCGTAATTGGCAACCGGCTGCAGAGTCACCGACGAGGAGACGTTGACGATCGACGCCCGCCGCGTCTCGCGGTGCCGCCGAAGCTGGGGCAGGGCGGCGCGGATCATCCACATCGGACCCTTGAGGTCGACGTCGACGATCGCGTCCAGGTCGGCGGACGAGAGGCCCTCGAGCGGGCCGTAGCGCGCGATGCCGGCGTTGTTGACGAGCACGTGCAGGGCGCCGAGCTCGGCCACGGTGGTCTCCACCAGGCGCCGCGCGTCGTCCTCGCGGGAGACGTCGGCGGCCACCGCGACGGCGCGTGCGCCGCGCCCGCGGATGCCGCGGGCGGCGGCCTCGACCACCGCTTCCCGGCGGCCGCTCAGAGCCACCGCGGCGCCCGCCGCCGCGAACGCCTCGGCGATGCCCAGGCCGATGCCGGTGCCGCCGCCGGTGATCAGCGCGACCGTGTCTCGGGGAAAGACCGTCTCTCCGGGAGCCGTCGCTCCCTCGGCAAGGTCGTTCATGGGTCCTCCTCAGATCGGGGTCGGAATGACCAGCTTGAAAAGCCCGCAGGGCACGCTTCCCTCACGAGCCGCCGCGCCGCGAGCCGAGCACCGTGCGCGGCTCGAGGCCGGGCCGTGCCAGGCGCACCTCGACCTTGCGGCGCTCCTCGGGCGAGAGGTCGGCGTCGGCGTAGAAGGTCAGCGAGTACTGGCTGCGCAGCTCGGCGTTGATCTCGTCGTAGGCCCACTGCAGCTCTTCGAGCGATTCCACGAAGTAGAGCCGGCCGCCGGTGCGCGCGGTCACCCGCTCGAGGTCGCTGACGCTGTAGGCGCGGCGCAGGCCGTCGAGGCCCCCGAGGCCGATGACGTAGATCGGCACGCCGGCGCTCTGGCCGTACTCGAGGCAGTCCTTGGGACCGTAGCGGCTGTCGTGGTCGTCGCCGTCGGTGAGCACCACGAGGGCCTTGCGGCCCGGCTGCTTCTCGAACTGCAGCATCGAAAAGACGATCGCGTCGTACATCGCCGTGGCGCCGTCGGCCTCGAGCTGGGCGAGGCTGAGCATCAGCTCGGCGACGTCGTCCGTCGTCCCCTGGCGCAGCCGCGGCTGGCGGTCGAAGTCGACCACGAAGGCGCGGTCGCCGGCGAGCACCGTCTGGCCGATGAAGCGCCCGGCGGCGCGCTTGGTGTCGTGCATCACCAGCCGCATCGAGCCCGAGGTGTCGATCACCAGCCCCATGAGCAGCGGCACGTCGTCGGCGTAGGCGAAGCTCTCGATCTGGCGCGGCTGACCGCGGTGGAGCACGGTGAAGTCCCGCGCTCCGAGGTCGCCCACCGGACGCCGGCGCTCGTCGGTCACCACTACGTGCAGCTCCACCAGGTTGACCTCCACCCGTTCGACCAGAGCGGGGGAGGCGAGGAGCACGACGTCGTCGATCGACGACCCGTCGGCGAGGAAGGCGGCGACCCGCACGTAGTCCTCGGGGCCGCCCTCCGCCGGCACCCGCCCGCGATAGGGCGGCGCGGTGAAGCGCTCGACGAGCTCCTCGTTGCGATAGAGCTCCACGCGGTCGAGGGCGGCGCCCGCCGGCACGCTGACCTCGGCGCTGACCTCGATCGCCTCGCCCTTCGGCTCGAAGCCGGCGATGCGCACGCGGAAGGGCACGTCGAGCTCGTTGACCACCAGGCTGTCCTCGCCGAGCACCTTGCCGTCCTGGTCGTAGGCCACGGCACGCACCGTCTGCGGACGCGCCGGGCTGGCCAGCGGCAGCCGCGCCACGAAGGGCCGCCGGCCGTCGGTCTCCGCCTCCTTGCCGTCGAGCTCGAAGACCACGCGGTCGACGGCGTCGCTCGTCGTCAGGGCGTCGAAGCGGGTGCCGCCGGTGGCCGGCTGGTCGCGCGGCGGCACCAGCCGCACCACCACGGCGAGTGCGCCGCCGGCTGCGGTCTTACGGCCGGCGGCGGGCTCGCCGCGGCGTTCCACCACGTACCAGGCGGGCGGCGCGCCGGCCACCGTCACCGCGGACGGGCCGGGCGCCGCCGGCGCCTCGCCCTCGTCGGCCACGGCGGCGCCCCAGGCGCCGAGCGCCGGCTCCTGCACCAAGACCATGATCTGCGCCGCGTCGTCCGGGAGCTCGAGGCGGACGTGGTAGGTCCAGGCCGCGACGCCCGCGAGCGCCTCCTTGCCGGCGAGCTCGGGCAGCTCGAGCGTGCGCTCGTCGACGACGGCCAGGCCGCCGCCGACGTCGACGACGACGGCGGCGCAGAGCGCGCCGAGGCGGGGCGTGCGCGCCGCCGTCAGCGCCGCGACGTCGAGGCGCGCCGTCACCGTGGCGACCAGCCGGCCGTCCTCGAGCGCCGCCTCGTCGAGCGCGTAGACGCCGGCGAGCGGCAGGTCGCCCCATCCGCGCTCGCCGTCCGCGACGGCGGCGGCGAGCCGGGCCGCCGGCTGGCACGCCGGGTGCGCGGCGGACGCGGCGAAGGCGAGGACGGCGGCGGCGAGCCGGCAGGGGCGGATCATGACGCGTCCACCGTCAGCTCTTTCGGCCACTCGAAGGGCGAGGGATGGAGGTCGCGAAGGCGGTACTCGCGGCGCTCGCCGGCGAGGTTGGCGACCATCACCGGCAAGTCGTCCGCGAACTCGGTGAGGGTCTCGCGGCACATGCCGCAGGGCGTCGCCGGCGGCGAGGCGTCGGTGACCACGGCGAGGGCGCGGAAGCTCTTCTTGCCGTCGGCGACGGCCCTGGCCACCGCCACCCGTTCGGCGCACATCGTCAGGCCGAACGAACGGTTCTCCACGTTGCAGCCGGTGTAGAGCGTGCCGTCGGCGGCGGCGAGCGCGGCGCCGACCCGGAAGCGGCTGTAGGGGGCGTAGGAGCGTTCGCGGGCGTCGCGGGCGGCTTGTATGAGGCGGTCCCAATCCATAGGACGGCCGACTCTAACACGCCCGCACCAACGTCGTGGCGACGAGCGAGCCGGGCGCCCCGGTGTGGGATGATCCCGGCGCGTGAGCGAGACCGATCAACCGTCATCGAGCGGCGCCGCCGGCTCCCTGGTGACCGCCGCCTTCAGCTTCAGCCTGATGTCGCTCTTCGCCCGGTTGGCCGGGGCGGCGATGCCGAGCCTGGAGGTCGTCTTCGTCCGCTCGCTGGTCTCGCTGGCGCTCACGGTGGCCTTCCTGCGCCGCTCCGGCCTTTCCTCGTGGCGCGGCACACACCCGCTCTTGCTGACGTTGCGGGGCTTCGTCGGCTTCGGCGCCCTGACCTGCTTCTTCTACTCCGTCGTCCACCTGCCGCTCGCCGAGGCCACCGTGATCCAGTTCACGGGCCCGATCTTCACCGCCCTCATCGCCTGGGGCTACCTCGGCGAGCGCGCCACCGGGCGCGTCTGGGCGGCGATCGTCCTGGGGCTGGCGGGCGTGCTGCTGATCGCGCGGCCCGCGGCCCTCTTCACGGCGGCGGCGTCGACGCTGCCCACGGGCGTCGTCGTGGTGGGGCTGGCGGGCGCGTTCCTCACGGCTTGCGCGCACGTGCTGGTGCGGCGCCTGGCGCCGTACGAGCACGAGCTGGTGATCATCCTCTACTTCCCGCTGGTGGCGGCGCCGGCGTCGCTGGTCGCCCTGGTGCCGATCTGGGTGTGGCCCGACCTGCGCGGGTGGCTGCTGCTGCTCGCCGTCGGCGTGGCGGCGCAGGGCGGGCAGGTCTTCCTCACCCGCGGCATGAAGCACGTCACCGCGGCGGGCGCCAGCGTGATCCTCTACCTCCAGATCGTCTTCGCCACCGTCTGGGGGTTGCTGGTGCTCGCCGAGCGTCCCGACGCCTGGACGCTCGGCGGCTCGGTCCTGGTGCTGGGCGGCACCCTGGTGGCGGCGCGGCGGCCGCGGCTGCCGGCTTAGGACCGCGTTGCGAACGGATTCGCGGATACTCACCTCGCCTCAGGGCTCACCGCCATCTCCACGGTCAGCTTGGCGATGAGCTCCTGGACCGAGGCGGCGCTCGTCTCGAGCGCCAGGCGCTCGTCGGCGGTGAGGTCCTCGGCGGCCGAGCGCTCCCGTGGTTGGGCCGCCGCCGTCCGGGCTGAGCTCGGAGCTACGCCGCCTGCGCGGCTTCGAGAGCTATGGCGAGTCCGCGGCGGAGGACGCTCAGAGAACGCGTCAGTTGATCGAGCGGATCCGTCAGCAATCCTGAGACGTCCACCGCTTGGCCTTGCGCACGGAGCAGAGCCGCTGAACCGTCCTCGGCGGCCGTACGCACCCGGCGTTCTCCTGCTGCGCGGCCATCGTCGTGGCCGTTGGACGGCCCAGCTCCGCGCGCAAGGCCAAGTGTACTCCGCAGGTGGGACGCAGGACGACGCCCTCGTCGTCAGCTTCTTGTACGGATTCTGGCGCTTGACCTTGCCACCCGCCGTCCTCTGAGCGATCCCGCGAAGCGGGATCCTCGTCCGGACGCGCCTGTTAAACTGAGGGGCCGAAATAGAATCGATTCCTCTGAGGATCCACGGCAAAGCGCATCCGATCCAGGACGCCGGTATATCCGATGATCGTGGAACCTCGCCAAGCGGGTGAAACGAGGACCGTGGCGTCGACGCCGAGATTCACGCCCTCTTCCGCGATGAGCTCGATACGATGACGATAAAGAGCCCCTTGCACACGACCTTGGGCCGTCCACAGCTCGGACGGACCCAATCTGTGGACCAATCGATCGCTCATGGCCTCCGCGAGCTCCGGGCTCAGGATGCAGTAATGGCCTCCGGTATCCAACAGCGCCAAGTGCCAGGTGTTGACGCCGTCCAGCCGGAACGGGACGTAAATCCTCGGGAGAGGCTCCTGGCGCCCGGGGCGATGGTCGGAATAGCTCGCGACGCCGATCGCGAAGGAGCCGTCCGGGCTCATCGGGATGCCGTTGCTAGGGCTCAACTTGGACCGTCAGAGGAGTCTGTCCGAGATCGGAGGGAAGAGACGCCAAAAGCTCCCTCAACGTGTCGGCTGCGCCGAGCACCCTTGCACCGACGAGGGCAACCCACTTGCCGCGATAGCGTTCCGGAGGGTCCCGCAACCACTCGTACTCCTCGGTCAGGTTGCGTCCAGTCCCGGAGGACGGGTACGACTTGCCTTCGGCGAGCACCCGTCTGGCGGTCTGAATCTCAACGTGCTCGGGGTGTCTGGCGGCTGCCGCGACCGCGAGCTCGCGGGCGGCTTTGACGTTGCCAACGCGTAAGAACGCGCGAATCTCGGCGAGGACGGCTTCTGGCGGTTCGGCTGCCGCTACCGTCGCTCTCCTGAGAGGACGGCTCGCCTGAGCGCCCGTGGCGGCGCTCGATTCCGACGCCCTCGCAAATATCCGGTCCTGGCTCATAGTGGGGTTCCTCAATGCGTCCGACCTCTCAAGCTCCACCCTACCACAGGCGTCCGTCCGGACGCGCACGTTGCAGTCTCCTCGAATCGACGCTCCCGCGCGGACGCGCCGTCTGAACCCGCCAGAGTCGACGCGTCCGCGCGTCCGCGCCGTCTTGCCCCGCTCGAGTCGACGCGACTGCGCATCCGCGCCGTCCCGACCCGCTCGAGTCGACGCGACTGGGCGTCCGCGCCGGCTCCGGAACGGGAGAACCGTCATGGACAAGACGCGCAAGCAGCTCCTCACGCGCGCGGAGAAGGACCCGCGGCTGGCGCTCGAGAACGGGTGGTACCAGGACCCGGAGCTGTGCGCCGGCTTCTTCGACCGCTGCGAGGACCGGGCGCTGTTGGCGACGCCGTCGGCGTCGGATCTGGCGGCGGTGCTGGACTTGGCGCTCAAGGCCGGGGAGATGGCCGCGACCAACGGCGATCCGTGCCTGAAGAACCGCGCCGCCGGGGTGCTCGTCCACGCCCACGTCGCCCGCGGCGACCTGTTCTGGGCCGGCAAGGTCCTCTA
>Ga0299906_10003988_pt1 | contig 12132 bp, 12 predicted proteins | sample RVTome_14_FD_200259 | JGI IMG/M metagenome (GOLD analysis project Ga0299906, IMG submission 200259) | Soil microbial communities from uranium-contaminated site in the Upper Colorado River Basin, Wyoming, United States - RVT145D125 (version 2) ...
TCAATGTGGGCGCGTACGCTGGCGTGAATCGGCCGGATGACGTCATCGTGGGCGCGTTCGCTGGCGTGAATCGGCCGGATGACGCCAGCGTGGGCGCGTTCGCTGGCGTGAATCGGCCGGATGACGCCAGTGTGGGCGCGTACGCTGGCGTGAATCGGTCGATTCACGTCAGCGTGGGCGCGTACGCTGGCGTGAATCGGCCAGAGGATCTGGGCGCCGAAAGCACCGTCGCCGGGTGGCAAGGGTGAGCCCACGTCCGCGCGCGAGGTCCTCGGCGCCCCCGACCTGCTCCTCTTCACCGGCGACCTGGCGTACTCGGGCGCCGACGCGGAGTACGCCCAGGTCGACGCCTTCCTCGACGACCTCCTCGGCCACCTCACGCGCTCCGGCGCGGCGGAGCCGTTGCTCGTCGCGGTGCCCGGCAACCATGACGTCGCGTGGCCGTCGGGCCGCGCGGCTCTGCTCTATCGCATCCTGCGGTCTTTCGATGGGACGGTGGACGACCCGGAGGTGGCGGCGATCCACGAGGAGCTCTGGAAGAAACAGGACGCGTCGTTCATCGACGCTCTCTTCCCCGGCTACCGCCTCTGGTTCGAGCGCCGGGTCCGTCCCCGGCTCGAAGCGCGGGCGACGAGCGTCCACTTCTCGCACTTCCCGTGCGACTTCACGGCCGTGGTGGAGCCCGCGGGCGCCTTCCCGCTGACGCTCCGGTTGTCGTGTTCCCCCTCGAGCACGGCTTCTGGATCTTTTGCTCCCCAGGGTCCAGGGGCGGAGCCCCTGGACCCCGTAGGAGCAAGAATCAGGACAGCGGCGGCGCCGGGGTGGCCGGCTGGCCGGTGAGAAGACGATAGAGGTCCTGGTAACCCGACTCGCCGTCGGCCACGTGGTACTTGAGGTCGCGCAACGCTGTCGGCAGGTGCTCCGCGTCGGCCCGCGCGAGGACGACGGGCACGACGAAGCGCCTGCGTCGTCGATAGAGCTCCCCGGTGAGGACGGCGCCTTCCCAGTCGACGCCGAGGCCGCCCTCCGTCTCACGGCCTTCGAAGCGGCGGCGGTAGGTCTCGGTGCAAATCGCCAGCACGCGGTCGGCCCTGTCGATCTCGTCGACCATCCAGCGCGGCCAGCCCTGCTCGGGCTCGGGGTCGTACTGGTCGATCCAGGCGTCGAGGCCGTCGCGGCGCAGGCGGTCGGCGAGGGCGAGCACGCGCTCGGCGTGCCCGGCCGAGTCGTGGCTGTAGCTCACGAAGACGCGTAAGGGCTTGGGCTGGGCGTTCGCGGGCACGGTTCCTCCCGAATGGATGGCCAGTCCGTAGATACCGAGCTATTTTACCTGGCCGCGCCGCGATTCGCCCCGACAGCTCGGCCCGCCGAGCGTCCCCGGCGCCGGCGAAGCACTAGGCTCCCGAGGGCTCGGTCCGCCACCCGACGCGCCGCAGCCACTCCTGGTGCTCGCGCTCGAACCGCTCGCGGTCGGCAGGCGTCGGCTCGCGCTCGCGGCTCGCACGCGCCAGCCGCTCGGCCAGAGGCTCCAGCCCGACCGCGCGCCGACGCTCTTCCACGCCGTCCGGATCCTCCGTCCGGCAGGGTCGGAGCCGGCCCTCCTGATCGGGCTCGAGCTGCGTCGCGAAGAGCTGCGGCCGTCCCTCCAACGTGCGGATGCGGTCTTCCAGCATCGTCGCCTGCCACGCCGGCGCCTCGCCCCGCTCGACCGCCCGATGCAGGAGCCGCAGGCTCAGACGCATGAAGTCGGGCTCGCCGATCGCGTGCTGCACGATCAGCCACGCCGCCTCCTCGCCGTCCTCGCCGACGAGGGACGCTCCCGGCCACCCCCTGGCCGCGAGGATCGCGCGCAGGCGTGCGGCGTTGCGCTTGTGGACGGCTTCCATGCGCGGGTGGTAGCCCTCGAACAGGGACCCGTCCGCCGCGAGCTCCTCGCGAACGCGCAGATCCTCCGCCGCCAGGCTCGGAGCTCGCGCCGAAGGTCGTCGTCGTAGTCGACTGCGGTCGGGTCGAGGTCTGGGAGGCTCATGTCGGCAGCTCAGAACCGGGCCGCGAAGCCGCGCAGTCTCACCGGTTCTTCCAGGACTCGATAAGACCCGGCAGGTCAGCGGGCCAGGCAGTCAGGCCGACGTGAGACGAGGCGGTCCACAGCTTCTGGTCGAACGTCACCATGGCGACCGGCTCGTCAACGGACTCCCTCCACGTCACCGCCGCTGCCAATTGGACCGCGTCATACGCGCGCAGACCTTGATCCCAAGCCAGGAGAGCCGCGCGCTCCATCATGAACTCCGTCACTTGGAGCCGAATCAAGTCGGACCACTCTCGATGAAACGTCCTGTGGGCCGCATCCGCATCTTCCAAGGCCAGGGCTCCGAACCGCACCGCCTTCGCGAATGCGGACGCGACCTCGACACGCGTGATCATCGCCGTTGCGGTCGCTTCTGAGTCGGCGATCGTCTTCTCGACCTCCTCCGACCCGAGCTCGGCGACGTAGCGTTTGACCAGGGCGCTGGCGTCCAGGTAGCAGATCATTCGCGATCATCGAGGAGCATCTCGGCGACCGTCTTGCGGCCACGGAGCTCGACTTTCGGCACCTTCGGCGTGAGCCTCTGACCGCTCCAGGCTACGACTTGAGACTCGGCCAACTGCCGGAGCCGGGCTTCGAGCGACGGCCGGATCGGGACCATCTGGCCCACAGGCTTGCCATGCTCAGTGATGGTCAGGCTGGCCCCGGACTTGACTTGACGGACGTAGCTGCTCAGCCGGGACTTGAGCTCGCGGATGCCTACGGTCACTTGCGACATACCGTCCTCCTTGAGGACTACATGATAGCGGATGGGACTACAACTCTCAACGGCAAGCTCGGCCGTTCCAAACCGGCCACGCCTTTAGGGTGGGCCGGGCGACGGCGCCAGGCTACCCCGCAGGGTATAGCCGACGCGAGGCCCTGCCGGTAACGTGGTCCTCGCCTGCGAGGCGCGACCATGCCGACACCAGAATCGCCCCCCAAAGACAAGAACGACGGCATCCGTGCGGAGGAGCTGCCGCTCCTGCGGCGCCCGGCGGCGCCCGCGGCGTCCTCGTCCGACGCCTTGCGCGAGCTCCGCCGATTCCACTTCGCACCGGGCGCGGCGGTCGTCGAGGGTTTCGCTCCTTTCCTCACGACGGCCGCCGCGTTCCGCGATCCCTATCCGCTTTTCCTCGGCCCGCCGGAGACCGCTGACGGCGCCCTCGGCGTGCCGCTGCCGGATCTCCTGGCGCGCTCCGAGCTGGGCGACGTCGAGGCCGCCGGCGGGCGCTTCCTCCCCTACGGCGACGACGTCCCCCTGCGGCTGCTCTGCCACGCCGCCGCCGCCCGCACGCTGCCCGCCTGGAACGTCTTCCGCGAGGAGGCGCGCGTGCTCGTCGAGCAGGCGCGACGCCTCCTCGGCGAGGCGGCCCGGCCCGCCGCGGACGGCGCGGCCGAGCACGGCGAGCTGGGAGACCGGTTCTTCGATCCCGCCGCCCTGGAAGGTCTCCGGCGGACCGCGGCGACGCCGCCGGCGGCCTCCGGACACGACGAGCTGGCCGCCGACCTGTCGGCGCTCGAGGCCTTTCTCGCCGGCGGGCGGCCGCCGCTGCCGGTGCTCTGCCACGACGGCCGCCACGGCGTCAGCCTCCCCGGGGCCGACGAGCTGACGACCGTCGAGCGCGACGACCCCTGCGCCGCCGCGGCCGAGCTCTTCGACGAGCGGGCGGCGTCGGCGGCGCGGGTGCTGCGGGCCGTACACCGGCTCCGGCTCGCGGTGGCGGGCGACTACGACCCCGAGCGCCACGACCCCTGGCTCGAGCAGCTCGACTGGCAGGCCTTCTCGCGCGAGGAGCTCGCGCTCCTGGCGCCGGTGGCGGCCCTGGTGAGGGCCGAGCAGGTGGCGCGGGGCGAGATGGCGTCGCTCTCCTGCCTGTTGCTCTCGGGGCGGCCGGTGCAGGTGCTGGTGCTGGCGCCGCCGGCGGCCTGGCCCGGAGCCGCGGACGAGGATCCCTTCTCGGGCTTCCGTTTCGAGGCCGCCTACCTCGGCCTGAGCCACCGCGAGGCCTTCGTGCAGCAGACGGCGGCGGCGCGGCCGCTGCACATGCTGCGCGGCTTCCAGCGCGCCCTGGCCTCGCCGCGCGCCGCCCTCCACGTGATCGCGGCGCCGCGGACGGCCGCCGCCGAGCTCCTGGCGGTCGCGGCGCGCGCCCATCCGCTCTTCCAATACGATCCGGAGGCGGGCGCCAGTTGGGCCGACCGCCTCGACTTCGCGGGCAATCCCGAGCCCGCCGACGACTGGCCCCGCCACGAGCTGCGGGCGCGCCGCGAAGGCGGCGGCGAAGAGACCCTGGACCTGTTCTTCACGTTCGCCGACTACGCGCTCGCCGAGCCGGCCTACGCGCGGCACTTCCTGCCGCTGCCCGAGGGCGTCCCCGAGTCCGCGCTGGCGACCATGGCGGAGCACTGCCGCGCGCCCGCCGGGGAGCCGGGAGCGATTCCCTACGTCTGGGGGCGCGACGGCGCCTCGCTGTGCCGGCTCGCGGTGTCGCGTCCGCTGGCGCTGGCGTGCCGCGACCGCCTGGGCTTCTGGCGCGCCCTGCAGGAAATGGCGGGCACCCGCAGCGAGCACGCGCGCCGCGCCGCCGAGCAGGCCCGGCGCGAGGCGGAAGCGCGGGCCGGCGAGGAGCGCGCGAGGCTCGAGACGCTCCACGCCGGCGAGCTCGAGCGGCTGCGCCGCGAGGCCCTGCGCGACGTCGTCGACCGGCTGACCGCGGCGTTGCTGGCGACCGACGCGGCCGACCTCGCGGTGCCCGAGGCGACGCCCGCGTCGCTGCCGGCCCTCGCCGGACGCGGCGTCGACGAGGTGACGGCGCGGCTCCTCGCGCTCGTCGGTCCCGCGCCGCTGGACGGCGACGAGCCCGCCGCGGGCGACGAACGGGTCGACCGGGTGGCGTCGGAGCTGCTGCGCGCTCTGGCGGGCGGGGCCTAGCTCCCCGCGCCGCCGTCACGCCGAGACCGACGCCCCGGCGGGGACGATCGCCACCTCGAGCGTCCCGTCCCGGACGCCCACGTCGACGACCGCGCCCTCGCCGGCCTCGCCGGCGATCAGCGCGCGGCCGATCCGCGTCTCGAGCTGGTGCTGCAGGTAGCGCTTCAGCGGACGCGCGCCGAAGACCGGGTCGTAGCCCTCGCGGGCGATGAGCTCGCGCGCCGCGTCGCTCATCCGCAGGGTGACGCCGCGGTCGACCAGGCGGTCGCGCAGGTCCTGAATCAGCAGCTCGACGATCTGCTGGATCTCGTCCAGGCGCAGCGGCTTGAAGAGCACCACGTCGTCCACCCGGTTCAGGAACTCGGGGCGGAACTGCAGGCGCAACTCGCGCATCACCGCGTCGCGCGCCCCCTCGGTGATCTCGCCGCGGTCGGTCAGGCCCTCGATCAGGTTCGGCGAGCCGACGTTCGAGGTCATGATCACCACCGTGTTCTTGAAGTCCACGGTGTGGCCCTGGGAGTCGGTCACCCGGCCGTCGTCGAGGATCTGGAGCAACACGTTGAAGACGTCGTGGTGCGCTTTCTCGATCTCGTCGAAGAGGATCACGGAGTAGGGCTTGCGGCGCACCGCCTCGGTGAGCTGGCCGCCCTCCTCGTAGCCGACGTAGCCCGGCGGCGCGCCGATCAGACGCGACACCGTGTGCCTTTCCATGTACTCCGACATGTCGATGCGCACCATGTTGTCCTCGGAGTCGAAGAGCGCCTCGGCCAGGGTCTTGGCGAGCTCGGTCTTGCCCACGCCGGTGGGCCCGAGGAAGATGAACGAGCCGATCGGACGCCGCGGGTCCTTGATGCCCGAGCGCGCCCGCAGCACCGCGTCGGCCACGAGCTGCACGGCCTCGTCCTGACCCACCACCCGGCGGTGGAGGATCTTGTCGAGACGCAGGAGCTTCTCGCGTTCGCCCTCGACGAGACGGGTCACCGGGATGCCCGTCCACTTCGAGACGATCTCGGCGATCTCCTCCTCGGTGACCTCCTCGCGCACCAGGCGCTTCTCGTCGGTCCTGGCCTCCTCGTGGGTCTCGAGCCTCGCGAGCTCGGCCTCGAGCGCCGGCAGGCGGCCGTGGCGCAGCTCCGCCGCCTTGTCGAGGTCGTACTCGCGCTCGGCGATCTCCACCTGGTGGCGCACCTGCTCGATCTCGCGGCGCAGCTCGCGGATGCGGTTGATCGCCTCCTTCTCCCGCTCCCAGCGGGCGCGCAGCTCGTCGCCGTTGGCCCTGTGGTCGGCGAGCTCCTTGCGCAAAGCGGCGAGACGCTCCTTCGAGGCCTTGTCCTTCTCCTTCTTGAGCGCCGCCTCCTCGATCTCGAGCCGCATCACCCGGCGGGTGACCTCGTCGAGCTCGGCGGGCATCGAGTCGATCTCGGTGCGGATCATGGCGCAGGCCTCGTCGATCAGGTCGATCGCCTTGTCGGGCAGGAAGCGCTCGGTGACGTAGCGGTTCGAGAGCACGGCGGCGGCCACCAGGGCGTTGTCCTGGATGCGCACGCCGTGGTGCGCCGAGAAGCGTTCCTCGAGGCCGCGCAGGATCGAGATCGTGTCCTCGACCGTCGGCGGGTCGACGAGCACGGGCTGGAAGCGGCGCTCGAGCGCCGCGTCCTTCTCGACGTGCTTGCGGTACTCGTCGAGCGTGGTGGCGCCGATGCAGTGGAGCTCGCCGCGCGCCAGCATCGGCTTGAGCATGTTGCCGGCGTCGGTGGCGCCTTCGGCCTTGCCGGCGCCGACGATCAGGTGCAGCTCGTCGATGAAGAGCAGGATGCGCCCCTCGCTCTCCCTGATTTCGCCCAGCACCGCCTTCAGGCGCTCTTCGAACTCGCCGCGGTACTTGGCGCCGGCGACCAGGGCGCCCATGTCGAGCGAGAAGATCGAGCGCTCCTTGAGCCACTCGGGCACGTCGCCGCGCACGATGCGCTGGGCCAGGCCTTCGACCAGGGCCGTCTTGCCCACGCCCGGCTCGCCGATCAGCACCGGGTTGTTCTTGGTCTTGCGCGACAGGATGCGCACCACCCGGCGGATCTCCGAGTCGCGGCCGATCACCGGGTCGAGCTTGCCGCGGCGCGCCTGCTCCACCAGGTCGACGCCGTACTTCTCGAGGGCCTCGTAGGCCTGCTCGGGGTTGGCGCTGGTGACCCGCTGGTGGCCGCGCACCGCCTGCAACGCCGAGAGCAGCCGGTTGCGGTCGACGCCGAACTGACCGAGCAGCCGTCCCGCCGGCGTCGAAGGACTTTCCTCGATCATCGCCAGCACCAGGTGCTCGACGGACACGTATTCGTCCTTGAGGCGCTTGGCCTCGGAGTGGGCGTGGAGGAGCAGGCGCTGGAGGCGCTGGGTGACGCGGACCGAGCCCGGCTCGGCGCCGGGGCCGCTCACCTGCGGCCGGCGGCGCAGCTCCTGGGCGAGGGCCTCGCGGAAGCCGTCGACGGGCACGTCCATCTTCTCGAGCAGGCGGCGCACCAGCGCGGCCTCGTCCTCGACGAGGGCCAGCAGCAGGTGCTCGCCGTCGATCTCCTGGTGGCCGTAGCGCACCGCCAGCGCCTGCGCCTGGTGGATCGCCTCCTGCGATTTCTGGGTCAGCTTGTTGAAGTCCATATCCGCAACCTCCTTCGGGGGGTTTCTCTGTTACCTTGCCTTGAAGCTCGACGTCTCCGCCAGCTCCTCGAAGAGCTCTTTTTCGCGCGGCGTCAGCCGCTTGGGCACCATCACCTGGATCTCGGCGTAGAGGTCGCCGGTGCCGCCGCGCGCCGGGAAGCCCTTGCCCCGCAGGCGGATCTTGCGGCCGCTCGAGGTGCCGGGCGGGATGCGCACCTGGATCGAGCCGTCGAGGGTCCTGACCGCCAGCTCGGCGCCGAGGGCCGCTTCCCAGGGGGTCACGGGCAGCGGCGCGTGGAGGTCGGCGCCATCGAGCCGGAAGCCCTCGTGCGGCTTCAGGTCGACCTCGAGGTAGAGGTCGCCCGCCGGGCCGCCGGCGCCGCCGCCGCGTCCCTGGAGGCGGATCTTCTGCCCCTGCTTGACGCCGGGCGGGATGCTCACCGAATACGTCCGCGAGCGCCCCACCATGTCGCTGACGGTGATCTCGCGCTGGCCGCCGGCGGCCGCCTCCTCGAGCGTCAGGGCGATCTTGGCTTCCTGGTCCTGGCCGCGCGGGTTGCGTCCGCCCGTCGAGAAGCCGCCCTGCGCCTGGCCGCCCACGTCGCCGAAGCCGCTGAAGGGCGATCCGGCCCCGAAGGGGCTGCCGCCGCCGCGCCCGCCGCGTCCGCCGCCGAAGAGCATCTCGAAGAAATCGCTGAAGCCGCTGCCGCCGCTGAAGCCGCCGCCACCCTGGCCGAAGTGGAAGTCGAAGCCGGGCGGCGGCGCGCCGCCGGCGCGCGCCGCGTCCTTCCACGCCGAGCCGTAGCGGTCGTAGGTGGCGCGCTTCTTGTCGTCCTTCAAGACCTCGTAGGCCTCGCTGATCTCCTTGAACTTGTCCCCGGCCTGCGCGTTCCGGTTGACGTCCGGGTGGTACTTGCGCGCCATCTTGCGGTACGCCTTCTGGATGTCGTCCGGCGAGGCGCTACGGGAGACTCCGAGCGTCGAGTAGTAGTTCTTGAATTCCAACCTGCGACCCTCCTTGGGTTGCGCTCGTGGTCCGGGGGACGTATTCCTTCCGATTCTTCCAAAACCCGGAAGAGATCTTAGTGTCAAACCCTCACATATGAGAACGCTTCCGGCGCCGCCGGCATTCCCGGCGGAGGGAAAGAGGGGCTAGACTGCGCACTCCATGCGCCGGCTGCTGCTGCCGATCCTCGTGCTCGCCGCCGCGATCGTGGCGGACCGTCTGGGATGGCGGGAGCGCCTGTCGCCGTCCCTGCTGCTGGGCCTGAGCCGCGGCCTGCCGGCGCTCGTCTTCTTCCTGGCGTGGCGCTTCCAGCGCGGGCGGGTGGCGTTCGCGGCGGTGCTGCTGGCGGCGGCGGCGGAGGCCTTACGGCGTGACCTGCCGGTGCTTCCCGAGACGCTGGCGGCGGCGCTGGCGGTGCTGCTGCCGCTCGACCTGGCGGTGCTCGGCCTGGCGCGCGAGTGGCCGGTGGCGAGCGTGGCGGGCCTCTGGCGCTTCGGCGTCCTCGGGGCGCAGGCGGCGGCGGTGGCGGCGCTGGCGCGTCCGGAGCTGGACGCGGTGCGCGCGGCCTTGCACGGGCCGATCGCGGGTTGGCCCGGCGCGGCCGGCCTGCCGGCGGCCGGCGTCGTCAGCTTCCTGGCGGCGGGCGCGGCGTTGGCGGTGGGCGTCCTCCGGCGTCCGTGGCCGCTCGAAGCCGGCCTCCTGGGGACGCTGGCGGCGACCTTCCTCGTCCTCACCCGGCAGCACGCCCTCGACTACTACGTGGGGACGGCGGCGATCGTCCTCGGGGTGTCGCTGGTCGAGAGCGCCTTCTCCCTGGCCTTCGAGGACGGCCTGACGGGGCTGCCGGCGCGCCGCGCCCTGGAGGAGGCCGTGGCCCACCTCGGCGGCGCCTACGCCATCGCCATGGTCGACCTCGACCACTTCAAGAAGGTCAACGACCGTCACGGTCACGAGGTGGGCGACCAGGTGCTGCGCAGCGTGGCGACGCGGCTGGCGCGGGTGGGCGGCGGCGGACGCGCCTTCCGCTACGGCGGCGAGGAGTTCAGCGTGATCTTCGCGGGCAAGACCGCGGCGCAGGCGCGGCCGTATCTCGAAGAGCTGCGCGGCGCCGTCGCCGGCGCGCCGTTCACGGTGCGCTCGCCGGGGCGGCCGAAGAAGAAGCCCGAGGGCGCCCGCGGCCGGGGCGGCGGCGTCAAGGAGCTGCGCGTCACCGTGTCGATCGGCGTCAGCGAGCGCGGCGCCAGGAACCGGGCGCCGGAGGAGGTCATGAAGGCCGCGGACAAGGCGCTTTATCGGGCGAAGCGGGCGGGACGGAATCGGGTGACGGTGGGACGATGAGGACGTCTAGCTAGCCGCACCAAAGCCCAAGGTAAGCGCGAAGCGCGCCACCCTGGGTACGGGGCCTCATCCAGAGGCTACAGGAGATCGTCAAGCTCCTCGACCGGCGACCGGTAATTCTGTTCGATCATTTGCTTGAGCAGCCGATTTCCTTCGTCCAAGGACATCAATCCCTGTTTGACGCTGAGGGCAAGGACGCCGACCGTACCCGTCGTCGGTATGCCCATCTTTCTTGCGATCTTCCGGGCGTGCAGATCATCAGTGACAAGGACCCGTTGCCGGTGCCGGGCGACGGCGAGACAAGTGCTTTCGCCGGCCCCAAGGCGTGACGGCAGCTCACCACGCGTGGCCCGCTCTTCTTCGGTCAGCTCGATGATGGCGAGATCGGTCCAGGACCCTCCAGGCACCCTGCCGCTCTTGACCCCGACGAGATGCTCATCCATGACCGACTGAGTCGTGCCGGCGGCTTCGGCCCACAGTCGCTTCACCAAGTCCGCTCTGCCCACCAGTGCGAAGTTCGACAGCACGGTGTTGTCGAGAACAACGGGTTTGGCCACGGTCAGGCGAGGGTCGACTCCGCGACGAGAAGGTCCTGCCTGGCGCCTTCCAGGTCAGACGGAGCGGTGTGTAGAGGGATGCCGAGGCGCGCGAAGCGTTCGCGCAGCCCCAGCCAGGAGGTCTTGAGTATCTCCGCCGTTCGACCCAGGCTGATGGCCTTGCCGAGGTAGTAGGCGATCGCCACGTCGAATCGGGACGAGCTCGACAGGTCCGCCAGCTTCGAGTCCGGCAGTCCGACCGCAGGGTCGATCGCGGGTCGACTCCCGTAGTAGCCGATCACCGCCAAGATGATCTGGAAGTCGACAGGGTCGATGATCGCAGCCTCGGGCCGGCCCTGATCCTCCACCATCACCGTCTCGCCTCGGCGGACGGCTCGGAGGACGCCGGTAGGGTCGCCGGCCAGCTCGGCTCGCGAGATGTGCTTGGTGACGTGCATGGTCTTGGCCTCGTCCGGAGTCATCATACACCCGCGGGCCGACTCGATGGGGGCAGGCCGGGTCAGCAGACCAGGCTCCTGACGTCCTCGGACGCGCCGACCACGCGGCGCGCCCCGGCCGCCGGTTCCACGATCCGCCCATTCCTCCACCCGCGCAGCCGATAAAGTGTCGCGAACACGAAATCGGGCACCCGGCTGCCTTTGCCCAGAAGGACCTCCGAGCGCCGGACGTTGTCCATCATCCAGGCCGGTAGCCGAAGGTGATAAGGGTTGCGGCTCACCTCGCCGCGGTGGAGCGACGTGGCGGCGACGAGGCGCGCCACGTCGCGCGGCGACGACTCGACCAGCAGGTTCGGCGGCGGCTCGCTCATGGGGAGCCAGTACTCGGTCTCGACGACGGCGCAGGTCGTCCGCGCGCCGCTGCGCCCGAGCGCTGCCATGACCAGCCGGTGGGTGCGGACGTGGGCGGGGTGCCCGTCCCGCTCGTGCGGGAAGAAGACCGCCACAGGCGACTGCTCGACGAGCAGGCGCGCGAGAGCGTCGACGACCTCGTCGTCCTCGGCCGTGGTGATTTGGGACTCGTATCGCAGCTCGAATCCGAGGAAATCGACGGCCGCCGTCAGCTCGCGACGACGCTCTTGCCGCCGGCCGGCGTCCGTCCCCAGCGTCATCGGGACGTTGACGATCCGCATCCCCGCCTCGCGGCGCAGGCGCAAGGGCAGACCGCCGACGATGCACTCGTCGTCGGGATGCGGGGAGAAGAGCAGGACCGTCGCGGCGCCGCTCGGCAGCGGCGGGAGGTCCTCGGCGGGACCCGGCGCGTCGATCGCCCGCGCTTCGCGGAAGCCCCGCGCAAGCTGCTCGACGTACTCCACGTGGTCCTTCATGGACGGCTCAGTCGAGCGGCAGGCTCGGCAGGCCGACGCCCGGCGTCGGACGCTCGCGCAGCACGTCGCGGCGAAACGCGAAGAGCTCGGCCGGACGCCCGCCGGTGGCGCCGGCGAGGCGGCCCGTGCCCTCCACCAGGCCGCCCTTCTCGACCAGGCGGCGGAAGTTCTGCTTGTGCAGACGGCGGCCCGCCAGGGCCTCGACGACGCGCTGGAGCTGGAAGAGCGTGAAGGCGGGCGGCAGCAGCTCGAAGACCACCG
>Ga0299906_10003989_pt1 | contig 12131 bp, 7 predicted proteins | sample RVTome_14_FD_200259 | JGI IMG/M metagenome (GOLD analysis project Ga0299906, IMG submission 200259) | Soil microbial communities from uranium-contaminated site in the Upper Colorado River Basin, Wyoming, United States - RVT145D125 (version 2) ...
CAAACGACAATGCAACTGGCGAAGCAGACGCACGGGCATCCGCGCTCGCTCCGTTCCGCCATGGAGTCTTTCGCGATGTATGGCTCGCCAATCTGGGGTCGCAGTTCGGCGGATTGATCCAGACTGTGGGCGCATCGTGGCTCATGCTTTCGATCGCCGAATCCGCGGAAATGGTCACGCTGGTACAGGCTTTCACCACATTGCCGATCGTCCTGTTTGCGTTGATGGCAGGAGCGGTTGCGGATAGTTTCGATCGTCGCACGGTAATGATGGTTGCCCAGGTCTTCATGCTGCTGGTCTCGGCAACGCTCGCCCTGTGCGCATATCTGCAGCTGATTACGCCCTGGCTGTTGCTGCTGCTGACCTTCCTCATCGGCTGCGGCGCAGCTTTCAATGGCCCGGCGTGGCAGGCCTCGGTCGCGGAGATGGTGCCGCGCGAATACCTGCCTTCCGCGGTGGCTCTGAACAGCATGGGCTTCAATATCGCGCGGAGCGTCGGGCCTGCCGTCGGTGGGCTTATCGTAGCCGCCGCCGGTGCGGCGGCCGCATTTGCAGTGAATACCTTTTCCTATATCGGGATCATCATCGTGCTCGGCCGCTGGCGCCGTCCCCCCGAACCGCGATTGCTGCCGAGGGAGCGGCTCGGCATGGCGATACGGGCCGGCATCCGGTACGTCGCAATGTCGCCGCACATCAAGTTCACCTTGCTTCGCGGGCTCGTGTTCGGCGCCGGCGCAAGCGCGCTGGTTGCGCTGCTGCCCCTCATTGCGAAGGACCTTGTCGGAGGCGACTCCGTCACTTACGGCCTGTTGCTCGGCTCGTTCGGCGCGGGCGCCGTGGGCGGCGCGCTGATCGCGCACAGGCTGCGGCTGTCGCTCTCCAACGAGGCGATAGTCCGTGTCGCGTCCCTCGCGTTCGCCCTCGCGGTCGCCGTCACCGCGGTCAGCACACGCCTGCCGCTGACCATGGCTGCGCAGCTCGTCTGTGGCGCGGGATGGGTACTCGTGCTTGCAACCTTCAACGTCACCGTGCAGACCTCGGCGCCGCGCTGGGTCGTAGGCCGTGCGTTGTCGCTGTATCAGATGGCCATTTTCGCGGGAATGGCGGGAGGGAGCTGGCTCTGGGGGGTCGTTACCGGGGAACTGGGACTGGCGACGGCGCTGCTCGTTTCAGTGCTTATTCTGCTGGGCTCAAGCGGACTCGGCTTGCGTTACGCCCTGCCCCAGACCGAGGATCTCAAGCTGAACCTGCTCGAGCGCTGGAAAGAACCGGAGATCGCGCTGGAGATCGAGCAGCGCAGCGGGCCCGTGGTGGTCACCATCGAGTACCGCATCCGTGAGGACGATGTGCTCGACTTCCTGGCCGCCATGGGTGAACGCAAGCGTATCCGGCGTCGAGACGGCGCGCGGCACTGGTCCCTGCTTCGTGACCTGTCGGAACCCGAGCTCTGGATCGAACGTTACGACAGCCCTACCTGGCTCGACTACGTCCGGCAGAATCAGCGCATCACCGAGGACGACGCAGCCATCTGGGACCGTATCCGTAGCCTGCATCAGGGGCCCGACAAACCGCGCGTTCGTCGCATGATTGAGCGACAGACCAGCTCACCGCCACCCGGGACTGCACCGAGAGTAAGGGAACTTGCAGAGCCGCTCACTGATCCGTCGCACCAGTCCTGAATCGGAACCTTGCGTACCACACACATATGATTTCAGCAAAAAGAGCTCTCGCCCGGCTTCAGGAAGGCAATCGGCGATTCGCTGCAGGCACTCCACGACAGACACTCACCGGTGATGCGCGTCGCGCGGAGCTGCTCGCCGGCCAGGAGCCATTCGCGATTATCCTGGGATGCTCGGACTCCCGTGCCCCGGCCGAACTGATCTTCGATCAGGGTCTCGGCGACCTGTTCGTCATCCGCGTTGCCGGAAACATAGTAGCTCCGTCGCAGGTCGGCAGCGTCGAGTTTGCCGCGACCCGATTCAACACGCGACTGGTTGTCGTACTGGGCCACACGCGATGTGGCGCCATTCTGGCGACACTTGACGAATTGCGGCGGCCTTCCGAGGATCAGTCACCGAACCTCCGATCGATCGTCAATCGCGTGCGTCCTGCGCTCGAATCGCTGCTGACCCTCGACGTGAATCCCGATATGAGCTCGTTCGTACAGCAGGCGGTCAGAGCCAACGTGCGGGTTTCTGTCGACCACCTGCGCCACGGGTCGGCTATCCTCGAGCAGCTCATCGCAAACGATGAGCTGCTCGTAGTTGGTGCGGAGTATTCACTGGAAACGGGCGAAGTGGATTTCTTCGAAACCTTATGATCTATCTCTTGAATGCGCCGCTCCGATATCATGGTCGCGTCTTTGGTCCCGAACCACGCAACATGACCGCATTACACCTGCCGCTCCCTGTATTTGCTTTGGCTCTGCTGCTCGGTGGCTGCGGCGAAGAGGATGTCCCTCCAATGGCACAGGGAGAGAACGCGGCACGCACGCCCGGGCGCTATGATGCGGAGGCGTTCTTTACGACCAATACCTATTCGCTGCCAATGGGATATGCGTGGTCGGCAGACGACAGGCAGCTGCTGGTCAGCTCGGACGAAAGCGGCGTCTTTAATGCGTGGTCGCTGGCGGCGGCCGATGGAGCGAGACAACCGCTAACCACATCGTCCACGGATTCAGTGTACGCGGTCTCGTGGTTTCCCGATGACGATCGGGTCCTGTTCACTGCAGATCGGGGCGGCAACGAAATAAACCACCTCTATGTTCGCGAACTGTCGGGCGAGACACGTGATCTCACTCCCGGAGAGGACGCCAAGGCGCAGTTCGGCGGCTGGTCGGAGGACCGCCAGCATTTTTTCGTCCTGACGAACGAACGTGACGCGAGCAGCTTCGACCTGTATCGCTATGCGGCGAAGGACTACGCTCGCACCCTGGTGTTCCAGAACGACAATGCTCTGCAGGTTTCGGCCGTTTCCCCGGACGGCAGCTACGTCGCGCTGGTAAAGCCGCGGACCAGTGCAGATTCCGACGTCTATCTTCTGGACATGCTGGCAACGGACAGCGAACCTCGGCTGATCACCGCCCACGCGGGCAACGTCTCGCACTCCGTCTATGACTTCACGCGCGATAGTGCAAAGCTCGTCTATTCGACCGACGAGCACGGCGAATTCATTCAGGCGTGGACCTACGACGTAGGTACCGGTGCGAAGGCGCCGCTGATCGCTGCGGACTGGGATGTGATGTTCGTAAGCTTCTCCGAGACGGGCCGCTACCGTGTTTCTGCCACCAACGAGGATGCCCGCACCGTCGTGCAGATCCTGGACAACGGGAGCGGCAGGGAGATTGCGTTACCGGGTCTGCCTGCCGGAGACCTGGCCCAGATCCGGTTTTCCCGCGATGAGAGCAAGGTTGCGCTCATGGTGAGTTCCGACACTTCGCCGAGTGACGTCTATACGGTAGACCTCGCCTCGGGCCGGAGCGCCCGGCTCACGGAAGCGCTCAATCCGGAGATCGATGAGGCTGATCTCGTCGCTACCGAAGTCGTTCGTTACAAGAGCTTCGACGAACTGGATATTCCGTCGATTCTGTATCGCCCGCAGGGCGCTACCGCAACGCATAAGGTACCGGCGCTTGTATGGGTCCATGGCGGCCCCGGCGGCCAGAGCCGCACCGGTTACTCGCCCACCATCCAGCACCTCGTGAATCACGGCTATGCCGTGCTCGCCGCGAACAATCGCGGCTCGTCAGGCTACGGCAAGACGTTCTTCCACATGGACGACCGGCGTCACGGCGACGTGGACCTCAAGGATATAGTTAATGCGAAGAACTACCTCGCATCGCTCGACTGGGTCGACAGCGAGAAAATCGGAATCATAGGCGGTTCCTACGGCGGCTACATGGTGGGAGCTGCGCTGGCGTTCGAGCCGGAAGTGTTCGACGTCGGTATCAATATTTTCGGCGTCATGAACTGGGTGCGCACGCTGACCAGCATTCCGCCGTGGTGGGAATCGTTCAAGGAAGCGCTCTACGACGAAATGGGCGATCCCGAGACCGACAGCGAGCGACACCACCGGATCTCGCCGCTGTTCCATGCGCAGAACATACAGGCCCCGCTCCTGGTCGTGCAGGGCGCCAATGATCCGCGCGTGCTGCAGGTCGAAAGTGACGAAATCGTCGAAGCCGTGCGCGCCAACGAGGTCCCGGTAAAGTACGTTCTGTTCCCCGACGAAGGTCACGGCTTCAGCAAGCGCGAGAACAAAATCAGGGCGTCAGAAGCTTACCTGTCTTTTCTGGACACGTACCTCAAGGGCCACTCCGAATAACGCCTGACCTGCGCCGGTAACAGTGACCGGCTGACAGGATGTTTTTCAACACCCCGCCAGGGATACCGGCGTTTCGAGCCCTGCCTCGCCTGCTTCATTCATAATATTCGCGCACGAAACGATCGAGGAGTCGTACGCCGAAGCCGCTGGCGCGGATGGGGGAGGCCGGCAAGCCTTCAGTCTCGCGCCAGGCCATGCCTGCGATGTCCAGGTGTGCCCACGGCATGTCCTCGTCGACCCACGCACCTATGAAGTGGGCACCGAGCCCGGCGCCTGCGCCGGACCCGGGACCGGGACCGGCGCTGTTTCGCAGGTCTGCAATCGGAGACTGCAACCGCAGCTTCGCGCGACCATAACATGCAGGGTCGTCGCAGGAGCTATCCAAAGGATATGTCGGGACGCCGACAGAGGTACCGGCGCCAGGCAGCGAGGCCGGCAGAATCGGCACCGGACCTGAACTGCTGGACAATCCGCAGCGGGGGGTACGTCAGATTGTCGCGGCGTTCAGGCCCGGCACCAGGTGCACAAAACGGAAGTGAGACGTCAGAGCGGCCAGCCGCCCGCCATCGCCCGGTACAGCGCGACCAGGGCCACGGCGGAGCGGGTTTCGCTTTGCACCAGGCGGTCCTCTGTTTCCAGTTGCGAGCGTTCGGCATCGAGTACCTGCAGGAAGTCGGCTATGCCGCCGTCGAAACGCAGGCGGGCTAAGCGTGCCGCTTCGCTGCCGGCCGCCGCGGCGGCTTCGAGATGTTCGCGCTCGCGCTGGAGCCTTGCGTAACGCACCAGCGCGTTTTCTGTTTCCTCGAGCGCCAGCAGCACCGTTTGTTCGTAACTTGCGAGGTTACCGGCCGCGTCGGCATCCGCGGCTGCGATCCGGGCGCGCACACGCCCAACGTCCAGGAACGACCAGTCGACGCCGAGCGCAATCAAACGCGTTTCGCTGTCGCGCTCGAACAGCGCATCCGTGTCGATAGCCTGCGTGCCAATCAGTCCACCCAGCGTAAAGCTCGGGAACAGGTCGGCCGTTGCAACGCCGATCCGGGCTGTCGCGCCTGCGAGGCGGCGCTCGGCCGCGAATACATCGGGACGCCGCCGCAGCAAGTCGCCCGGCGCGCCCGCGGGAATGTGTGCGGGCAATGTCGGCAACGGCGCCGGAGCTTCCAGTTCCGCGATCATTGCGGCAGGCTGCCGTCCGGTCAGGACTGCGATCCGGTGCGCGGTTACGGCAATCTCGCTTTCCAGCGCCGGTATGAGCGAAAGTGTGCTTTCGAGCTGGCTGCGGGCCTGTTCGACATCCAGCTGAGTGCCGCTGCCGGCGTCCAGCCTTGCCTGTACCAGGTCCAGGGAACCGCGCTGATTGACGGCATTGTTGCGGGCGACGGAGAGCTGCTGTTGCAGACCGCGTAACTGAAAGTAACTCTGCGCAAGTTCGGCAACGACGCTGACCTGTACGACGCTGAGATCCGCCGCGCTCGCTTCGGCTTCCGCTCGCTGAGCTTGCAGGTTGCGCCGCACGCGGCCGAAGAAATCGAGTTCCCAGGCCGCCGATATCGAGGCGTCGTAGCTTTCGCCGTCGCGCTCGGAACGAGTTGCGCCGGGAAACTGCGAGGCGCTCGCTCGCTGATCGGCGGCAGTAGCCCCGGCGGTTATCGTCGGAAACCGGTCGAAGCCCGATTCCCGCAGCAAAGCGCGTGAGCGGTCGTAACGTGCCAGCGCGATCCGGAGATCGTGATTCGCGGCAAGCGCTTCGTCCACCAGTCTCGTCAGCATAGGGTCGTCGAGCTGGTGCCAGAAGTCGGCCTCCATTTCGGCGTCGGTGTATATTGCCGAACCGCCGGCCGAATCGGCGCGCGCGAACTCCGACGGGGCAGCGGTGTCCGGACGTTCGTAATCCGGTCCCACCGCGCACGCCGAGAGGGCAAGCACGAGGAAAGCGGCGAACGATGCGTTACGCATGGCTGCTCTCCAGTGCGGCGTTGTCGTCGCCGGTATTGTCCACAATGCGGGGGCGTCCGAGGTAGTCGGCCATTTTTCGGAGAGCTACATAGAACACGGGTGTCAGGAACAAACCGAAGGCAGTCACGCCCAGCATGCCGGCGAACACCGCAACACCCAGCGCGTGACGCACTTCCGCGCCGGCACCGCTGGCCAGCACCAGCGGGACTACCGCAGCCGTGAACGTTATGGACGTCATGATTATCGGACGCAAACGCAGGCGGCAGGCCTCGAGAGCCGCATCGACGATGCCGCGGCCTTGCATCTCGAGTTCTCGTGCGAACTCGACAATCAGGATGGCGTTCTTGCAGGCGAGACCCATCAGCAGCACCAGTCCAACCTGAACGAAGATGTTGTTGTCGCCACCCATTGCCCATACACCAAGAAGTGCGGACAGCATGCACATCGGCACGATCAGAATGACCGCAAGGGGCAGCGTCCAGCTCTCATAAAGTGCAGCGAGCACGAGGAACGCCAGCAGTACGGCGAGCGGGAACACGACCAATGCGGCGCCGCTCTGGTTGACCTGCTGGTAGCTCAAATCGGTCCACTCGAAGCTCATGCCGGCCGGCAGCACCTGCGGCGCCATCGCCTCGACTGCCGCCAGCGCCTGGTTCGACGACAGTACGCGCGGGTCGGCCTCGCCCAACACGTCGGCGGCCGGGTAGCCGTTATAGCGGATGACGGGATCGGGCCCGAAGGCTTGCGTGATGTGAACCATGCTGCCGATCGGCACCATGGCGCCATCGAGGTTCCGCGTTTTGAGCTTGCCGATGTCTTCGGGCGCGTTGCGGAAACGCGCGTCGGCCTGCGCCATTACCCTGTAGGTGCGACCGAAGCGATTGAAGTCGTTTACATACTGCGAACCCAGGTACACCTGCAGCGTCTCGAACAGGTCGGTCAGCGCCACGCCCTGCGCCTTGGCCTGCGCGCGGTCGACTTCGGCATCGAGCTGTGGCACGTTCGACTGGTACGAACTGATCGCATATCCCATCCCCGGTACCTGGCTCAGCGCACCGGACAATCCTGTCACTGCGTTCTGCAACTCGCCGTAGCCCAGGCCGGCACGATCCTGCACGTACAGCGAGTAACCGGAACCGGTGCCGATGCCCAGAATGGCCGGGGGCATGAATGCGAAGCTGAAGGCCTCCTGCACGGATGAGAACTTCATGTTGAGCTCGGCGGTAATCTCTTCCGCGCTGCGCTTCCGATCCTTGAAGTCGGTCAGGCCGAAGAAGATCGTGCCCGTGTTCGGCGTATTGTTGAACTGCAATGCGTTAAGTCCCGGAAACGCGACCGCGCTGGCGACACCCTCGGTGGACAATGCGATGTCGCTGACTTTGCGCACCACGGCGTCGGTGCGCTCGAGCGACGCGCCCGCCGGCAATTGCACGCCGCCGATCAGGTACAACTTGTCCTGCGTCGGGATGAAGCCGCCGGGCACGAGCTGAAACATCAGGCCGGTTGCCACCAGCAGCGCCGCGTACACAGCGAACACCGCACCGCGCCGATGCAGGCTCTTCGTAACGGCACCCTGGTAGCTTTCGGAACTGCGGCCAAAGAAACGATTGAACGGGCGAAACACCCAGCCGAACAGGCGATCGATCAGCCGGGTCGGCGCGTCCTTCGGTGCGTCGTGGGGCTTCAAGAGCGCTGCGGCGAGCGCCGGCGACAACGTCAGCGAATTGATCGCGGAAATCACCGTGGCGACGGCGATGGTCACCGCGAATTGACGGTAAAACTGTCCGGTAACTCCGTCGAGAAACGCCATCGGCACGAACACCGCACACAGTACGAGCGAAATGGCGATGATCGGCCCGCTCACCTCGCGCATCGCCTGATGCGCGGCAGAGAGCGGTTTGAGTCCTTCGCTGATATTTCGTTCGACGTTTTCGACTACCACGATCGCGTCGTCGACAACGATACCGATCGCGAGAACGAGTGCGAACAAGGTAAGCGTGTTGATCGAGAAGCCGAGAAGCAACAGTACGGCGAAGGTGCCGACGATCGACACCGGAACTGCGATCAACGGAATGATCGACGCGCGCCACGTCTGCAAAAACAGAATTACGACCAGCACGACCAGCACGACAGCTTCGAACAGCGTCTTGATTACGGCGCGGATGGAGTCGCTAACGAACACGGTCGGGTCGTACACGACGTCGTAGTCCACGCCTTCCGGGAACACCTCGGCAAGCTCCGCGGTTTTTGCCCGGACGTCCCTGGATAGTTCGAGTGCGTTGGAGCCCGGCGCCTGGAAAATTGCAATCGCTACGGCTTGTTCGTTGTCCAGCAACGAACGAAGCGAATACTCCGAGGCGCCGAGTTCCAGGCGCGCGACGTCGGCGAGACGTGTTACCTCGCCGTTCGCGCCGGTCTTAAGCACGATACCGCCGAATTCCTCCTCTGTGACCAGACGGCCCCGTGCATTGATCGACACCAGGAAATCCGAATTCTCCAACGGCGGCGCACCGAGCTGGCCCGCGGACACCTGCACGTTCTGCTCGCGCACGGCGCGCACGATGTCGCCGGCGGTGAGTCCGCGCGCGGCGGCCTGGTCCGGATCGATCCAGATGCGCATGGCATAGTCGCCGGAACCGAAAATCATCGCCTGGCCTATGCCGGGCAGACGCGCGAGCTCATCCTTCATGCGCAGCGTCGCATAGTTGCGAAGGTAGACGCTGTCGTAACGACCGTCCGGCGACGTCAGATGCACGACCATGGTCAGGTTCGGTGACTGCTTCTCCGTGGTCACCCCAAGGCGACGCACGTCCTCCGGCAGCCGCGCAAGGGCCTGATTGACGCGGTTTTGCACCTGCACCTGCGCAATATCCGGATCCGTCCCGGGATTGAACGTTACCGTAAGGCCGAGTACGCCGTCACTGCCGGCAACCGACTTCATGTACATCATGTTCTCGACACCGTTGATCGCCTCTTCCAGCGGCGACGCCACGGTCTCGGCGATCTCCTTCGGGTTGGCGCCGGGGTATACCGCGCGTACCTGCACCGTCGGCGGCACGACGTCCGGGTATTCGCTCAGCGGCAACAGCGGAATCGAGATCATCCCCGCGACGAAAATAACGATCGACAGAACCGCCGCAAAGATCGGGCGGTCGACGAAAAACTTCGCAAAGTCCATGGTTTTTCCCGGTTTAATGTCTAGCAGGATGTTTTCAACGCCCCTGCTAGAGTGCAGAGGCTGTGGTCTGAATTCCCGGCGGCGGATCGCCCATCGCGATGACCTGTGCGTCTACCGGCATGCCCGGCATGAATATCTTTTGCACGCCATGCACGATCACGCGGTCTTCAGGCTCGAGCCCGGCCGAAACCACCCGCAGTCCATCGATCATGCGGCCCAGGTGGACATCGCGGCGCTGCGCGCTGCCGTCGTCACCGACGATGTAGACGTACTTGCGATCCTGGTCCGTCAGGACCGCCTTGTCGTCTATCAGCATGGCCTGGAACGTGTCGCTGCCGGCAAGCTGCACGCGCGCGAACAGGCCGGGGGTGAAGACGCGGTCGGGATTCGGCAGTACCGCGCGCGCCCGAATCGTGCCGGTGTCGGGATTGACCTGGTTGTCCATAAAGTCCATCTCGCCCTCATACGGATACCCGGTATCTCCCGCAAGCCCCACTCGCACAGGATTGCGCACGTCCCGCGAACTCGCCCGTTCGCCGTTACGAGACATCGCGTTGTAACGAAGGTAAGAACGTTCGTCGCCCTCGAAGTACACATACACGGGATCAAGCGACACGATGGTCGTCAGCAACGTCGCGTTCGGTTGCGTGGACACGAGGTTTCCTGAAGTGACCAGCGCACGGCCGGCACGGCCCGAGATCGGCGCGCGCACCTCCGTGAACTCGAGATCGAGTTTCGCAACATCGACTGCGGATTGCGCCGCATGGATGTTCGACTCCGCCTGTGCCAGTGCAGAGTTCCGCTGGTCGAGTTCCTCGGTTGATATTGCCCGCGCCTCGGCCAGCTTCTTCGCACGTACAACTTCGCTCCTGGCAAGCTCAGCCTGCGTTCTCGCGCGCGCCAACTCCGCTTCGGCACGGGCAAGCTCGGCGCGATAGGTGCGCTGGTCAATGACGAAAAGGACGTCGCCCTTCCGGACTTCGCCGCCTTCCACGTAATTCACGCGATCGATGTAGCCGCTCACACGCGGACGCAACTCGACCGTTTCCACCGCTTCGATATGTCCGGTGAATTCGTCCCAGGGGCGAACTTCCTTGACCACCACCGTGGCAACACTCACCTCCGGCGGAGGAGGCATGGACTCGCTCGCGGCTTCCCCGCGGCAACCCGCCACTGCTGTCAGGGCGAACAGTGCGATCAGGATGAGAGTTCTGCTAGTGCTGTTCACGGTGTTTCCTCAATTTCTCGAAATGTTGTTCAACGGAAATATATGTACGAACAAAACATGCTTTAGTCGATTACGTCGGACGTAATACTGATGCCGCTTACCTGCTTATCGTTTGGCCGTGCTCCATATCGACACCGGACTCGTTAAATGTCGATTCGAAGCGAACAACGGCATCGGTAGTGTCGCTGCCTGTCAACATCTTTACGGCATAACGGCCGACCGTCAGCGCATCCGGCCATTCCGGGCAGGCGCAACGTGCGTTCTGTTCCGTGCGCACCGGCCTGCCGATAGCCAGCTGTTGCACACGAACCGGGCTGTCTTCGGTTTCGCGCCGCAGCGCCCTGACGAGCATCCGGGTAGCGGCAGCCGCAATCGAGTGATGTCCGTAACCTACCCAGCTGGTATCGGCATTCGGGCCGCCCATTACGAGGTAGCGCGCACAACGTCCGCTCTCCGCGAGCAACGGCAGCAGATGCCGTGCGGCGTGCATGTGAGGAACGACCTCCTGCTTCAGGATTCGTTCCAGAAAGCCCGCATCATGCTCCAGCAAGCGCCCGCGTTCGCAGGTTACATGCAGGTTAACGATTGCAACGAGAGGCTTTGTCGGCAGCTCGCGAAGCGACCTGGCAAGCAGCGCGGCATCCGCGTCCGTCATTACCGAACCCTGGAGTGTCGAAACCCTGCCCCGGCCGACGAATCGTTCGCGCAGTCCGTCCAGCTGTTCATCGTCAGGGCCAACGCCAAGCAGCGGGTAACCCGCTTCCAGAACGGCTTCGACGAGACCGAGGCCCAGACCATCGGTGGCACCAAGCACCAGCACCGGCGCCTTGATGGAAGAAGGAATTTTTTCGACGATCGACATGGGAACCTGCAACCCGCTCTGTATCAGGGTCGCGTAGGCTAAGGCGAATCGGTACGCGCGACTAGCCGGGCTTCACGGGAATATCTGTTCCGTATGTGGGACAATCGCAGCCATGAATCGCGATTTGAACGACACCCTCATCTTCGTAAAGGTAGTGGAGCACGGCAGTTTTACGGCCGCAGCACGCGCCCTTGGCTTGCCTAAAACTACGGTCAGCCGGAAGTTGAGGGACCTCGAAACGCGCCTCGGTGCGCGACTGCTCAACCGCACCACGCGTCGCCTGGCCCTGACGGAGGCGGGCACGGTTTATTTCGATCACAGCAAGCGCATAGCAGGTCAGCTCGACGAAGCCGAGAATGCCGTGCATCAGCTGGAAGGCAGTCCGCGCGGCTGGCTGCGCGTGACCGCACCGTACACACTGAGCGAGACGACACTGACTCCGCTTCTCCTCGAGTTCCGGGACCTTTATCCGGACGTGCATCTGGACATAACGCTCACGAACGATCTGCTGGACCTTCTGGAAAATGAAATCGATGTAGCCTTGCGGGTAGGGCCGCTTGCCGACTCGACGCTCGTTGCACGTC
>Ga0299906_10003991_pt1 | contig 12125 bp, 11 predicted proteins | sample RVTome_14_FD_200259 | JGI IMG/M metagenome (GOLD analysis project Ga0299906, IMG submission 200259) | Soil microbial communities from uranium-contaminated site in the Upper Colorado River Basin, Wyoming, United States - RVT145D125 (version 2) ...
GCCAGCCCGCGCCGCGCCCAGCCGATGCTGTGCGTCAACTGCGCCGCGCTCTCGCCGGCGCTGCTCGAAAGCGAGCTCTTCGGACACGAAAAGGGCGCCTTCACCGGCGCCGACCGCATGCGCAAGGGCCGCTTCGAGCTGGCGGACGGCGGCACGCTGCTGCTGGACGAGGTGTCGGAGATGGACCTGCCGCTGCAGGCCAAGCTGCTGCGCGTGCTCCAGGAGCGCGAATTCGAGCGCGTCGGCAGCTCGGTGACCCGGCGCGTCGACGTGCGCGTCATCGCGACCACCAACCGCGACCTGCGCGACTGGGCCGCCAAGGCGCGCTTCCGCGAGGACCTCTTCTATCGCCTGAGCGTGCTGCCCATCGAGGCGCCGCCGCTGCGCGAGCGGCGCGAGGACATCCCGCTGCTGCTGGACGCCTTCGTCGAGCGCGTCTGCACGCGCGAGGGGCGCGAGCGGCCGAAGTTCGCGCCCGAGACGATCGCGATGCTGACCGAGTACGACTGGCCGGGCAACGTGCGCGAGCTTCAGAACCTCTGCGAGCGCGTCTGCGTGCTCGACCCCGGCCGCGCCGTCTCGCCCGGCGCCGTCCAGCCGCTCCTGCACGGGCCGATCAAGTCCGCCTCGGCCACGGTGGAGTCGGTCGCCTACCGCGACGGACAGATTCTTTCCGACGCGGAGCGCGACCTGATCATGCGAACGCTGAAGCGCTTCGGCGGGCATCGCGAAAAGACGGCCCGCGCCCTGGGCATCGGGCTGCGCACGCTGGGGCTGAAGCTCAAGCGCTGGCGCGAGGAAGGCTCGTTCGACGACGCCAACGTCCGCCGCGCGGCGCGTTACGCGGTCGTCTCCGCCTGAGCTGGAACGCGACTTGCCAGCTTCAAGAAGGACGAGAGTCGAGCATGTGGATCGAGCACCTGATGGCTTCCCGCGTGACGCACGCGATCGAGCTGACGGCACAATTTGCCGAGCGGCGGCACAATGTGCTGGCCGAGAACGTCGCGAACATCGACACGCCGAACTACCAGACAAAATCGCTCGATCCGCAAGCGTTTCAGACCGCGCTGCGGGAGGCGGTGCGCAGCGGCGACAAGACAGGAGCGCATGAGCTGGGCCTGCGGTCGGCGCAGGCGCACACGGACTCGGCGGGGCGGCTGCAAGTCCGGCCGGCGACACAGCCGCCGTCCAACGCGCTGTTCCATGACGGGACCCACGCCAGCGTGGAAGCGCTGATGGTGGACGTGCAGGAGAACGCCTTGACGTACAACCTGGCGGTCAACTACCTGCGGGCGCGCTTCGACGGGCTGATGACGGCCATTCGAGGCCGCGCGCAATGATCCGCGCGCTGGACATCTCCGGCTCGGCGCTGACAGCGCAGCGCGTGCGCCTGGACGTGCTGGCCGGAAACATCGCCAACGCCTTCACGACGGCGCAGGAGGACGGGACGATCGAGCCGTATCGACGGCGCGTCGTGACTTTCGCCGCCGGACGGCCGGACGGCGGGCCGGGCGTGCGCGTGGACGAAGTGCTCCTCGACGCGGCGGAGTTCCGCTACCAGTATGACCCCGGACATCCGCACGCCCTGCGGGAAGGTCCGTGGGAGGGCTACGTGCGCTATCCGAACGTCAGCGTGACGATGGAATACGTGGACGCCATGGCGGCCAGCCGCGCTTATGAAGCCAACGTGGCGATGATGACGATTACCCGTGACATGACGCGCCAGGCGATCCAGCTCTTCGCCTGAGCGCGCTGAGGACGTCGTAGACGGCGATGCCCGATCCGCTCTCCATTCATGGCCCGCACGCGCCTTCGGCGCCGTTGTCCCCCTCCGGCGCGCCGCGCCCGGCCGATCCGGCCGCGGGCGAGGACTTCGCCGCGCTCTTCAAATCGCAGCTCGAGCGGGTCAGCGAGATGCAGGGCGAGGCGGACGACAGCCTGCAGCGGCTGCTGACGGGCGAATCGCAGGACCTGACCGACGTGTTCACGACCGCCCGCAAGGCCGAGGTGGCTTTCAGCCTGCTGCTCGAGATCCGCAACAAGCTACTCGACGCGTACGAGGAGTTGCGGAACCTGCGCGTCTAGCGCCGTCGCGGCGCAAAAGGCGCGCCGCCCCGCGCCGAACTCGCCCGCCCGCCACGCTCGCGCGCAGCGACCAGCCGATACTCCCTACGGACACAGGAACCCGCTGATCGGAAGCGCCAGGGATGGCATCGCTCCACAACTCGCTCGTGCGCTCGATGCGTTTGTTGCGCGAGCTCTCGCTGTCGCAGCGAATGGCCATTCTGCTGGGCGGCGCGTTGATCGCCGGCTCGCTGGCCTGGATGGCGCAGTGGGCCGCGACGCCCGAGCTGGCGCCGCTGTTCAGCGAGAGCCTCTCGGGCCAGGACCTGACGCGCGTGCAGGCCGGGCTGGACGCGATGGGGCAGACCCATCGCGTCGATGGCGGACGCGTGCTGGTCCCGTCCGCCGCCTCGCGGCCTTCGATCATCGCGCGGCTCCAGCAGCAGAATCAGGCCCCGCACGACACGAGCGTGACCTTCGCCTCGCTCGTCCAGGAAACGAATCCGTGGATCTCGCAGGCGGAGAACGCCCGCCGCTGGACCATCGCGCTTCAGAAGGAGCTCGAAGGCGCGCTCGCGAGCCTGAGCGGCGTGCGCGAAGCGCACGTTTTCCTGAACCTCAACGCCAAGCCGCGCGGCTTCTCGCGCGAACAGCCGGAGTCCTCGGCCAGCGTGACGTTGATCACCGGCGGCGAGCCGGTGACGCGCGAGCTGGCCCAAAGCGCCGCCCGACTCGTGTCCGGCGCCGTGCGCGGCCTGTCGCCGCGCATGGTGCAGGTGGTGGACGCGAGCGGCGGGACGGCGCTCGAGTGGGACGACTCGCTGGACGCGGCGCCGGGGCTGTACCGGCTCAAGCGGCAGACCGAGCGCGAGGTGGCGGGCAAGATCCAGCGGCAGCTCGACTTCGATCCGGCTCTGCGCGTGAACGTGCAGGTCGTGCTGGACCACGAGCGCACCAGCCAGCAGGAAATCGTTCCGACGGAGCCGGTCGAGATCGAGCGCAGTGTGAGCTCGACCGGCACGACCCGAGCCCGCGCCGCGGCGCAGCCGGGCGTGCAGCCCAACACCGGGCTGGCGGTCGGGGGCGGGTCCGGAGATGAGAGCAGCGTCAGCGAGACGAGCGACGTGAAGAACCAGCCGGCCGTTTCGACGCGCACCAGCGCCAAGACGCCCGGCGAGATCCGGCAGGTCTTCGCCGCGATCAACGTCTCGCGCAGCTATCTCGCCAGCGTCTACCGGCGCAACAACCCGCAGACGGAGGAAGAGCCGACCGAGCAGCAGGTCCAGCAGGTGTTCGACGCGCAGAAGGCGCGCATCGTCAGCCAGGTGGAAAAGCTGGTCCTGCCGCCCAGCGCCGAGCAGGTCGCGGTCGATTGGTACTACGACTCGATCGCCGCGGTCGACGCTCCCAGTGGGAGCACGATGGACATCTCGCTGGACCTGGCGCGCAACGTCGCGCCCGCCGCCGGGCTCGGGTTGCTGGCGCTGCTGTCGATCGGCCTCATGCTGCGGATGGCCAAGAAGGGTCACGACGGCGACGCGTTCGCGCTCGAGATCGGGCTGCCCACGGAAGTGATCGACGCGGCGCGCCGCGCGCGCGAGGCGGTCGTCAAGGCGACCGCGGTCCGCAAGGCGCGCGCAGAAGCCGGCGTGCCGGAAGAGACGACGGGCGCTCCGATCCCCGGCTCGCGCAAGCTGGAAGGCGTGCTGGAGGGTCAGGAGTTGAACGAGGCCGACGCCGGCGTCGCCACGATGGTCGAGCAGATGAGCGACCTGATCGAGCGGGATCCGCAGTCCATGGCCGCCATGGTGGAGCGCTGGATGGGGCCCTAGACCGTGTCTCAAGACCGGGGGTGGGACCGGCCAATGGCCGGTCCAGGCCAGGCCATTGGCCGGGACCACACGTTTCGAGATGGCCTCTAGCGGCCTGAGTCACAGGACCGCAAGCGCCCGCGCCTGCTTCTGTACGCGAGGCGCGCAAACTTGCCGTTGGACGAGGAAGTCCGGCGCGGCTGGTTGGACGCGGCTGTCCGACGCCATTGACGGGAGAGTTCGAGCATGCCAAACGTCCGTCCCGGCGCCGACGACAGCGAAGTCACTGGCGTTCATAAGGCCGCCGTGCTGCTGATGTCGCTCTCGCAGGACGCCGCCGCCAAGCTACTGTCGCAGATGCCGCGCGAGCGCGTCGAGGACATCTCGCGCGAGATCGCCAACTCGAGCTCCACGCCCACGGAGTTCCGCACGAAGATCATCACCGAGTTCTACAACATGATTCTCGCGCGGCACTACATGGACCAGGGCGGGTTGCCGCTGGCGCGCGCCCTGCTGCTCAAGACGCTGCCGCCGGAAGAGGCCAAGAAAATCATCGAGGCGATCGAGCACTCGGTCTATGAGCAGCCGTTCAGCTTCCTTCAGAAGACGGAGACGGAAAGCCTGCTGATGTTTCTCGCGGGCGAACATCCACAGACGATCGCGCTGGTCCTGAGCCACCTCCCGCCGACCATGGCGAGCGACATCCTGGTCGGCCTCGGCCCCGAGCGGCAGGTCTCGGTGATCGAGCGCATCGCCAACATGGAGCAGACCAGCCCGGACGTGATCAAAGACGTCGAGCGCGGGCTCGAGCACCGCCTGGCCGGTCTGGTCTCCGAGCGCTTCGAGCGCACCGGCGGCGTGCGGGCGGTGGCCGAAATCCTCAACCTCTCCGGCCGCGCGGCGGAAAAGACGATCATGGACGGGCTCTCGGAGAAGAACCCCGATCTGGTCGAGGACATCCGCCGCCTGATGTTCGTCTTCGAGGACATCCTGCGCGTCGACGACCGCGGCATTCAGGCCGTGCTCAAAGAGGTCGAGAACGACGAGCTGGCCCTGTCGCTCAAGACCGCCAGCGACGAGCTCAAGCAGAAGATCTTCGGAAACATGTCCGAGCGCGCCGCCGCGCTCATCCAGGAGGAGATGGAATACATGGGACCCGTGCGCGTCAGCGACGTCGAGGCCGCCCAGCAACGCGTGGTCGACATCGTGCGGCGGCTGGAAGACTCCGGCGACATCATCATCCAGGGCAAGGGCGGCGAGAAGGACCTCATCGTCTAAATTAGTGTGGGACCGGCCAATGGTCGGTTGAAGCGAAAGTGTGGGACCAGCCAATGGCCGGTTGAAGCGAAAGTGTGGGACCAGCCAATGGCCGGTCAGCGGCCACGGCCGCCCGAATGGCCGGCTGGGCCCGGTCCGCGGCGCTAACAGGAGAACCGCGTTGGGGCTTATCCGCAGCACGCAGTCCGTCTCGACCGCGCGATTCTCCTTCGTGGACGTGGAGTCAGAGGCGCGCAAGATCCAGCGCCGGGCCGAGGCCGAGGCGCGCGAGCTCGTCCGCCGCGCCGAAGAGGAAGGCCGGCGCATCCATGACCGGCGTCATGCCGAGGGCTACGCGCTCGGCCTGCGCGAAGGGCGCGTCGCAGGCGAGCGCCGTGCGCATCAGGAGGCCGCCGCGGCCGCCCTGCGAGAGGCGCAGGAGGGTCTGGCCAAGCTGGGCGCCGCGCTTCAGACGGCCCTGGCGGATTTCCAGCGCGACAAGCGCCGCCTGCTGGCGGAGGCCGAGGCGGGCGTGATCGAGCTCGCCGTGCGCATCGCCGAGCGCATCTGCAAGCATGCGGCGGCACGGTCCAGCGAGACGGCGCTCCAGAATGCCCGCGCCGCGCTGGAACTCGCGCGCCATGACCAGGACGCCGAGCTGCGCGTCAGCCCGGAGGAGCTGGCGGCCTTGGAGCAGGCGCTGCCGGCGCTGCTCAGCGCGATCGCCGGCTTGGAGCACGTCCGCGTGATCCCGGACGAGCGCGTGCCGCGCGGGGGCTGCGTGGTGCGCGGGCGGCAGGGCGAGATCGACGCGCGGCTCGAAACGCAGATCCAGCGCGTCGCCGACGCCCTGCTTCCCGCGCGGGAGCGCGTGGAATGACGCAGGAGGCTTCCATGTCGCGCCGCGCGTCGCGTTCGCTCTTCGACGCGCTGGCCCGCGAAACGCCCGCGATCATCAGCGAGCGCCTGACGGGGCGCGTGGTGGACGTGCGCGGGCAGACGCTATCCGCGGCCGGCCTGCCCGCGCCGGTCGGGGCGCGCTGCCGGGTTTACACCGGCCGCGGCGAACCGGTGGAGGCCGAGGTCGTCGGCGCGGCTGGAGGCCGCGCGACGCTGACCGTGCTCGGCGAGCCGGTCGGGGTGGCGGCGGGCGATCGCGTCGAGTGCGTCAGCGGGGCGCCGCGCGTGCCGGTCGGGTTCGACCTGATCGGGCGCGTCTTGGACAGCCACGGCGCGCCGCTGGACGGCAAGCCCGCGCCGGTCCTCAATCTGCGCTATCCGCTCTACGCCGACGCGCCCCCGGCGCTGTCGCGCCGTCCGATCACGCAGCCGATCGGGCTGGGCGTGCGCGCCATCGACACGCTGCTGACGGTCGGACGCGGCCAGCGGCTCGGGCTGTTCGCGGGCACGGGCGTCGGCAAGACGGTGCTGATGGGAACCATCTGCCGGCATACGCAGGCCGACGTGACCGTGGTGGCGATGGTCGGCGAGCGCGGGCGCGAAGTGCGCGAATTCCTCGAACGCCAGCTCGGCCCGGACGGCCTGGCGCGCAGCGTCGTGGTCGCCTGCACGTCCGATGAGGCGCCGGCCCTGCGCGTGCGGGCCGCGTTTCACGCCACGGCGGTGGCCGAGTTCTTCCGCGACCAGGGCCTGGACGTGCTCCTGCTGCTGGATTCGTTGACGCGCATGGCCATGGCGCAGCGGCAGATCGGCCTGGCCGCCGGCGAGCCGCCCACGGCCAAGGGCTATCCCCCGAGCGTCTTCTCGCTGCTGCCGCGGCTCCTGGAGCGCGCCGGACGCGTGGACGAAGGCAGCATCACCGGCGTCTACACCGTGCTGGTGGAGGGCGACGACATCGACGAGCCGCTGGCGGACGCGGTGCGCGGCATCCTGGACGGCCACGTCTGGCTCTCGCGCAAGCTCGCCAACCGCGGGCACTTTCCCGCGGTCGACGTGCTGAACAGCGTCAGCCGCGTCGCCGACGACGTGCTGGACGTCGGGCGGCGCGCGATGGCCGCGCGTGTGCGGCGCGTGCTGGCGACCTGGGAAGACATCGAGGACCTGGTCAGCATCGGCGCCTACTCGCCGGGCGCGAACGAAGAGTACGACATGGCCGTTCGCACGCGCGACGCCGTGGTCGCGTTTCTGCGCCAGCCGCGCGACCAGGGCGCCACCCTCGAGGAAGGCTTGGCGGAGCTCGACCGGCTGAGCGCGCGGCTGGAACGCGTCGCGAGCGAGCTGGGCGCGGAGCGCGCGGCGTCCTTGGGCCGGGCGCCTGACGCCGCCGGCGCGCGCAGGGGCGCCTGATGCGTCGCTTTCGCTTCAGGCTGGAAACGCTCTTGCGGGTGCGCACGCTGCGCGAGGACGTGGCCAAGCGCGAACTCGGCGCGAAGCTGGCGGAGATTGCGCGGCTCGACGAGGAGAATCGCCACGTTGAAGTGGAGATTCGTGCCCGCCAGGTTGAGCTTCAGGCCGCTCAGGCGCAGGGGCGCCCGGACGCGCTCGCGCTGGCGCAGGGCCGGGCGTGGATCGCGCGGCTGCGCCAGACGATCCAGCAGCGCGAGCGGGAGAAACACGAAAGACTGAACGAACTGAACAACCTGCGCGCGGCCGTGCAGCAAGCGCGGATGCACAGGCGCGCGATCGAAAAGCTGCGCGAGCGCCGCCTGGAAGAGCACCGACGGCGCGTGAACCGCGCAGAGCAGGTGGACGCGGACGAGCTGGCACGTGTCTTGCAGGCGAGCGATGCGCGGGCCGCGCGGCCCGTCTGACAGCGCGGCGACAGTAGCGTCGGACCTCCGCGTCCGACGGAGAGGGAATTCTTGCTCTCGAAGCTCTATAACGCGCTCTCCGTCTTCGCGATCGCGACGCTGCTGGCCGGTGGCGGGTTGAGCGCGTACCTGCTGACATCGGGGAAGGTGACTGCGGAGCGCGTCGAAAAGATCGCCGGCGTGCTGCGCGGCGAGTACGACGAGGACCCCGCGGCGGACGCGCCGGACGAAGCGGGCGCCACCGAGCAGGACGCGCCGCCGCGCGCGCCCTCCACGAAGGAGCTGCGCGACGAGCGCCGCGCCGGTCGTTTGCAGCGCGCCGCGCTGGAGCGTTCGAAGCGGGACCTGACGGCCCAGGCCGAGCTGCTGAAGCACGCCATGCACGATTTGATTCAGCGGCAGGAGCGCCTGGATTCGGACCGGACCACCTGGCGCGAGCAGATGGCCAAGCTGACGGACAGCGCGCGCGACGAGGGCTTCCAGCGCGAGCTGACCTACGTGTCGAAGCTGGCCCCGAAGCAGGCCAAAGAGCACCTGGTGCGCACCTGGAACAAGCACAAGGCCGACGCCGTCCGCCTGCTGAACGCGCTCAACACCTCCACGGGGCAGCGCATTCTCGAGCAGATGAAGTCGCCGGAAGAGATTCAAATCGTTCACGAGCTGCTGGAGCAGCTTCGCTTGATGAACCTGGAGGAGCTCGCCCCGGGGTCAGGGAAGACTGAGGGCGCGTGATCGCGGCTTAACGGCCGGGCTCGGGCAGGCGGCTGCGCCTGTGTCCACCGGTCGGTCGCTGGCCGCGTCGGATTTCGTCCGACGCCGCAGGCGCCATGCCTGCGCGAGGGAGACACGCGTGCAAAGCCTCATGACCACGGGCGCAGCGCTGCGCCCCCAACCGGCCCAACCCATTCTCGTGCCAGCGCTGCTGGCGATCATGCCGGGCGCGCCCGCGGCGTCGGTCGAGCAGGGGCGGGCTGCTGCGCTTGAGGACGAAGACCGTCGAGACGAGCGCCACGCGGAAGCGCTCGCGGCGGCGGCGACCCAAGGCGCCCAGTCGGCCAGTGAGACGGCAACGCGGCGCGAAGAAGCGACCGAGGCCTCCCGCTCCGTTGCGGACCACGCGACGCGCGCCGCGCAGCAGCGCCGCACAGACTTCCGTCAAGCGCTGTCCGACGCGCGGCAGTCGGATTCGCGCGCCGAGACTGCCAGTCGCGCTGCGGGAACCGAGCATCCTTCTTCGAGCGGCGAAAAGGCCGGCGGCGACTCCGGGGCGACAAAGTCTGCCAACCCGCGCGTCCCCGCGCCGCAAGGCGCTCACGGGCAAACGGCCGAAGCTCCAGCCGCGGCGCGGGCCGAAGGGTTTGGCCTCCCGCCGGGCGCCGCCACGTCGCAGTCCGCGCACGCCGGGTCCGCCGAGCCCGGGGCGGCACGCTCCGCGCCAACCCCGCCGCCGCCGCCGCCGCTGCCGCCGGCCGCTCAACCTGCGGCGGCGCCCTTGGCGACGCCTCAAACCGCGCCCGCTTCCGCAGAGGCGGCCCAGCCGGTTTCGCCTGCGGGGCAAGCCGTTGGCGCGCCGCGCGGCGCCGGCCCGCCGCCGAGCGTCGGCGCGGTCGGCGCTATTCCTGCGCAATTCAACCGCCCGGCCGGCGCCTCGGCGCAACGCAGTCCGGCGGCGCCGAGCGGCGCAGATGGCGCCGAGATGCGCGAGAACATCGAGCGAATGGTGCGCGTGCTTCGCAATCGCATCGACGGCGAGCGAAGCCATACCGTGCTGCGGCTCGACCCGCCGCAGCTCGGCAAAGTGCGTCTGGAGCTGGACCTGCGCCGCGATGCGCTGGTCCTGCGAATCGAGACGGAAACGGATCTGGCACACCGCTTGCTCCGCTCGGAGCTGGGCGCGCTGCGCCAGGCCCTCGACGCGGCCGGCATTCACCTGGAGCGCGTCGAGGCGCCGCCGCCCAGCTCGAACGGAGGAAGCCTCTTCGAGCACGCGGGCGGCGGGCAGGGCGAGCACGGTTCGGCTTCCCCGGATGCGGGCTCGTCCGAAGCGGGCGGCGACGGCGCGACGGACTCCGCGCTGGTGAATGCGGCGGAAGCGCCCGATACAGAACCTGCCCGAGCGGCGGAGTCGCTCGTCAACGTCCTGGCGTAGCGGCGCGGAGCGCGGCTGCGGCCTCCTGCAAAAGGACAGCGTCATGGAAATCAGCGCGGTGGGCGGCGCGGCTGCGCCCAGCAGGCAGCGCGGGCTGGACAGTCTCAAGAGCGAGGACTTTTTTCGCATCCTTGTCACCGAGATGCAGCAGCAGGACCCTTTCGAGCCGAATGACACCAGCGACATGGTCAACCAGGTGTCGCAGATTCGCGGCATTGAGCTTTCGAGCCAGCTTTCCACGACGCTGGACGCGCTGGCCCGCCAGCAGCGCGCCAACGGCATCGGCGAGCTGATCGGCAAGTATGTCATGGCGCAGCCGGACGCCGTGGACGGGGCGCCGGTCGAGGGGCTGGTCGTCGGAGTGCGGTTCGACGAGCAGGGCGCGGCGGTGCTGGAGCTGGACAGCGGCCAATTCGTGCGCGCTGCCGACGTCGAGCGCGTCACGACGCTCGAGCAGGTCGAGGCGGAGCGCGCGCTCGGGACGCCGGCGCCTGCGGCGAGCGGCGCTACAGCGACGGAGCCGGAGAAGGCGGACGGGCAGGCGCGGTCGAAGGACGGCGGGTTCCTGGGGTTGGGGTACTTTCGAGTGTGAAGACGCTGCGCGCCGGGGCGAGGAGCGAATCATGAATGGCAAGTCGCGAACGGCGAGAGAAAGCAGGCGGGGCGCCTGCGGTCCAGAGTAGCGTCGGACCTCCGCGTCCGACGGGCGATCGACAATCTGTTCCAAGCAACGGGAAAGTGCGCACATGGGTCTGACCTCCGCGATGTACACCGGGTTGACCGGGCTCAGCGTCAACCAGACGAGAATCCAGACGATCGGCCACAACCTCGCGAACGTGAACACGAACGCGTTCAAGGGTTCGCGCACGATGTTCCAGACGCAGTTCTCGCAGCTCCTGACCGCCGGCGCCGGACCGAGCGAGACGTCCGGCGGGGTCAACCCGATGCAGATCGGGCTGGGCGCGAACATCGCCGCCACGCAGCGCAACCTCACGCAGGGCGCGATCGAGACCACCGCGATCCCCAGCGACCTGGCGATCGAAGGCGCGGGTTTCTTCATCGTCCAGCGCGCGGGCGGCCAGCAGGCGTACACGCGCGACGGCTCGTTCTCCGTGGACACGGCCAACCGCCTGGTGTCGGTCGACGGCAGCCGCGTGCTGGGCTTCGGGGTGGATGAGGAGTTCAACATCCAGCCCAACATCCTTCAGGAGCTGGTGATTCCGCTGGGGACCGAGTCGCTGGCGCGCGCCACCGAGTCGGTCATGATCGACGGCGACCTCAGCGCCGACGGGACCATCGCCACCCAGGGCTCGCGACACGTCACGCAGGCGCTGGTCAGCGGGGGCGGCGCGGCGGCCGGCGCCGGCACGCGGCTGACGGACCTGCGCTCCGCCGACGACCCCGGCGTCACGCTGTTCGCGGACGGAAGCGTCGTCACGCTGGCGGGGGTCACGCGGAACGGGCGCTCGATCCCCGCGCAGACGTTCGTCATCGGGACCGACGGCAGCACGCTCGGCGACCTGGCCGGATGGATGCAGAGCACGCTTGGTATTCAGGATGGAAACGGCGTGCCCGGCGCGCCGGGCGTCGTCATCGAGAACGGGGCCCTGGTGATCAACAGCAACGCCGGGCTCGACAACGGCATCGAAATCCGCGCCAGCGACCTGGCGACCGACAATCCAGCCGCGCCGGCGCCGCTGAGCTTCACGCTCGACGAGGCCGCCAACGGTTCGAGCGTCGCGACCAGCTTCACGGTCTACGACTCGCTCGGAACGCCGGTGAACGTCGGAGCGACGTTCGTGCTCGAGTCGCTGACGGACCTCGGGCCGGTGTGGCGCTATTACCTCGATTCGTACGACAGCGACCCGGGCGCGCCGGCGATCGGGACGGGCACAGTGTCGTTTGACAACAGCGGCAACGTGCGCGCCGTCGACGGCGCAGACTTCCAGCTCGATCGCGCCGGCAGCGGCGCCGCCTCGCCGCTGAGCTTCACGCTCGACCTTTCCAGCGTGAACGGACTCTCGACCGCCACCTCCGCGGTGGTCATGAGCGACCAGGACGGCTTTCCGCCCG
>Ga0299906_10003992_pt1 | contig 12124 bp, 7 predicted proteins | sample RVTome_14_FD_200259 | JGI IMG/M metagenome (GOLD analysis project Ga0299906, IMG submission 200259) | Soil microbial communities from uranium-contaminated site in the Upper Colorado River Basin, Wyoming, United States - RVT145D125 (version 2) ...
GTACGCGTTGGCGGAGACGGGCGCGATGCCCTCCGCCGCGAGCGAGCGGCCGGTGTCGAGGTGGGTCAGCGCGTAGCCCTTCTGCTGGAGCTCGCCGAGGCGCGGCAGCAGATCGTCGCCCTCGACGTGCGCGATCTTCGCGTCGAGGCCGAGCTTCGCCGAGAGCTCGCGCAGCTTCGCGGCGAGCCCGGCGGGGTTCAGCCCGCCGGCGTTCACCACGATGCGCACCGACTTCTCGAGCGCGAGGCCGAGCACGTCCTCCATCTGGCGCAGGAAGGTCGCGGCGTAGCCGGCCGAGGCATCGCGCTGCTTCCCCTTCCAGAGGATCAGCATGGTCAGCTCGGCGAGATAGTCGCCGGTCAGGAAGTCGATCGGCCCGCCTTCGAGCATTTCGCGCGCCGCCGAGAGCCGGTCACCGTAGAAGCCCGAGCAGTTCGCGATGCGCAGGCCCGGGGCGCCGCGCGGCTTCCAGCGTCGCGTGCTCACCGCGCCCTCCAGACCGGCGCGCGCTTCTCGCGGAAGGCGCGCGGGCCCTCCTGTGCGTCCTCGCTCTCGTAGACGGGCTCCCAGATGCGGTCGCCCTCGTCGAGCGCGGCAGCAAAGCTCGCGCCCGCGACCGCATAGACCATGCGCTTGCCCGCGCGCACAGAGAGCGGCGCGTTCTGCGCGATCGTGCGCGCGAGCGCCTGCGCCTCCTCGACCAGCTTCGCCTTCGGCACCACGCGGTTCACCAGGCCGATCTCGCGCGCGCGCTCGGCGGAGAGGGGCTCCGCCGTCACGATCAGCTCGAGCGCCACGCGCGGCGGAATCAGCCAGGGCAGCGGCGCGGCCCAGGGCGCGCCGCGGCTCCACTTCGCCTCGGTGATGGCGAAGCGCGCGTCGTCCGCCGCGACACACAGGTCGCACATCTGCGCGAGCGCGAAGCCGCCCGCGTAGGCGGGGCCCTGCACCGCCGCGATCACGGGCTTGTCGGTGTGGAGGTTCCGCCCGAGCTGCGGCAGGAAGTCTGGCGGCGGCACCCGAAGGCCGAGCGCCGCCATCTCCTTGAGGTCGGCGCCCGCGCAGAAGACGTCGCCGGCCCCCGCGAGCACCGCCACGCGCGCGGCGTCGTCGGCCACGAAGCGGCGAAACGCGTCCCAGAGCCCCTCGCGGAGCGCCCGGTTGAGCGCGTTCTTCGCCTCGGGGCGGTCCATCACGATCGTGGCAACCCCGTCCGCGAGCGCGTAGTGCACCGCACCTTCACTCATCGGCGCCGTCCTCGTCGATCACGGCCAGCACGAGCCCGGCCTCGACCTGCTGACCTTTGCTTACCGAGAGCGCGCTCACGCGCCCCGCGCGCGGCGCGCGGATCACCTGCTCCATCTTCATGGCCTCGAGCACGACGAGCGCGTCACCCCTCGCAACGACGTCGCCCACCGCCACGAGCACCTGCTTCACGAGGCCCGGCATCGGCGCCAGCAGCGAGCCCGACGCCAGCTCGGCCTCGGGCTCGGCGAAGCGCGGCAGCGCGCGCAGCTCACTTGCACCGAGCGGGCTGTCCACGAACACGCGCTCAGAGGCCCGGTGCACGGCGTAGCGCCGGCGCACGCCGCCCGCCTCGAGGTCGATCTCTTCGGGGCTGGCGCCGTGAAGGCGAAGCCCCGCGACGGCCTCTTCGGCCACACGCGCGCGCAGACCGTCACGCGTGAAGCGGTAGCGGACCGGGATGCGCTCGCCGGCGAGCTCGAACACCTGCTCCTGGTCCTGCGAGGGCACGTTGCGCCAGCCCGAGGGCAGCAGGCCGAGCACGGGCGCGCTCGCACGGTGCTCGGCCTGCAGAGCGAGCGCCGCAGCGAGCGCGTGCAGGCGCTCGCCGGCGGCGTCCACGAGCGGAGCGCCGAGCGTCTCGGGCGGATGGCGCTCGAGGAAGCGCGTATCGATGTCGCCGGCCAGGAACTCCGGGTGGCGCAGGATCCGCACCAGCAGGTCGCGGTTCGTGCGCGGCCCGTGGAGACGGGCGTGGGCGAGCGCCGAGGCAAGCTTCGCGGCAGCCTCGGCCCGGGTCTCGGCCCATGCGATCAGCTTGGCCAGCATCGGGTCGAAGTAGACCGAGACCTCGGAGCCCTCCTCGACGTCCGCGTCGACGCGCAGGCCCGGCGCCGGGTCGAAGGCGAAACGGTGGAACACGCCGGTCGAGGGCACGAAGCTGCGCGTCGCGTCCTCGGCGTAGAGCCGCGCCTCGATGGCGTGGCCGCGCTGCGCGTCTACTTCGGCCTGTGCGGGCAGCGCGGCGCCGCGCGCCACCTCGAGCTGAAGGCGCACCAGGTCGAGGCCGGTCACGAGCTCGGTCACCGGGTGCTCGACTTGCAGGCGTGTGTTGCCCTCGAGGAAGAAGAACTCACCCGAGGGCGCCAGCAGGAACTCGATCGTGCCCGCGTTCTGGTAGCCGATCGCCTCGCCCGCCACGACCGCGGCCTTGCAGAGCGCGTCGCGCAGCGCGCCGGAGACGACCGGGCTCGGCGACTCCTCGACGATCTTCTGGTGGCGGCGCTGGATCGAGCACTCGCGCTCGTAGAGGTGGATCACGCGACCGTGCGCGTCACCGAAGATCTGCACCTCGACGTGGCGCGCGCCTTCCAGGTAGCGCTCGAGATAGAGCGTGCCGTCGCCGAAGGCCGACTGCGCCTCGCGCCCGGCGGAGGCGACGGCCTCCGCGAGCAGCGCGGCGTCACGCACGATGCGCATGCCGCGCCCGCCGCCACCGGCCGACGCCTTCACGAGCAGCGGCGGGCCGAGCTCCTTGGCGAGCGCGGCCAGCTCGGCCGGAAGCAAATTCGCCGCGATCTCGCGGCTCGGCAGCTGCGGCACGCCCGCCGCCTGCATGCGCCGCTTCGCCTCGAGCTTCGAGCCCATCGCGGCGATCGCCTCGGGCGTGGGCCCCACGAAGACGAGGCCCGCCGCGGCACAGGCCGACGCGAATGCGGCGTTCTCGGACAGGAAGCCGTAGCCGGGATGGACGGCGTCGGCGCCCGTCGCGCGCGCCGCGGCCAGGATCTTCTCCACGCGCAGGTAGGTCTCGGCCGGCGTGGCTCCGCCGAGCGGCACCGCCTCGTCGGCCTCGCGCACGAAGGGGGCGAAGCGGTCGGGCTCCGCGTACACGGCGACCGTGGCGATCCCCATCTCGCGGCACGTGCGCTGGATGCGCCGCGCGATCTCTCCGCGATTGGCGATGAGGAGCTTGCGCATGGCTGTCGTGACTCCGTTCGCCTTCGGCTCACTGCGCGCTTCGCTTGCTACATCCGGAACACGCCGAACTCGCGCGCGCCCGCGACTTCGTTCGAGAGCGCGGCCGAGAGCGCGAGGCCGAGCGCGCTGCGGCTGTCGCGCGGATCGAGCACACCGTCGTCGAGCAGTCGCCCGCTGGTGAACTCCATCAGCGACTCCCGCTCGATCTGCTCCTCGATCGCAGCGCGCTGCTTCGCGTCGGCCTCCTCGTCGAAAGGCTTCCCGCCCGCCGCGGCCGCCTGGCGCGCCACGATCGAGAGCGTGCCCGCGAGCTGCTCCGGGCCCATCACGGCCGTCTTCGCATTCGGCCACAGGAACAGGAAGCGCGGCTTGTAGGCGCGCCCGCTCATGCCGTAGTTGCCCGCGCCGTAGGAACCGCCCAGCTGGAGCGTCAGATGCGGCACCGCGCTGTTCGAGACCGCGTTCACCATCAGCGAGCCGTGCTTGATGATGCCGCCCTGCTCGTAACGCTTGCCGACCATGTAGCCGGTCACGTTCTGGAGGAAGAGCAGCGGCGTGTCGATCTTGTTCGCGAGCTGGATGAACTGCGCGGCCTTCTGCGCCTCCTCCGAGAACAGCACGCCCTGGTCATTGGCGAGGATGCCGAGCTCGTGCCCGAACAGGCGCGCCCAGCCCGTCACCAGGTTGGTGCCGTAGAGCGGCTTGAACTCGTCGAAGTCGGAGTCGTCCACCAGCCGCGCGATCACCTCGCGGATCGGGAACGGCAGCTTGAGGTCGGCCGAGGGGATCCCGAGCAGCTCCTCGGGGTCGTAGCGTGGCTCGCGCGGCGGCGCGCTCGGGCCGGGGCCGCGCTTCCTCCAGTGGAGCCGCGCCACGATGCGGCGCCCGAGCCGGAGCGCGTCGCGCTCGTCCACCGCCATGTAGTCAGCGAGCCCGGATCGGCGCGCGTGCATCTCGGCGCCGCCGAGCTCTTCGTCATTGGCATCCTCGCCGGTCGCCATCTTCACCAGCGGCGGTCCGCCGAGGAAGACCTTGGCGCGCTCTTTCACCATCACCACGTAGTCGGACATGCCGGGCAGGTAGGCGCCGCCCGCGGTCGAGCTGCCGAACAGCAGCGAGACCACCGGCACGCGGGCGGCCGAAGAGCGCGTCAGGTTCCGGAACATCGCCCCACCCGGGATGAACACCTCGGCCTGGCGCGGCAGGTCGGCACCGCCCGACTCGACCAGGAACAGCAGCGGCAGGCGGTTCTCGAGCGAGATCTCGTAGGCGCGCAACATCTTCGCGAGCGTGTAGGGGTTGATCGAACCGCCCAGAGAGGTCGGGTCGTTGGCCAGCAGCACGCACTCGCAGCCCTCGACGACGCCGACGCCGCTGACCAGGCTCGCGCCGACCTTGTACTCGGTGGTGGCGCCTGCGATCGGCGACAGCTCGAGGAAGGGCGCATCGGGGTCGAGCAGCAGCTCGATGCGCTCGCGCGCGAGGAGCTTGCCGCGCGCTCTGTGGCGCTCGACGTAGCGCGCGCCGCCGCCGGCCCGGGCCTGGTCGAGCAACGCCTCGAGGCGCGCCACCTTCTCGAGCATGGCCGCTCGGTTCGCGCGGTAGCTCTCGGAGGCCGTATCCAGGTTCGAGCGCAGGACGGGCATGTTCGAGCCGCACTTTAGTAGATTGGCGAGGTCGAGCCGAAGGAGGACCCCATGGCGACCGCAACCCCGGCCTTCGGCCTCACCCCGGAGCAGGAGGCAACCCTCGAGCTGGCCGACAAGTTCGCGCGGGCCGAGCTGGCCCCGCTCTCCCGGAAGATGGACGACGAGGAGTGGTGGCCGCCGGAGGTGTTCCCGAAGCTAGGCCGCGCCGGGCTGCTCGGCGTCACCATCCCCGCCGCGGAGGGCGGGCCCGGCCTCGACGTGTTCTCGAGCGCGCTGATCCTCCAGGGGCTGTCCCGCTGGAATGCCGCGGTGGCGCTCTCCTGGCTCGCGCACGAGAACCTGTGCGTGAACAACATCCTGCGCAATGGCGATGCCGAGCAGCGCCGCCGCTACCTGCCGGGCCTCGCCGACGGCACCCAGGTGGGCGCGCTCGCGCTCACCGAGCCGGGCGCCGGCTCCGACGCGATCGGCAGCATGGCGACGACTGCGAAGCGCGACGGCGACCACTATCTGCTGCGCGGCCGCAAGCTCTTCATCACGAACGGCCCGATCGCGGACGTGATCCTGGTCTACGCCAAGACCGCGCCCGAGCAGGGCGCGCGCGGCATCTCGGCCTTCCTGGTCGAGAAGGGCTTCCCGGGCTTCTCGGTGGCGCAGAAGCTCATCAAGATGGGCTGCCGCGGCTCGCCGACCGGCGAGCTGGTCTTCGACGACTGCTCTGTACCCATCGCGAACCGGATCGGCGCCGAGAACGCGGGCGTCGCGATCCTGATGGGCGGGCTCGACCTCGAGCGCGCGGTGGCTGCGGCCATCTCGATCGGCGCCGCCGAGCGGCTGCTCGAGCTGTCGCTCGCCTACGCGCGCGAGCGCCGCCAGTTCGGCCGCCCGATCGCCGAGTTCCAGATGATCCAGGCGAAGCTCGCCGACATGTACGTGGGCCTGGAAACCATGAAGTGTCTTGCCTACAAGGCGCTCGCGGCGGTGAACGACCTCGAGCCGGGAGGAGGTGGCCGCGGCGAGCTGCACAAGCTCTGCGCCGCGGCGCTCCTGCACGCGGCCGAGGCCTGCTCAAAGATCGCCGCCGACGCCGTGCAGATCCACGGCGGCGCCGGCTACATGTGGGAGATGGAGGTGAACCGCATCTACCGCGCCACGAAGCTGATCGAGATCGGCGCGGGCACGAGCGAGGTGCGGCGCATGATCATCGCGGAGGAGCTGCTGCGCTCGGGCTGACGGCGGCCTCCGGTGCATACCAGATCGGCGAGGTGTAGGCGCGCTCCTGGTTCGTCATCGGTACCTCGGGGCCCATCTGGACGGCGAAACGCGTGGCGTCGTAGGCCGTCCAGCGCGGCGTCGGGATCTCGAGCACGCGCGCGTAGTAGACCGCATGCTGCTCGGGATCGAAGTCCGGGTCTCGCCAGACGCCGCGCAGCTCGACGTCGCCGATGTTGTTCGTCCAGCTCGCGCTCGCGACGTCCACCGTGTTGCCAACGGGCGTGCGGCAGCGTCCGTCGCCGTCGATCTCGCGGCCGTCGGAGACCGCCACGTCGTAGATCCGCTCCTGCCGCGCGCCCTTCGCGTCCACCCAGCCCTTCACGATCTGGATGCGATCGAGGTTGCCCGAGAGCGGATCCTTGAGCGCGGCCACGAGAAAGCTCGGCGACTGGCCCGCGGCCGCCGCGCGCAGATCGCCGCCCATCGGCACGCCCTTCGCGTAGCCGACCTCGGCCAGGCGTCCGCTCTCGGCGTCGGCCGCCACGAAGTCGAAGCCACCGAAGAAGCGCACCGTCAGCTTCGGGCCCGTGGTGGCGTAGGTCTCGCGGCGCTGCATCGCGTCCCAGAGCGACGCGCGCGTGTTCTCGCTGGCCCAGACCGCGGCGTAGCCGGAGGCGACCATCTCCCAGCCCATGATCACGCCGGCCTTGCCCTGGACGAACGGATGCTTCCAGCGCTCTGGACTCGGCTCGGAGCTCGTCGCCTTGCTGAAGTAGTTGGCCTCCTCGGCCGTCGCGAGAGCCGTGTGGGAGTCCGTGCTCCCCACCAGACCGAACTTGTACGGGTTCACGCCGAGCTTCCGCTCGAGGGCGAGGCCGTTGCCGAGCGCGGAGCGGGCGTACTCGAACTCGAGCATCCCCGGAGTCTTGGCTTCGCTCATGTCGAGGTTGCCCTGGTCCCAGCGCTCGAAGGCGGCGAACTCGTCGTTGGGCGAGAGGAACGGATGCGTCTCGCCGTCGCCTTTGATCTGGGTGGCTTCGTAGAGACGCTCCCAGCGCGCGCGCGCCTCCGCATACTCGCGGTCGACCGGCTTGCCTGTGAACGACTCGACGATCGGGAACATGCGGCCGTTCGAGAGGTTGCCGTTGTGAGCGATGGCGAGCACGCGGCCGCCGGTCTTCGCCTCGTAGCCCTCCATCCACTTCCAGAGCGCGCGCGGGTCGTCGCTGCCGAGCGGCGGAGCGGTCGTGTAGGGCTCGACCTGCATGGCCTTCTTCCCATCGTCGCGGAAGATGACGTTGCGGTGCAGGTTGTTTCCAGCCGTGGTCGAGGTCCACTCGTAGCCGATGAAGGCGGTGAAGAGGCCCGGCTCGTTCGCCTCCTCGGCCGCGTCGATCGTGGCCTTCCACGCCGAGTGGTAGGCGGGTGTGCCGGGGTCGTAGACGAGCTCCTTCGGGAACTTTCCGCTGGTGAAGGTCTTGATGATGTCGACGGCGGCCTCCCCGCCCTTGCCGGCCTGGATCAGGTCGTACCACTTGCGCCCGAGCGGCTCGGCGAGCACGGCGGGCTTGCCCGCGAGCAGATCCGGGAAGAAGCCCATGTTGTCCGAGTGGTCGGCGACCACGAGGAAGTCGAGCGCCTGGGAGAGCCTCGCCGCCTGACCCGCCGAGGCGACGACCTCCTCGCCGCGGGCGAAGCGGTAGGCGTCGCGCGGGCCGAGGCGACAGCCGAAGGCGCCGGCGTCCATCGAGAACGAGGTGTGCAGGTGGGTGTCGCCCCAGAAGACGCGCGTCGGATGGACCTGCCCGGCGTACGGTGAGTAGGCCTTGCGTGCTGCCGCTGTCGGCTCCTCGGCGTGAGCGGGTGCCGAAAGCAGGACCACCGCCACGCAAAAGGCGAGTCTCCCTCCTCGCATCGATGCTCCTCCCCCGGCATGCTCGGTGGGCACGTCTGCCCCCCTCGACTGGCCACCCATTGAACCCCAGCCGGTCTCCGTTTGGAAGCGCGAACCGCACCTTCCTGGCCGGGCTCTATGCATGGCGACGGGCCCTGAGCCCGGTGCGACAGCCTCCGCGTGGTACCGTCGGCTGCCGGATGCGCCACCTCCTCCTCTTCGCACTCGCGTTCGGCGTCGCGGCGGCCGCGCACGGCCAGGAGCAGGGCGCGGAGGATTGGATCCGCCCCGAAGCCGTGCCCGCCCGGGCCGAAGCGCTGCTGAGCGAGGTCGAGGCTGCCCGGCGCGAGCTCGCGAAGCAGGAGGAGTTCGGCAAGATCGAAGGAGACCTGACCAAGCTGGCTCCGCGGCTCGACGCGCTGTTGGCTCGCGTGGGCGCGGCTCTCGCGGCCTCGGCGCCCCTGGACGAGCTGGAGGACCTGACACGTGAGCTGACCCCCGAGGCGCCGTCCCTGAAGGGCTGGCACGAGGCACTCGAAGCCGAGACCTCGCGAGTGGCGGCTCAGCTGGAGCAGCTCGCGCAGGCGAAGGCGCTGTGGTCGGCAACGTCGAGTCGGTCCGAGACGGCCGCTGCGGGCGAGCTGGTGGCGCAACGCATTCGCGCGTCGCTCGATCTCGTGCGAGAAGAGAGTGCATTGCTGCGAGCGTGGCACGACCGCGTGCTCGCGCTCGACAATCGCGTTGTCGAGCACCACACGGTGGTGGCGTCCACACTCGCTCGCCTCGAGGAAGCCGCGACGGCACTGCGCACGACGCTCCTGGTACCCGACCGCGATCCGCTCTGGCGGAGCGGATTCGCCGACGCTCTGGGTGAGGAGCTGCCTCGGATCTCCGAGACCTTCGGCAGCGTGGCCGCGCGGAATCGGGAGTACGTGCTGTCCGACCCACGTCCGCTGATCGCGCAGATGCTGCTCGCCGCGCTGTTCGCGCTGGCCTTGGTTCAGGCCGACCGAAAGGCGCGGCGACGCGCCGCGACCGCGCCGGAGCTCGCCGACGCGACGCGGGTGCTCGAGCGTCCTATGTCGATCGGCCTGCTCCTGGCTCTGATCGCCACGCCCTGGCTCCACCCGCTGGCGCCCCGGCGCTTCACCCAGACGCTGGGGCTGATCGCACTGGTCCCGGTGGCGCGCATCGTGACGCACGCCTCCGAGGTGGCGAGCCGCCTGGTTCTCGTGGGTCTGTTCGGGGTGCTCCTGCTCGATCGCCTCGGACTCGCCGCCCTGGAGCTCCCTGCCATCTCGCAGACGATCTTCTTTCTCGAGATCGGGCTCGGGATCGCTCTCGCCATCCGGGTCCTCCGCCGCGGCGGGCTCCCGGGCAACCCACGTTGGGTTCGATGGGGAGCTCGGGTCGTCCTGGTCGCGCTCGCGGTCGCACTGCTCGCTGAGATCGGTGGATGGAGCGGACTCGCGACGCTGGTCGGGCGCGGCGCGCTCTCGCTGGCGCTGATCGCCGTCTACGTCTGGGCGGCCGTCGTCGCAGCCGACGCGCTCCTCGCCTGGGTGCTCAGCTCGCCGCGCTGGAGCCGCTTCCCGCTGGCCGGGGCGGAAGCTCCCGCCCAGCGCCGCGCCCGCCTCTTCGTTCGCTGGCTCGGTGCCGCCCTCTGGCTCTATGCCGCGTTGGGTAGCGTCGGCATGCGGGAGACCGCGGTCGAAAGCGTGCGCTTGATCCTCGACGCCGGGATCTCGGTCGGCGCCCTCTCGCTCACGCTCGGCGGCGTGCTCGCCTTTCTGCTCACGATCGTGGCGGCTCCGGTCGTCGCGCGTTTCATCAGTTTCTTGCTCGAGCAAGGCGTCTATCCACGGGCACACCTGCCGCGCGGCATGCCATACGCGCTCTCGACCCTGGCGCGTTACGCCGTCTACGCGCTGGCCTTCCTGGCGGCGCTCGCGGCCGCCGGGGTCGAGCTCAGTCAGCTCTCGATCCTGATCGGCGGCCTCGGCGTGGGAGTGGGCCTCGGGCTCCAGGACATCGTCAAGAACTTCGCGGCTGGCCTCACGCTGCTGTTCGAGCGGCGCGTGCACGTGGGCGACGTGGTCCAGCTCCAGAGTGGCGAGATCTTCGGACGCGTGCTCGCGATCGGCATGCGCGCCTCCCTGGTGCGCAACTGGGACGGCGCCGAGGTGGTCGTCCCCAACTCGGATCTGGTCTCGGGGGCCGTCATCAACTGGACCCTCTCCGACCGCCTGCGGCGCATCGAGCTGCCGGTCGGGGTCGCGTATGGAACGGACCCCGAGCGCGTGGCGGCGCTCCTGCTCGAGGTCGCGCGCGGCCACGCCGACGTCATCGAGCATCCGCCGCCCCAGGCGCTCTTCCAGGGCTTCGGCGAGAGCTCGCTCGACTTCCTGCTGCGCGTGTGGAGCGATTCCGAGTACGACCGCACGCTGGCGATCCGCAGCGAGCTAGCCCTCGCGACCCACCGCACCCTGCGCGACGCCGGAATCACGATTCCCTTCCCGCAGCGCGACCTGCACCTGGCCAGCGTCTCGCCCGCGGTGCGCGCCGCCATCGAGGGGAATAAAGGCGAGTCGTAGAAGGTGCCACCTCGACGGTGCCATCAGCCGAGATCCCGGTCCTGCAACGTGCTAGCCACTGCGCGTGCCGAGACGGACGAGACGGGGAGCGCTGCGACGGGGGGCGGCCGCGGGAGCGACATGGCTCGGCCTGATCGCGTTGCTCGCGAGCGCCTGCGCGAGCCCGGTGGGCGTCTCGACCGCGAGCCCGCGGGCGATCCACCGCTATCTGACGCAGAGTGCTCTCTCGGCGGACGAGCCGAGCACGTTCTCGCTGATCGAGCTGCGGCGCTACGACCTGCTGATCTCCTTCGAGCAGGACCCGGATGCGGCGCTGGCCCGTCTTCACTGCGCCGACTGGCCCAGCGCCTCGTGCGGCTGCCGTCGGACGTCGTGCGGGTCGGCACCGATCTCGCGACGCTCGGCCCGACCGGCACGCTGGCCGGCGGCCGGCTGCCCACCAGCATCGACAACATGTCGCCCGGCAACCGTTTCATCCGGGCGCTCGCGGAGATCCCCGTGAGCCCGAGCATCACTGCGCACTCGATCATCGCAGTGGAGAGCGAGCCGCTCGAGGGGGCGAGCGACGGCGTGGTGATGTACCGGAGCGCCCACGTCGACGGCCTCGCCTCGGAGGTGGTCGTGCTGAGCCCGCACTCGGGCATGCAGGCCGCGCCGAAGACCGTCGAGGAGGTGCGCCGCATCTTCCTCGAGCACTCTGCGACGTCGGCGTGCCCCGCACCCCCTAACTGAGCAGGTCGCCGACCGCGATGCCCGCCTCGGTCGCCGCCACCTTGCCGCCGTCGCTTACGCGCAGCTTCGCGACCTCGACGACGCCGCCGCGCGCGGCGATGCGCATGCCGGCGGCGCTGACGTCGAGCACGGTGCCGGGCGCCCCGCCGCTCTCCTCGCGCGACGCGAGCCGCGCGCCGAAGAGCCGCACGCTGTGGTCGCGCCAGCGCGCGTGTGCCCCGGGGTTGGGGTCGCAGCCGCGGATCCAGCGGTCGATCTCGACGGCGCTCTTCGACCAGTCGAGGCGCGCGACCTCGTCGGTCACGAGGCACTGGAAGCTGGCGCGCGACTCGTCCTGCGGCAGCGGGCGCGCGCGCCCGCTCGCGACGAGCTCGACCGCCTCGACCATCGCGTCGACGCCGAGCGCATACAGTCGCTCGAAGTAGAGACTTGCCGCGGTGTGATGAGGCTCGATCGCGACGCCGCCCTTCTGGAGCACGATCGGCCCGGTGTCGACGCCGGCGTCGGGCCGGAACACCGTGACGCCGGTCTCCGTCTCGCCGAGCAGGATCTGCCAGGCCAGCGCGTTACCGCCGCGGTACTTCGGCAGCAGCGAGGGATGGAAGCAGAGCGAGCCGTGGCGCGGCGCGTTCACGATCGCTTCGGGCAGGATGATCGTCACGAACGCGAGCACGTTCAGCTCCGCGCCGAGCGAGGCAAACTCGGCCACGCGCTCCGGGATCGCTGCGCCCTTCCTGCGCAGCGTCGCGGGCCGCAGCAGGCGCAGGCCGCGCTTCTCCGCCTCCTCGGCGAGCGGGTCGGGTCGCGCAGGTTTT
>Ga0299906_10003993_pt1 | contig 12123 bp, 4 predicted proteins | sample RVTome_14_FD_200259 | JGI IMG/M metagenome (GOLD analysis project Ga0299906, IMG submission 200259) | Soil microbial communities from uranium-contaminated site in the Upper Colorado River Basin, Wyoming, United States - RVT145D125 (version 2) ...
ACGATAACCATCAACGTTCCAACTCAGGCCCGGTTCGTCAACGTGGGAGGGGACGTCAAGACGCCGAAACGTGTCGAGTTTACGCCAGATCTGACCGTTCTTGGTGCGATAAACGCCGCCGGCGGCTTTACCGAGTTCGCAGACCAAGCCAAGGTTCGCCTGCTACGGGATGGAAAGGTCACCATGGTAAATATCAAGGAGATTCGGAAAGATCCCACCAAGGATCCCCGCCTCAAGCCGGGAGACACCATCGAAATTCCGCAAAGCTTTTGGTGAGAGGACTCTCCGTAACGTACGGACCAACGCCAAGCGAAAGGCGGCGCCGGCCGCTAATGTCCGGACTCCCCAGGAGAAAGGAGCAAGCGGTTCTTCCAAAGATACGCGGAGCCCGAGAAGACAGTCAGGACAACGGTGATCGTCACCAGCGTGGCACCGCCGTAGGTCCAAAGCAAATCGACCACATCAGAGCCTTCAGGGGCAAAGTCGTCCGCTGCAAGCAAAGCGAGGAAGAAGACGATCGTGATCATCTGCCATGCCGTTTTGTGCTTCCCCAGCTTCTCCGCCGGAAGGATGACCCCCTTGGAGCTGGCAAGAAGCCGAAGCCCCGTGATCAGGAATTCCCGGCTGATAATGATGATGACAGCCCACGCTGGCAGGGCGCCATAAGGAATCAAACAGATGAATGCGGAGGCGGTAAGGACCTTATCCGCCAGCGGATCCATAAGCTTTCCAAAATCGGTGATGAGGTTCCATTTGCGCGCGATGACGCCATCCAAATAATCGGTCAAGGACGCCAGGAGGAAAACCAGGAGCGCGATCACAAAATGCGACGGGTAATCCACCGAGAGGCTCGCAACAAGGAGGACCGTCAATCCGAGCCGGAGCAACGTAAGGATGTTCGGCAGATTCATTCGTAAGTTGTCGATTGCGTTGCCTTGGTCTCAACGACTAGTCTTGCGGCCACATTCGTGCACAATAAATGAATCAAAGCGATATCGGATTAATCGGCCTCGCCGTAATGGGCGAGAACCTCGTTCTCAACATGGAAAGTCGAGGTTTTCGAGTGAGCGTTTTCAACAGGACAACAGCGGTGACCGAGAAATTCGCCTCTGGGCGCGCGAAGGGGAAGAATATCGTTCCCACCAAGACTCTCGAGGAATTCGTCCAGTCCCTGGCGCGGCCGCGCAAGGCGCAGATCATGGTCAAGGCCGGTGCACCCGTGGATGCCGTGATCGACCAACTCGTTCCCCTCATCGAGCCGGGGGACATTATCATCGACGGAGGGAATTCGCTTTGGACGGATACCCAGCGGCGTGAGAAATCCCTCAAGGAAAAAGGAATCCATTTCTTTGGGGTCGGAGTAAGCGGCGGGGAGGAAGGTGCGCTGAAAGGCCCGTCCATCATGCCAGGCGGTTCCAAAGAGGGCTGGCAGGCCATAGCCCCCATCTATACCAAGATCGCCGCAGTCGCGGAAGGGGAGCCGTGCTGTCGTCACATGGGGCCCGACGGAGCCGGTCACTATGTGAAAATGGTTCATAACGGGATCGAGTATGGCGATATGCAACTCATCTGCGAGGCCTATGCCATTCTCAAGGCCGTCGTCAACCCCACCGCGGACGAGTTTGCCCAGATCTTCGGCGAATGGAACAAGGGCCAGCTAAACTCGTTCCTGATCGAGATTACCGCAAACATCTTCAAGAGGAAAGACCCCGAAACCGGGAAACCCCTCGTTGACGTCATCCTCGACAAAGCCGGACAAAAGGGAACCGGAAAATGGACTGTAGGTCATGCCATCGAAATGTCCGTTCCACTCTCTGTGATCGGCAGCGCCGTCGAGGCCCGCATCTTGAGCTCGCTCAAGGACGAGCGCCTCCAAGCCAGCAAAGTCCTGCCCGCTCCCTCGCCGAAACCGTTCTCGGGCGACCGTGCCGGACTGATCGACGCAGTCCGTGACGCCCTCTACGCAAGCAAGATCATCAGCTATGCCCAGGGGTTCGTCCAATTGGGGGCAGCCGGTAAACTCTATGACTGGGGCCTCAACTTCGGCGACATCGCTTCGATCTGGCGCGGAGGATGCATCATCCGCGCGCACTTCCTCAATCATATCACGTCCGCCTACCGCCGCGACCCCGACCTCAAAAACCTGATTCTCGATCCCTACTTCCGCGACATCATCGGCAAGTCGCAAGCCCACTGGCGCCACGCGGTCCAAACCGCCATCGAATTTGGCGTCGCTGCACCCGCATTCAGCGCCGCACTCAGCTACTACGATAGCTACCGCGCCGAACGCCTCCCGGCTAATCTCCTCCAGGCCCAGCGCGATTATTTCGGCGCCCATACCTATGAACGCCTCGACAAACCGGCCGGAGAGTTCTTCCACACCGAATGGTTCACCGAAGAAAAATGACGACCGCGGTGACGGAGCCCGGCTCAAGATCAATCACCACCAAGGATTTCCGTGGAGGTTGCTGCTTCATGAACTGTCAAGCGTTTCTCGTAAGGAAAATTTCACCAAAATATCAAAAACTCCGTTGACGAGGTTTGCAGATGGAGTATTTTGACAATCCCGCACGACATAAAACTCGGAGCGGGCAAAAGTTCTCGCGGGCGCTGACCTCGCTGGTTTGCGCTGATGACTGCCGATCCTAGATCGGTATCGTCGTCGCCGGATCACGCCGAATAGCCCGCTGAGCGTCGTTTTTTGACAGCCTGATTCTGGTTTTGCCGGCATGGCAAAATTCAGAACGTTTTTCAGCACAAACACATTCAGCAAATGCTGGATAGTGCGTTCTTTCGTCGATTTCGAAATGAAATTTGACGGCCATTCCTGGTCCGCGGTTTTCTCACAATCACGGCGGATCAGTAGGATGAATGCCGGAACTTTCCCGCCCTTAGCAGGCGGGGAGAAACTTTCCACGGAGAGTTTGATTCTGGCTCAGAACGAACGCTGGCGGCGTGGATAAGACATGCAAGTCGAACGGGGCCAGGTTTGTAGCAATACAAGCTTGGTTCAGTGGCGCACGGGTGCGTAACACGTGAGCAATCTGCCGGGAAGTGGGGGATAGCTCGCCGAAAGGCGAATTAATACCGCATATGGCCATTCTTCGAGTGGAGGAAAAGCCAAAGCAGCAATGCGCTTCCTGATGAGCTCGCGGCCTATCAGCTAGATGGCGGGGTAACAGCCCACCATGGCTATGACGGGTAGCTGGTCTGAGAGGACGACCAGCCACACTGGAACTGAGATACGGTCCAGACACCTACGGGTGGCAGCAGTCGAGAATTTTTCACAATGGGGGCAACCCTGATGGAGCGACGCCGCGTGGAGGATGAAGGCCTTCGGGTTGTAAACTCCTGTCATGCGGGAACAAGAAAGTGATAGTACCGCAAGAGGAAGAGACGGCTAACTCTGTGCCAGCAGCCGCGGTAATACAGAGGTCTCAAGCGTTGTTCGGATTCATTGGGCGTAAAGGGTGCGTAGGTGGTGACGCAAGTCTGGTGTGAAATCTCGGAGCTCAACTCCGAAATTGCACCGGATACTGCGTGACTCGAGGACTGTAGAGGAGATCGGAATTCACGGTGTAGCAGTGAAATGCGTAGATATCGTGAGGAAGACCAGTTGCGAAGGCGGATCTCTGGGCAGTTCCTGACACTGAGGCACGAAGGCCAGGGGAGCAAACGGGATTAGATACCCCGGTAGTCCTGGCAGTAAACGGTGCACGTTTGGTGTGGGCGGGTTCAGACCCCGTCCGTGCCGGAGCTAACGCGTTAAACGTGCCGCCTGGGAAGTACGGTCGCAAGATTAAAACTCAAAGAAATTGACGGGGGCCCGCACAAGCGGTGGAGTATGTGGCTTAATTCGATGCAACGCGAAGAACCTTACCTGGCCTTGACATGCATTGTGTCCCCGGTGAAAGCCGGGTAGCTGGTAGCAATATCAGCGCCTTGCACAGGTGCTGCATGGCTGTCGTCAGCTCGTGTCGTGAGATGTTGGGTTAAGTCCCGCAACGAGCGCAACCCCTGTGTCCTGTTGCCCGCAAGGGATCTCTGGACAGACTGCCCTGTGAAACGGGGAGGAAGGTGGGGACGACGTCAAGTCAGTATGGCCCTTACGGCCAGGGCTGCACACGTACTACAATGCTCAGTACAGAATGAACCGAATCCGCAAGGTGGAGGAAATCTCTAAAACTGGGCCCAGTTCGGATTGGAGGCTGCAATTCGCCTCCATGAAGCCGGAATCGCTAGTAATGGCGCATCAGCTACGGCGCCGTGAATACGTTCCCGGGCCTTGTACACACCGCCCGTCACATCATGGGAGTCGTTTGTAGCCGAAGTACGCGCGCTAACCGCAAGGAGGCAGCGTCCTACGCTATGAGCGGTAACTGGGATGAAGTCGTAACAAGGTAGCCGTAGGGGAACCTGCGGCTGGATCACCTCCTTTCTAAGGAGTAACGCCTAACCCGCGACACCGTCGCGGCACGGCGAGTCTGATCCCGCCTCGGCGGGAACAAATCCTATGGACCGAAAGCTCCGTAGGTCGAAATTTAGAAAGAACGCACCATCCAGTGTTTGCTTGAATCAACGACCTTCTGGCAGCTGCTCTTGTAGTTGGGAGTTGAAAGTTGAGCGTTGAGTGAAAAAATCTCTCAACGATCAACACTCAACATCAACCGCTAAGGGGGCATAGCTCAGTTGGTAGAGCGCCAGCTTTGCAAGCTGGATGTCAGGGGTTCGAGTCCCCTTGCCTCCATTTCCGACAAAGTTGATGGTTGAGAGTCGATGGTTGATGGACAAAATCCTCTATCAACAATCAACCATACGCCATCGACCAACCCACGGGCCTGTAGCTCAGTTGGTTAGAGCATGCGCTTGATAAGCGCAGGGTCATAGGTTCGAGTCCTATCAGGCCCACGATTGCTGAAAATCCATAAACGTTTTGAATTTTGTCGCCGGTTCGGAAACCGAACAGGCGTCAAGCCGCCGCGGGCCCGTCCCACGGCAAGCTCTTTGACATCCGCATACAGGGCAAATTAAATGCAACTTCAACAATTTGCTGAGTCTGCGCAATTGCCGCCCGACGATCGTCGGCACGGTGATTGCACAAATTAGAGATTTCCAAATATCGAAGAAATATAAAGCTACTAAGAGCGCATGATGGATGCCTTGGTGCCAACAGGCGAAGAAGGACGTGATAAGCTGCGATAAGCCGCGGTGAGCCGCAAATAGGCCCCGACCCGCGGATTTCCGAATGGGGTAACCCGTTCCGGTTAATACCGGATCGTCTCCGATTGAATTCATAGATCGGAGCACGCAACACCCGCTGAAGTGAAACATCTCAGTAAGCGGAGGAATAGAAATCGAATGAGATTCCGTAAGTAGCGGCGAGCGAAAGCGGAAAAGCCTAAACCCGGGAGCTTGCTTCCGGGGGTCGTAGGAGCCCGATGTGGCAGTGCAACGGTTAGGAGAAGCGGATGGAAAGCCGCTCCATAGAAGGTGAAAGACCTGTAACCGAAAACTCGAGCACGCCTAGGGAATTCCTGAGTAACGCGTCACACGTGAAACGTCGCGTGAATCCACCCCGACCACGGGGTAAGGCTAAATACTAGTTGGCAACCGATAGTGAACAAGTACCGCGAGGGAAAGGTGAAAAGAACCGCTGTGAGCGGAGTGAAATAGTCCCTGAAATCATGTGCTTACAAGGTGTGGGAGCCCGCAAGGGTGACCGCGTGCCTTTTGCTTAATGAGTCTGCGAGTTAGTGTCAGTGCCAAGTCTAAGCCCTTCTGGGGTGGAGGCGAAGCGAAAGCGTGTCCGAAATGGGCGATCAGGTGCTGGTGCTAGACCCGAAGCGGAGGTGATCTACCTATGGCCAGGATGCAGCTCCGGTAATACGGAGTGAAGGTCCGAACCGGTGGACGTTGAAAAGTCCTCGGATGAGCTGTGGGTAGGAGCGAAAGACTAATCAAACCCCGAGATAGCTGGTTCTCTCCGAAATCTATTGAGGTAGAGCCTCTTGTGCTGACCTGCGGAGGTAGAGCACTGGATGAACTAGGGCCCATACCCGGGTACCGAATTCAATCAAACTCCGAATGCCGCAGGGTGTAACAAGGGAGGCAGTCCGTGTGGGATAAGCTGCACGGTCGAGAGGGAAACAACCCAGACCAGCAGCTAAGGTGCCTAAATGACGTTTAGTGGAAAGGATGTGAAGATACTTAGACAGTGAGGACGTTGGCTTAGAGGCAGCCATCGTTTAAACAGTGCGTAATAGCTGACTCATCGAGTGTTTTCGCGCCGAAAATGATTGGCGATAAGCGTCATACCGAAGCTCTGGATTTCTACGCAAGTAGGAGTGGTAGGAGAGCGTTCTCAACGCGTCGAAGCAGTCTGGTAATGGACTGTGGAGTGTTGAGAAGTGAGGATGCAGACATGAGTAGCGATAAACCAGGTAAAATCCCTGGTCGCCGTAAACCCAAGGTTTCCTGGGGAAGGTTCGTCCTCCCAGGGTTAGCCGGATCCTAAGTCGAGGCCGAAGGGCGTAGACGATGGCAAGCAGGTCAATATTCCTGCCGCCGCCGACATTTAAACTGAAAGGACGCTGGTTGGGAGAAGATCCGCCGATTGAAAGTGGCGGTCCCTCGCGTGAGCGGGGGGACGTGGAGGCTTCGGCCGAAGCGGATTCTTTAAACAGCCAGCCAAGAAAAGCTTCAGCGTATACTAAGGCGTCCGTACCGTAAACCGACACAGGTGGGTGGGCATAAGTGTGCCAAGGCGCGTGAGTGAAACCTCGTTAAGGAACTCGGCAATCTAGCCCCGTAACCTCGGAAGAAGGGGTGCCCGCCTCGGCGGGCCGCAGTGAAATGGGTCAACCGACTGTTTAACAAAAACACAGCACTCTGCCAAGTCGTAAGACGACGTATAGGGTGTGACACGTGACCAATGCCGAAAGATTACGGTAAGAGGTTAGCCGCAAGGCGAAGCTTCGAGCCCAAGTCCCGGTGAATGTCGGCCGTAACTATAACGGTCCTAAGGTAGCGAAATTCCTTGTCGGGTAAGTTCCGACCTGCACGAATCGTGTAACGAGTTGACCGCTGTCTCAACGAGGAGCTCAGCGAAGTTGTAATGGCGGTGAAGATGCCGCCTGCCCGCAGTAGGACGGAAAGACCCTATGCACCTTTACTGTACGCTGTCACTGTTGTTTCGATTTCGATGCTTAGCGTAAGTGGTAGGCTTTGATTCATCTCTCTAGGGGGATGATGAGCCGACAATGAAACACCACCCTTTGGAATTGAGACATCTAACCGCGACCCGTGATCCGGGCGCGAGACACTGGCAGCCGGTCAGTTTCACTGGGGCGGTGTCCTCCTAAAAAGTAACGGAGGATTACGAAGGTTGGCTCAACCTGGTTGGCAATCAGGTGACGAGTACATGGATATAAGCCAGCTTAACTGCGAGACTTACAAGTCGAGCAGATACGAAAGTAGGTCCAAGTGATCCGGTAGTTTAATGTGGAATTGCTATCGCTCAAAGGACAAAAGGTACGCTAGGGATAACAGGCTGATCCTGCCCAAGAGCTCATATCGACGGCAGGGTTTGGCACCTCGATGTCGGCTCATCACATCCTGGGGCTGGAGAAGGTCCCAAGGGTCCGGCTGTTCGCCGGTTAAAGTGGTACGCGAGCTGGGTTCAGAACGTCGCGAGACAGTTCGGTCCTTATCCACTGTGGGCGCAGGAGAGTTGAGGGGTTCATTCCTTAGTACGAGAGGACCGGGAATGACGAACCTCTGGTGTTCCGGTTGTTCCGTCAGGAGCAGCGCCGGGCAGCTATGTTCGGAAAGGATAAGCGCTGAAAGCATCTAAGCGCCAAGCCTATCCCAAGATGAGCTCTCCCTGAAGAACCGTGGAAGACCACCACGTTGATAGGGTCCGGGTATAAGCGCAGCAATGCGTTGAGCTTAGGACTACTAATGTTCGTTCGGCTTTTTTTATTCTTCGATCAGCTTCGTGCAGATTCAGATCGTTGGAATTGCGGGTTTGCCCCGGTATGCGGTTGTCAGAGAGCGGAGACGTTCTCTTGAAGTTTGGCAATAGAGTGAAGATGTCAGACACCTAGGAATTGGAGGAATTTCCGATTTCTATCGTCTGGTGATCTTTGCATGGTGGCCCCACCCGTTCCCATCCCGAACACGGAAGTGAAACGCCATAGCTCCGATGGTAGTGCTTGTCTAGCTTGTGCGAGAGTAGGTCGTTGCCAGAGTTTATGCCCAGCTCCAGTTGAAAAACCGGGGCTGGGCATCTTTTTTTTGGTAGCAATGCGCCATTGGCGCATTGGCGCGCCGGCATTGCTGATGGGTCCCTCCTCCCAAGCTGACCCGCGGATTTTGCGAGTTGGGGCAAATGGAATGCGCTTGGCTAAGCGCGGTTGATGGCCTCGGCTTCCAGCACTTCGCGCCGGATGCTTTTGCCGCGGAGTGTGGACCACCAGAGTACGATCGGGGAGGCGATATAGATTGAGGAATACGTGCCGATGAGGATGCCAATGAGAATTGCGAAGGAAAAGTCGCGCAGCACGGCGCCGCCGAAGAAGTAGAGGGCGCCGACGGAGAGCAGTGTCGTGCCGCCGGTGAGGATGGTCCGGCCCAGGGTTTGATTGATCGAGGTGTTCATCAGGGATTGGATCGAGCCGCGTTCCCCGTGCTTGAGGCCTTCGCGAATGCGGTCGAAGACGACAATGGTGTCGTTGATCGAATAGCCGGCGATTGTAAGAATGGCGCCGACCATGACGAGAGAGAGTTCTCCTCCTATCAATGAAAAGATGCCGACGGTAATGATCACGTCGTGGAGAAGTGCGACAACCGCACCAAGGGCGAACGAAAACTCGAATCGCACCGTCACGTAAATGAGAATGCCGATCATGCCAAGGCCGAGGGCCAATGCGGCTCTCTTGGCGAACTCAAGGCCGATTTGCGGACCGACGTTTTCCTGGGCCACGGGCGAGACGTCGCGATCGCGAAAAGCCTCCTGAAGTTTCGAGAGGATTGCAGCGGATGTTCCCTGCGGGCTGCGGAATGAGAGAAGTTCCCGCATGCCCTCGCGCTCGAACTGAATCACCACGTCACCTAGACCGATGTCTCGGAGCGCCTGACGGGCCTCAGAAACCGTAACGGGTTGTTTGGAATCCACCACGAGCAGGTCGCCGCCTCTGAAGTCGATGCCGAAATTCCTTTCGCCGCGGATCGCAAAGATCACAACGGACCCGCCGATCATCACAATCGACAGGATCGCGGCGATCCAGCGTTTGCCGAGGAAGTTGAACTTCTTCTTGGGGATCAGATCGAGCATCGAGAGTTTCTTCAATCCGAACCTTTCGATGGCCCAGCGGAATGCGGTGCGCGTCACCAGCAGCGCGGAGAACATGGACGCGATGATGCCCAGCGTGAGGGTGACTGCAAAGCCCTTCACCGAGCCTGTCGCCTGCCAGAAAAGAATGATGGCAGTAATCAGGGTCGTGGCGTTCGCGTCGAAAATCGCGCTGAAGGCTTTGTCGTAAGCGGCCTCCAGTGCCGCAGTAAGGGATTTGCCCGCGGCCGTTTCTTCGCGAAGCCGTTCGAAGATGAGCACGTTTGCATCGACCGCCATACCCATGCTGAGGATGATGCCGGCAATGCCCGGAAGCGTAAGCACGAAATGGAACATCGCCATCGCTCCGAAGAGAATGACCATGTTCACCAGAAGACCAAAGAACGCGACGATGCCCGCAACGCGGTAGTAGACGATCACGAAGGCGAAGACGAACACGAGGCCGGTAAGGCCCGCCAGGATGCCGCTGCGAATGGAGTCCGTTCCAAGTGTCGGCGAGACGCTGCGTGTTTCTTCAACCTCGACCGGAACCCGCAGAGGATTTTCCAGGGCGCTCGCGAGGTCCCGGGCTTCCTTTTCCGTGAACCGGCCGGTTATTACCGCGCTGCCGCCATAGATTGGCTCGTTGACGCGCGGCGCGCTTTGCACCTCCCCATCAAGCATGATGGCAAGCTGGCCGCGGGTCGGGGCCAAGGATTGCGTGAGGTCGCCGAAAATCTTTGCCCCTTCCGCATCCAGCGAGAGCGAAACGCCGTACCCCTGCTCGTCGAAGTATGCGTAAGCGCGCTTGACGTGCTCACCGGAGAGTTCGGCCCGCCGCTTGACGAGGAGCTTGAACTCCTCTTCCTTGCCTTCGATTCGGTCCTTATACGTCTTCAGGACGTAGCCCGGCGGCATGATCTCTTCGCCAGCTTCAATGCGCGCGATCCGGTCCTCGCCGCCGGCTACAGTGGCAAACTCGAGTTTTGCAACGCGCTGCAATTCAGCCTTCGTGGTCTCGATCTGCTTGGTGTCCAGTCCTGGGATCTGCACAAGGATGCGGTCGCGTCCCTGAGGCGTGATCACGGGTTCGCTCACACCGTAGGCGTCCACGCGCTTTCTGATCACTTCCACGGCCTGATCGAGAAGGTCGGACGTGATTGGCTGATCGGCCTGCGGCGTGAGTTTGATGAGGAATGATGTCCCGCCTTGAAGATCGAGTCCCAGCTTGATTTTCTGCGAGGGAGGAAGCGTTGCCTCCAGGCAAAAGGCAACCAGCAGGACAGACAAGACCAAGCCAAGCCACCGCTTGCGGACGGGAAGATCGGAGGCAAAATACCACCCGAAAAGAATCAGGAGTAGAAGCCCGGCAAAAAACGTCAACGCGGGGGACATGAGACGGGAAAGGCGATGTTCAGCGGAGCGGGTCGCTTAGGGAAAAGAGGAAACGCGGGCATCTGACTCGCCAGCGTTTGATTTTATTTGACCTCTTCGGCAACTTCGGCGCTCTTCTCCACGACGGAGACCGAGGAACGGTCGAACTCAATTTTGACGTTGTCTGCGACCTTTACGACGATCGTCTTCTCCTTCACGTTGGCGACAATGCCGTGAATGCCTGAACTCGTGACGATCTTGTCTCCGGTCTTGACGGATGCCACGAGTTTCTCGTGGGCCTTCTGTTTTCTCTGCTGAGGCCGAATGAGCAGAAAATAGAAGATTACGAAAACAAAAAGCAGCGGCATCATCGACACCAGGAAGGACGGCTGAGGCGTGTCCGGTGCGGGGCTCGCTGCTTGCGCTAGAAAAAGAAGATCGATGAGATTCATGAGAACCGCGCAGAATACGGAGGCGTCGCCGTCAAGGCAAACGAGAATTGACGCCTAAAAACGGCCAACGTCGTCCATGGCATCCAGACGCATTTCAAACCAAGGATTCAAGTTGCCAGTGTGCGCCTGAAAAGACACCTCAAAAATCAGGCGAAAATGTGTTTCGTTGAAGGGGAATTTCGCAGGTCTCTGCTCGTCTTCCCCTCGACTTACGTATCATTGGGTCTCGCGACCATGATTCCGGCATTTGTGCGATACCGGTTCAGGTAGCTGCTCAGGCGCGAATCGATAATGACCTTTCCCGCGTTTTTCGAAGCATGCATGAAACGGAGCACTCCTTTTCCGTCCCGATAGGCAAGTCCAACATGCGATGTGTATCCTTGCGGCCAGGTCGACACGATGCAGACGATGTCTCCGTTGCGGAGATATTTTTCGGCGGCAGGCACCTTTGACTTGGGAACGTACCAGATTCCGCGTCTCGAGAGTTGGTCCTCGATGCGCGCCATCTCCGGAATAAGCGATCGGTCGGCACGCAACTGCCTGCTTCGGTACCACACTACAGACATCTGCTTCAACTCTCGTTTGAGCTTTCTAGCGCCCGGCAGTGAGGGTGTGACGTTCGTGACGAGCCCGCGGCTCTGGTTGTCGTAGAGCCACTGCTCGAGATAGTGCAGCCGCGAGGTGAAGACGCCTGTGCATGCTCCGCCGCGATACCGGTCGAGCTCGATCATTCTGAGCAGATCCTGAGGCGTGGGGTTCTCCGAGGTCTTCAGGGCGCGGGCTGTGCCGAGGGCTATTTCAAAGAATGTCCAGCAGTCCATCCCCGCCATGTTGACGCTGGGCGCCTCAATGCGATCATCGAGCTCTAGCGTGTAATTCTTGTAAGGTGTTCCCAAGAGCGCCAGCCCCACCTTCGTAGTGCGTTCCCCAACTGGAAGTGCCCTCCAGTTCTCGCTGAGGCCGCGA
>Ga0299906_10003994_pt1 | contig 12122 bp, 5 predicted proteins | sample RVTome_14_FD_200259 | JGI IMG/M metagenome (GOLD analysis project Ga0299906, IMG submission 200259) | Soil microbial communities from uranium-contaminated site in the Upper Colorado River Basin, Wyoming, United States - RVT145D125 (version 2) ...
GGGTATGCTTCCGGCAAAACCGGCAGTATTTGCTGAACTCCAGCTTGTCGGGAGTATTCCTCTTGTTCTTGGTCGTAGTGTAATTGCGCTGCTTGCATTCAGTGCAAGCCAGGGTAACAATGTCCCGCATGGTGTTTATCCTTCAACTCCCTCCCCGCCGTCAGGCGGAGAGGGAGCCCGTAATGAAATTTACTCGATGATCTCGCTGACGACGCCGGCGCCGACGGTGCGGCCGCCTTCACGGATGGCGAAACGGAGTTCCTTGTCCATGGCGATCGGAGTGATCAGGTTGACGACCATGGCGATGTTGTCGCCGGGCATAACCATTTCGGTCCCTTCGGGAAGCTCCACGATTCCGGTCACGTCGGTGGTCCGGAAGTAGAACTGGGGACGGTATCCCTTGAAGAACGGAGTGTGACGGCCGCCCTCTTCCTTGGTGAGAATGTAGGCCTCGGCCTTGAACTTGGTGTGCGGGGTGATGCTGCCGGGCTTGGACAGAACCTGTCCGCGCTCGATGTCCTCGCGCTTGACGCCGCGCAGCAGCACGCCGACGTTGTCGCCGGCCTGACCCTGATCCAGAAGCTTGCGGAACATCTCGACGCCGGTGACCACGGTCTTGGCGGTCGCCTTCATCCCGACGATCTCGACCTCCTCGCCGACCTTGACGATGCCGCGCTCGACGCGGCCGGTGGCGACGGTGCCGCGGCCGGAGATGGAGAAGACGTCCTCGACGGGCATCAGGAAGGGGCGATCCACGGCCCGCTCGGGCTGCGGAATGTAGCTGTCGACGGCGGCCATCAGCTCCAGCACCTTGTTCTTGCCGATCTCGTCGTCACGCCCTTCGAGAGCGGCCAGGGCGCTGCCGGCGATGATGGGAATGTCGTCGCCGGGGAAATCGTAGGAGGAGAGCAGCTCGCGAACCTCGAGCTCGACCAGTTCCATCAGCTCTTCGTCATCAACCATGTCGGCCTTGTTGAGGAACACGACCATGGCGGGCACGCCGACCTGACGGGCGAGCAGGATGTGCTCACGGGTCTGGGGCATGGGACCGTCGGCCGCGGAAACCACCAGGATGGCACCGTCCATCTGAGCCGCGCCGGTGATCATGTTCTTGACATAGTCGGCATGACCGGGGCAGTCGACGTGGGCGTAGTGCCGGTTGACGGTCTCATACTCGACGTGGGCGGTGGCGATGGTGATGCCGCGCTCGCGCTCCTCGGGAGCGTTGTCGATCTGGTCGAAGGCCTTGAAAACGGCCCCGCCCTGCTCGGCCAGCACCTTGGTGATGGCGGCCGTCAGAGTGGTCTTACCGTGGTCAACGTGACCGATAGTCCCGATGTTGCAATGGGGCTTGGTTCTTTCGAATTTGGCTTTGGACATGGGGGAAACCCTCCTTAACTAGCCTTTTACCTTGGCGATGACTTCGTCGGCGATAGCTTTAGGCACCTGCTCATAGTGGTCGAACACCATGGTATAGGTCGCGCGACCCTGGGTGGCGCTGCGCACATCCGTGGCATAGCCGAACATGTTCGCCAGGGGGACATGGGAATTGATGACCTGGGCGCCGCCTCGGCTCTCCATACCCATGATCTTGCCGCGGCGGCTGTTGAGATCGCCGATCACGTCGCCCATATATTCTTCCGGCACCACGACTTCGACGGCCATCATCGGCTCCAGGAGAACCGGGCCGGCCTTGGCTGCGCCTTCCTTGAAACCCATGGAGCCGGCGATCTTGAATGCCATCTCCGAAGAGTCGACATCATGATAGGAGCCGTCGAAACAGGTGACCTTGACATCGACGATGGGGAATCCTGCGAGAACCCCGTTCTGCGAAGCCTCTTCGGCCCCTTTGCCCACGGCCGGGATGTATTCCTTAGGGATGACACCACCCTTGATCGCATCGACAAACTCAAAGCCGGCGCCGGCCTCCTGCGGCTCGATGCGCAGCCAGCAGTCACCGTACTGCCCACGACCGCCGGACTGACGGACGAACTTGCCCTGAACTTCCACTTTTTTGGTGAGGGACTCGCGATAGGCAACTTGGGGAGCTCCCACATTGGCCGCCACCTTGAATTCGCGCATCATGCGGTCGATGATTATTTCGAGATGCAGTTCCCCCATCCCGGAAAGAATGGTCTGACCGGTTTCCTCATCGGTACGCACCCGCAGCGAGGGATCCTCCTGAAGCAGCTTACCGAGCGCCACTCCCATCTTTTCCTGATCGCTCTTGGTCTTGGGCTCGACGGCGATGTGAATGACCGGCTCGGGAAAATCCATAGCCTCGAGCAGGCACGGTTTCTTATCGTCGCAGAGAGTGTCGCCGGTGGTGGTGTACTTCAATCCGACAGCCGCGGCGATGTCTCCGGAGTAGACCTGCTTGATCTCTTCACGCTTGTTGGCGTGCATCTTAAGCAGGCGACCGAAACGCTCTTTCTTGTCCTTGGTGGAATTGAGAACGGAGGCGCCGGATTCGGCAAACCCGGAGTAGACACGGAAAAAGGTCAACTGCCCGACAAAGGGGTCGGTCATGATTTTGAAGGCGAGAGCGGCAAAAGGCCCGCTATCGTCGGCAGGACGGGTCAACTCCTCTTCCTTGCCGGGTACTATGCCGCGGATGGCGGGAACATCGAGAGGTGAAGGCATGTAGTCGACGACGGCGTCGAGCAGATGCTGCACTCCCTTGTTCTTGAATGCGGAACCGCAAAGAACGGGATTGATATGCAGATCGGTAGTCGCCTTGCGAATGCCGGCCTTGATCTCGGCGGTGGTCAACTCCTCGCCGACGAGATATTTGTTCATCAACGTGTCGTCGTGGGAGCAGATCTCCTCGATCATGGCTTCCCTGGCTGCCTGGGCAGCGTCCACCATGTCGGCAGATATATCAGTCACCTCGAACTTGGCCCCGAGAGACTCATCGTCCCAGACGACCGCCTTCATCTCGACCAGATCGATGACACCCTTGAAGTTCTCTTCTTTACCGATAGGGAGTTGGATGGGGACAGGATTGGCCCCAAGACGGTCTTTCATCATCTGCACGCCACGATTGAAATCGGCGCCGATGCGGTCCATCTTGTTGATGAATGCGATGCGGGGGACCCCATACTTGTCCGCCTGCCGCCAGACGGTCTCGGACTGAGGCTCGACGCCGCCAACGGAACAGAAAACAGCGACGGAACCGTCAAGAACTTTCAGTGAACGCTCTACCTCGATGGTGAAATCGACGTGTCCGGGGGTATCGATGATATTGACGCGGTGATCCTTCCAGAAACAGGTTGTGGCAGCGGAAGTAATGGTAATTCCGCGCTCCTGCTCCTGAGCCATCCAGTCCATGGTGGCGGCGCCGTCATGAACTTCACCGATCTTATGAGATATGCCCGTGTAATAGAGAATACGCTCGGTCGTGGTTGTTTTGCCGGCATCTATGTGGGCCATGATCCCGATGTTCCGGGTTTTTGCAAGAGGTACTAAGCGTGCCACAGCGTTGCTTCCTTCCAGAGAGTAATCCGTTGCTTACCAGCGGTAATGCGCAAAGGCCTTGTTGGCCTCGGCCATGCGGTGGGTGTCTTCCTTCTTCTTCACCGAGGCGCCCCGATTGTTCGCGGCATCCAGCAGCTCACCGGCCAGGCGCTCCCGCATGGTTTTCTCGCCGCGCCCACGAGCATAGGTGATGATCCAGCGGATAGCCAGGGCATTGCGTCGATCGGCACGGACCTCAACGGGAACCTGGTAGGTGGAACCACCGACCCGACGGGACTTGACCTCCAGCATCGGCCGCACGTTCTCAATCGCCTTCTTGAATGCCTCCAGGGGCTCCTCGCTGCCGCGCGAGGCCATCAGATCAAACGCCCCGTAGACAATCTGCTCGGCGACACTCTTCTTGCCGTCCAGCATGATGGCGTTCATGAACTTGGCCAGCATCCGGTCGTGGTATTTGGGATCGGGAAGGATAACCCGTTTGGCAATTTCTCTTCTTCTCGGCATAACGTCCTCTCAGACCTTTGGTTATTTAGGGCGCTTGGCGCCATACTTGGAGCGCGCCTGCTTGCGGTCCTTGACCCCGGCGAGATCGAGGGTGCCGCGGACCATATGGTAACGAACACCGGGCAAGTCCTTGACGCGGCCGCCCCTGACCAGCACAACGGAGTGCTCCTGCAGGTTGTGCCCCACCCCCGGAATGTAGGAGGTTACCTCAATGCCGTTGGTGAGCCGAACGCGGGCCACCTTGCGAAGCGCCGAGTTGGGCTTTTTGGGGGTCGTGGTGTAAACACGGGTGCATACTCCACGCTTCTGAGGATTACCCTGAAGTGCGGGTGCGGTGGACTTCTTTTCCTTTTTTAGCCGCCCCTTGCGGATCAGCTGATTGATAGTCGGCATCTACTTACTCCCGAATCGCGTATTCTCAATGTTAAAAGAGCAACTGTCTTAAAGAGGGGAAAAACCCGCTGACTTTATCAATCCGACCCCGGGTTGTCAAGGGCTTTTTATTGCCCTTCTCATTTTTTCCCGGCCGGCTCAAATCCTATTCCACGGTCTGTTCGGCGCTTTCAGCCGTCTCGTCGATATCATCTTCATCGAGGATCACTGGGGGTTCCGGCATTTCTTCCGGTTCCTCGATGAGCAGTTTGACGCTACGGTACTTGGAAACCCCGGTGCCGGCCGGAATGAGCCGTCCCATGATAACGTTCTCCTTCAGGCCGCGGAGGAAATCGACCTTCCCTTCGATGGCCGCCTGGGTGAGAACCTTGGTGGTTTCCTGGAAGGAGGCTGCCGAGATGAAGGACTCCGTGGACAGAGAGGCCCGGGTGATGCCCAGCATGAGGGGCTCGCCCACGGCCGGCTTCCCGTCTTCGGCGAAAACCCGCTGGTTCTCCTGTTCGAATTCCCAGCGCTCCACCTGATCGTCAAGAAGGAAACGGGTGTCCCCCACTTCCTTGACGCGGACCCGCCGAAGCATCTGTCGGACGATGACCTCGATGTGCTTGTCGTTGATCTTGACGCCCTGAAGGCGGTAGACCTCCTGCACCTCATCGACCAGATACTTGGCCAGCTCCTTCTCCCCGAGAACCCGGAGGATGTCGTGGGGATTGCTGGAGCCGTCCATCAGTGGTTCGCCGGCCTTGACGTGGTCCCCTTCATGGACGCTGATGTGCTTGCCCTTGGGAATCAGGTATTCCTTGGCCTCACCGATTTCAGGCGTCACGATGAGCTTGCGCTTGCCTTTGGAATCTTTGCCGAAGGAGACGATCCCGTCAATCTCGGTGATGACGGCGAACTCCTTGGGCTTGCGGGCTTCGAAAAGCTCGGCAACGCGCGGCAGACCGCCGGTGATGTCCTTGGTCTTGGTGGTTTCCCGGGGAATCTTGGCCAGAATGCTGCCGCCGCCGACCATGTCGTCCTCATTGATCACGATGTTGGCTCCGACCGGCAGCAGATAACGGGCCGGGGCACCGTTGGACAGCTTGGCGGTCTTGCCTTCCTCGTCCTTGAGGGTGATGCGGGGGCGTTTATCGGCGCCCTTGGATTCGATGATGACCTTGCGGGTAAGGCCGGTCACTTCATCCAGCTGCTCCTCCATCGTGACCCCCTCGACCACATCGCCGAAGCGGACCCGTCCTGAGATTTCCGTCAGGATGGGCATGGTGTAGGGGTCCCACTCTGCCAGCAGATCGCCGCCCTTGACCACCCCTTCGGGGGGGACGCGCAGCCGAGCGCCGTAAACAACGCCATAGCGTTCACGCTCGCGGCCGGTCTCGTCCACGACGGCGACTTCGCCGTTGCGGTTCATGACGATGTTGAAGCCGTCCTTATCGATAACCGTATTCGTATTGATATACCTGAGGGTACCGTCGAAACGCGCCTCCAAAGAGGTCTGCTCGGCCCGGCGGGAGGCCGTTCCGCCGATATGGAAAGTCCGCATGGTCAACTGGGTGCCCGGCTCGCCGATCGACTGAGCGGCGATGACGCCGACCGCCTCGCCGAGGTTGACCATGTGTCCGCGCGCCAGGTCCCGGCCGTAACAGCTGCCGCAGATGCCGCGGCGGCTCTGGCAGGTCAGCACCGAGCGGATGCGCAGTTTCTCGATGCCGGCCTCCTCGATCTTTTTGACCAGCGCTTCGTCCATCTCCTGATTGGCTTCCACCAGCACCTCGTCGGTTACCGGATCGAGCACATCCTCGAGAGCGGTCCGGCCGAGAATGCGGTCGGCCAGCGGCTCGATGACCTCGCCGCCTTCAGTGAGGGAAGCGACGAGAATGCCGTCCAGGGTCCCGCAGTCGGCCTCGGTGATGATGGCATCCTGGGCCACATCGACCAGACGACGGGTAAGATATCCTGAGTTGGCGGTCTTGAGAGCGGTGTCGGCCAGACCTTTCCGGGCGCCGTGGGTGGAGATGAAGTACTGGAGCACCGTAAGCCCTTCGCGGAAGTTGGCGGTGATCGGTGTCTCGATGATCTCCCCGGAGGGCTTGGCCATAAGACCGCGCATCCCCGCCAGCTGCCGGATCTGCTGGGCGCTGCCGCGGGCCCCCGAATCGGCCATCATGTGGATGGCGTTGAAAGAGGGGACCTTGACTTTGGTGGGGTTGTCCGATCCGACGGTTGCCGGATCAACGATTTCGTCCACCGACAGGTTGCCGAGCATGGTCTGGGCGATATCTTCGGTGCATTTGGCCCAGATGTCGATGACCTTGTTGTAGCGCTCACCGTCGGTAATAAGACCTTCGGTGTACTGCTGCTGGATTTCCTTCACCTCCTCGACGGCCTTGTCGATGTACCCCTGCTTGCCCGCAGGAATGACCATGTCGTCGAGACAGATGGAAATGCCGGCCAGTGTGGAGAAGCGGTAGCCGGTGTCTTTGAGGCGATCGGCGAGAATGACCGTTTCCTTGTTCCCCGCCAGACGGAAAGAGGCGTCGATGAGGTCGGCCACCTGTTTTTTCGCCATGACCTTGTTGATGTACTCGAAAGGGATCGACTCGGGGACGACGTCGCGAAGCAGAATCCGGCCGACGGTGGTTTCCGTCAATGCCGGCTCCCGTCCCGCACCCGTCACCAGACGCACCTTGATCTTGGCCTGAAGATCGGCTTCGCCCGCATCATAGGCGATGCGGACCTCGTCCCGGGAGGAGAAGATCTTCCCTTCGCCCCTGGCGAACACCCTCTCACGGGTCATGTAATAGAGTCCAAGGACCATGTCCTGGGAAGGAACGATGATCGGCTTGCCGTTTGCCGGAGAGAGGATGTTGTTTGTGGACATCATCAATACCCGGGCCTCAATCTGGCTCTCGATGGAGAGGGGCAGATGAACGGCCATCTGGTCGCCGTCGAAGTCGGCGTTGAAGGCGGTACAGACCAGCGGATGGAGCTGGATGGCCTTGCCCTCGATGAGGACGGGCTCAAAGGCCTGTATGCCGAGACGGTGCAGGGTCGGAGCGCGGTTGAGCATCACCGGATGCTCCTTGATGACCTCCTCCAGCACGTCCCAGACCTCGGGCTTTTCCTTTTCCACCATCTTCTTGGCGCTCTTGATGGTGGTGCAATACCCCTTCTCCTCCAATTTGTTGTAGATGAAGGGTTTGAACAGCTCCAGCGCCATTTTCTTGGGGAGACCGCACTGGTGTAGCTTCAGCTCGGGGCCGACGACGATGACGGAGCGACCCGAATAATCGACGCGCTTGCCGAGAAGATTCTGGCGGAAACGCCCCCCTTTGCCCTTGAGCATGTCGGAAAGTGATTTGAGGGGCCGTTTATTGGGACCGGTAATGGCCCGGCCGCGCCGGCCGTTGTCGAAGAGGGCGTCGACCGCCTCCTGCAACATGCGCTTTTCGTTGCGGATGATGACTTCCGGAGCACGCAGCTCCATCAGCCGCTTGAGGCGATTGTTTCGGTTGATCACCCGGCGGTAGAGGTCGTTGAGGTCGCTGGTGGCGAAGCGGCCACCGTCAAGGGGGACCAAAGGACGCAGCTCGGGGGGAAGAACCGGGATGGTTTCCAGGATCATCCATTCGGGTCGGTTGCCGCTTTCACGAAAAGCCTCCACGACCTTGAGGCGCTTGGAAACCTTCTTCTTCTTGGCCTCGCTGGCAGCCTCCTTCATTTCGTTGCGCAGGGTGGCGGAGACCTCCTCGAGATTGATGGCGGCGAGCAGCTCGCGGACGGCCTCTGCGCCCATGCCGGCGGTGAACTGGCCGGCGAATTCGTCCATCGTCTCCCGGTATTTATCCTCGGTTAGGATCTGCCCCTGAGTCAGGGGAGTATCCCCTTTGTCCAGGACCACATAGGCCTCGAAGTAGAGAATTTTCTCCAATTCCTTGAGGGTCATGTCGAGCAGTGTCCCGATGCGCGACGGCAGGGACTTGAGAAGCCATATGTGAGCCACCGGGCAGGCCAGATCGATGTGACCGAGGCGCTCGCGGCGGACCTTGCTGGGGATGACCTCGACGCCGCACTTCTCGCAGACGATGCCGCGGTGCTTCATGCGCTTGTACTTGCCGCAGTTGCACTCGTAGTCCTTGGTGGGGCCGAAGATCTTGGCGCAGAACAGACCGTCGCGCTCCGGCTTGAAGGTCCGGTAGTTTATGGTTTCCGGTTTTTTAACTTCACCGAAAGACCTCTCGCGAATGGTTTCCGGCGAGGACAGGGACAGCCGAATCGCATTGAAGTTGAGGGAATCCTTCGGCCGCTCAAACAGACTGAAGATATCTTCCAAAACGCATCCTCCTTATGGGATGGTGGTTTACTCGTCTTCCTCTTCGAGGAGTTCCACGTCGAGACAGAGGGACTGCAGTTCCTTGACCAGCACGTTGAAGGATTCGGGGAGTCCGGCCTCCAGAGTGTGCTTGCCCTTGACGATGGCCTCGTAAATCCGGGTGCGGCCGGCCACATCGTCGGACTTGACAGTCAGAAACTCCTGCAGGGCATGAGCCGCTCCATAGGCTTCCATGGCCCACACTTCCATCTCGCCCAGTCGCTGCCCGCCGAACTGGGCCTTTCCACCCAGAGGCTGCTGGGTGACCAGACTGTAGGGACCGATGGAACGGGCATGGATCTTGTCATCGACCAGATGGTGAAGCTTGAGCATGTACATGATGCCGACGGTAACTTGCTCCTTGAAGGCATCGCCGCTCTTGCCGTCGTAAAGAGTGGTCTGACCGCTCGTCGTGCAGCCGGCCCTGGCCATCTCGTTCTTCATCTGCGCCTCGTTCACCCCTTCGAATACCGGCGAGGCCATGGGGACGCCATTGGACAGTCGACGGGCCATAGCCAGGGTCTCCTCGTCGGAGAGCCCGTCGATGAAGGTGTTCAACTCCCCGTTGCCGTAGATTTCCTTGACCCTTTCCTTGATCCGGGCCGTCCCGAAGTTCTTATCCAGAGACTCCTGAATCTGCAGACCCAGACCGCGGGCCGCAAGGCCGAGATGGGTTTCCAGAATTTGACCCACGTTCATGCGGGAGGGAACCCCGAGGGGATTGAGAACGATCTCGACGGGAGTGCCGTCAGCCATGTAAGGCATATCCTCCTCGGGAAGAACCCGGGAAAGGACGCCCTTGTTGCCGTGACGGCCGGCCATCTTGTCGCCAACGGACAGCTTGCGCTTGATGGCGATGTAGACCTTGACCATCTTGATGACGCCGGGCGGCAGATCGTCTCCGCGCTTGAGCTTCTCGATCTTGTCGGAGAAAACCCCCTTGATGAGTTCTTCCCGCTCTTCCAGGCGCGCAAAAAGTGTGGAAATCCTGTCCTCGACCTCTTCGGCCTTGGTCAGGGAGACTTCCTTCCATTTCAGGAGGGGAATATTTTCCAGGGCCGCCGTAGAAATTTTCTTGCCTTTGGGCAGCAGAACTTCACCGGCGGAGTCCATGACCGAAACGGCCGCCGTCTGCCCGACAAGCAGCCCCAGAAGTTTGCTTTTAGCCGAGTCGCGGATGATGCGGATCTCGTCGTTCTGGTCCTTGAGAAGTTTGTTGATTTCGGTCTTCTCGATATGTTCGGTCCGGCTGTCCTTGTCGGAACCCTTGCGGGAGAAGACTCTGGCCCCGATGACTACCCCTTCGACGCCCGGAGGAACCCGCAGCGAGGTGTCGCGAACATCCCCGGCTTTCTCGCCGAAGATGGCCCGAAGCAGTTTCTCTTCAGGAGATAGCTGGGTCTCCCCTTTGGGGGTGATTTTTCCGACCAGAATATCGCCCGGTTTAACTTCGGCGCCTATGCGGATGATTCCGCTTTCGTCGAGATCGGCCAGGGCGTCCTCGCCGAGGTTGGGTATGTCGTCGGTAATCTCCTCTTTGCCCAGCTTGGTGTCGCGGGCGACGCACTCGAATTCCTCGATGTGGATGGAGGTGTAGCGGTCCTCCTTCACAAGCTTCTCGGAAATGAGGATGGAGTCCTCGAAGTTGTAGCCCGCCCAAGGCATGAAGGCGACCAGGACGTTCTGTCCCAAGGCCAGTTCGCCCCATTGGGTGGAGGGGCCGTCGGCGATGATCTCGCCGCGCTTGACATGATCTCCAACTTTGACGATGGGCTTCTGATTGAGACAGGTGTTCTGGTTGGAGCGGGCGAACTTGGTCAGGGTGTAGATATCCACCCCCGTCCCCGACTCATCCACCTCGCCTTCCTCGATGCGCACGACGATGCGGGCGGCGTCGACGCTCTCCACCATGCCGTTATGCCGGGCCACCACAGCCGCTCCGGAGTCGTGGGCGACAATTCGCTCCATTCCGGTGCCGACCAGGGGGGCATCGGCCCGCAGCAGGGGGACCGCCTGTCGCTGCATGTTGGAGCCCATCAGGGCACGATTGGCGTCATCGTTCTCGAGGAAAGGAATCAGCGCCGCGGCAACGGAGACCAACTGCTTGGGAGAGACGTCCATCAGCTCGATGTCCTCCCGGTTCATCAGCATGAACTCGCCGCTCCGGCGGGCGTTCACCAGATCATTGACGAAGGTGTTGTTCGGGGTCAAGGGCGCATTCGCCTGGGCGATAGCGTGGCCTTCCTCCTCAAGCGCCGAATAGTACTTGATCTCTGTGGTAACCTGGCCATCCTTCACCATCCGGTAAGGAGTTTCGACGAAGCCGTGCTCGTTGATCCGGGCATAGGTCGACAGGGAGGCGATCAGGCCGATGTTGGGACCTTCCGGAGTTTCGATCGGGCATACCCGGCCGTAGTGGGTCGGATGGACGTCGCGAACCTCAAAACCGGCCCGTTCTCGGGTCAGGCCGCCGGGACCGAGGGCCGAGAGTCGGCGCTTGTGGGTGATCTCCGACAGAGGGTTGGTCTGGTCCATGAACTGGGACAGCTGGGACGAACCGAAGAACTCCTTGACGACCGCCGAAACCGGCTTGGAATTGATCAGGTCGTGCGGCATGAGGCTGTCGACTTCCTGCAGGCTCATGCGTTCCTTAATCGCCCGTTCCATGCGCACCAGGCCGACGCGGTACTGGTTTTCCAGCAGTTCGCCCACGGCACGCACCCGTCGGTTGCCCAGATGGTCGATATCATCGATGTTCCCCCGGCCGTTGCGCAGGCCGATCAGATAGCGCACCACCTCCAGAATGTCTTCCTTGGTGAGAGTGGTGTGCTCCAGGGGAGTCTCCAGACCCAGCTTGTAATTGAGCTTCAGGCGGCCGACCACGGAGAGGTCGTAGCGCTCAGGGTTGAAGAACAGGCTCTCGAACAGGGCGGTGGCACTCTTGATGGTCGGAGGGTCGCCCGGACGGAGCCGTCGGTAAATCTCGATCATCGCGTCTTCGGGAGTGACGATCTTGTCGAGCAGAAGGGTATCGCGCAGATAGGGCCCGACATAGAGATTGTCGATGAACAGAACCGGGAATTCATTGATGCCGCGCGAGCGCAGCTCCTCAAGCTTGGCGAGTGAAATCTCCTCATTGCACTCGACGATCACCTCGCCGGTGGCCGTGTCGACGATATCGGTGGAAGCCACCTTGCCGATCACGTCCTCTTCCAGCACAGGGATGAATTCGATTTCCTTCTCGGCCAGCTTGCGGATAGCGGCTTTGGTGAACTTGCGGTTCGCCTTGACCACGACGTCACCGTCCGCCGCGACGACATCGACGCTGGCCCGCTGGCCCAGGAGCAGGTCAAGACTGACCCGCTTCTTGTAGCCT
>Ga0299906_10003995_pt1 | contig 12121 bp, 10 predicted proteins | sample RVTome_14_FD_200259 | JGI IMG/M metagenome (GOLD analysis project Ga0299906, IMG submission 200259) | Soil microbial communities from uranium-contaminated site in the Upper Colorado River Basin, Wyoming, United States - RVT145D125 (version 2) ...
GCATCGCTCAAGGTAGGAGATCGAAGGATGTGGTCCACCGCCTCGTGCGTCCAACCGTAGGGATAGTCGGTGCCAAGGACGATTTGGCTGGCGCCAGCTTCCGCGACCAGGTGCCTCAACCCCTCGTCGGTGAAAACCATCGAGTCGAAATAGAGCTGCTTGAGATATTCGCTGGGGGGTTTGCTCACGGGCCGACAGAGCTCCGCCGAGCGGTTGCCGCAGACATCGGAGCGGCCAATGTAGGAGGGCAAGTAACCACCCCCATGGGCCGCGCAGACCTTCACGCCGGGAAAGCGGTCGAGTGTCCCTTCGAAGATCAAATGGGAAAGGGCGACCGTGGTTTCCAGAGGATTCCCAATGACGTTGGTTAGCATGCCGTTACCTTGAAAGCGAGGGTCCCCGAGCGGGAACCCCTGAGGATGGATGAACACCACGCAGCCCAGCTCTTCGGCCTTGGCCCAAAACGGGTGAAACCGCGGGTCGGCGAGCTCCTGTCCATTGACGCTGCCACCAATCAGGCAGCCCCGCATCCCGAGCCGTCGGACCCCATCTTCGAGCTGCTCGGCCGCCAAATATGGGTACTGCAACGCGATACTTGCCAATCCCACGAAGCGGTCCGGCTGAGAGGCGCACAACTCCGCGATCTTCTCGTTCTGGAGCCGGATGATCGCCTCCGCGAGATCCCGCTCCGCCGCATACCAAAAGGGATTGATGCTGACCGCCTGGACGTCGAAACCCTGTTCATCCATCCAACGAAGACGGTCTTGCACGTTGTGCAGGTTCAGCCCGGCTCCCAGGGGGCCGTCTAGTTGACCCCTCAACTGCTGACCCAGGTCGTAGTCCTTGACGAGCTCCCACACCTCGGGGACTTGACCATGACAATGGATATCTACGGTCGTGACGCGCCGACCGTTGACCATCACCTCGCGGCGTCTTGGGGAGCTCGCGGATTGGAGAGGCGCCTCGGCCGCCTTGGCCATCCCGCAGCCGACGAAGAGAATTCCCCCTGCCGCGCCCGCAAGCCCTTTCAGAAAATCCCGCCGACCCCGCATACCGTCTCCTTGCCATCGATGGGGAACGTGGCTGTATGTTACCCTCAATTGACGATTACTTCATTCCAGAAGGAGGCACTCGTGAGGGAACCGCTTCCGCTGCCCCGCGGCCGCGAAGCGGAGGAGCTCGTTCGTCTGCTCGATAGGATTCGGGCGAGTGCTGATCCACCCCTAGATGCTCTCGAAGGATTTCAGGCCGCTTACCGTGCGGCGTCGCGCGAGGCGCGCGAGCTGTTTTTCTCACTGCTCCTGGTGCGCATGGAGGTTTCTCGGGAGGTAGCCGTGCCGCGGCTCCGTACCGTCCTCGAGGCTCCTTTCGGCGATCCGGTGGTCTGGACCTCGCTGCTGACCGACCTGCGCCGCACTCTCGAGTCTCCCCGCATGCGCGCGTTCCGGCGCTTTCTAAACATTTCTGGGGGGTTGAAGCTCCTTCTCGACCTGAGAGCCGACGTCTTGGCGGCGGGGCGTCAGTCGGGACTCGATCTCGCGCCCATCGACGAGGAGATCGCGCACCTCTTTACGTCCTGGTTTCAACACGGTTTCCTCTTTCTCCAGGAGATCACGCAGGATTCCTCCTACCGGCAGATCCAATTCCTGAAGGATCACGACATGGTGCATCCGATGGCGAGGCTCGAAGAGATGGGAGATCGCCTCGGCGAGGATCGCCGTTCGTTTGCCCTCTACCATCGAGCCATGCCGGAGGAGCCGATCGTTTTCATCGAGGCGGCGCTCACCCGCCAAATCCCGCGCTCCATCCACGAGATCTTGGACAACCCCGGAAAAAGGTCCGAGAAGGACCCGGAAACGGCGATCTTCTACTCGATCAACAACGCCCAGAACGGACTGGTCGGCTTGGGGCTGGGGAAGCTTCTGATCTTCCAGGTCGTCGACGCCATCAGGAAGGACCGGCCGCGGGTTCGTACCTTCGCCACGTTGAGTCCGGTCACGGGCTTCTGGGGTCGCTATCTGCGACCGATTCTTCGGGGAGAGGACGAGCCCTTTCGGCTCAAGCGGGGGGACGTCGTGGAGTACTTCTCCCACAGCGCAAGACGGCGTATTCTCGGCAGGACGAAAGGCGAGTCTGACTTCGGGCTCGCATTACTCGAGATCTTGTCGGCGCCCAACTGGATCGGAGATCGCCCTGTTCTCGAGGAAGTGCGTAGACCATTGACTCAGATCGCCTACTTCTATTTGACCGAGGAGCGGAGCGCGTCGGGAAGGCCCATGAATCCCGTCGCTTCCTTCCACCTCGGAAACGGTGCGCGCCTCCACGCCAAGAACGTTCATTTCGCCGCCAACCGGACGGAGAGGGGATTGATGGACTCGTGCGGCATCATGGTGAGCTACGTCTACTCGAGCACCTGGCAGCATGAGCTAAGACGGTCGGCGCGCGCCATCCTGCCGTGGCGGGGATGAGCTATTCCATCGGCACCCATCCTTTGCCCCCATCTCGTGTTTCCACGAATAGGTAGTCTCCGAAACGTCCTAGGACGGGAACGGCCTCTCCTGGGGGGATGTGCTCACGAACGGGAGCCAGGGGAGTCGCGTCGACCAAGACCGTGCGCGCTTGCGTGATCTCATCGAGGCGAATCGGTTCGGCTGCGGACTCCAAGAAACGACCCTCGGCGAAACCGACGGTGCCTCCCGGCGCGCCCACCCGAAAGAGGTTGGCGGTTCCTCCCAGTACCCTCAGAGGAGCGTGGCGCTCGAACGTCGTGACGACTTCGCCGCTAGTGTCCGGGGCGCGACGCAACGCGATGTGATCGTTGCGGGCCCGCGCCCAGCCTCCCAAGAGGTCGAGATCGACCGTGGCGCGACGCGCCTCACCCTCCGCTTCGTGAATGAACGGGTGGGGATCGACGGGACCTTCCCCACGCAGATAGATGCCGAAGTGGAGGTGCGGCGGCGTGGTGCGAGCGTTTCCCGAGCTACCGACGGTGCCAATCACGTCTCCGGGGTTCACCCACGCTCCTTCGACCACTTCTTGAGTCTGAAGGTGGGCGAAGTAGAGATTCAGGGATCGCTCCTCGTCGCGAAGCCACACCACGCGGCCACCTAGAGTGCGCTCGTTCACGCGGCGCACCCACGAGCGCGAAGGAGCGCGCACCGGGGTATGGCGAGGGGCGAAGATGTCCACGCCGTGGTGGGATCGTCGTCCCCCGTCTCGGGGAGCCCCGAAGCCGCTCCAGATGGATTGCACCGACTGTCCCTCGATCGGAAACCGGAGCGAGGGAACGTTACGGATGTTAACCGTCAGCCGGCCTCCTCTTAGCAGCTCGGGTTGAATCCGCAGAAGGTAATTGCCGTCTTCGCGTGGCTCGAAGGCCAGTCGCAAGTCCCGTTTGGAGCCGGATGCCACGTGGGCGGGCCCGCTCCCATCTTCGTCGTCGACGCGAAAGAGATCGATGAACACGCGCATCGACTGAACCGCCTGCAATGAGACGGCTACTTCCGTTCTTTGACCCCTGAGCACCCGGAACTGATAACCGGCCGCAAAGGCCTCGGCCGGATCCACGTAGAGGCTTTCCTCGTAGGGCGTAGAAATGGGCAAGGCCTGGTGGAGGGCCCGGTGGTTGGCGGCCAACCAGTCTCGGCCCAAGGCCGTGCCGATGAGCTGCGCTCGCTGCAAGGAGTACAGATAGGCTTCGTGGGCGTTCGTGGGACGGTAGGGCTCGGGGACGATCTCCTGCTCGGTGCAGGACGCGAGGAGGAGTAGGAGAGACCACGGGGCGAGCCAAGAAAGGGATGGGCGAGAAAACGACGCTCGGGCCAGTCGGCGCGCCTGTCTCATGGGTCGTCCTGACTATTTTAGTCACTCCACGGCTGTTGTGAAGTCCAGCCTTCGCTCGCCCGTTGAAATCCGAGCTAACGCCGACACGACCCGGGGCGAAGATCTGGCGTTCTTCTTGCTTATCAGGGATGCACAAGCGGCCAAAGCCACAGCCACCTGCCGTTTCTGAGCATACTCGACGCGCCGCGGAGTGGGGTTTGTCGTCCATGGCTGTGGGATTTGGGCTACGGGGATAGGAGCTCGACATGAGTCAGATGGAGAACCCACAGAGACTGGACGGGGACGCGGATTCGAGTGAGCTGGCCTGCGCGTTTTGCCAGGACAAGATCCACGAAGCTTATTTCGAAGTCAACGGGGAGACGAGCTGCCAGAAATGCCGTTACACCGTCGAGGAACGGCGAGCTCATGGGTCGGGGGCCGGTCGCTTCTTGCGCGCCTCGCTCGCCGGGAGCGTAGCGGCAACTGTTGGCGCCGGCATCTACTACGCGGTCTTGGCCTTGACGGAGTACGAGTTCGCGCTCGTGTCCATCCTGGTGGGCCTCATGGTTGGCTTTGCCGTTAGTTGGGGCTCCGGGCACCGGGGAGGCTGGGCCTACCAAACCCTTGCCGTGGGACTCACGTATATGGCCATTGTCAGCACCTACGTCCCCTTCGTCCTCGAGGCGTGGGAGAACGAATCGGTTGCGGAAGAGACTTCGCTCGCGGGCGGTGACGGGACGACCGGCCGGGGGACGGAAGCGGCCGTGGTCGATCCGCAGCAGGTTCAGTTGTCGGCGGGTGACCTCTTCGTCGGGGTGGCTGCGTTCATGCTCCTCGTGGCCGCCATCCCGTTTCTCGCCGGTGTCGAGAACATGCTGGGCCTCGTGATCATTGGGTTCGGCCTCTTCGAGGCATGGCGGCTGAACCGGTACCAGCCTCTGACGATCGAGGGGCCCTTCCGGTTCGGTGGCATTCCGGCCAGGGAGGACTGAGCTTTCGGCGAGGAGCGGCGCGCTACGCTCCGCTGTCTTTGTCGCGTGGCGCCTCCAGATACGTGTAGCCCTCGAGTCCGCGCTCGTAGAAACGTAGGAGACGTCCCGACTCCTCATAGCCGATTCTTCCATCCCGGAGAGCTGTTTCGACGTCCTTTCGAAAATCGGCTAGCAGATTCTCGGCAGAGAATTCCACGTAGCTCAGTACCTCTCGTACCGTATCCCCTTTGACCACCGTATCGAGAACGACTTCACCCTTCTCGTTGAGGCTGACGTGGACGGCATTCGTGTCCCCGAGGAGATTGTGCAGATCACCGAGAATCTCCTGGTAGGCACCCACCAGAAAAGCCCCGATGTAGTAAGGCTCCCCGTTGAAGGAATGGAGGGGGAGCGTTTGCTTGAGCTCTCTCCGGTCGATGAACCGGTCGACCTTGCCATCGGAATCGCACGAGATGTCGCCGAGCACGGCCTGGCGGCGCGGCTGCTCGTTGAGCCGTTGTATGGGCATGATGGGAAATAGCTGTTTGATGGCCCAGGCGTCGGGCATGCTCTGGAAGACCGAGAAGTTGCAATAGTAGGTATCGGAAAGGGCCGCCTCGAGCCCCACCAACTCGTCGGGAACGTAGTCCAGTTGGGAGGCGAGCTCCGACACCCGACGCCGAATCGCCCAATAGAGGTTCTCGGCCAGCACCCTTTGCTCGAGCGGGAGATAGCCGAGGCTGAAGAGATTTAGTACCTGCTCGAAAGCCTGGTGAGCGTCGTGGAAGGTCTCGAGCATGTTCTCGATGTGGACTCCGCGGTACGTCTCCTGAAGGTCGATGACCGGCTGCGCCGCATCTTTGGGAGCGGGAGCGAGTTGACCATTCTCTCCCGGCCCGAGCTCGCTGACGCCGAGTACGTTGAAGACGAGCACACTATGGTACGCCACGATAGCCCGGCCGCTTTCCGAAACAATCGTGGGGTGTGGAATCTTGGCCTCGTTGCACACGTTCTGGATATGGTAGACGACGTCGTTGGCGTACTCCTGGAGCGTATAGTTGACGCTGGAGTCGAAGTCGGTTTGCGAGCCATCGTAGTCGATACCGAGGCCACCGCCGACGTCGAGAAACTTCATCCCCGCTCCATTACGAGCCAGCTCCGCGTAGATGCGGGCTGCTTCGTTGACGGCCGCCTTGACCTGGCGGATGTCGCTAATCTGACTTCCCAAGTGGAAGTGGAGCAGCTCGATGCAGTCGGCCATGTTCTCCGTCTTGAGCTGCTGGAGGGCATGAAGGGTCTCGCCGGCGGTGAGACCGAACTTCGCCCGGTACCCTCCCGACTCTGTCCACCTTCCGGCCCCTCGGCTGGCCAAGCGCACGCGCAGGCCGATGCTGGGACGGACACCCACCCGCCGCGAGTGTTGGACGATGAAATCCAGCTCGGTGTATTTCTCGACGACCGGGATGATGTTGCGCCCGATCTTCTTGGCCAGCATGACCGCTTCGATGTACTCGTCGTCTTTGAAGCCGTTACAAATGATGGGCGTGTTGTTGTCGGCGATGGCTAGGACGGCGAGGAGCTCGGCCTTCGAGCCCGCCTCTAGGCCGTAACCGTAGGGGCGTCCGAATTGGAACACCTCTTCGACGACCTGCCGTTGCTGGTTCACCTTGATGGGATAGACGCAGCAATAGCCGCCCTGGTAGGCGTGGTCCTCCATCGCCCCTTGGAATGCCGCGTGGATCTCCGCCAGACGTTGCTTGAGGATGTCGGCGAAGCGGATGAGGATGGGCGGCGAGATTCCCCGTAGCACCAGCGTGTCGGTCAGCTCTCTGAGATCGATTGCCTGATCGGGATCCTTGTTGGGATGGACGAAGAGGTGCCCGTTGTCGCCGACCGAGAAATATCCCTTTCCCCACCGGGGCACATCGTAGAGCTCACTGGAGCGAGCCGCGCTCCATGTCGCGCTTCCGTTGAGCACGGCTTTCGCCGAGGACTTACTCTGCAATTCGCCTCCTGAATGACTTAGGACACTCACATTGTGCGGCCTAATGTCTTGGGACGCAAACAAAAAAAGCGTGGGCGAGCCGGTTCAGGCGGCTTGCCGTCGATCGGGCGAAGTGCCATAGTCACCCATCGTGGAGGGTCAGAACGCGGGTGGGGACGGGCGGGAGCGCCAGCGGCGGGTGGCCGCATCCCTGGGGGTTCCGGCGATCCGTCGCCATATCTTGCTCTGTTGTGACCAGACGAAGCCGCAGTGCAGCGAGAGGGAGCGCTCGCTGGCGGCCTGGGACTATCTCAAGCGCCGCCTCAAGGAATTGGGTCTCTCCGAGAACGGAGGCGTCTATCGGACCAAGGCCAATTGTCTCCGAATCTGTGAAGGAGGACCGATCGCGGTGGTCTACCCGGAAGGTGCCTGGTACGCCGAGTGTGACCCTCCGGTCTTGGAGCGCATCATCCAGGAGCACTTGTTGAAGGGACAAGTCGTGGCGGAATATCTCATCGTGACGCGCTCGCTTGCGCCGGGAGCTCCTCCGTCAACCGATTGACCCGCGCCGGAGGGTGCCGCCCGGTCTATTCGCCGATATCTTCCGCCCAGAGGTCGGGCTTTTCCCGTTGTAGACGCTCCATCCATTGGATGCAACGGGCGTCGTCCAGCAGGATGATCTCGATCCCATTCGACCTCATCCAATCCTCCGCCCCGAGAAATGTCCGGTTCTCCCCGACAACGACGCGAGGGATCTTGAAGAGGATGGCGGTTCCCGAGCACATGGCGCACGGGCTCAGCGTGGAGACCAGCGTGAGTCGATTCCAGTCCCGCCGCCGCCCGGCGTTTCGAACGCAGACGACCTCGGCATGGGCCGTCGGATCTCCGCTCTGCACCCGCTCGTTGTGCCCACGTGCCACGATTTCGCGGCCCTCGTCGACGAGAACGGATCCAATCGGAATCCCGCCCTGCTCCCAAGATTGCTCGGCTTGACTAAGGGCGGCGTCCATCCATTTGCGGAACGCGTCTTGATTCATCGACTACCTACGAGAGAGGCCTCCGGCGGAACGACAAGGTGCACGGAAGCGAAGCGAGGAAAGCGAGAGCGGTTGGCTAGAGCAGGTTGGCCTTGGTCAGCGTGTCCTCGACCAACTCATAAACATAGTCCTGCAGGCGATCACGGCTCTTTTCGTCGAAGTTGAGGAATTGAACCCCCGCGCCTTCGAGGAGCGTGTTCTTGCGCGCGCCAGATGGGTTCTTCCACGCGACTCGACCTTCCAGTTCCAGCGGCATCTCATCACGGAACGTGCAGAACGTCAAACGCAGCCAGCTTCCTTCGGGGAAGGGAACCATCGCGTGCACGTATGCGCCACGGGTACTGATGTCCTGCAGCCTACCGGAGAAGAAGTTCAGCGGGGTCTCGCAGAGCACGTCCACTTCGGTCGGGACGCGGAGATACTCGATTGGCAACTGAGAGCGTAGCTGAAGTCGATTCGGTTTTTCCTCCGCGTGGTCGCCGTGCCGGGGATGGTACATGCCGGAGAAAATGCTCTCCAGAGTAAAGGTCAGCTCTTGCCATTCCTGCTCGAGTTTGGGATCGAGCTGCCCGCCGTGGAGGTTCTTCAGTTGGAAGAGCGTCGAGTACTGGCGAAAGACCTGTACGATGGGGATGGCGCCGGCGGACATGATGTTTCCTTCTAGCTCCATTCTCGAGACCTCTCCGACCGGATCGCGGTCGGTGATCCTCGCAATTACAAGATCCGTTCCACCGATCCGGGAAACGGCCTGGCGGGGGCGCATCGCGTCGGGGCCGTTGGTCGAGGTTGTTTCGAATCAGGTGCTTATGGCGATTCGCAGTCCAGAAAGAACCTCTTTTTTCCCCTTCCCCGACGGGCGGGAGGGACGTCGACTTTACGAGAACGTCATAGGAGTTTCCCCACGCTCGCGTGTGCGATCTCCCACGAAACTTGAGAGAATTGTGACGCTCGGACTGCCTCCTGAAAGCCGGAAATTGAGACCGAACCACCCTTGCGGGTATGCTGTGGCCGCATGAAGCTGCGCGCGCTCAAGACCCCCGCTGCGCTCGTGGACCTCGCGATCGTGGAACGGAACACGAAGCGCATGGCCGAGCGGATGGTAGGGCTCGGCTGCCGGCTGCGGCCGCACGTGAAGACCCACAAATGCGCGGAGATTGCGCGGCTCCAGGTGCGAGGGCACTTTGGCGGTATCACCGTCTCGACCTTGGCGGAGGCGCGGTTTTTTGCCGCCGCGGGCTTCCGGGACATCACTTACGCTTTTCCTCTTCCCATCAACCGCATCGAAGAGGCGGCGAATCTCAGTCGTCGCCTAGACGCGTTGAACGTGCTGCTCGATCACCCGACGACCCTTCACGAGCTGGAGACGCATGCCCAGCGAACGAGAGTGTCATTCTCGGTATTTCTCAAAGTGGATTGTGGGTACCATCGGGTGGGCGTCGAACCCGATCGTGAGGAGAGCGTCTCGTTCGCGACGAAACTGTCACAATCGCCGCACCTGGACTTCCGGGGAATCCTGACCCACGCGGGCCACGCGTATCGATGCCGAACGCGGGAGGAGATTTCGCGAGTGGCCGGGCAAGAGCGTGAGACCATGGTTGCCTTCGCCGATAGGCTGCGGCGGGCCGGGGTCCGGATCGACGAGGTGAGCGTCGGCTCAACGCCGACGATGTCCGTGACCGACAATCTGACAGGCGTGACCGAGGCACGACCGGGTAATTACGCTTTCTATGACGCGTTTCAGGCGGGTATCGGAAGCTGCTCCCTCTCGGATTGCGCCTTCTCGGTGCTCGTTACTGTCGTCGGGCATTATCCCGATCAGAACAAATTGGTCGTCGACGCGGGCAGCCTCGCCTTCTCCCTGGATCCGGGGCCGCATCACACCGACCCCGAATGCGGATACGGCGTTTTCGTTACGATGGACGGGCGACCCGTGCCCGAGCTGAGCCTGTTCTCGATGTCGCAGGAGCATGGGCAGGTCCGCGGCAAGGGGCGGATCGATTTCGAGCGGTATCCCGTTGGCAGCCAACTTCGTGTCGTACCCAATCATTCCTGTCTGACTGCCGCTATGTTCGATCGCTACCACGTTGTGCGCGACGACGAGGTGGTCGATGAATGGAGCCCGGTCCGGGGTTGGTAGGAGGCCCGTGAAAACCGGCGGGGTCTGTCGCTACTTCTTCGCTTACGGCACGCTACGACGAGGCGCGCGGAAGGACCTGCTCGACTTCGTCGGGAGTCAGGCAAAACTCCTCGGGCGCGCCACCGCGCCGGGCAGACTCTACGACCTCGGGGATTATCCCGGGATGCTCGATCCCGTATCGGGCGAGGACCGAGTCCTCGGGGATCTCTACGAGCTCGATGACGCGGAGTCGAGTTTGGAACGAATCGACGAGTACGAGGGGTGCGAACCGAACGACCGCGGCGCTTTCCGGCGCTGCCGCAGGACGGTGCGCCTCGAGGGGCTGGGACAAGTGGAAGCGTGGACCTACCTCTACCAGGGATCGGTCAGCGAACGGCAGCGCATCGAGTCGGGAGATTATTTCACACGGAGAGAGTAACGGATCCCCTCACATCCAGATTGCCTCCGCTGACGAGCGCCACGGTACGGCTCTTATCGGGAAGAGAGATTTTGCCTGCTAGGAGTGCGGCCACCGTCGCCGCCCCCGCCGGCTCCGCCACCAGCTTGGCCCTCTCCATGAGGAAGGGAATCGCCCCGCGGATCTCATCGTCCGTGACCGTGACCAGACCATCTACCGTTTGCTCGAGACACCGGAAGACATCGGGATCGGTTGCCATCGTCGCCAAGCCATCGGCGACCGTGTCGACTTCCGGTAGATCGGTCGCCGCACCGTTTCGTCGGCTCGTATACATGTTCGCCGAGCCCTCCGGCTCCACTCCGATGATGTGAACCTTGGGATTCGTGCGGCGAAGGGCCATGGCAATGCCAGCGATGAGGCCTCCGCCGCCGATCGGGACGAGGACCACCTCTGGGTCGTGAAGGTCCTCGCTAATCTCGAGGCCGATCGTTCCCTGGCCAGACATGATGTGGCGATCCTTGAACGGGTGGACGTAGACGAGTCCCTTTTCCTCTGCCAGCTCTAGGGAGCGGGCGTAGGCGTCGTCCCAGAGTCGCCCGTGAAGGATGGCTTCCGCGCCGTACTCTTTGACTGCACTCACCTTGCTCGGGTTTGCCCTCTCCGGCATCACGACGTAGCCTGGTATCTGTTGATGGGATGACACGTAGGCCACCGCTTGGCCGTGATTGCCGGCGGAGGCGGTGACGATGCCACGCGCTCGATCGGCGGGAGACAAATGAAGCACCATGTTGAATGCCCCACGCACTTTGAAGGATCCCGTCTTCTGGAAGTTCTCCGCCTTGAGCCAGACCCGAAGGCCGGTCCGTTCGCTCAAGGAACGGGAGGAGAAGATTGGCGTGCGGTGAACCAGCCCGGCAATGGTCTGCCTGGCATCGTCGAAATCTCGCCTGGTGAGTTGGAGATCCATTTCCCGTCCCGACCCTCTGGCGGAGAGGAAACAGATGATAGCGGCCGACCCTAGGATTCGCAAAAAGGCGTCTTCATGCGGGTGAACGACCTGATTGGCCGTTGGAGCGGGGAGGGAATCGTGATTCTCGATGGCGCGATGGGCACGGAGCTCGAGCGGCGGGGCCTCGAGACCAGGCTGCCGCTCTGGTCCGCCTGGGGTCTGCTGAAGGCGCCACAGGTCGTGCGGGCGATTCACCGAGAGTACGTGGAAGCCGGCGCAGATATCATTACCGCGAACACCTTCCGCACCCATCGTCGCTCGCTCGCCGCAGCGGGAATGGGCGATCGCGCCGAGGAGCTGACCCGGCTCGCGTTCGAGCTAGCGGCCGGCGCTCGGGACGAGGTCGGCGCCGACGTTTTGATCGCCGGCTCGATGGCTCCGCTCGAGGACTGTTACCACCCGGAGCGAGTCCCATCTCCGGAACGGCTGCGCGCCGAGCACCAGGAGATCGCGGAGAATCTGGTCAAGGCAGGAGTGGATCTCCTTCTACTGGAAACGATGGGAACGTTGGAGGAGATGGATGCGGCCTCGCGGGCAGCGTGCAGCACCGGGATTCCCTTCATCGTGAGCGCGATCGCGAGGGAGGACGGCGAGCTTCTCGGCGGTCAATCGCTCGCCGAGATAGTGCGCTTGTTGGAACCCCTCGATCCGCTCGCCCTCATGGTCAATTGCGGCAACCATCGCGTGGTGAGCGCGGCGCTCGGGAAACTCTTGGCGGCCAAGCCCACGGTTCCCGTCGGAGCCTATGCGAACATGGGAAGACC
>Ga0299906_10003996_pt1 | contig 12121 bp, 10 predicted proteins | sample RVTome_14_FD_200259 | JGI IMG/M metagenome (GOLD analysis project Ga0299906, IMG submission 200259) | Soil microbial communities from uranium-contaminated site in the Upper Colorado River Basin, Wyoming, United States - RVT145D125 (version 2) ...
CATGGCATGGGCAACGGCACGACCAGAGTCCGGCCGCGCTGCTCGATGACGCCCGAGGCGTCGATCGACCGCCCCAGGCGCTGGCCCAGCATGTCGCCCATTTCGGCCCAGCCCTGATACTTCACTCCCAGCACCCACTCGCGCAGGACCCCGCCGTATGAGCCGAGTCGAACGATCCCCTGGCCGATGCCGGGCCCTCCGCGGCACGTACCGCAGCCCGTCGTCGTCGCCTCTCCCGGCGCGGTCGTCACGCCGCACCGCCCGCAGTAGGCGTCCCTGGGGTCCGCAAGCCAGTCGGCCTCGTCGATCGCCTGCCGCACGTGCGGAGAGGAAAACCCGACCCACGTTGCCAGCATGGCCTCGAGGTGTGGGCCCGCCGACTTCAAGACCCGGACGAGGGCCATCGCATCTCACTTCCGCTCGTAGGCGATTCGGCCGCCCACGATGGTGTACTGGACTTCCGCATCTCGGATCTCCTCCTGGGGGCACGTGAGGATGTCCGTGGAGAGCACGACGAGATCGGCCAGCTTGCCGGGCGTCAATGTGCCCTTGATGTCCTCCTCGAATGCGGCGTAGGCGCAGTTGATGGTGTACGACCGGAGGGCGTCCATGCGGCTCATGCACTGGTCCGGGAAGAACACCGAGCCGTCCTTCGTTCGCCGCGAGACCGTCGCGTAAAACGAGGCGATGGGATCGACGTCCTCGACGGGAGCATCGGTTCCGTTGGTCACGAGCGCGCCGGACTGCATGAGTTTCTGCCAGACGTACGCGCCTTCCTCGGCACGCTTCGCGCCGAGCCGGGCATAGACCCACGGCGCATCGGAGGTGCAGTGGATGCCCTGCATCGACGCGATGACCCCGAGCGCGCCGAAGCGCGGGATGTCGTCCGGATGCAGGTGCTGGGCGTGCTCGATGCGCCATCGCAGGTCCGACTTCCCGGGATTCGCCTTGAACGTCTGCTCGTAGATGTCGAGCACCTCGCGGTTGGCCCGGTCGCCGATCGCATGGACGCAGAGCTGAAGGTCGTTCTCGATCGCGATCTGTGCCGTCTCGATGACCTCCGGCACGGGCGTCGTCTCGAGTCCCGTCGAACCGGGCAGATCCGCGTACGGCTCGAGCAGCCACGCGCCGCGGGAGCCCAGCGCGCCGTCGATCGACCGCTTGATCCCGCCCACGGTCAGGAAGTTGTTGCCGAGGCGATAGTGCCTGGCGTCGGCGACGTTGGCCCGGATCGATTCGTTGGGCTCGCGGATCATGACCCACAGGCGCACGCCCAGTTCTCCGGCCCGGGCCTTGTCGGCCATCACCGAAATGGTCGCGAAGCCGCTGCCGGCGTCCTGGAAGGAGGTCACGCCCTTCTTCAGGCATTCCTCGGCCGCCAGCTCCAGGGCCCGCTCCAGTCCTTCGAATCGGCCCCGTCTCGACGTCGTGCTGACGTTCTCCGCGCGGCCGATCAGACCCGACGCCGTCTCGCGGAAGATGCCGATCGGCTCGCCCGCCTCATCCCGCAGGATCTCCCCGCCTTCCGGGTCAGGCGTGGCGCCGCTGATGCCGGCCAGCTCCATCGCCTTCTTGTTGGCGAAGCTGGCGTGGCCGCTGGCATGCACGAGAAAGACCGGATTGTCGGGCGACACGGCGCTGAGATCGTCATGCGTGGGAAAGCCCTCGACATTCTGGTCGGGCGATTTGTCCCATTTCTCCTGGTGCCAGCCGCGCCCCCGGATCCACTCGCCGGGCTTGGCCGTCCTGACCGCCTCGGCCACCATGGCGATCACCTCGTCCCAGTTGCGCACGTGCATGAGGTCCAGGATCATTTTGGACTCGCCCAGGCCGGTGAAATGCCCGTGCCCCTCGATGAATCCGGGAATGACCCGCCGCCCGGCAAGCTCGATGATCGTCGTCGACTGGCCGATGTGCGCGGCAATCTCTCGGTCGCTGCCGACCGCCACAATCCGGTCTCCGCGGATCGCGATCGCCTCCACTTCGCCCAGGTCCGGATCCACCGTCTCGATTTTGCCGCCCCGAAGCACGAGGTCGGCCGGCGTTCCACCCACCTGCATGGCCGGCGCGCTGCCGCTTGCCATCAGAAACGCGAGGGCGCCCGCCAGGCGCAAACGGATGCTCATGATTGTCTCCTCCAGAGGAAGGGCGCCGGAACTGGCGTCCGGTCCCAGTATAACCCATCGTCGGAAGGGCCCGGGCCAGCGGTCGGCCGCCGGGACGCGGCCGGGGCGGCCCGTCCATCGCTGCGGGCGGGCGAACGCAGCGTTGCGACGTCGAATGCAAAGAAAAAACCCGGCGGGAGTTGGGGAAACTCAACCGCCGGGCGCTTCCGGGGGCAAGGGGTATTCGCTCATTGGGGCTGGCGTTCCAGCGTTCCCAATCTCACCTGAAGCTTAACGCGGCCAAAACCGATGTCAAGACGGGTCGGGGCAAGATTTTTGTCTCATCCGTTCGCACAGCCCGCCACCGCCTTCTGCGACACTGGGCGTTGGCCTGTCGCCGCCGGCCAGGATGCCGCCAAATCGGCTGAGTCGGCCTCTGCGGCCCCCCGCTCCGGCGGCAAACAGGGTTCGCGCGGTCGCGGCGCGAGCCGACGCGAACAGGAACATGGGACTGCAAGACTTGCAGCAGATGCTCGCGATGAACGAATCGGCCCGTGACATCGAGACCTGGCACGCAGTGCTGTCGGAGCAGTCCGCTTCCCTGGTCGAGGTCCTGTCTGACGAGGATTCTGTCACGCCTGCGGTCATAGCGCGGCTACGACGCGCATGGCCGGCGCCGCTCGTCCGGGTGGCGCTGGAATTGACGCGAGCCAGGCGCAAGGCCGCCCGGAAGTTCGCCGGGTCGGCATCTCTGGTGGCCGATGTCGCCGGCGTGGAGCAGGCCACCAGCGAGCTGGTGGCCGACCACAAGGCGGCCCGATTCGCCCACCTCGATCCAGCGCGAGTCTATGACCTGTGTTGCGGCATCGGAGGCGATGCGATGAGTCTCAGTCGCACCTGGCCCGTCATCGCCGTCGATTGCGATCCGCTTCGGGCGTGGATGTGCGCACGCAACGCCGGCTGCCGCACGATCGCCACCGCCGTCGAGTCGCTTGACCTGGCCAATGAGGTCATTCACCTCGATCCGGCCCGCCGGGATGAATCCGGGCGGAGACATCATCGGTTCGCGGATTATCGGCCAGGGCCGGATGCGATCGCCCGGCTGCTCCATGACAATCCCGATGGCGCTGTGAAGCTCGGCCCGGGCGCGGATTTCGCCTCGATTCCCGGCCTGGATCGCCGTGAGATCGAGATCATCAACGAGTGCGGCACGTTGACGCAGGCGGTTCTCTGGACGGGCCGCCTGGCATTCCATGCCGGTCGGCGCACGGCGACGCGACTGCCCGGGAAAATCACCTGTACAGGTGAGGTCACGCCCGTTCCGGTCGCCCCGCCCGATCGTTTCCTGCTCGAGGTCGATCCCGCGATCGAACGCGCCGAGCTTGTGGGCTTCCTGGCGGGTCAGCTCGGACTGGCCTGCCTTCACCCGGCGAGCGGCCTGCTCACAGCGCCAACTTCGATTGTGAGCCCGTGGCTGCGGCCATTCGAGCTGCTTGCCGACCTCCCCTGGCGACCCAGGAAGGTCAAGGCATGGCTGAGCGCCAACGACGCCGGCGATGTGATCATCCGAACCCGTGGAAAAGCCGTCGATCCGGATGCCGTCCATCGCAAGCTTCGCGGCGATGGCGAGACCGCGTACACGGTGTTCATTCAGCGGTTCGATGACAAGGTGCGGGCATTGATCTGCCGCCAATCTTGAAGTCGACGCCTATCGCCCAATGTCGATTCTGGCATTGAACTCAAAACACGTCGTTTCGGCGGCGTGCAAGTGCAGACGACCGTCGCGACCCCATGGTTGATAGCGGTCGGCTGCATCATCCTGCTCCTCGCGCGTGTCGGTGCTGAATGTGGCGCAGAGTTCGTACTGCTCATTCCCGATGACCCGGTAGCCGTATGACTCGCCCGTGCCGGGATCCGTCAATGAACTCTTCTCGACCCAGCCGCCCTCTCCGAGCACGTCGAGCGAGGCGGGAACCGCGGAATGCTCGGCGTAATACTGCTGGACAGCGTATCGAATCCGTTCCAGATCGAACGATCGCTGAAGATCGAACGTCCTGGCGCGCGCCATCGCGGGCGAGTGAATGAGCGTGAAACCGGCGATGATGCTGACCAGCATCACGATCGCCGCCGCGACGCCCATTCGGCGCGGCACGCGGCTGCCTGCCAGGGCATCGGGCGCGCGCAAACTCATCCACAGGTAGATGATGATCCAACCCGAGACCACCAAGATCACCAGACTCTTGAGGAAGAACCGGGTCGAGTAATCGCCGTTGATGAGAAAGCGAAACACGGTCACCACGTCGGTAATGGTGACGGCAGCGGCGAGCAGAAGGAATCCGTAGCTGATCCACGGGCGCACTCCTCGATTCAACTCGATTTCGCCCCGCCGGATCGACCGTCGAATGACTACGGCGAACGCGAAGAGGATTGGGCCCACCACGATCAGCGCCGCAATGGCCCATACCGTGGCCTGATAACGGAAGGAGCGTCGCATCACGCCATATGGGGTGATGGCCAAAGGAAAGTGCTTGTTGATGACCTGGTACCAGACCGTCGCTGTGGCGCCGGCGGCGAACCCGAGCGTGAAGAAATACCGCACGTACCAGAATAAGACCTTCGATCCGTGCGCCACGACGCCGCTCGATGGTGGCGCGGCGCTCGGACTCGGTCCTGGATTGTCTTTCATTTGTGCGGCATCCGGTGCACGCCTCGGCGGTCCGCCGCGCGGCCCGAGAGCGGCATTCCGGGAAGTCTACATGAACTGTGCTCGACGGCAAGCAGCGGTCTTGAAGCGCGACGACGTCGCGTCATTCAGGGCGCAGGCCGAATCAGAGCAACGGCATCGGGCGGATTGCCCGCCGCCGTGGCTTGGACTGAAGCACGCGGCATGTCCGACCGACCGCGCGTGGACTGCCGCGTGGTTCGCCTTTCGAGCGCACGATGACCCCGGCCCCTTCGAGCGCGACATTCTCAAACACTCATGAGCGTGAGAATGATCGGCGCGGCAAAGAGCGGGCAGCTTGTCCGAGTGACTGCACATGGGCTGCGGCGTGATTCCCGCCGACCCCCGGGGCGCGGGCGCCACGCCAGCCGGCGCGCGATCAACTCCCGATCTCGCCCGCATCCTCACGCCGTACCGCCACCACCGTCGGGCGCGGCGGCATGCCGTCGGCAAAATCCGGCCACCGCGTCAACGGCGCATCGAACGTGGAGGGCTTTTCCGATGTGCCCTCGCCGGGATGCTGCACCGCCAGGAACATGGTCGTGCCGTCGGGCGTAAAGCACGGCCCGCACATCTCAGCGCCGACCGGGCAGGCGAAGAACATCCTGGTCAACGCCCGGCCGCCACCTTCGGTGTCCGTCGCCCACATTCCGTCGGCCATGTCGTTGCCGGGCTGATCCTCGCCCTGGTCGGTGGCGATCCACAGCCGCCCCTTGTTGTCGAAGGCGGCATTGTCCGGGTTGACCAGCCAGCCGTGCCTCGACACATCGGGGTGATAGACCGCGCTGTGATCGGTCTGATCGGGGTCGCCGGCGCGCAGGAAAACATTCCATTTGAACGTGTCCGCGGCGTGATCGGGTCCGCCGCGCGCGGCTGCCGGGGGCTCCAGCTCGATGATGTGGCCGAATCTGTTCACCGCCCGCGGGTTGGCGGCGTCGGCCCGCGCCTCATCGCGTTGCGCGTTCTTTGTCAGCATCACGTACACCTTGCCCGTCAGGGGGTTCGGCTCGACGTCTTCGGGTCGGTCCATCGGCGTGGCGCCGACCAGGTCGGCCGCGCGCCTCGTCTCGATCAGCACGTCGCCCTGACCGTCGAAGCCGTTGGCCGGCGTGAGCGGATCCCGGCCCCAGACGAGCGGCAGCCAACGGCACGTGCCATCCGCATCGAACCTCGCCACGGAAAGCGTCCCGTCATCGAGCAGGTCTCGATTCGCCTCGGGGCGCCTCGGGTCAAACCGCCGCGCGGATGTGAATCGGTATACGTACTCGAACACCTGATCGTCGCCTGAGTAGACCACCACGCGGCCATCGCGGTTGACCACGGCCGTGGCGCCCTCGTGCTTGAACCGCCCCAGCGCGGTGCGCTTCACCGGCGCCGACGAGGGATCGTAGGGATCGAACTCGACGACCCAGCCGAACCGGTTGGCCTCGTGCGGCTCTTTGGCGACGTCGAACCGCTCGTGATACCGCCCCCAGTTATACGTGCGGCTCGGGACGCCGTACCGACGATGATTGCCCGCCTCCGTCGTGCCCGATGGGTCGCCCGAGAAGTAGTAGTTGAAGTTCTCCTCGGCGATCAGCACCGTGCCCCAGGGCGTGACGCCGCCGGCGCAGTTGTTGATCGTGCCGATGCAATGGCGACCTGCCGGATCGTCGCCGGTCCGCATCCGGGCGTGACCCGCTGCGGGCCCCGATATCCGCATCGGCGTCAACGCCGTGATGCGCCGATTGATCGCGCTGCCGGTCACTGGCGACCAGACGCCATCCTTCAGCTCAATCTCGACCACGGAATGCCCGTGGGCCATCAGTTCCACCTGGACCTGCTCGGCGCTCAGCGCCCAGCGGCTGCCGATGCCGCTCCACATCAGCTCCGGATTCGTGTACTCGTGGCTCACGCACAGCAGGCCGTGCGTCGAGCTGTTCGAGGCGCGCGGCAGGGGCATATAGGCGATGTAGTCGCAGTTGTAACCGGCCTGGAGCGCCTGGGCCGCCGGATCGAGATGATGCGGATCGAACGCCGGAGCCCCCGGGAGGACCGGATCGCCCCATCGCAGCAGCACATCGGCCCGATACCCGGCGCTGACCCGGTGACCCGGCGCCAGTTCGCGACTGACTTCCTGAAACGTCAGACTCGATCCCCCGGCGCCGTCGCGTGCGCGGCGGCTGGCGGCCGAGAGCGTCCCTGTCGGCAATCCGGCGGCGGCGATCGCCGCCAGCATGCCGCCCAATGCCTCGCGACGCGACAGCCGGGCTTCGATGACCTCGCCGATGGTCGGGCTCAACGGCCGGCGCGCCGGGATTTCATCGCAGTCCCGCCGCGCATCCGACTCGAATCCCCGCTTGTCACCGTCCATTCGCGCCTCCGCTTCCAACGGCCGGTCAGCGTAGCAGCGATTGCCCGCACCGTGTGCCAGTGTTCTGTTACGCCTCCGGCGTTGCGGACGGCCCCCGGATGACCTGCTCAAGCTCGCCGGCGATGCGCTTCCAACCGGCCCTGTCGTTGGCAATCGCCGGAAAGCACATCGGCGGCGCGATCGTGAGGTGAAGCTTGTATGGACGGGGCACGAAGGACCCGGGCGGCAGCGACCGGAACGCCCCCTCGATCCGGCACGGCACGACCGGGATCTCCGTGCCCGCCACCAGCATGCCCAGGCCCGGTCTGAAGGCGCTCATGTCGCCCGTTCTCGTGCGCGTGCCCTCGGGAAAGAGCAGGTACACGACGGGATTCTCCAGCAGGCGGGTGCGGAGATCGTCGATCGCATGCCGCACGCTTCCCTTGCGCCACATTGGCAGTGCGCTGAGCATCATCCACGAGAACAGCCGGCGCGCCGGCGTTTCGAAGAAGGTGTCGCCGGCCGCAATGGGGTAGGCGCATTCCCTGAATCGCATGGGCAGCCCCGCCGCCAGTAGCATGATGTCGAGATGGCTGGCGTGATTGGCGATCATGATGAACGGCGGCCGCGCCGGCAGGTGCTCCCGCCCGCGCACGACCAGCCGGTGATAGCTTCGCAGGTACAGGCCGCTCCCAATCCACCAGGCGTGCCGGGTCAGACTGCTCACCAGGCCGTTTTCGCGACGCACACTGAGCAGGCGGCGGCGCAGAGGCAGTCCGAAGTCGCGTGCCGGTCTGTATTCCCACTGGTCCATGACTCAGCCGGTCAGGATCCGCGCCGGCTGGTCCAGGCCCCAGCCGCGGAAGTACCCGATGTAGTGAAAAATGGCCGGTGAGACGAGCAGTAGACTGTCGAATCGGTCGAGCAGGCCGCCGTGGCCGGGCAGCAGCGCGCCCATGTCCTTGATGCCCAGGTCGCGCTTGATGCTGGAGATGACCAGGTCGCCGTACATGCCCGCCAGACTCGCAAACAGCCCCATGATGACGAGGTGCGTCAGACTGCCGATCGACTGATTCTCGAAGACCCATCGCCCGATGAGCGCGAACAGCGCCGGCGTCAGCACCGCAGCGCCGAGAACGCCGCCAAGCGTCTTTCCCGGGCTGGTGGCCGGCGCGAGCTTGCGCCGCCCGAACGACTTCCCGCAGATATAGGCGAAGACGTCGTTTGCCTCCACGCAGACCACGATCGTCAGCATGATCGGCCGGAAGTCCGCATCGTTGGCCATGTAGGCGAGATGCCCGAAACACACGCCGAACAGCAGGAACGACAGCGTCGCGATGGACACCCGCTGGAGGTAGCCCCGGGGCTGGTCCCTGGCCAGGGCGACGATCGTGATCAGAGCGATCATCAGCGAAGGCAGCGCCACGAAGAACTCGTACCAGTGATCGTACTCCGCGACGGTCAGGGCCAGCACGCCGACCGCCACGGTCGCGCTCAGGGCCCGCTCGCGAAAGAACCCGGTGGCCCGCGCGAATTCGCGATAGCACAACAGACTCAGGCCCGCGATGGCCAGGATCGTGCACCCGGGACCGAGCAGGACCGGCGCGGCGATGGCCGGGGCCAGGAAGAGCCACGAGTACAGCCGCCGATACAACTCCGCGCGATGCGGCGCATCGATTCTCCCGACCAGGCGGAGCAGTTCGATGACGACCGGCGTCGCGACGAGCACGCCGCCGACGACGGCCGCCAGCGCAATCGTCACGGGATGATCGAACGCGGCGCCGGGCGACAGCAGTTTGTTCCAGAATGCGTCGATCATGGGCCACGCTCCCTGAGTCGCATGGTGATCCACCGCCAACGCCGGGCGAGCGTCAGCAGTCCGCCCGCAATGATGATCACGAGCATCCACGCCGCCAGCCCCCAGCCCGTGGGCGAGTCGATCGGCTGCCATGCCGCGGGCGTGGCCGCGCAGTACAGACAGACGATGGTGATCGCGAACATCCGGTGGGGCTTGGCCATGGGGCCGTGAAACGCCTGCCCCGCCCCCGCCGCAGCGCCCAGAGCACGCAGGTAGGCCACCAGCAGCGCGATGATGGCCGCCAGCCATCCCAACCACGGCTCGCCCCCGGTCGCGAATCCCGCACCTATGAGGATGGCGGCATCAGAGATGCGATCCGGCGCCTCGTTGTACAGCTCGCCGACCGGCGATGCGCGGCCCGACTCCATCGCGACCATGCCGTCGAGCATGTTCGCCAGCAGCCGCAGTTGGATGAGCCCCGCGGCGAGCAACCAACAGCCGCGCAGAAGGCCTCCCTCGGTCCATGATGTCGCCGCCAACGCCGCGCCGGCCCCGGCCGCGAAGGCCATGCTCAGGACGGAAATGGCGTTGGGCGCGACGCCCGATCGGCCCAATCCCGTGGCCAGTCGCTGGAACACGACGATGTTGCGGCTCCTGAGCGGTCGTCGCGCGCCATGCTGGTCCCTCGGGTCGCCCATGATCACTTGCCCATGCAGTACATGCCCAGCACCAGGAGCCCCATTCCGGCCACGTTGACCGGCCTGATCGGCGTGTCGTACGCCAGGAGCGCGATCAGCGCCGCCCAGATGAACGTGCTCGCGTAGACAGGATAGAGCACCGTGAGCGATCCGCCCTTCTTGAACGCCGCCACGAACAGCACCATGACGCCGATGTAACAGATGACACCGCCGAGCAGGCGGCCATTCAGGACGTAGCTTGACCACCGCTCGTCGGTCGCTTCCGATCCGGCCTTGTAAAGGTACTGTCCGATCGCCCCCAGCAGGGCGGCGACCACGAACATGACGATGGAGCTGATGGGAGTCTTCAAGACTCGCCCCTTTATGACGGGAACACGCCGGATTGCGATCGGCGCCCCTTTCATCGGCGAGACGGCGCTATTCCTTCCACTCCCCGGCATACCCCGTGCGGTATTCGCCGGCGTGGCGGCGGATGAGCTGGTACTTGCGCTTGGCGATCTGCCGCAGGTGCAGCATGTCGTGTGCGGTCCAGGCCGCCAGCAGATCCCCCGCCGTGATCTCGCCCATGACGGTGTGATGGTGCGAGGCGCTCCAGGCCGGAGAGACGAGCGCCCTGAGTTGCGCGATCGAATCGCCGCGCTCTCGTGTGAATGCCTGCAATGCCTCGCCGATCTCGCCCTGGTTGTACGTTCGCTGCTCGGCCCAGTACTCCGGATCGATCGGCGGCCAGGCCTCTTTCGGATGCTCCAGGGTCAGGAAGAGCCGCCTGCGAAAGTCGTCGATTTCCTCGTCGCCGAGGTGCCGCACGATCTCGAGGATCGACCACTGATTCGACGCGGGCTTCCAGCGGATGTCGGCATCCGCCATGCCGTGCATCGCGGCCGTGAGAGTGGCCGGGAATCCGGCCAGCGAGTCGATCAGGGCGTCGGCGTTCACAACCGGTCTCCTCCTCGGGTCTGCCCCGTCACCCGCCCCGGGGTGCTGCCGCGCGATGCAGGTCGTGCGCATGATCGCGACGGGGCCCCGGCGGAGCAAGTCGCCGGCACGAGGGATAAGCTTTCCACCGGACTCGTCACAGGACTCGCGGCAGCGCGGCAGTCCGCTCATTCGATGCGGATTGTCCCGGGATCGAACGTCGCCTCAGGATACTGCGGATCCATCGCCTCAAGCGCGGCAACGAGGATTCTCGCCACCGCAAGGTCGCGATACCACCGGCGCTCGGCGGGGATGACATGCCACGGGGCGACGATCGTCGAGCAACGGCTCAGGGCCTCCTCGTACGCCTCGCGGTAATCGTCCCAGAGGGCCCGTTCGACGAGGTCGCCCGGGTTGAACTTCCAGTGTTTGTCCGGGTTGTCCAGCCGTCGTTGCAGTCGCTCCTTCTGATACTCCCTGGAGATGTGCAGGTAGAGCTTGACGATCCGCGTCCCGCCGAAGGCCAGGAGATTCTCGAAATGGTTGATGTGCTCGTAGCGCGGGCGCCAGACCGCCTCCGGAACGAGGCGCTTGACCCGCACGATGAGCACATCCTCGTAGTGCGAGCGGTTGAAGACGCCGATGTAGCCGGCCCCCGGCACGCGCTTGTGCACGCGCCACAGGAAATCGTGTTTCAACTCCACCTCGGTCGGGGCCTTGAAGTTCCACACCCGCACGCCCTGCGGGTTCAGCGGCCCCAGCACCTCGCGGATGGTCGAGTCCTTGCCGCCCGTGTCCATTGCCTGGAGGACGATCAGCAGGGCCTGCTTCGACTCGGCGTAGAGCAGGCCCTGGAGCTCATTGAGCCGGGCGATGTGCCGGGCGAATTCTCGCTCGCCATCGTCCTTGTCCATCCCGCCATCATCGTCGGTCGGGATGACGCGAAGGTCGACGGCGCATCCGGGGGCGGGGGTGATGAGGTGTCGATTGCTGTTGGGCACGGGGGTTTGCTCACGAGACGACGGCCGATCCGGCGACCATCGTACCACGTGCCGCGCATTACCCCCGTGTGCATCGACCCCGCCCCCTACTCCTCCACCTCCAGCACCTCAATCCCATCCACCCAGACGATTTCGCACGAGCCGTCGCCCCGATCGGTGCGCGTCAGCGAGCTTTCCCAGTACCAGCCGTCCGGCGAGACCACGCGCACGAGGTGGCCGTGCAGGTAGATGATGTGGCCCGGCCGCAAGTCGGCGATCGTGTCGCGGATCTCGTCCGTCGCCGTGATGGTGTGGAAGTTCCCGCTGTACTGCTGCATGAGCGTCGGCGCGACGGGGGCCGGGCCCTGGTACTTGTAGAAATACCACCGCCGACCCTGCGAGAAATCGAGCTGATCGACGAGCCACTGGTCGGACATGATCCCCCAGCCAAGAACCACATCATACTCGGAGATGTCCGACTCGCGGCCCATCATGTACCGCTTCGTGTGCAGCACCCGCCCGGTCATCTCGAACTCCGCCAGACTCGTCAGCGTGAAGCGGCCGTGCGGCC
>Ga0299906_10003997_pt1 | contig 12120 bp, 22 predicted proteins | sample RVTome_14_FD_200259 | JGI IMG/M metagenome (GOLD analysis project Ga0299906, IMG submission 200259) | Soil microbial communities from uranium-contaminated site in the Upper Colorado River Basin, Wyoming, United States - RVT145D125 (version 2) ...
GCTCTCCAAAAAACGTGCCAGCTATTCGATGGAGCCTTCACATTTCGACCAGGTTCCCGCCCAAACCCTCACGCGAATCGTCGAGACCGCCTCACGAGCGCCAGCCCGCACCTAAACCGCATCCCCGCCATGAAAGGCCAACGAATTCGCATCCGCCTCCAGGGCTTTGACTATCGCGTGATCGATCAGTCAGCCTCGGAAATCGTCGACACTGCCAAGCGATCCGGCGCCCGCGTGGCGGGACCGGTGCCGCTCCCGACTCGAATCGAGAAGCTGTCGGTCAACCGCTCGCCGCACGCCGACAAGAAGTCGATGGAGCAGTTCGAGATCCGCACGCACAAGCGCCTCATCGACATCATCGAGCCGACCGCCCAGACGGTCGACGAGCTCAAGAAGCTCAACCTCCCGTCCGGCGTGGACATCACCATCAACGTCTAAGGAATGAGGTAACCGCTTAGCAATCGACAGGTCTGCAGACGATGGGGCGCCTCGAGCGTCCGTCTAATGTAGGTCCCTCCAAACGGGGAAGATCTCCACCTACCGCTTAGAAAACATGATCCAAACAATTTTGGGCAAAAAGCTGGGCATGACCCAGATCTACGACGAGGGGAACACGCTGGTTCCCGTGACCGTCGTTGAAGCAGGTCCGTGTCCGGTGGTTCAAGTGAAGACCGCCGGCAAGGATGGATACGATGCCGTGCAGCTTGGCTTCGACAGGACCAAGGCCCATCGCATCAACAAGCCGGAGACGGGCCATCTCGCCAAGGCTGGCCTCGAGCCGCATGCCACGTTGCGTGAGGTCCGCCTCAAGGGTCCCGCCGACCTCAAGCCAGGGGATGTCGTGACGGTCGATGCCGCCTTCAAGCAGGGCCAGCGCGTCGACGTCATCGGGATCACCAAGGGCAAGGGATTCCAGGGCGTGGTCAAGCGTTTCCGCGTCGCCGGTGGTCCCGCCTCGCACGGATCGATGTTTCACCGTCGCATCGGTTCGATCGGCATGCGACAGACTCCGGGCCGGAGTTGGAAGAACCAGGCGATGCCCGGCCAGATGGGAGGCAAGCAGCGCACCGTTCAGAACCTGCGCATCGTGAAGATAGTTCCCGAAAAGAACCTCGTCTTGATACGAGGCAGCATTCCAGGCGCCAACGGCGACGAGTTGGTCATCCGCGCCGCCATCAAGGCCCGCGCCTAAACGCCCGCCCGCAAGACATGAAACTCAAAGTCTACAACACCGACGGCACGTTCAGCCGCGAAGAAGAGTACGCGGACATCCCTGTCTTTGACGGCGAGAAGGGCCTCCAGGCCGTCAAGGAAGTGGTCGTCGCGCAGGCGGCAAACGCCCGCCAGGGAACGCGCTCGACCAAGACGCGCGGCGAGGTCAGCGGCGGCGGGAAGAAGCCCTGGCGTCAGAAGGGCACGGGACGCGCCCGCCAGGGCTCGACGCGTTCGCCCATCTGGTCCGGTGGCGGCGTGGTGTTCGGCCCGCGCCCGCAGGACTTCTCCAAGAAGATTAACTCGAAGGTGAAGGCGCTCGCCTTCCGCCGCGCCTTCTTCGACCGCGCTTCCGCGGGCGAGATCGAGTTGATCGAGAAAATCGAGGTGAATCCGCTGAAGACCAAGGTCCTCAACGGGATCCTCAAGAGAATCGTTCCGGAGGGTCGAGTCCTTGTTGTCGATTCGAAGTTCGAAGCCTCGTCCGCTCTCGCCGCGCGCAATCTTTCCGACGTCGAGACGACGGAGGCTGCGCGGCTCAACACAACGGAGCTCTGCCGCTACAATCGGATCCTTCTCACGGTCAGTGCGATGGACACAGTGCTTGGTCGCTTGAAAGGAGCCTGAGATGGTCAGCCCCGACAAAATTCTGAAATCGTTCCGCCTCACCGAGAAGTCCAACCGGGCTTCCAGCGAGTTGAACCAATATACGTTCGAAGTCTACCCGGCGGCGAACAAGTACACGATCCGGGAGGCTGTAGAGCAGACCTTCAAGGTCACCGTGACGCGGGTGAATGTCGCCAACGTGAAGGGGAAGCCCACCCGCTCCCGGAAGGGACTGCCTGGATACAAGTCGGACCGCAAGAAGGCAATCGTCACGCTCAAGGAGGGTGACAAGATCGAGCTCGTCTGAGCAGGAGGTATCCGCCATGCCCATGAAGTCATTTCGTCCCATTACGGCCTCGCTCCGCTTCACCGAGCTCAACATCGAGAAGGATCTCGCGAAGAAGCGTCCCGAGCGGGCCCTCACCAAGCCGCAGTCGAAGTCTGGAGGTCGCAACTGCTATGGCCGCCTCACCTCGCGACGTCGCGGCGGTGGCCACAAGCGCCTCTATCGCGTCATTGATTTCCGGCGCAATAAGCTCGACATTCCGGCGAAGGTGCAGGCGATCGAGTACGATCCGAACCGGTCGGCCAACATCGCCCTGCTGGCTTACGTCGATGGGGAGAAGCGCTACGTGCTGGCTCCCAACGGAATCAAGGTGGGCGACCAGGTTGTGGCGACGGACAAGCCGGAGTTTGCGTTGGGGAACAACGTGCCCCTGGCGATCATCCCGCCGGCGACCAGGATTCACGCCGTGGAGCTTTACCCGGGCCGTGGTGCCCAGCTGGCGCGTTGCGCCGGCAACGCCGTGGAGCTTGTGGGCGTTGATGGCAAGCAGGCCACGATCAAGCTCCCGAGTGGCGAGCTCCGCCTGGTGAGCTCGCGCTGCCGCGCGACGATCGGCGTGGTCGGAAACGGCGATCACATGAATCAATCGCTTGGCAAGGCCGGCCGCAATCGATGGCTCGGACGCCGTCCGCGGGTTCGCGGCATGGCCATGAATCCCGTGGACCATCCCAACGGCGGCGGCCAGGGCAAGAGCAAGGGCGGCGGCGGGCACCTCCAGTTGGTGTCACCGTGGGGACAGCTCGCCAAGAGCTACCCGACGCGCCGCAAGTCCAAGGAAACAAACGGTCTCATTATCACCCGCCGCAACGGCCGGAAGCTGAAGAAAAACTGATCCCGCCATGGCACGCTCAGTCAAAAAAGGTTACTTTGTTGATACCCACTTGATGGACAAGCTGGAGAAGGCGCTCAAGAGCGGTGCTCGCAAGCCCATCACCACCTGGTCCCGTCGCTCGACCATCACGCCTGACTTTGTCGGTCAGACCTTCAACGTCCACAACGGCAAGAATTTCGTCTCCGTCTACGTGACGGAGAACATGGTGGGCCACAAGTTGGGTGAGTTTTCCCCGACCCGGCAGTTCCGGTCGCACGGAGCACACACCGCCAAGACCGTCTAGCCAGCCGCCATCATCGCCATGGAAGTCCAAGCCATCACCCGCCACGCGCGCATGTCCCCGAAAAAAGTGCGGGAAGTCGCGCGCGTCATCCAGGGGCGCACGGCGACGGAAGCCCTCGAACTTGTCCGGTTCATTCCGCGCAAGTCCGCCCGGCTGCTCGCCAAGACCCTCAAGTCCGCCGTCGCCAACGCGGAGAACAACAACGAACTGTCCGTTAGTTCGCTGGTCGTGAAGCGCGCGCTCGTGGAGAACGGACCTGTGTTGAAACGATTTAAGGCCGGCGCTCGTGGCTCGGCCTCACCGCGCAAGAAGCGCACGTCCCACATCCGCATCGTCCTGAGCGACGACGCAAAATCCGCCTGACCATCCCATGGGCCAAAAGACCAACCCTATCGGCTTTCGCCTCTCCGTTCGACGCAACTGGCAGTCGCGCTGGTATGCGAATCGCCAGGCGTTCCCTCAGGTTCTTCTCGAAGATCAGCGGATCCGCAAGATCCTGTTCGAGAAGCTGAAATTTGCCTCCGTGCCGCGGATCTTCATCGAGCGCGCCTCCAACCGCATTCGCGTGAAAATCTTCACGGCGCGCCCCGGCATCGTCATTGGCAAGAAGGGCGCGGAGATCGAGAAGATCCGTGAAGACCTCGGCCGGATGACCGGACGCGAGATCCTTCTCGACATCCAGGAGGTCCGCAAGCCCGAGATCGAGGCGCAGCTCGTCGCCGAGAACATCGCGCTGCAGCTCGAGCGCCGCATCTCCTTCCGGCGCGCGATGAAGAAGTCCGTCCAGATCGCCATGAGCCTTGGCGCCGACGGCATCCGCGTTCAGGTGTCGGGCCGTCTCGGCGGGGCCGACATCGCCCGCACCGAAAAACAAAGACAGGGACGCGTGCCCCTCCACACCCTCCGTGAGCAGATTGACTACGGTTTTGCCGAGGCCCACACGGTCTATGGCATCATCGGCGTGAAGGTGTGGATCTGCAAGAAGGAGTCTGACGTCAACTGACCGGCCCGAACCATGCCTCTCCAACCCGCACGTACCAAGTATCGCAAGTCTCACAAGGGCAGCCTGGCGGGCGACGCCTCCCGGGGCAACACGCTCGCTTTTGGCGAGTTTGGCATCCAGGTCCTGGATCGCGGCAACCTCACGTCTTCGCAAATTGAAGCCGCCCGCGTCGCCATCAACCGCCATTTGAAGCGGAAGGGGAAGATGTGGATTCGCGTGTTTCCTCACAAGCCGATCACCAAGAAGCCGCTCGAAGTCCGCATGGGCCAGGGAAAGGGTCCGGTGGAGTATTACGTGGCCCGCATTCATCCCGGCACGGTCCTCTTCGAGGTCTCGGGTGTGCCCGTGACACTCGCACGCGAGGCCCTCCGTCTGGCCGACACCAAAATCCCACTCTCCTGTCGGTTCATCAGCCGCGAAGGCGCGCTCTGAGCCAACCCGCCACATGAAAGCGAAGGAAATCCGCGACCTCTCAACCACTGAACTCGACGTGCGGCTGCGCGAAACGCGCCAGCAGCTGCTCATGCTCAGGCTTCGTCGCCAGACCGGTCAAGTGGAGAAAACCCACGAGCTCCGCGGCACCCGCAGGGACATCGCCCGGATGGAGACCATTCTCAACGAAAAGCAACGCGCCGCAGCGCCCGCTGCGAAGTAAAAGCCGCACGCACCATGGAGTCTTCACAGCGAAACAATCGCAAGGTCCTCAACGGCACCGTGAGCAGCCGCATGGGGGACAAGTCGGTCAAGGTGACCGTCCCCTACAAGGCCCGCCATCACCGCTACCTCAAGGTCATCAATCGCAAGACGGTTCTTCACGTTCACGACGAGGAGAACACCGCGAAGGTCGGTGACCGTGTCCAGATCATGGAGACGCGGCCGATCAGCAGGCTCAAGCGCTGGCGCATCTCCCAGGTGCTCGAGCGCGCCCCCGAGGTTTTCACCGCCAGCACCGATGTGGTTGTGGATGAAAAGCCTGCCAAATCCGGCGGGTAAGAAAAGGAGGGCCGCGATATGATTCAGCTTCGATCCATTCTCGACATCGCTGACAACACCGGGGCGCGCAAGGCCTCGATGATTCAGCGGATTGGCCAGCGCAAGCGCACTGCAGGTGTCGGCGACGTCATTGTCGTCAACATCAAGGAGAGCAGCGCCGACGCATCCGTGAAGAAAGGTGAGGTCGCGCGCGCCGTCGTGGTGCGCACAAAGGCGCCCATTCGCCGGGCCGATGGCAGCTATCTTCGCTTCGACAGCAACGCCGTGGTGATCATTGATGCCACCGGCAATCCCAAGGGCACCCGCATCTTTGGACCTGTCGCGCGCGAGCTTCGCTCCAAGCAGTTCATGAAAATCATTTCACTCGCTCCGGAGGTGCTATGATTAAGTTCCACGTCAAGCGCGGCGACGAGGTCGTCGTCATCAATGGTGCCCACGCCGGCAAGCGCGGCAAGATCCTCGAAGTGATTCGGGAGGATTCCCGTGCCATCGTCGAGGGCGTGAACATCGTCAAGAAGCACGTGCGGAAGACGGAGCAGAATCCCCAGGGGGGAATCGTGGAGCGCGAGGCTCCCCTGCACGTCTCCAAGCTGATGCTCTCCAGCAAATACGATCAACGCCGCTCGAAGGGCGCCCAACCAGCCTGAGCGCTCCCGCAGCCAACGCTCAACACCACGTCAGGTCGGAAATCTGACAATCTTATCATGAGCAAAGCCTTCCTTCGCAAACAATTCGAGGACGTCGTGAAACCCGAGCTGATCAAGCTCCGCGGTTACAAGAACGTCCACCAGGTTCCCAGACTCGAGAAGATTGTCATCAACTCGGGCGTCGACGCTTCGGCGGAAAAGAACGTGATCGCTGATCTCGTCAAGGACATCAGCCTGATCACGGGCCAGAAGCCGGTCATCACCAAGGCGCGCAAGAGCGTCGCGAACTTCAAACTTCGCCAGGGCATGCCCATCGGTGTGAAGGTGACCCTTCGCGGCGATTCGATGTATGATTTCCTCTATCGACTGATCGCGATCGGACTGCCCACCATTCGTGACTTCCGCGGTGTTCAGGGAAGACTTGACGGGCAGGGCAACTACAACTTCGGCATCACTGACATCACCATTTTCCCGGAGATCTCCGTGGAGACCCACAAGACCCACCCGGGGCTCGACATCGCCTTCGTCACCACTGCCGAGACGGACGACGAAGCTCGCGAGCTCCTCCGACTTTTTGGCATGCCCTTCCGCCGCACGGAGGGCGCATCCAAGACCGCTGCCGCCTGACGCCATGGCCAAGACATCATCCATCGAAAAGAACAACCGCCGCAAGAGGCTCGTCCAGAAGTACGCGGCGACGCGTGCCGAGTTGAAGGCGATCCTCGGCAATCCCAAGACCACCGACGAGGCATTCTTCGGGGCCCAGCGCAAGCTGGCGAAGCTGCCGCGCAACTCGTCCCCGGTGCGGGTCCGCAATCGCTGCTCGCTCACCGGACGCCCCCGGGCATTCATCGGGCGATTCGGAGTGTCCCGGCTGACCTTTCGTGAACTCGCGCTCTCCGGGAAGATCCCCGGCGTGACGAAGTCCTCCTGGTAATCGACATAGCAACCATTTCCGGTCCGGAAGTTTGGATATCATCCGGCACCGAACCCAACAGACATGACTGATCCTATTTCAGATTTTCTCACCCGCTTGCGCAATGCGTCGCGAGCCAAGAAAGCCGATTGCGCGATGCCGCACTCGAAGCTCAAGGCGGGCCTCGCAGGCATCCTCAAGGCCGAGGGCTACATCTCCGGTTTTGAAGACGGCACCGACCAGAACGGTCACAAGACGCTGGTGCTTCATCTCAAGTACACGGATGGCGTGGCCGCCATTTCCGGAGTCGATCGCGTCAGCACGCCAGGCCGTCGTTACTATTCACGCCACAACGAGATTCCCCGGGTTTTGAACGGCCTGGGCATGGCCGTCCTATCGACTTCGCGCGGCCTCATGAAGGACCGCGACGCGCGGCGCAATCGCGTGGGTGGCGAGATCGTTTGCAACATTTGGTAAGGGGATCCCAGCCATGAGCCGAATTGGAAAACTACCCGTCGCAGTACCGGAAAAGGTGAAGGTCGCTGTGAAAGACACCACGGTGAAGGTGGATGGCCCGAAGGGATCACTCACGCGGACATTCTCCCCGGTGGTCGCGATCAGCCTGGAGAACGGCAAGATCAAGGTGGTCCCCACAAACCAGACCCGTTTCGCGCGCGCCATGCATGGCACCGCGCGTTCTGTCATCGCGGGCATGGTCAAGGGCGTCTCGCAGGGATTCTCGAAGGAGCTCGAGATTCAGGGTGTCGGTTTCAAGGCTGCCCTCAAGGGGGACACGCTTGATCTCGCCCTGGGATACTCGCACCCGATTTATTACAAGATTCCCACCGGCGTTAAAGTCACGGTGACTGACCAAACCAAACTCAAGGTCGAGGGCGCGGACAAGCAGGCGGTTGGCGCAGTCACCGCCGAGATCCGCAGCTATTACCCGCCGGAGCCTTACAAGGGCAAAGGTGTTCGCATTGTCGGCGAACGCGTCCGTCGCAAGGAGGGCAAGACCGTCGCCTGATCCCGCGCCAAACGCTGATGGGGATTCCGTCCCCGCCACGTCCGCAACGCCCAGCACCGCACATGAACATTCTCAAGAAAAGCGAACTCCTGCAGAAGCGCCGTTGGCGCATTCGGAAGAGGGTGGTCGGCACCGCCGAACGTCCCCGCCTCAGTCTCCGTCTGTCGGGAAAGCACATCTACGCGCAATGCATCGACGACGATGCAGGCCGGACCGTCGCATTCTTGTCCACGATGGACAAGGATCTGCGCGCCCAGAAGACCGCAGCCAACATCAAGGGAGCTGCCACCGTCGGAAAGGCCTTTGCCGAGAAGGCAAAGGCGGCCGGCGTCACCCAGGTCGTTTTCGACCGCAATGGACGCCGGTATCACGGCTGCGTCAAGGTCTTCGCCGACGCGGTGCGCGAGGCTGGCATCAAATTTTAAGCTGAACATGAGTTACACCTCGCAGAAGCCGCACTTTCAAGATGACGGCGCCCCGGAAATCACCGAGAAGGTGGTCTATATCAACCGGTGCGCCAAGGTGGTCAAAGGTGGCCGCCGCTTCAGCTTTTCGTCCCTGGTCGTGGCCGGGGATCAAAAGGGCCGCGTCGGAGTCGGCTATGGGAAGGCCAAGGAAGTTCCCGAAGCCATCCGCAAGGGCTCGGAGCGTGCCCGAAAAAACATGGTCTCCGTTCGACTCAAGGGCGACACCATCCCGCACGAGGTGATTGGCGAGTCAGACGGCGGCCGCGTGCTCCTTCGCCCAGCCACCACCGGAACCGGCGTCATCGCCGGGGGCGGGGTGCGGGCGGTTCTGGAAGCGGCGGGCGTCAGGAACGTGCTCTCCAAATCCCTTGGCTCAAACAATCATATCGCGGTCGTGAATGCGACACTCGACGGCTTGCTCAAGCTCAAGCTGGCCGAGGACTTTTCCAGGCTCCATCAAACCGAGGCGGCTGTTGCGGCTTCGGAGTAGGAAACCCGCTGGAATAATTCAGCCTGCATAAACATGCGTCTTCATCAGCTTTCCAACGTCAAGGGTGCAATCCATCGTCGCAAGCGTCTCGGTTGCGGCGAAGGGGGTGGCCACGGCAAGACCAGCGGCCGCGGCGGCAAGGGCCAGACCGCCCGTTCAGGCGGCAGCATCCGCCCCGGATTCGAAGGCGGCCAGATGCCCCTCTATCGAAAACTCCCGCACCGTGGATTCAACAATGCCAACTTCCGCACAGAGTACGCGATTGTGAACGTGGGAGACCTCGCACGTCTCCCGGATGCGGTCACCGAAGTCGATGCGGGTGCCCTGGCTGAGGCCGGAATCATCCGGAGCGACGGCCGCTTGCTCAAGGTTCTTGGGAACGGGGAAATCAATCGATCCTTGAAGATCAGGGCCATGCGTTTCTCCGCTTCAGCCAAGGCCAAGATCGAGAAGGCCGGAGGCGAAGCGATCGCCGTCTAAGAGGCGTAATTCAGGTCGCCCTGCCGATGTTTTCTGCATTCGCTAACTGCCTCAAGATTCCGGAGCTCCGGCAGAAGATCTTCTTCACGCTCGCCCTGCTCTTCATTTCGCGCGTGGGCGCGAACATCCCGCTTCCGGGTTTGGATCCGGGCCCGTTGCAGGCGTTCTTTGCCGATCAGACTGCGGCGGGTGGGGGATCTCTCGTCGGACTCTACAACATGTTTACTGGCGGTGCCCTATTGAAGGGTGCCGTCTGTGCGTTGGGCATCATGCCCTACATCAGCGCGTCGATCATCTTCCAGCTCATGGCCGCGGTCGTGCCTTCGCTGGCGCGCCTGCAGCAGGAAGGTGATGTCGGCCGGCAAAAGCTCGTCCAGTACACGCGCTATGCGACCCTGGCCATCTGCATCGTCCAGGGCGTGCTGCTGATTCTCGCGCTCGAGAATCCCGCGCAGCTCTTTCCCGGCTACGACCTGAACACCTACGGGCCAATCGTCGTCTCGGGCAAGCTCTGGTTCCTCATCAATTCCGTCATTTTCCTCACGGCCGGCACCATGCTGATGATGTGGCTGGGGGAGCAGATCACCGAGCGCGGCATCGGAAACGGTGTCTCGCTGCTGATCACCATCGGCATTCTGGCCGATCTTCCCGGCGCGGTTGCCTCGACGTGGCAGCTTTTCACCGCGCCAGTCGGCGTTGGCGCGCGCCTGGGGCTGCCGCATGCGGTGCTCATGCTCATCCTCTTGTTCGTGGTCATCGCAAGCATCGTGGCGATCACGCAGGCAACGCGGAAGATTCCCGTGCAGTATGCGAAGCGCGTGGTGGGCCGGAAGGTGTATGGCGGGCAAAGTTCCTACCTGCCACTCAAGGTCAACTATTCCGGGGTGATGCCCGTCATCTTCGCGAGCGCCATCCTGCTGTTTCCGCAGCAGATATTCTCCCACTTGGGTGCAGCGTTCGATCTTCCCTTTCTTTCTGATTTCGCTGCCAACTTGATCCGCGGACACTGGATCTACTACGTTTCGTATTCGCTGCTGATTCTGTTTTTCAGCTATTTCTGGGTGTCGGTGATGTTCAAGCCGATCCAGATCGCCGACGACCTCAAGAAATACGGCGGCTACATCCCCGGGGTGCGTCCGGGCGAGCCGACCGCGAAATTCCTGGATTTCGTGATGACGAGGCTCACCCTTTTCGGGGCGATCTTCCTCACGATCATCGCCATTCTTCCCGATTTTTTGCTTTTCGAATATAGTGTGCCGACGCGCATCGCCACGTTCTTTGGCGGAACCGGCATGTTGATCACGGTGGGCGTCGTTCTCGACACGATGCGGCAGATCGAAACCTTTCTGCTGCAGCGTCACTACGATGGTTTCCTGCGGAAGGGGCGCATTCGCGGCAGAAGCGAAACCGGGCGGGAGGCGGTTCTCACCAAGGCGGTGGAATTCCGCAATGCGGGAGTCCTTTACGCGGTGCTCGGAGCGATCTTTCTCGTGGGCATTCTGGCATGGGCCCTTCAGCGCATTTGATTTCGCGCTTGATTTGATCTGGCATGCATGCCAATTCAGTTCCCTTTTCGCCCTTTGCGGTTGCCCGGGCCAGAACTGTCACCTTGGGCGCTCCAGGGGCACGACTTCGCCGGATTATCGATTCGGTGCGTTCTTTGAAGGATCCTGACCATTTTTCGATTGCCCGCCTCATCTCGGAAGAGGTCGCGCGGAAGACGCCGTCAGGAATCGTTTGCGAGAAATCCACTCGCGCTGGCTTGCCAGTGCCGGATGATGTCATCCTCGAACTCGCCCGTCACTGGTTCTGGTCCCGGAAAGCCTCTCGCGGCTTCCTTGCCGAGGGCTTCCCATCGACCGTCGGCCAGGCTATCGTTTTCGACGAATGGCTTGATGCCCGGGATGAGGCCCTGACTGCCTGCGTCCATGTCGGGCAGAACGAGGAAGAAATGGTCCGGGAAGCAGAGATGACTTTGGTATGCCCTGTCGACGGATCCCGCTACCTCGGCGGGTTCGATGAGCAGGTCGTGTCAGGCCTCTGCAACATCTGCCAGAGCGCTCTTGTTCCGGCCGGAGAGGACGCGATCCGCGAGGTGCGGACATGGTTCCGTTGCCGTGCCAGGGAAGCACGCGCGCTGGCGGCCTATTATGAAGAGCGCGGTCTCCTGATCAGTCTCGAGCCCTCCGCCACTCTGGACGCATCGATCGACCGGTTGATTGCCCGGATCCCCGAGCTGGTTGCCTACCGATGATTCCGATCAAGACACCGGCCGAAATTGAACGGATGCGCGATGCATGTCGCGTTGCCGCGACCGTGCTGGAGGCGATGAAGTTCCGCGTTCGCGAAGGGGTATCCACCTACGAACTGGATCAAATCGCCCGCGATCTGATCCTGGATGAAGGTGCCGTGAGCGCCTGCCACAACTACCAGGTGGGAAGGAAGGTTTTTCCATCCTACACGTGCATTTCGGTCAACGAGGAGGTTGTTCACGGCATCGCCTCTCCCAAGCGCGTGCTTCGCCAGGGGGACACGGTCGCGCTGGACGTGACGGTGGTCTATCAGGGATTCATCGGCGACAATGCCTGCACGGTGAGGGTGGGAGAACTCGAGCCTTCCGCCCATCAGCTTCTGAAGGTCACGGAAGAGTCCCTCTACGCCGGCATCAAGCAGGCCCGGCGTGGAAGTCGCGTCGGCGACATCTCGCACGCCATCCAGCGCTACGTGGAAGAGCGGGGGTTTTCGGTGGTTCGTGAATTTGTCGGCCACGGGGTTGGCCGGAGCATGCACGAAGAGCCCCAGATTCCCAATTTTGGCC
>Ga0299906_10003998_pt1 | contig 12119 bp, 9 predicted proteins | sample RVTome_14_FD_200259 | JGI IMG/M metagenome (GOLD analysis project Ga0299906, IMG submission 200259) | Soil microbial communities from uranium-contaminated site in the Upper Colorado River Basin, Wyoming, United States - RVT145D125 (version 2) ...
ACCTGGTCGAGCAGTTGTTCATGAAGGCCGCCCTCCTCTCCTCGGAGGCCTTCACCGGGATCGAGGAGATCCGGCGGGAGTTGAAGCTTTTCTCGAGCGGGACCAGCGAGGAGGAGGCGGCCGCGGCCCGGCTTCGATACGACCGCCAGGTGGAAAAGCTCGGCCAGCACGTCTTCGCCCTCGGTCGGCGCCTCCATCAGCTCGAGCAGTTCATGGCGAACTGCCCGCTCAGCGGCAGCGGCGAGCAGCTCCGCGGGCGATACGGACAACGGGTGCGCGATCTCGCGGGCGACGTGCGGTTCATGAGGCAGGAGCTCTCCCGCTGGGTGCGCCGGTTCGTGCCGCTCAAACCTCAAAGCCGCTCCAAGGAAACGGGCGTGGACCGGGAGTTCCTCGTGGGCCGGATCGACGCGGTGGTGGACGAGCTCGGTCTCCGGATCCGCGAGATTCACGAGACCCTCTCGGCTTCGCTCTTCGAGCAGCTGGTGATTTTCGATCCCGCCCTCACCCGGCAGCGGCTCTTCCAACGGGATCTGGAGAACGTCCTCGACATCGGGCAGCTCCTCGACGTGCTCGCGAACCTCTTCGACCGGGTCAAGGAATTCGACGAAGGACGCCGCGGCGACCAGCTCCAGCGGGTGAAGACCCTTCTGCGGGATTTTCGACCGGAGCAGTTCCTCTCGTTCTCCGGCGTCCGGGAGTCGGACCAGGCGCTGTTTCTGAGCTCGGTCGAAGCGCTCCTGGCCTACGAGCCGCCCGTGGGCCGCGTCCGCTCCGCGAAGAGCGAGGAGGACCCGATCAAGGTCTTTCTCCTGCTGACCGGCGACCTCATCGCGAGCCTGAGGCGGCAGCAGCGCTCCAGGGACCAGAAGGTCTGAATCATGTTCGAGCAAGCTCGAGAGCACTACCGTTCCACGCTGAGAGACATCGAACAAGCGGGTCTTTACAAGAGCGAGCGGATCCTTCGCTCGCCTCAGGGCGCTCGCATCGCCGTCGCTGCGGGAGAGGTGCTGAACTTCTGCGCCAACAACTACCTCGGCCTTTCGAGCGCGCCCGAGATCCTGGAGGCGGCCCACCAGGGACTCGACGCCCGCGGGTTCGGCCTGTCCTCGGTGCGGTTCATCTGCGGGACCCAGGACATCCACAAGGAGCTCGAGGGGAAGATTTCGCGGTTTCTGGGAACCGAGGACACCATCCTCTACGGCTCTTGCTTCGACGCCAACGGCGGGCTCTTCGAGACGCTGCTCTCGGAAGAGGACGCCGTGGTGAGCGACGCCCTCAACCACGCGAGCATCATCGACGGGATCCGGCTCTCGAAGGCGAAGAGGTTCCGCTATCAGAACCGGGATCTCGGGGATCTGGAGAGTCAGCTCCGGGAGGCGGCGTCCTGCCGCATTCGGCTCATCGCGACCGACGGTGTCTTCAGCATGGACGGGACCTATGCGCCTCTCGATGGGATCTGCGAGCTCGCGGAGCGGTATCAGGCGATGGTGATGGTGGACGACTCGCACGCGACCGGGTTCGTGGGGCCGACCGGCCGCGGCACCCCCGAGCTCTACGAGGTGCAGGACCGCGTTGACATCGTCACCTCGACCATGGGCAAAGCCCTCGGCGGGGCCGCGGGCGGCTTCACCGCGGCTCGGAAAGAGATCGTCGACTTATTGAGGCAGCGCTCCCGTCCCTACCTCTTCTCCAACTCCCTCGCGCCCTCGATCGTCTCCGCCGCGAACCGGGTCTTCGATCTCCTCGAGACGACGTCCGAGCACCGGCTCCGGCTCCTCGAGAACACCGCCTACTTCCGCAAGGAGATGACCTCGAGAGGGTTCCAGATCGTCGAGGGAACCCACCCCATCGTTCCCGTCATGCTCGGTGACGCGAGGCTCGCTTCGAACATGGCGAAGGACATGCTGGAGGAGGGAATCTACGTCGTGGGCTTCAGCTATCCCGTGGTGCCCAAAGGCCAGGCGCGGATCCGGGTGCAGCTCTCCGCCGCCCATACCCGAGAGCAGGTGGACCGGGCGATCGAGGCCTTCACCCGGGTAGGGAAGAAGCACTCCTTGATTTAGCCGGCAGGGCGCCGAAGAGCGCGCACCTGCCGGTCGAGTCGCTGAACGAAACGATCAGTTGACTTCAGTGTACTCCGCGTCGACTACGTCCTCACTCGCAGCGGAGCCGGGGGCGGCTCCGCTTCCGGACGGCTTTTCGCCGCTCGCCTTTTTCTGGTACAGCACTTCCGCCATGCGGTGAGCCGCTTTGGTGAGGGTCTCGGAAGCGGTACGGAAGCTCGCCGCATCTTCGCTCTCGAGCGTCCGCTTCGCCTGGGCGAGAGCGTCCTCGACCTCTCGGGTGAGGGTAGCGTCCATGGTGGCGAGCTCGGCGCGGTTCTCGTTCAACGTGCGCTCGGTCGTGAACACCACGTTGTCGAGCTGGTTTCTCGCCTCGATCTCCTCGCGTTTCTTCCGATCGGAATCCCGGTTCGACTCCGCTTCCTTCACCATCCGGTCGATCTCCGACTGGCTCAGGCCGCTCGAGCTTTCGATGGTGATCTTCTGCTCTTTGCCCGTCGCGAGGTCCTTGGCCGAGACGTTCACGATGCCGTTGGCGTCGATGTCGAACGTGACCTCGATCTGAGGAAGTCCCCGCGGGGCCGAAGGAATGCCCACCAGCTGAAACTGCCCGAGGGTGCGGTTGTCGCGGGCCATCTCCCGCTCGCCCTGGAGCACGTGGACGGCGACGCTCGTCTGGTTGTCGGCGGCGGTGGAGAACACCTCGCTCTTCTTCACCGGAATCGTGGTATTGCGCTCGATGAGCCGGGTCGCGACTCCGCCGAGCGTCTCGATTCCGAGCGAGAGCGGAGTCACGTCCAGGAGCAGGACGTCCTTCACGTCTCCCTGCAGGACACCCGCCTGGATGGCGGCGCCGATCGCGACCACCTCGTCGGGGTTGACCCCCTTGTGAGGCTCTCGACCGAAGAGCGACTGCACGAGCTGCTGGACTTTCGGGATCCGGGTCGAGCCGCCTACGAGGACCACCTCGTCGATGTCCTTGGGGTCGACTCCGGCGTCGCGAAGCGCCTGCCGGGCGGGCTCGAGAGTCTTCTCCAGAAGGTCGTCCACGAGCTTCTCGAACTGCGAGCGCGTGAGCTTCATCTGCAGGTGCTTGGGACCGGACGCGTTCGCGGTCACGAAGGGCAAGTTGATCTCCGTCTCGACCGCGCTCGAGAGCTCGATCTTGGCCCTCTCCGCGGCCTCCTTGAGCCGCTGCAGTGCCATTTTGTCGGTGGATAGATCGATGCCCTGGTCCTTCTTGAACTCCTGGATTAACCAGTCGATGATCCGCTGGTCCAGGTCGTCGCCGCCGAGGTGGGTGTCACCGTTCGTGGCCTTCACCTCGATGACCCCGTCGCCCACTTCGAGGACCGAGACGTCGAAAGTGCCGCCGCCGAAGTCGTATACGGCGATGGTCTCTTCCTTCTTCTTGTCGAGGCCGTAGGCGAGGGCCGCAGCCGTCGGTTCATTGATGATGCGAAGCACGTTGAGCCCCGCGATCTTGCCGGCGTCCTTGGTCGCCTGACGCTGAGCGTCGTTGAAGTAAGCGGGAACGGTGATGACCGCGTCGACCACTTTTTCGCCGAGATAGTCCTCCGCCGCCTGCTTCAGCTTCGTGAGCACCACCGCGGAGATTTCCGGCGGGGAGTGCAGCTTTCCTCCCGCCTTTACCCGGACGTCACCGCCGGGGCCGGACGTAACCGAAAACGGCACCATCGCGATTTCCTTCTTCACCTCGTCGAAGCGCCGGCCCATGAACCTCTTGATCGAGTAGATGGTGTTCTCGGGGTTGGTGATTGCCTGCCGGCGCGCCACCTGGCCCACGAGTCGCTGGCCGTCCTTGCCGAAAGCGACGACGCTCGGGGTTACCCGGTCGCCCTCCGAGTTCACGATGACCTCGGGCTCGCCCCCCTCCATGACCGAGACGACGGAGTTCGTCGTTCCCAGGTCGATTCCGATTGTTTTCGCCATTTGTCGTCACTCCTTGTGTATCAATAGTTTGGCGCCCACGCTGAGGCGCCATCAGTACAATAGACCCGAAAGAGGTAAGTGTCAACAAAAACTTAGTTCTACCATATAAGAAATAATGAGTGCTAACAACTAATATTTTAGCTTGAAGGACAAGGCAGGATATTGGAAGTAGGGGGAAGGGGACCGAGCTATGGGAGGAGTGGGAGGTTCACGAATCACGAAGCCTTCGAAAGAACCCCCCCCCAAAAAAATTATCCCCGGGAGGCGGTGCGGGGGGCACCTCCCGGGGCTGGCGTCGAGATTGGGGAGCGACGCCAATGCGTTCTCGATCTCTTCTAGTAGCAAGGAATGTGCCATTCGTCACACGGGACTGTGTTTCTTTAAATTCAGGCATTTACAGCCGGAATCGTCGCCCTGAACAGAGTCTTAATTCAAAAATGAAATCCCTCCACGCGCAACCCGTGTTTAATAATGAAATGGAATTTCAAAGTAATGGTGCCGGAGGGACGGTATCTGCGAGCCTGGAATCTGCTAACATTTCTTCATACCCGAAACCAATAACCCGGTCCATCGGGCGCCCGCGGGGGCGTCCCGCCAGTCGCGATCGTCGTGAACCAGCAAGTCGCCGAAGCCTTCAAGAAGCTCTATTTCAACAAGCGGACGGGTGTTTTGACGTGCGAAGCCGGAGAAGCACGACGGGCCGTCTACTTCAGCTCGGGATTCGTCGTCGGCGCGCGTTCGAGCCTCGAGGAGGATCGGCTGGGCGAGGTCATGATGCGCCACGGGCGCATCACCCGCAGTCAGTTCGAGGACGCCTCTCATTTCATCAAGAGCGGCTGGAAGCTCGGAGAGATCCTGGCGGAGCTCAACATCATCGCCGAGGAAGAGATCGAGACGTTCGTCCGGCTGCAGCTCCTCGACATCGCCTGCACCCAGCTCATCACTCCCCCGAAGCGCCTCGCGTTCTCGAACTTGACCACCGTCGACAGCTACGTCGGCGCGCCGCTCTCCGTCGCCGACATCCTGATGGAGGCCGCCCGGCGGGCGCCGTCGCTCGAAAAGGAGATCGAATCCCTGAGGAGCGACAGCCGCAAACTGGGCTTTCCCAAGGACGCGCTGAAGCGGTTCCAGGACGTCAACCTGAAGCCCGAGGAAGCGTTCGTGCTCTCGCGCGTCGACGGGACCCAGACGGCGAAGGACATCTTTACTCTGAGCCCGCTCTCGGAAGAGATGACCGCGCGCACCCTCATCGGGCTTCTCCAGGCCGATCTCATCGAGCCTGAAGGCGACGAGGCGCTGAAAGAGCCGAAGGAGTCGAAAGAGCCGATCGAAAAAATACAGCCCGTCCAGGAATCGCCCGCGCCGGCGGAGGCGCTCGCGGCGGCCGGGCTCGACAATGAGCGGAACGAGGTCGAGAGGCTGTTCCAGGAGTTCCCGTCACGCAATCACTGGGAGGTCCTCGAGATCCCCCAGGGCTCGGGGCTCGAAGAGATCCAGCAGGCCTTCATTCGCGGGGCGAAGCGGTTCCACCCCGACCGCTTCCGGCGCATCCCCGCGCCCGATTTCCAGGAGAAGCTCTCCTACGTCTTTCGCCGGATCAGCGAGGCGAAGGAGATCCTCACCTCCTCGGCACGTGCCGCGTACGAGGCGCTCGCGGCGAAGGAAGGGCTCTACGAGGCGTCGCGGAAATCCTCGATCCCCTCGCGGGGAGCCGGCTCCGGGCGCGCCGCGGGAGACGCGGCCGAGGGGATGTCTCTCTATCGGCGCGCGCAGCAGGCCTATCAGACTTCGGATTTCTGGGGCGCGATCCAGCTCTGCCACCAGGCGATCGACCAGGCACCGGAACGAGCGGAGATTTACCACCTGCTCGGGCTCGCTCTATCGAAGAACCCCAAGTGGCGACAGGACGCTGAGAAGAATCTCCGCATCGCGACCAACCTGGATCCGTGGAAAGCCGACTACTTCATCGCGCTCGGAAGCCTCTACCAGGAGGTCGGCCTGCACCTCAGGGCGAGAAAAGCGTTCGAGCAAGCAAAAGCGGTGGACCCGACGGCGAAGGTGCCCGAAGACTAAGACTGAGAAAAAAACGCAAAGGCGCAAAGACGCAAAGGCGCGAAGAAGAAAATTCGATCTGTGATTTCTTTGCGTCCTTGCGTCTTTGCGTCTTTGCGTTCAAAAAGCAGGAGCTACGGGCTAGCCGGAGGCTCTTTTTCGTACTGTTTCAGCTTGCGCCAGAGAGTGGCGGTGGTGATCCCCAGCCTCTTCGCCGTGTTCTTGCGGCTGCCTCCGCACTCGGCGAGGACTTCCAGGATGTACTCCTTCTCGAGCTCCGCCAGGCTCAGGGCGCCTTTGCGTGCGCGGTCGATGATCCGGTCCTCGCTCCGCTGAAAGTCGCCGAACGGAAGGTCGTCCATTCCGAGAATCCCATCGCGGTCCAGGGCCGCCGCCCGTTCGATGATGTTCTCGAGCTCGCGCACGTTGCCGCGCCACGGCTGTTTCATCAGGAGGTCCATGGCCCGGGGCGAGATCGCGGGAGGTTGAGCCGCTCCCATCCGGTCCGAGATGCGCCTCACGAAATGCTGTGCCAGAGGAGGAATGTCCTCGGGCCGCTCCCGCAACGGCGGAAGCTCGATGGGGATCACGTTCAGCCGGTAGAACAGGTCCTCGCGGAAGCTTCCGTCCTTGACGCTCTTCTCGAGGTCGCGGTTGGTCGCCGCGATGATACGCACGTCGAGGTTGCGGCTGGTGGTCGTTCCCACCCGCCGGACTTCACCGTTCTGGAGAAACCGCAGCATCTTCACCTGGGCCATCGGAGTGAGCTCTCCGACCTCGTCGAGAAAGGCGGTTCCTCCATGGGCCTCGTCGAACAGCCCGCGCTTGTCGGCGTGGGCGCCGGTGAAGGAGCCCTTGGTATGTCCGAAGAGCTCGCTCTCCTGGAGGTTCTCGGGGATTGCGCCGCAGTTCACGATGACCAGCGGCTTGTCCTTGCGGGGCGAGAGCGCGTGGAGCGCGCGGGCGGCGAGCTCCTTGCCGGTGCCGCTCTCCCCGGTGATGAGGATGGTCGAGTCGAGCCGCGCTACCTGCTCGATCATCTTCAGCACTTCGCTCATGCGCGAAGACGCGCAGACGATCTCCTCGAAGGGGTGTCGGCCACGAACCGCCTGTTCCAGGAGCCTCACCCGTTGGGTGAGCCCCTTCCGCTCGAGCGCCCGCTGGGAGACCAGCGTCAGCTCCTCGGGCTGGAACGGCTTGGTGAGGTAGTCGTAGGCCCCGGCCTTGATCGCTTCTACGGCGCCCTCGATGGTGCCGTAGGCGGTCATCACCACCACTTCGGTGTCGGGAAACAGCTCCTTCGTCCGCCGCAGCACCTCGAGCCCGTTGATTCCCGTGAGCCGCAGGTCGGTCACGACGAGATCGAACGGTTTGCGGTACAGGAGAACCAGGGCCTCTTCGCCGCTTTCCGCGGAGTCGACGGCGTAGCCTTCCCGGCGGAAGGTGATGACCATGGATTCGCGGATCGCGGCCTGGTCGTCCACCACGAGCACCGAGACCACCGGGACCCGGCTCTCCTCGGGCTCTTCAACGAGTTGTCGGGATCGATTGACGCTCATCGGAACCTAACGGGAAGCGCAGCCGGAACGAGCTTCCCCTCCCCTCTTCGCTCGAAACCTCGACCACCCCCGCGTGGGCCTCGACCACCCGCTGCACGATGGCGAGGCCGAGACCGGTCCCGTCGGCCTTGGTGGTGTGGAACGGCTCGAAAATCTTCTCCCGATCCTCGGGGCGGATGCCCTTGCCGGTGTCGGAGACGATGACCTCGACGTCGCCTTCCTTCGAGCGCTGCACTCGAACCCTCAGGACGCCCCCGCCGGGCATGGCCTCGACCGCGTTGACCAGGAGGTTCCAGAGGGCTTCACGGGTTTGAGCCGCGTCCAGGCCCGCGATGGGGAGCTCGGGATCGTAATGCTTCTCGATGCGGATCTCGCTCTTCCTCTTTCCCTGAGCGCGCCCGAGGGGGCGCTTCTGGGCCAGGAGCAGCAGAAGATCGTCGAGAAGCTCCGCGAGATTCTGCGGGGTGCGATGAATCGGTCTGGGCCTCGCGAACTTCAGGAAATCGGCGACGATGCTCTCGAGCCGCTCCGCTTCTTCGTGCACCACCTCGAGGAGTCTTAGGTCGTCGCCCCGGAGGTCCAGGTCGCGGCGCAGCACGCCGACGGAGTTGGAGATCGCTCCCAACGGGTTTCGAATCTCGTGGGCGATCTGGGCCGCGAGCTCTCCTACGGCCGCCAGTCGTTCGGTGCGGATGAGCTTCTCCTGGGTGCTCTTGAGCTCGTCGTAGGCGCGCCTCGTCTCCTGGAAGAGATCGCGGTATCGGCTCTCCGACTCCCTCAACCGGGCAGTGCGCTCTCGCACCTTTCTTTCGAGAGAGCGCTGGTAGTCCAGGTTCTCCGCCTCCAGGCGCGTTTTCTCCCTCAGGAGCGCCGCCCGCTCGCAGGCGCGCTCGACCACCGCGAGGAGCGCTTGTCGGGTTACGGGCTTTCCGATGTAGTCGTAGGCTCCCTGTTTCAACGCTTCGACGGCGGTGGAGAGATCGGGATGGCCCGTCACCATCACCACGCTCATCTCGGCGTGGTGCTCGTGAGCGAAGCCGAGAATCGACATGCCGCTCTCGCGCGGAAGCATCAGGTCGGTCAGGGCGACGTCGAACCGCGCGTCGCGCAGGAGCTCCTTGGCCTCGGTGAAGCTGGACGAGGTGGTCACCTCGTAGCCTTCCGCTTCGAGCACGTCGTGGAAAGTCTGGCGAACGGTCTCTTCGTCGTCGACGATCAGAATAGAAGGCACGAATCACCCGATTGGTCAGGGACAGGTATAAAGAGAGTAGCACCGGCGCTCGGAGCGTTGCAATGAGCGCCGCCGAGCGCCTTCGCGATGCTTGGGCGGGGGCCGCCAGGAGACGTCGTCAGTTCACGCTGGGATCTTCGGGCGCGAGCCGTCGGAAGCCCGCGAGCGTGCGCCAGAAGCGGAGCGCCTGTTGCACGTGTCCCTCGAGCGCCGCCGCGCGCAGTAGAAGATCGTCTTGCTCCAGAAGACCTTGTTTCACGTCCGCCGGGACGTCGACCAGGCTCGAGATCCGGTTCACCAGCGCATCGAACTCGAGCCGCTCGCGCCGGAGCGCTCCCTCCGTCGCACTGCCGCTTTTTTCCTCGAGCTCCCTCCAGAGCGACCGGAGGCGTGCCGAGAGCTCCGCCGTCGCGACCCCGTCCGGAAGCCGCTCCTCGGGTGCGGGAGAAACCTCGCGCACGCGATAGAGCCTTCCTCCCGGACGCTCCTCGCCATCGGAGGGAAGGAGCCGCACCCGTTCGAGCCCCTGGAGTGTGACGTTGAACCGGCCATCGGGCAGCCGCTCGTGAGCCTCCACTTTTCCGAGGGTCGCGATCTCGTGGACCGGCGGGGTCCCGTAGTAGTCGTTTTGCCATCCGGGCCGCAGGAGCACGATCACCAGGAGCTTGTCGCCCGAGAGGACGTCCTCCGCCATCTGGAGGTAGCGCGGCTCGAAAAGATGGAGAGGAAGCGCCACCGCGGGGAACAACACCGTTTCCGGAAGCGGGAATATGGGAACCCGCCTTACGTTGGTCGAGTCGCTCAAGGTTCTCTCGCGCCACTATGGACAAGGAGCGCGAGCTCGCGCAAGTCGTCGACGACGAGGTCGGGATGCTCCGTCGCCTGGTTCCACGGCCCCAGGCCGTAGCGGACGAGGCATGAGCGAATTCCCGCGTTGCGCGCGGTCGAAAGATCGACGGTCGAATCCCCCACGAGGAGCGTCTCGTCGGCCTCCGCTCCCGTCTCCTCCTGAAGGAACCGAACGCCGACGGGGTCGGGCTTCTTGCGGGAGAAGGAGTCCCCGCCGTACACCGCCCGAAAATACCGCCGGAGGTCGAGACCTTCGAGGATCATGAGGCTCTCGATCACCGGCTTGTTGGTGAGAACGGCGAGCGGACGGTCGCGGTGAAGCGCCTCGAGCGCGGGCACGACGCCGGGATACGGGCGGGTGGTCTCGAGGAGCCTCCGCCGGTAGATCGAAAGGTAGAGCGCCTCGGCGCGCGCCAGCTCGGGGCCGGAGTCCTCGCCGAGGCTCCGCTCGAGGAGCTTTGAGACGCCGTCTCCCACGTAGCTCTTGATGCGCGCGTGGGGAAGGGCGGGACGCCGATTCGTTTCGAGGAGCTCGTTCACCGATCGGGCGATGTCCTCCCCGGAATCCACGAGGGTCCCGTCGAGATCGAAAATAATGAGCTTCACGCCGCTTTGCCCGTCGAGCCCGTGCATGCGATATAATTCAAATGCGGCTGACCCCGTTCGACCATGTTGGAGCTTTCACGCAAGAGCGACTATGCGCTGAGAGCGGTCATCTATCTCGCCCGCATCTCGCCGGAGCGATACGGACGGGTGAGCGAGATCGCGAAAGCCAAGGGAATCCCTCAGGCGTTTCTGGCCCAGATCCTGCCGATTCTCGCGAATCGCGGTGTGGTGAAATCGCAGCAGGGCGCCCACGGCGGATACGCTCTCGCGCGGGCTCCGGGGGAGATCACCTTCCTCGAGGTCATCGAGTGCGTCGAGGGGCCGCTCCGCCTCAACAAGTGCGTCGAAGGTCATCACGACGAATGTATGATCCTGGAAAGCTGCGAGATGCAGTACGTGTGGAACCAGGCCCAGGGCCAGATGGTCGGGTTCCTCAAAAGCGTCACCATGGCGGACATGCTGAAGGCGCCTCACCACGTTTCCGAGAGCCACCAGGGTCCGGTCGCCATCGAGCCTCGATAGACTTCAGCTCTCGAGCTCAAACTGGCTTCAATCTGTGCGCTGGGGCCCCACCCCCAGCGCTCTCGCTCCGGGACTCGCTTCCGCCTCCGCCCTTCGGGCTTCGGCGGACCCGCCGAAGCATTGCGAAGGCGGGTCGCTCGCCCTGCGCTCGGGCTCAAGGCTGATACTCCTCGGCCCGATGCATGTCGAAGGGCCGGTGCTCGGGATTCGGAGCGAAACCCCGGAGCTCGGCGTGGCATCGGTAGCAGACCGTCACTTCCGAGAGGCGATGGTACAGCGTGAGGTCCGCGAGGCTCGCGAGAGCGAGGACGGCGATGGCGGCGGGCACGTCCCAGAGCGCGTAAGCGACGCTCGACAGCACGATCGTCGCGGTCACCGCGGCGCATCCCAGCTGCTGGGGAAAATCCTTGCGCGTATAGAAAAAAAGGTTCTCGCACTGCGGGCAGCGGTCGACGGGGCCGAACGCGAGAAGGCTCGCGCTCGGCGCGGGCGGGTTGCGGTGCCCGCACTCGACGCAGAGTCCCGCGTCGCCCGGAGGCGGAAGCTCGTAGACGTTGTACCTCCCGCAGGAGCCGCAAAAGAAGCCGACCTCGGGGCCGCTCATAGCGGATGGCCGGTGGCGACGCGCAGGAAAGACGAGATCAACTCTCCGAAGAGGACGAGGATCAAAAGCACGTAGAGCAGGCCGGTCGCCGATTGGGTGGAGCGGATCTTCACCGTCTGCCAGATGAGGCCGGCGAGCAGAAGCGGGGCACCGAGTCCCATCAGACTGCGGAACAGAAAGAACAGCCCGTTCGTCGAGAAGATGACGTCGGCCGCGCGGCCGATTCGAAGAATCTCCCAGCCTCCGAAAAGGAGCGCCGCCACGACCGCCGCCCATCGAGCCGCGACCGCGAGCCAGACCCAGAGGGCTCCGTCCCGGAGCGGCGCGATCGAAAGGGTGGTGTCGACGAGGTACCAGTGCCCGAGGACCATCGTCACCGCCACCGCCCCGAGGAGGAGCGCCGAGCTCAGGCTCGAAAAAACCGCGACCCACTCCGGGCTCGAGGCGCCCGGGCCCGCGGTAAGAACGGAAACGAGAGCCGCGGCGGCGGCCGCGAGAACCGCGAGCGGCTTTGGGCTTCCGCCGCGGGCGGCCATCGTCACGTACCAGATCGCGGCGACGAGGCTCAGGGCGGCCCACAGGAGCCGCACGCGAGCGGGGGACGAGCTCGGCATCGCCGCGAAGGCGGCAAGGAGCGCGCTCGACGAGGCGCAGAAGCGCAGGAAGCCCACGGGGAG
>Ga0299906_10004001_pt1 | contig 12117 bp, 10 predicted proteins | sample RVTome_14_FD_200259 | JGI IMG/M metagenome (GOLD analysis project Ga0299906, IMG submission 200259) | Soil microbial communities from uranium-contaminated site in the Upper Colorado River Basin, Wyoming, United States - RVT145D125 (version 2) ...
GCCTTGATTGCCGCGCGGGGGTGAGGTAGTCCTGCGTCGTCAAGTTGCGTTCCCAACGAAAAGCGCGACTGGCGGCGAGGACACACCCCATGTCATGGAAAAACGGCGAGCCGGCGATCATTCCACCCCCGCCCCCGGATGCCAACGGCCAGAGGCTCGGCAACGGCCAGTCGGCGGGTCATCGGCGGCGAAAACCGAAGCGGCGATTCCCGCCCGAGGTGCTCACGCCCGAGGAGATCGCCGCCCTCATGGATGCCTGCTCGGACGGGCCCGCGGGCGTCCGCAACCGCGCCCTGATCACGGTGCTGTACCGGGCGGGCCTGCGCATCAACGAGGCCCTGGCCCTGCGGCCCAAGGACCTCGACCCCCGGACGGGCGCCATCCGCGTCCTGTTCGCCAAGGGCGGGCGGGACCGCACCGTGGGCATGGACGGCCGGGCCTTCGAGGTGCTGGGCCCGTGGCTGGCGATCCGGGCGGCACGGCTTCCGCAGGGGATCGACGCCCGCGCCCCCGTGTTCTGCATGCTCGACGGCCGCCCCCTGGCCGACGGCTACATCCGGGTGCTCTTCCCGCGGCTGGGCCGCCTCGCAGGCATCGCTAAGCGCGTGCATGCACACGGGTTACGCCACACCCACGCCGCCGAACTGCGGGCCGAGGGGGTGGATGTCGGCATCATATCGAAGCAGTTGGGCCACCGGACGATTGCCACCACAGCGCGGTACTTGGACCACATTGCGCCATTTCAGGTTGTCAGGGCGATGGCCTCCCGGATATGGTCTTGAGCAGAGTATGGCCAACGCCAGTGCACTGCGAAGTGCCCATGGCGCCGACGGCAGCGGCAAGTGACTTTTTTTGGACGATCTCGATTGACATGCCCCTGGACCCTGCTACAAATTGTCGTTCACGTGGCCCGTATCGGGCTTCGCCCCGCCGTATCGGCGGTGTGTAAAGGAGAACGACCATGCAGACAAACCGATCGAGATCTGTCACCCGCGTAAGCTTCGTCGCGGGTGATTCGCTTTTTGCAGCCGGAATCGCCCATTCTGAGATGACCGGTGTGGCGAAAGTTAACCACAGTTTTGAGGGCCTATTCACGCGTTTGCAGACTGTCCGTGAGACATGGGGATGGCAGACTGCCGGCCAGTTGGTCTTTGTCGCTGCTGTTGATTTGAACTCTGATCGCCAGGGTGGGCTCCTGCAAAAGGCTGAGGAAGCGGGGGCCATTATTGACCCTGTTGACTACCGGGATTACTACCCTGGTCCTTATCCGGGCGGCTCCACAGTATTTGTACCGTCGATAGGTGAGCGTTCGCATCGCTCCATAGACCATACAGACGACACAGAATCTGACCCGCAATCGCGTTTCCGCCCCACGCTGTCACCTCGCCTGAATTTCCTTCTTGGTGGCCTGGCTGCTCGGCTTGGCCCACTCAACAATTCCAGCGAGGTAAGCCGAGCCGAGGTCTTGGTCTGTGCCCATCACTATGAGATCAAAGACGCGCTAATGGAGCTGAAGGATCGGGGCGCCGATGTCGGAATTGCGTTCTACCGCTCCATGATGGAGCCTCGCTGGGAGCGATTTGGCCTTTTCGGCAGTAACTGCCCTATTAGGTTCTACGACTTGGCACCGCACCTAGACGACATCACTACCCTTGGGCAGCGACGACGTTTGGGAACAAGACCCCGCCCACCATCTGCCGCATCAAGCCTTTTCTAGTTCATAGTGCCCGGTCCCATTAGGCGAAATCCGCGGCCCTACGCCGCCAGTCCATCCGCGCCTTATGCGCGGCCTAGGAGCGTTGACATGTCCAAGTACGACTCAGATTGTCCTTTCTTCAACGGTATGAATCTCGGCCAAGCCGAATCCATAGCAAGGCGACAACTCGGAGCCGACATACGCCCCGGCCACCGCAACGGCCACCATGTTGCAAGGCATCCGCTAATGACGAAGCCTTGTACTTTCAATGGCCGCAAGAAGTCCGCCTCTCGTGAATTCGTTCGCTGGTGCCGCGTCTTGTGGCAATTGGTCAATGAGGATCACTCCAGATGGCAAGAGGTTGCCTAGCCGAAATCAGCATTTGAGTTGGGGACGACTCGGTCGCAGTACTCGGACGGCGAACTCGGTGCGCATACGCCCCCAGTTGCGCTTTGACTCCGGAACGCAACTGGCGAAGGGGCGATCCGGGGGCGATGTCGCGGCGACGGCGGGCAGGCGTGGTGTGCGGCGATGACGCGGAGACTGAAACGCCTTTCTGCCGGGAATCGCAGGCGGCCTCCGGACGCGACCCAAGGCGCGGCGGCGCGCAGCGACCCCACCCCTTCACCGGCGGCGCGGCGCCAGTGCAGTGCGGGAAGAAAAACGCAGGTCCGCCGCCTCCGACCCCCATCCCGCAGGGACCCTTCTACCAGCCGCGTTCCGGAGTCGAGCCGCTTTCCCTATACGAGTGCTTGTAGATGCGGGCAGACGACCTTGGCTCGCGATTCTTGACAGTTCAATCCAGAGCACATAGGACCGGTCGCAGGCCGCACGTGCATTCTCGCCAGGTGCCGAAGGCGACCGAACACGACCCCCGGTGCCGAAGGAGGCACCGGGGGCCGATCTGGGGGCGCTTCCGCAACGACATGCGCCGCGGAGCCGGGATCTTGATATGTCGCTCAGCAACTTGTCGTCGTTATTGGAACGACAACGCGCAGAGCACGTCGATCTGCTCCCAGTCGAACTCAATGCCGATGCTGAAGGCGAGGTTCTTCACCTTCTTGGGATTGGAAGCCGCGGCGTAGCTGGCCTCCGCCTCGCCCTTGACGTTGGAGTACTCGATGTCTCCTTCACTGCTCCACGCCCAGCGCCAGTGGCAGCCGCTGGCGCCATTGGTGTCGCCGCCGGAATTCTTGATCTCGATGAAGTAGCAGCCGCCGCTGTCCAGGGACACGCCGGTGTGGGTGGCGAGGTACAGGTAGACCGGCACATCACCGTTGACCGCCATCTCCGTCTCGAAGCGAGTGGGTGTCACCGAGCGAGTCGCCACCACGCTGCCGGGGATGCGCTCGCCGGTCGAGCCGTGGATCTGCGAATCGTAGTAGGTGATCGTGAAGCCGTCGGTGTACCCGCTCTCACAGTCATCGCCGCTGTCCTCGTAGAACCCCCACCAGTGTACGGTGGTGATGGACTCGGCATCGATGGTCTTGAAGTCGTCGGCAGCGAGCCGGTAGCGCACACCGCCGGAGTTGTCCCACTTGTCGCTGACAGGGCCGAACTGGCTGTCGTACGAGGCCAGACTCGGGCCCTGGACCGAGTTGGACACCGGGCTGGACGGCGCTTCGCAGCCCCAGGTCGCCAACATCGTCAGCAGGTCGGAGACATCGACGGTTCCATTGTGACTGAAGTCTGCCGGACTGATGATGGTGGTGCAGCAGCCCGAGCTGCACCACTTGGCCAGAAGAAGGAGGAGGTCCGTCACGTTGACGCTGCCGTCCGCGTTGATGTCCGCCTGACATGTGCCCGCCTGGTAAAACTCGTAGGCCCCCATATCGATCGCCGTCCCGGAGACGCGGTGGTCTCGCCGGTAGTCCGGGGTCCTTTCGGATGTGTTGTCATTCTTGTTGAGGTCGAAGACATCCGTGGGCACATCCGTCGGCGTCGGGTCACCAACGTTTCGGATGGCCGCGCTTCCTGCGATGTACGTTGTGGGATTCAACTGCGGGTTGACCGGTGGGCTGAGGTTACCAGTACCGGCATGGCCGTCCTCCACATCCGAGTAGGTGACAATAAGCGAGCCGTCGTCATCAAAGATGCCGAAGTGGTCGACATCGGTGTCAACCATGTTGCCCCAGACAATGCTGCTGACGATCGTCGCAGACGGCTCGAATTCGCCCGACGCTTCCTTGGCGAGATACACGGCCGCACCGTCATTTTCCGCCTCGTTATCGGCGATCGTGCAGTTGGCGATCGTGGCATGTGCGTTGTCGCGCACATAGACGACAGCGCCTGAGCCGCGCGGCTTGAACTGCAACCCGCCCGACACGATTGCCAGATTGTCGTGCATGATGCAGTTGGCGAACGTCGCCTGGGTCTGCACGGATGACGAGTCATCGCCCGCCAGGTATACCGCCCCGCCCTGGTCCGCCGTGTTGTTGAAGAAGCGGCAGAGGAGGAACTGGACGGCCTTGGTGCTGGACGGCGTGTCGATGAAAACTGCTCCGCCACGCCCCTGCTCACCGTCGGCCAGAGCGGAGTTGTTGGCGAAGATGCAGTCGATGAACCAGACCTCCGCGCCATCCTCGACCACCGCGGCCCCGCCGAAGAAGTCCGTGCTGTCGGCGTTGCCGCCGGCGATCGTGAACCCTTCGATGACGGTGTCGGAGCCCACGCCCGCGACCCTGAGGACGTGGATGGAGTTGTCATCCCGGCTCGAATCGTCCCAGGCGGTGTTCAGGCCGTTGGCATCATCCTCATCCAGGTCGCCGGAAATAACGGTGACGTTGGTCCGGGGGCAGAAGAAACTGGGGTTGCTGGCGCCAAGACCCGCGTAGCCGCCGCGAAGGGTGATACCGTCGTGGTTCGGCTCAGCACCCGCATCGATGACGATGGAGTGGACCCGGTTGCCGGATGTCGAGGCCAAGTAGGGGAAGTCTACACCTCGACCCGCGACTGCGATGACATCTCCCGCCTCAAGCAACTCGTTGGCAAGGGCGTCCTGGATGGTGAGAAAGGCGTTCGCCCAGTCCTCGCCCGTCTCGTCGCCCTCATCTGCGGTGTGGTCAACAAACCAATCCGGCACCGACTGCGCATGGGCGTTTGCGCCACAGAGAAGTGCCATGACGACTAGAATGAACACGCGGAAGAAAACTGCGAATTGTCGACATCGAACCATCATGATTGCAACCTTTCCAGCGGAGTGTTGACAGACATCGCCGGCCATCAGGAGGTGTGCATCATTCCGTGCACAGTTGAAGGGCGCTCCTCCGGAGCGTCCCCGGACCCCCGCCCCCGGCCTCGAACGAGAGCGAAGTCCGCCGGCCATTGCTGTCAAGGCGCTTCCGCGTTCAGTTCACCGAGTTGTCCTCCCCCCAGTGGGTCAGGAGTTGAAGGAGGTCGAAGACATCGACAGCGCCACTGCCATCGATGTCCACGTAGCCGATGTCAGTTCCCCAATCCGCCAGAAGCATCAGGAGATCGGAGACGTTGACCACGCAATCCTTGTTGATGTCGCCGACGGGCGGATCGACAGGGCGCAGGTAGTAGCGCGGCACGATGCCCCCGACCGACATGGCGATCTCGCCTCGATTGTTGATCGCGTTCGGCCTAGGGCGCTCAACCACGAGTTCCTGGGGGATGAGGTCGTACAGGTTGTGCATCCGGCCGTGCTGCCAGATGAACGCGAGAAACTCCGTCCCTCCAGTCGCGCCAATGACCTGATCGAGGTCGTTGAAGCCCCAAACTGAGATGCGAATGTTCGGCTCAATCGTGCCCAGGTCGATGATCCGACGACCATCCCAGAAGAAGCCCCTGCGTGCTGATGTTCCGTCCGGCATTGTGACCACACCGTGACCCACAACATGTCCGTGGCGGTTGATCGCAGTGCCCCAGCCGATCTCTGCGCCGGGAAGCAACGGAAGAATACGCACCTGATCGCCCGTCAAGACAAAGGCCCGCGACTCCAGTTGGATGTTGCTTGTCCACACCTGGCCTGTGATCTGGCCGTGCGGATTCACATCGTTGGCGATGGCCCGTGCCCACCCCAGGATGGGATTCAGGTTGGTGGTGATGCCGTCCTCCCACAAGTAGGCGCGACGGGAGCCGGTGAGGCCGCTGTGCATCTGGCCCACCACCTGGCCCTTATCATTGACCCCGTTCGCGGGCGCTGTCTGGCCATCGAGAAGCGGCTGAATCACAATCACTTCGCCATCGCGCCAGACCAAGCCGGGCGACAATGAACTCGTCATCGCCCCGCTGCCGACGACCATGCCCATGTTGTTCATGTCGCTCACATCAATCTCACTGATGCCGCCCGGCAGGGGCAGGCCCACGAGCGGCCCCTCCCCCGGCCACACCACCGGCGCGAGGAACGGCCCGAAGCAGCCCGCCAGGCCGGCGATCTCCCCTTTGTCGTTGATCGCGTATTGGTTGAATATCGCCGGATCGTTGAATTGAGGGCATATTCCCGTGTCAATGATCACCGGTTCATAGCGGCACTGGCCCGACGCCGTCGCCGGCCATGCGAGCAGCAGAGCAATCACGGCGGCTGTCAGCACAAGCAAGGCCAATGTGTCGGCAGCGGCTCCCCGGACCCCCGATCCCGACCAGAAGTTTCCACGGCCTGCCATCACCGGACTCCCGTCGCTCGACCTGCGCTCTTGACGCCGGAAGCCGATGCGAGACTGTCAACAACTGTCGCCTGCCCGGTCAACGTACATCACCGTTGATCGCCGGTCAACGTGAAACCCCGAGATTATCAGACTTCAGTTTCGTTGACAACCATCGCCACGCTCGAACTCATCGAGATCGACGTAAGTTGTCCGCCACCCTGCGAGACACAACGTCGTATGCGCCGCGCCTACCAAGAAGCGCCAAGCCCCTCGCTATTGGTTGAGGCACCCTGGCGGCGTTCGCCGGGGATCTGCGCGTGACTCTGCGTCGTCGGATGTGCAATCCGCGCGAGTCCTCACCCCGTTAGCTGCGAACGCCGGCTTAGCATGCGGGCTTGCGCAATGCGGATTATTGAATGACACGGGCGCATAACGATACCTCAAGCGCGATGTAGCGCGTTCTCATATGGTTAAACGATCGTCGCTGCTGTCGCGTGAGCAGATTCTCCAATAGAGAACAATTGGCTTCCACTGACATTTCAATGGCGCCAATCGCCTTCGCAGAATCAGTCGCGCTCTTGAGCGAAAGCGCAACTGCCGGGAGGTCGGCGGGTTACGCCGGCGGCGGCCACGGCCGGGGGCCGCGGGGCGGGATCTTCGCCCACGTGCCGCCCTGGCCCGCCACGCCCCCGCTGTGGGCTATTTGGCGCCGGCCCGCCACATCGGGACGGCCGCCGGAACGGGTCGGCCAAACCGCCTCCAAGGCCAGAATGTCCGGACTTGGCAGGATTTGGCCGGGGAAAAAAAGAAACTGCCCCCGGAAACGACCTCCCGGCGCTGGGCGATCGGCTACACCCCGCCGCCGTGGGCTACCGTGTTCCGCCGTGGGCCCGCCGGTCGGGGCGGGGCGCCAGCGGGCCATCCGGGGCCAGGAATCGCCCAAAAGGCGACACGGGGCAGTTCGGCGCGGCCGGAACGACCCCCGCCAAGGCAGCGCCAGGGCCAAAGTGTCCGGATTTGGCCGGATTTGGCCGGGGAAAAAAAGAAACGGGCGGGGTTCCGGGGGTTCCTTCCGCGCCGTGGACGGGATCGGGTCGCAGCGTCGGCCGCGCTTCCGCGAACTGGATGGGACGGCGCGAGCGACACCGGCCACGACCTACTGCCGCCAGGATGGCTTCCAGCCCCCCGAAATCGCTGCCTGTGCCGCCTCGCGGATGGTCGTCGCCCCGGACGGCCTCCGGGTCGGGTTGGGCGCGGCACGCGCCAGGGCACGCCATACCGGCCGAACTTGGCCACGCCGAGCCCATCCCGCGTGGGGCCCCTGCCGGAGTCCCGTTCCGGGCAGGGATCGCGATCGCCCGCATGAGGCCGAGCCCTACCCCTTTCGTGCCCGAGCGGCGAGGTGTGGGTGTAGGAGAAAAGCAACCGCGTGGCCGCTGAGGTACAGATGCGTCTCGTGCGGATGCCGCGCCCAGCGGGTTGCCCCGCGAGCCAGACTCTCCGCGTCGGCCTCCTCGAGTCGATCGGCGAACCAGAGGAATCACCCATCGACTTGTCCGCGGCGGCATGGAACCTCGTGAGGAGCATCACGACAGGACCGATTCGTGGGGTCAAAGTTCGAAGACCAGCGTCACGTCCTCCCAAGTCGTCCCGGTGCCGACGCCCACGGTCGGGGCGATCTGCCGGCCCGGGAGGTAGTAGAAGTCCTTGAACCCTGACAGGCCGCTGAGGTTCTCTTTGAGCTTCGTATTGATCGTGGAGACGCCGGCCACCACCTTGGGCCACAACTCGTCCATGACATCGTCACTCTTGGCCCCGCCCTCGACCCAGGCCGACCAGCGCTGGCAATGCCCGCGAAGCTTGTTCGAGCCGTCCAGGTAGAGGTAGAGGTGGTAGGTGATGCTCGCGTCGTAGTCCGGCCACCAGGCGATGTTGATGTTCAGCGCCTGGGTGATCTGCAGATAGATCTGGTTGGAGCTCAGGTACGAGACCCCCTCGGGGAAAGCCGCCCAGGTCATTAACGGGTCGCCCTTGCGCGACGCCTGCGACCCAAGCTGCGCGTCCAGCGTCGCGTTCCATGTGTCCAGAAACTTGTCCCGGAAACTCACGCGAAACTCCGGACCGCGGCTGGTGTTCACGAGGAGGATACTGCGCGTGCGGTCATTGAATCCGAAGTCCGTCATGTTGGCGAAGGCGGGCGACGTGTTCTTCTTCGTGGCCACCTGGCGGAAGTCGCCGGCGAAGTTCCCGACCGGGAAGATGCCCAGCACCGTGTTCGAGAAGAGTATGGCGTTCGCCGTCGCCGTGCTGGAAGCGTTGACCTGAATGGAACTCAGAATCGCATCGAACGAGAGCTGGCCAAGGTGCGTGGCGCTGATGTGGTTGTAGCGCCCGGACTTGCCGAGGCCGAAGAGCCGCTGGAGGCCGCCCTTGTTGACGTGCTCGTACCCCGTCGTCAGGAATGAAAGGCTCATTGGTCCTCACCTCCAGTGCCGCTCAGCCTGGCCAGAAGATCCGGCGTGCCATGTGCCGCCAGGGCCTCCGCGCCGCCTTTCATGCGTGCGATCTCGTTGGCCAGAATCAGGGCGAGCTCCTGGTTCTCCTCGGTCGGCGCGCGGTGCAACCGGTCGTGAAGTGACCTTGCCAAGTCTTCGACCGGCACCTTCTTCTCAACCATCGCCCGGACCCACGCCGGAAGTTCCGGCTGATCGGGATAGCTCGCCACGACAGCGGAGAACCGACGGGCGAACTTCATCGCCTCGGCGGGCATCCCGGGCGAGCCCCCCTCATGCACCCACGGCTGCACGAAGATGCGCAGCTCGCGCTTGTCTGGCGCCGCGCGAACGCCCTTCTGCGGGTACGGATAGTCCCTGTTCTTGTCCTTCATCCAGTTGACCCTCCTCCGGTCTCGTTGACGAGACTCGAAACCGCCCGTTCCTGATTCGTCACAACCTGGGTGTTGGCCATGACGACGGGTGGGCCGGCGCCGACCGCACGCCCCCGTTTGATCAGCCGTCATTGCAGGCCACTTGGGCTCACAAAGCCGGGACGACTTGGGAAGATTTCTTCCGCATGATGTGAAGGACAAGATCCAAGACCCCCGTCGAACGAACTCTGTCGTCGATCGGGGTGAATGGAACGAACGGGCCTGAGTGATCTGGGGCCAGGTGTGCCGGCGAGCATCGGTCATTGTGCGCAAAAGCCGGGGCACCAGCAGCACGCACCCCCGGTCGTCATGCCGAGGACCCCACCCCTTCACCCGCCACGACGGCCAGTGGGTGGTGGGAGAAAAGACCAGCCCGCCGGGTCGAGAGACGGCGCAGCGCCGGCACTGAATAGAACTCGCAGATTCCCAGTCATGCATCTGTCCGCTGGAGCACGCCACGAGATTAGCGCCTACGTTCCCATCGTCGCGGTCAGCCGGTGTCGTCACCGAAGTCCCAGGATCCAGCCCTCGATCTCTGCCGCGGACCGGTCGGCCGCCGAAAGGGTCGGTGTGAAGAACTCCGCGAGGTCACCATCCCGATCCCGTTGTCGCATCCATTCGGCGACGGACCATGCATCGTGCTGATCGGCCGTGCGGCCGCCCAACGGGAATTCGCGTCTCCACAGGGACGGATACACCTCGGCGACGACTGATCGCCCCTCGGACGGCACCCAGCCGTCGAAGGGCCAGAAATGCACTCGGCCGGGCAGGTGTTGGCGGATGAACCGCAGCCACGGCAGGCCGGCGTGGGTTGACTTGGCAACGGAGCCTTGTACGTCGAAGTGAAACACCGACTTCGCCGGCCCCGCCCGTACCTCCGTCACACGTCGCCACTTCCGGTCGCCCTTCCGTGCCGCCCCGTCGCCCTCGGTGCCATCGCGTACAAACTCGACGTACATGTTGTCTTCGTCCGTGGGCCAGTGTCGTTTGAAGTCGTCCAGGAACGCCGGCCAGTTGTGAGGCAGCCCGTGCCGGTCGAAGTACTTGAGAGGAAACGAAAACCCGTGGTCGATCCCAACTAAGGTCAACCGGTCCTCAGCGAGTCGTTGGACCAGCCACTCGGCGATACCCCGTCGTGTCCAGTGCTTCCGACTACTTGGCGGTGGCATCACCTCAACCGGCCCCGATTGCCGGTCCGCCACGTAAACGCGCAGGCCTGAGAGACTTGACGTGGGGGTCTGCGCGCCCGAGTAGTCGATCCCGACGAATTCCTGAAAAGATGGCGTTGTCACTCAGTTGTGCCTTGTGGCCCTCTACTGCACCCGAGACAACTGACACGATACCCTACACCGTCGTGATGAGGTCGCGCTACGATTGCGTGGCCTACAAGACTGGCGGCGAAGTTTCGAATTGGAGGCCCCGACATGGACCTGAAAGCCCGCCTGAGCCGACTGGAGCGAATCCACGCCCCACCCCCGGCCCCTCACCTCATCCTGAACCCGGGCGACGAGGAGCGCTTTCAGGACATGTTCGAGCAAATCGAGCGGCTCAACGGCCCGCCGCCGCGGAACCCGGACGGGACGCTGTCGAGGGACCTGGATGCGGTGGCGGCGTGGCTGGATGCGGTGCCAAGTTGAATGCCATACACGCGGTAGCCCCTGTCCGTCGGTTTCGCCAAGGTCAGCATACTCAAGTTAGCGCCAACGTGGCACTGGCCACGGGGAAAGCCTTGACGCCGCCGCGGGTCGCCTTGACCAGTCGGTTTCAATCCGCCCCGTGGCGTTGGCCACGGGGAAAGCCCCCGGCAGCGAGACCAGGCCCTCGGGCGCGAGGTTTCAATCCGCCCCGTGGCGTTGGCCACGGGGAAAGCACGCGGTTGCCCAGGCCGTAGCGCCGATTGAGGTTTCAATCCGCCCCGTGGCGTTGGCCACGGGGAAAGAAGTCAGGTTTGGACGACGACTTCGGCCTTGAGCATGTTTCAATCCGCCCCGTGGCGTTGGCCACGGGGAAAGGGAGAGCACGGAGGCGACGCGCGATGCCCGGTGGGTTTCAATCCGCCCCGTGGCGTTGGCCACGGGGAAAGGGCTGACGCCTCGATCGTGAAGCATGTCCACAAGCGTTTCAATCCGCCCCGTGGCGTTGGCCACGGGGAAAGGCGACCGTCCATACGGATCTACGCGCGGATACCGGTTTCAATCCGCCCCGTGGCGTTGGCCACGGGGAAAGGACCCATCTGATTCAGTCTGCGACGCGCATCTGGTTTCAATCCGCCCCGTGGCGTTGGCCACGGGGAAAGGCGATTCGACACACGCCTATGACCCCGCCGACGTGTTTCAATCCGCCCCGTGGCGTTGGCCACGGGGAAAGGGGCTTCATGGTGTCGTCTCCTTCGCCGTGGCGAGGTTTCAATCCGCCCCGTGGCGTTGGCCACGGGGAAAGGGCGTTGGTATGCACACGGTGAGTTCGACCGCATGTTTCAATCCGCCCCGTGGCGTTGGCCACGGGGAAAGCGGACAGTGGCAACATTCACGAAGGCGAATCCAAGTTTCAATCCGCCCCGTGGCGTTGGCCACGGGGAAAGGGCTCGAATCGCGCGGCGTCACGGCGCGAGGGTGTGGTTTCAATCCGCCCCGTGGCGTTGGCCACGGGGAAAGGAGGTGACGACATGACCAACGACGAACTCGACAGGTTTCAATCCGCCCCGTGGCGTTGGCCACGGGGAAAGGGCCGAGTATTCCGACCGCATGATCCGGCTGCTGTGTTTCAATCCGCCCCGTGGCGTTGGCCACGGGGAAAGCTGACGGCCCGCGGGCGATTTCAGGCTGCTCAATCGGTTTCAATCCGCCCCGTGGCGTTGGCCACGGGGAAAGGATTGCGACGGATCG
>Ga0299906_10004002_pt1 | contig 12116 bp, 11 predicted proteins | sample RVTome_14_FD_200259 | JGI IMG/M metagenome (GOLD analysis project Ga0299906, IMG submission 200259) | Soil microbial communities from uranium-contaminated site in the Upper Colorado River Basin, Wyoming, United States - RVT145D125 (version 2) ...
GCTCCGTCGTGCCGCCGGCGTAGCCGACCGCCACGTCGGTCACGCCGTCGACCTGGCGGAACGCGTCCTCGACGCCCCAGAAACAGCCGGCTCCGAACGTCGCTTTCGCCATGGCTCGCTCCTCCTCATGCGGTGTCGCCGTCTGCGATGCCATAGCACGCCCGACGGTGGCGCGGGATACGTCCCCGACGAGCCATGTGGCGCGACTAGGAGCCGCGCTCCCGATGACGCCGGCGTTGCTCGCCGAGGTCGATGCAAACGCCGACGGTCAGATGGAGCTTGCCCGCCGACGGATCGCCCTGGCGCTGGGACACACGAGACGGCGGTGAGTCGCGACGGCCACGAGACGACGATGATCTTGGTGGTGGGACCGAGAGCTCGAATGTCCCCGGGATCGGACGTGAGGATCCGGTGCTCGTTGATCGTCGAGCGGTTCAACTTCCACCTCACGAGAACCGAGCAGGCGCGCGAGACGGCCTTGACGGCGCCCATCGCGCCAGGCTTGACCTACGACTCCCGCAGGCACCGCCAGCGAATAGCCGTGCTCCAGAGCCCGAGCGATCAGCATGACCACGCGGGACTCCGCCAACATTTCGTCGAGCAACGTCGACAGCTCGTCCAGCTTGGCCTTCTCTTCGAGAGCTACGGCAACATACGCGCTGACGCTTGCTGCATGTCCCCGGCGCACCGCTCGGCGCGCGCGTTCGGCGATGTTCTTGGGCAGGCTGATGGCGATCTTCTCGGAAGGCGTCATACCGGTAGTATGACCACCCGAGCCGCTCGTGGCTAGCACCGCCCCAGCTCGGGAGCCGGCGCCGCCGCGGGCCGACGGCGACGCGAGTGGCTGCGGCGCTGGCGTGACCGGCGGAGAGCGCGTATGGAGCGGGAGCGCCAGCTTCAAAGGAGGTTCGCAACGTGGCAGGACCGGAGTTCGAGATCACGGACGAGATGCGGGCGGCGATCGGTAAGGAGACCCCGCCCTGGACCTACGAGGTGACGACCACGAGCGTGCGCGCCTTCGCCCGCGGCGTCGGCTACACCGACCCGGTCTACTTCGACGTCGCGGCGGCGAAGAAGGCCGGCTACCGGAGCCTGCCGGCGCCGCCGACGTACCTCGGCACGCCGGTCTTCGTCCCCGGACAGTCGAGCGACACCTTCAGCACCCCGAACGCCGGCATGCCGTCGGTGAAGCACGGCCTCTCCGGCCTCCTCGACGGCGGCACCGAGACCGAGTACCTCGACCAGATCTGCGCCGGCGACACGCTGACCGCCGTCGGCACGGTCTCCGACTTCCAGATCCGGGAGAGCAAGGCGCTCGGCAAGATGCTGATCACGACGATGGAGACGACGTTCACGAACCAGGCCACCGGGAAGGTGGTCGCGAAGCAGCGCGCCCAGGCCATCTTTTACTGAGGAGACGATGGGAATCACGTGGAACGAAGTGCGCGAGGGGGCGGCGTTGCCGCGGCTCGAGAAGAAGCCCGGCGTGACGCAGCTCGTGAAGTACGCGGCGGGCTCGGGGGACTTCAACCCGCTGCACCACGACTACCAGTTCCCGCAGGCGAAGCAGCTCGGCTCGATCATCGTCCACGGGCGCTTCAAGTACGCCACCCTCGGCGAGCTGGTGTCCAATTGGCTCGGCCACAACGGACGCATCAAGTCGATCTCCTGCCAGTACCGCGGCATGGACATGCCCGATCAGCCGATCGTCTGCACCGGCGCCGTCGCTCGCAAGTGGGAGGAGGGCGGCGAGAAGCTCGCCGAGCTCGAGATCTGGACCGAGAACGCCGAGGGCAAGAAGACGACGCCGGGACGCGCCGTCGTCGCCTTCAGTCGCTGACGCCGCAGGCGCAGGGATAGGCGCCGAAGCCCGGGACGCGCGCGCGGTCCACGCACGTGACGGCGGTGTCGCCGAGGCACGCCAGGCACGCGACCGCGTCGGCCAGGCTCGCGACCGGTCCGGCGCACGCCACCCCGCCGAATCCGCCCGCGGCGGCGGCGCAGTCGGCCGCGAAGCCGATGGCGCCGGGGGCGAGGTCGTCGGCGGCGCCGCTCCCGGGGAAGAGCGTGCCGTTCGGGCCGACGAGCGGCTCGTCGCACGCGCCGTCGCCGCCGCCGCAGGCGCGGCAGAGCTTGGCGACGTAGCGGGCCTCGGCCTTGGCGATCTTGGCGGCGGCCTTGCGGCTCGCCTTGCCGGCGGCGTCGTCGGGACAGGCGTCGCCGTGCCGGCCGCGCAAACGGTCGTCCCAGCACTTCTGCACGCTCTTGTCGCGCGTCCGTAGCAGGCGCACCAGCTCCTTGCCGATCGTGCGCTGGCACTTGTTGAGCGCGCGCTCCGCGGCCGGATCGCTCGGCGCCAGGCCGGCGTAGGTGCCGCCGACGACGCGCGCCGTCGCCTCCGCGGCGATGCACGCGACGCAGTCGGCGACGTCGCCGCAGTCGGCGAGCGCGCCGCCGCAGCCACCGGCGATGCCCGGGCAGTCCGCCGCGAAGCCGAGCGCGGCGGGCGTCTCCTCGCCGGCGCCGCCGTCGCAGATCCGGTCGTCGCCGCCGCAGGCCTTGGCGACCTTGGCCGCGAGCTTGGACGTCGCCTTGGCGAGCCGGGCGGCGGTCGCGGGCTCGGCGGCGCACTCGACCGACGGCGCGAGCTTGCCGGCGACCTTCCTGTCCTCGCACTTCTGGATCGTCCGGATCCTGGCGTCGAAGAGCCGCGACGCCTCCTTCGCGAGCGCGCGTTGGCACGCGAGCGCGTCGTCGCCCGCGGGCGTCGGCGTCGGACCGCTCGGCGGCGGCGCGGCGGTGCACGCGGCCGGGGGCGTCGCGCTCGACGTCGGGGAAGCGGTCGGGATCGGCGTGGCGGTCGGGCTTGCGGTCGCGGTGGCGGTCGGCGTCGGACTAGGCGTCGCCGTCGGCGTGGCGGTCGCGGTGGGCGTCGGGGTGGCCGTCACGGTCGGCGTGACGGTGGGCGTCGGGCCCGTCGCGGTCGCGGTCGGTGCCGTCGACGTCACGGTCGGGGTGGCGGTCGCCGTCGCGGTCGGCGTCGAGGTGATCGTGGGCGTCACCGTCGCCGTGATCGTCGCGGTCGGGGTGACGGTGGGCGTCGCGGTCGGGGTGACGGTGGCGGTCGGCGTCGCGGTGACGGTGGGCGTGACCGTCGCGGTCGGCGTGGGCGTCGGCGTCGCGGTGGCCGTCGCGGTCGCGGTCGGCGTCGGCGTCGCGGCCGGGGTCGGCGTCACCGTGGCGAGCAGCTCGTCGTTGAAGAACCAGGAGTAGGCCGTGCTCATCGAGATCGAGCCCGAGGTGATGCGCACGTGGGTGCCGTTCACGTACGCGCCCGAGACGCCGCACGACGCGAACGAGGCGACATTGTCGTAGGCGATCACGATGTGGCAGGCGTCGGTGAGGCCGACGTAGCTGAGCGTGAAGGTGTAGTCGTCGGCCGTGCCCGCGGTCTCGTCGAGCCCGGTCGTCGCGTAGCGCAGCGTGGCGACGTCGTCGTGCGTGAGCGCGCGCTGGTCCTCGTCGCTGTAGGCGCCCTGCTGCATCACCGCCTCGGTGCTCGGCGCCCCGAGAAGGGTCGCGACGGAGCGGTCGCCGTTGGCCGCGAAAGCGTGCCCGGCGGGCAAGTCGGCGAGGTTGCGGCTGTAGGTGGAGGCGTCGACCGTCGGGGCGATCGTGAAGGGATCGTTGGTGGCGGTCCAGAACCAGTGCAGGTTGACGTCGTCGCCGCGCGCGTCGTCGCTCGAGCCGCGCGTGCCGTCGGCGCCGATGCCGAGGTTCCAGACGTCGTCGGCGCCGTTGGCGGACTTGGTGTAGTTGCGATCGGGCTCGCCGAGGCCGGACTCGGTCGCCAGGTTCGGATGCGCGAGCCCGAGGCAGTGGCCGAGCTCGTGCAGCAGGGTCGACTCGGCGTCGATCTCCCCCGACGGGATGTTGTTGCTGGCGCCGAAGAGCAGGTTCCCGGTCGTCGGGACCAGCGCGTTGAAGGTGGTGACGATGTTGCGGACGGCGATCTCGGACTCGGCCGCGATCGCGTAGTCGGGATCGATGCAGACGGTGACGACCAGGGAGCCGCCGCTGCCGGTGTAGCCGACCGGATGGGCGACGATGCCCGGGCTGGCCTCGGTCGCGAAGATGTAGGCGCCGGCCCGCGCCGCGCGCGGCCCGACGGCGATCGCCAGCAGTACGATCGCCAGGACGACCGCGACCAGCCGCCCCGGCACGGCGATCCGGACGTCAGGTCCGGGTCTAGCCTGCATGTCTCACCAGCTTTCTGCTGCGAGCGCGGATGCGCCTGCGCCTCCGCGCTCTCGCGACGAAACCTGGTGAGAGATGCAGGCTAGCGGGCGCCATCGTGCACGCGCTCCATGAGATCGAGGAGCTCGCGGCGCGCGCCGTCGAGACCGCCCACGGCGCCGAGCCGGCCGTGACGCGCGGCGTCCTCGCGGAGACCGTGCCAGACGATGCGCTGGCGCACGTCGGTGAGCGGTGGCCCGTCGGCGGGGTCGTAGCGCTCGAGCGTGAGATCGACGATGGTCGTGGCCTCGTCGGTCACGGCCACCAGCGCCGCGTCGCCCGCTCCCGCGGCGGCGGCGCGGGAGGCCTCGGCCGCGCGCAGGCTCTGCTGCTCGCGCGCGGCGTCGAGCTCGACCAGCCCCTTGTCGGCGAGCGACGCCACGAGCGCGTCCACCTCGGGGCGCGCGAGCCGGACGGTGTAGGTGCCGGCGCGCCGCATGTACGGCGGGTAGCGCACGGTGGCGCGCCCGTCGCCGTAGACCGTCAGGACCGGGCCGCCGTCCGCCTCGGCGAGCTCGCCGGGCACCTCGGTGAAGCGCACCACGACGGCGCCGGGCGTGCGGTCGTACGCGATCGTCGCCGCGCCGCCGCCCGCGCCCTCGACGCCGGCCGGCCCGCCGGCGAGCACGAGGATCGCGACGAAGAGAGAGCGCGCGCGGAGCCGGCGCCACGGCGTGAGGGGAGCCCGGTACACACGGCCCTATCGGCATGTCATTCCATCGACTTGAACTGGGCGGCATCCGCACGGGCGCGTGCGGTACCACGCCCGCTCGTTCGCCATGCGACACGCGCGAACGCCTCCCGGTCCCCGTGCAAAGCCGCATACGCTCGCGCCCGGTGCGAGGGTACGGCGGCCGCGCGCGCGGGCGCCGCGCCATGCCCGTTGACTTGCGGCACGCCGCGGAAGACGCTCTCTGGGCGGCGGGGCGTCTCGCCGCCGCACCCGCTCGATGGACGCTCGCCGCACACCGCGCCGATCACGCACCCGCCACGTGGTTGCGGGTCTCGCGCTCGTGGCCGGGCTCGCGGGCTGCGGCGGTGGTGGCGGCGGTGACGACGAGGCGCCCGTGCCCACGGGATCCCCGGGCAACTCGCCGACGGCCACGCCGGCGCCGATCGCGACGCCGACGCTGACGCCGACGCCGACGCCGGAGACGTCGCCCGCGCCGCTGCCGCCGGTCGCGCTCGAGGAAGTCGTCGGCAACCTCGCCTCCCCGCTCGACCTGCAGCAGCCGGACGACGACAGCAACCGCCTCTTCGTCGTCGAGCAGGCCGGGAGGATCCGCGTCGTCGCGGACGGCGCGCTCCTCGACCCACCCTTCCTCGACATCCGCGACCGCGTCGCGAGCGGCGGCGAGACCGGCCTCCTCGGCCTCGCCTTCCACCCGGCCTACGCCGCGAACGGCCGCTTCTTCGTCAACTACACGCGCACCGCGGGCGGGCAGCTCCAGTCGGTGATCGCCGAGCTCCGCGCCGACCCGGCCGGCGCCAATGTCGCCGACCCGAGCGAGACCGTCCTCCTCACGGTCGACCAGCCGTTCGCGAACCACAACGGCGGGCAGCTCCACTTCGGTCCCGACGGCTTTCTGTACGTCGCCTTCGGCGACGGCGGCGGGGGCGGCGACCCGCTCGGCAACGCGCAGCGCCTCGACACCCTGCTCGGGAAGCTCCTGCGCCTCGACGTCGACGTCGATGGCGCGGCGCCCTACGCGATCCCGCCCGACAACCCGTTCGCCGGAACGACGGCGCGCGGCGAGATCTGGGCCTACGGCCTCCGCAACCCGTGGCGCTTCTCGTTCGATCGCGCGACCGGCCGGCTGTTCTGCGGCGACGTCGGCCAGAGCACGCGCGAGGAGGTCGACCTGATCGTGCCCGGCGGCAACTACGGCTGGAGCGTCCTCGAGGGCTCGCTCTGCTTCCCGCCGCCGGCGGCGGAGTGCGACCCGACGGGGTTCGTCGCGCCGATCGACGAGTACGGCAACGACCAGGGCCGCACGGTGATCGGCGGCTACGTCTACCGCGGCGCGCGCATCGCCGGCCTCGACGGGGCGTACGTGTTCGGCGACTTCGTAAGCGGCCGCGTCTTCGCGCTGCGCGAGGCCGGCGGCGGCTGGCGGCGCGACGAGCTGCTCGACACCGATCGTCTGATCAGCGCCTTCGGCCAGGACCGCGCCGGGGAGATCTACGTCGTCGACATCGGCGGCGGCGCGGTGCTGGCGCTCCGCCCCGCGCCCTGAGGATCGGGCGCCTCATCCGGCCGGTTGAACCGCCCCGCCGCGCAGTCAATACTACGATCCCATGAGCACCCCCGCCGACCTGAAGCGCTGGCGCGACCTCGCGAGCAAAGACCTGAAGGGCGCCGATCCCGACACCCTGGTGTGGCACACCCCCGAGGGCCTCGACGTGAAGCCGCTCTACACGCGCGCCGACGTCGCGGAGCTCGACTTCCTCGACACCATCCCGGGCGACTTCCCCTATCTCCGCGGGCCGCGCGCGACCATGTTCGCCGCGCGCCCGTGGACGATCCGCCAGTACGCCGGCTTCTCGACCGCCGAGGAGTCCAACGCCTTCTACCGGGCGAACCTCGCCGGCGGGCAGATGGGGCTCTCGGTCGCCTTCGACCTCGCCACCCACCGCGGCTACGACAGCGACCATCCGCGCGTCGTCGGCGACGTCGGCAAGGCCGGCGTCGCGATCGACTCGGTCGAGGACATGAAGATCCTCTTCGACGGCGTGCCGCTCGACAAGATGTCGGTGTCGATGACGATGAACGGCGCCGTGCTGCCGGTGCTCGCGAGCTTCATCGTCGCCGGCGAGGAGCAGGGGGTGCCGGCGGCGGAGCTCACCGGCACGATCCAGAACGACATCCTGAAGGAGTTCATGGTCCGCAACACCTACATCTATCCGCCCAAGCCCTCGATGCGGATCGTCGCGGACATCATCGAGTACACCACCCGGCACATGCCGCGCTTCAACTCGATCTCGATCTCCGGCTACCACATGCAGGAGGCCGGGGCGACGTGCGACCTCGAGCTCGCGTTCACGATCGCCGACGGCCTCGAGTACGTGCGCGCCGCGCTCTCCAAGGGGCTCGACATCGACGCCTTCGCCGGCCGCCTGTCGTTCTTCTTCGCGATCGGGATGAATTTCTACATGGAGGTCGCGAAGCTGCGCGCCGCGCGCCTGCTGTGGGCGACGCTCATGAAGAAGCACTTCGACCCGAAGAAGCCGGCCTCGCTGATGCTGCGCACCCACTGCCAGACCTCGGGCGCGAGCCTCACCGAGCAGGACCCGTTCAACAACATCATCCGCACCACCGTCGAGGCGATGGCGGCGACGATGGGCGGCACCCAGAGCCTGCACACCAACTCGTTCGACGAGGCGGTGTCGCTGCCGACCGACGGCGCCGCGCGCGTGGCGCGCAACACCCAGCTCATCCTGCAGCACGAGACCGGGCTGCCGCGCGTGATCGACCCGTGGGGCGGCTCGTACTTCATGGAGTCGCTAACGCACGCGCTCGCGCGGAAGGCGCTCGGCATCGTCGAGGAGGTCGAGCGGCTCGGCGGCATGACGCGGGCGATCGAGTCCGGCATGCCGAAGCTCCGCATCGAGGAGACGGCCGCGCGCCGGCAGGCGCGCATCGACCGCGGCGACGACGTCATCGTCGGGGTCAACAAGTTCACGCTCGCCGCGGAGCCCGAGATCGACGTCCGCGAGATCGACAACAGCGCCGTTCGCGAGTCCCAGATCGCGCGCCTGAAGCAGGTGCGCGCGGCGCGCGACGAGGCCAGGACCCGCGCCGCGCTCGCGGCCCTCACCCGCGCGGCCGAGAGCGGCGAGGGCAACCTCCTCGCCGTCGGCGTCGAGGCCGCGCGCGCGCGCGCCTCGATCGGCGAGATCTCCGACGCCCTCGAGAAGGTCTGGGGGCGCTACCAGGCGGAGGTGCGGTCGATCTCCGGCGTCTACGGGGCGCAGTTCGCGCGCGACGACGACTGGAAGGCGCTGCAGACCGAGGTCGAGCGCTTCGCCGCCGACCACGGCCGCCGCCCGCGCATGCTGGTGGTGAAGATCGGCCAGGACGGCCACGACCGCGGCGCCAAGGTGATCGCGACCGCGTTCGCCGACCTCGGCTTCGACGTCGACGTCGGCGCGCTCTTCCAGACCCCGGAGGAGGTCGCCCGGCAGGCGGTCGAGAACGACGTCCACGTCGTCGGCGTGTCGACGCAGTCGGGAGGCCACAAGACGCTGGTGCCGCAGCTCGTGCAGGAGCTCGCGAAGCTCGGGGCCGGCGACATCGTCGTCACCTGCGGCGGCATCATCCCGAGCCGCGACTACGCGTTCCTCGAGCAGGCCGGCGTGAAGGCCGTGTTCGGGCCCGGCACCAACATCCCGAAGGCGGCGCGCAAGGTCCTGGCGCTGATCGCCGAGCGCCACGGCGGCGCCGCCGACACCGCCATCGGCGCGTAGCCGGGCCTCCGTGGGCGGACCGGCGATCGACGTCGAGAAGCTCGCCGGAGAGGTGCAGGCGGGGAGCCGGCGCGCGCTCGCCAAGGCGATCACCCTGGTCGAGAGCACGCGCGCCGACCACCAGCGCGCGGCGCAGCGCATGCTGGAACTGCTGCTGCCGGCGACCGGCGCCGCCGCCCGCGTCGGCGTGAGCGGCGTCCCGGGCGTCGGCAAGAGCACGTTCATCGAGGCCTTCGGGCTCGACCTCATCGCGCGCGGGAAGCGCGTCGCCGTTCTCGCGGTCGACCCGTCGAGCGCGCGCTCGGGCGGCAGCATCCTCGGCGACAAGACGCGCATGCCGCGGCTCTCGGTCGCCCCGGAGGCCTTCGTGCGCCCGAGCCCGTCGGCGGGCTCGCTCGGCGGCGTGGCGCGCCGGACGCGCGAGGCGGTGCTCGTCTGCGAGGCGGCGGGGCACGACGTCGTGCTGGTCGAGACCGTCGGCGTCGGGCAGTCGGAGGTCGCCGTCGCCTCGATGGTCGACTTCTTCCTGGTGCTGATGCTGGCGGGCGCCGGCGACGAGCTCCAGGGCATCAAGAAGGGCATCCTCGAGCTCGCCGACGCGATCGCCATCAACAAGGCCGACGGCGACAACGTCGCCCAGGCCGAGCGCGCCGCGGGCGAGTACCGGAGCGCGCTTCGCCTCTTCCGCCACGCCACCCCGACCTGGGATCCGCCGGTCGTCACCATCAGCAGCCTCGAGGCCCGCGGCATGGACACGCTCTGGGAGACCATCGAGGAGCACCGGCGGCGCCTCGAGGCCACCGGCGAGCTCGAGGCCAGGCGCCGCGCGCAGCAGCAGGCGTGGCTCTGGAGCATGCTCGACGACGGCCTGAAGCGCCACTTCCTCGAGCGCGCCGACGTGAAGCAGCTCCTGCCGCGTCTCGAGGCCGATGTCCTCGCGGGCCGCATCACGCCCACCGAGGCGGCACGCCGCCTCCTCGGCCTCCTCGACGGCGCCGGCACGCCGAGCGCGCGCGGGCGCTCGCGGCGCGCGCGCGCCGGCTGAGCGCGCCCGGCGCGCGGCGGCGCGGGTTGCTTGCCGCTGGCGGGCGAAGGCGCTATCCGGACGCATGGGCGAGAGCTCCTGCATCTTCTGCAAGATCTGCGCGGGCACCGTGCAGGCGGAGCGCGTGCACGAGGACGAGCACGCGGTCGCGATCCGGGACATCAACCCGGCCGCGCCGACCCACGTGCTGGTGCTGCCGCGCAAGCACGTCGCGACGCTCACCGACCTCGGGCCGGATGACGACGCCCTCGTCGCCCACCTGCACCGGACGGTGCAGACGGTCGCGCGCAACGCGGGCCTCGACGACTACCGCGTGGTCGTCAACTGCGGCGCCGGAGCGGGCCAGAGCGTTTTCCATATCCACTTCCACGTCCTCGGCGGCCGCCCGCTCGCCTGGCCGCCCGGTTGAGCGCACGAACCCCACGCTTGACCGGGGTCCGCTCCATTCACTAGTCTCTCCCGTCCGTCGCACGCTGCTCTCGCGACGGACGCTGCCCCTCGGGAATCGATCATCGTGAGAACGCGAACGAGGAACGCCATGAGTGAGCGCAAGCTGAAGCTCGCGGACCTGAAGCAGCGCGCCGAGACCGAGACCGCCCTCCTCGCCGTTCGTCTGCCCGGCAAGACGATGAACGAGATTCGCGACGCGGCGCGCGCCCTCAACATCCGCATGCGCGCGCTCGTGCTCGCGCTCCTGAACGAGGGGCTCGACGCCTACGAGGCGTCGAGCGCAAGCGCGAAAAACGGCCGCCGCCGCGGGCGCTGAGGCGGCGCCGCGCGCCCGGCGCGGACTTCTGGTAGGGTGACCCCGTGAAGTCGAGCCTGCGACCGGCGCTGGTGAACGGCCCCTTCCAGGATTGCGCCCTCTACGTGGCGCTGCGCTGGCAGGGCGACGCCGTGCTCTTCGACCTCGGGCGGATCGACCGCCTGCGGCCGGACAACTGCCTGCGCCTGACGCACGTCTGCGTCTCGCACACCCACATGGACCACTTCATGGGGTTCGACCACCTGCTGCGCCTGACGCTGCCGCGCGACCGCCAGCTCACGATGCTCGGCCCGCCGGGCCTGATCGACAACGTCGCCGGCAAGCTCGCCGGCTACACCTGGAACCTCACCGAGGCCTACACCTTCCGCATGACGGTCGTGGAGCGCCACGCCGATCGCCTCGCGCGCGCCTGCTTCCGCGCCTGTACCGGGTTCGCGCGCGAGCCGCTGCCCGACGTCGCGGCCCCGCCCGGCCGCCTGGTGGAGGAGCGCGCGTTCCGCATCGACACCGCCACCCTCGACCATAAGATCCCCTGCCTCGCCTTCCGGGTGAGCGAGGCGCGCCACCTGAACGTGCGTGCCGAGGCGCTCGAGGCGCACGGCTACCGGCCGGGACCGTGGCTCGCGGCCCTGAAGCGCGCGATCCGCGACGAGGCGCTCGAGACGCCGATCGAGGTCCCGACCGCGCACGGTCCGGCACGGCTCGCGGCCGGCGAGCTCAAGCGCGACCTGGTCGACGACCACCCGGGCCTCGGCATCGCCTACGTCGTCGACGCCCGCTTCGATCCCGAGAACGCGCGCCGCATCGTCGCGCTCGCGCACAACGCCGACGTGCTCTACTGCGAGGCGCGCTTCCTCGACGAGGACCGCGACGAGGCCGACAAGCGCTACCACCTGACCGCGCGTCAGGCCGGCTTCCTGGCGCGCGCCGCGGGCGTCGGCCGGCTCGAGGTGTTCCACTTCTCGCCGCGCTACCAGGGCATGGCGCAGGCGTTCCGGAGCGAGGCCCAGGCCGAGCTCACCGGCCGGACGCAGCTCGAGCACGAGGAGCCCTGGGTGGCGTCCCTGCTGCCGGCCGCGGGCGCGCCGGCGCGCCAGAGTGGCGACGGCCGCCCTTGACGCGCGCGCGCGGGCGTTCCTCGCCCGCCACCGCGTCGGACGCCTCGCCACCGCCGACCGCGCCGGTGCGCCCCACGTCGTCCCGTTCTGCTTCGCGCTCGACGGCGACGCACTCTACTTCGTGATCGACGCCAAGCCGAAGCGCGCGCAGGGCACGGCCGTCAAGCGGATGCGCAACATCGCCGAGAACCCCGCCGTCGCCGTGGTGGTGGACGACTACGACGAGGACTGGACGCGCCTCGGCTACTTGCTGGTGCGCGGCCGCGCGGCGGTCGTGACCGACGCCGCGGAGCGCGCGCGGGCGCTCGCGGCGCTCCGCGCCCGCTACCCACAGTACCGCGCGATGGCGCTCGCGGGCGCCGCACACCCGGTGGTGCGGATCACGCCCGAGCACGCCCACCTCTGGACGGCCGGCGGCTGAGGG
>Ga0299906_10004003_pt1 | contig 12114 bp, 14 predicted proteins | sample RVTome_14_FD_200259 | JGI IMG/M metagenome (GOLD analysis project Ga0299906, IMG submission 200259) | Soil microbial communities from uranium-contaminated site in the Upper Colorado River Basin, Wyoming, United States - RVT145D125 (version 2) ...
ACGCTTGCCGCGGGCGGTGCGCCGCGAAGCGCGGTTCGCGGGCCTCCCGCGCCGGCCCCACGCCACCCCGCCTCGTCACGCTTGCCGCGGGCGTTGCGCTGCGAAGCGCGGTTCGCGGCCCGACGCCCATCGGAGCGCGGCGGCGTAGCCGCCGCGCGCACGGGGGCGAACAGAGAAGAAACTAGCAGGCCTTGCCGGCGAGGATGCGGCGGCGCGTCGGGACGCGCATCGTCGAGGTGCGCGGGGCGAGAAGGGCGCGGCGCAGGGGTTGGTGCGCCAAACCGAGCGCCTCGCAGACGTTGACGAACGAGCACGGCCAGCGCCGGTCGTCGGAGAGCACCCAGCGCGCCGTGGCCTCGACGTCGCGGCGATTGATGCGGTGGGCCGTCGACTCCTGGCGGGTGAGCACCACCACGGCGTCGCTCAGCACGGCCAAGAGCAGCCGGCGCTCAGGTCGGGTGCGCGCGGTCGGGTCCAGGAACCCCGAGCCGGCGGGCGCGAGGGCGATGGCCGGACCGCCATTCGCGCGATGGTCGTCGGGCACGGCACAATCCTCCACACGTCAATACGCGCGAGGTGCCCGGAGGTTTCACCTCCCCGCGGCGCGCGACGCGACTGGGCGCCGGCCGAGGCCGAGCGCGCAGAGCGACGCCGCGAACGCGTAGGTGCCGGTGACCGCGATCCAGAGGAACCACTCGAGCGCCCCTGCGAGGGTCATCGCGAGCAGTAAGTAGGCGAATTCCCGGCTCGCGAACGACTCGTAGAGGGTGCGCTGCGCGGTCGTCGGTGGGCGCCGGACGATGCAGGCGTACACCGCCGCCATCGCCAGCAGGACGCCGACCATCAGCGGGACGCCGAGGAGCGCGGCCGACCCCTCGGGCGCGCGCCGGGCGAGGCCCCAGGCGATGCCGCCGAAGAGGACGAGGTGCACGAGGTTGTCGCCGACGAGGTCGAAGCGGGCGCCGAGACGCGACTCCCGAAACGTCAGGCGGGCGATCTCGCCGTCGCAGCCGTCGACGATGGTGGAGGCGAAGAACACGCACGCCGCCACGGTGGCGAGCGCGGGCGACCCGGTGGCGAACAGCGCCCCGGCCGCAAGGCCGAGCAGGATCGCGGCCGCGGTGATCTGGTTCGGCGACACCCCGGTCGGCAGCAGTGCGCGGGTGAGGAGCCGCGAGAGCCGGCGGTCGACGACGCGGGTGAGCCAACCGTCGCCCGCGCGTCCGAGGTTGGCATAGAGGGCGCGCTCGGCGCGCGCGTATCCGCCGGGAGTGTCGGCGCGCACCAGGAGCGCGGCGCGCGGCGGGGTCCAGAGCGCCGTGCCGGCGACGTCGCCGCCGGCCGCCAGCGCCGGCAGCGCGGCCGGGTCGCAGCGCCAGAGGCGCGCCTCGCCGGTCGCGCGGAGCGGACCCGGCGGCGCGGCCGCGGCGAGGGCCGCGACCGTGGCCGGATCGAAGACCGTCGCGGCGTCGGCGGCGACGATCGGCCGCGGGCAGCCGTTCGCCCATGCCGCGGGATCGCCGTCGCGTCCGATCCAGGTGACCGGGACGTCGGGGGTGCGGAGGTGGCCGGCGGGCGGCGTGCCGACGCACAGCACGCGCCCGGCGCCGGCGCGCGCCATCGTGAGGAGCGCCCGCTCGAGAAGCCGCATGCCGGCGAGTGGCTGGTGGGCGGGCGGGCCGGCGAGCAGCACCGCGTCGAACGCGGCCGGCGCGGCGGTCGGCTCAAGCACCGGGCGCGGTGGGCGCGGCGGCATCGCGCAGTGCCAGGCGGACCCCGCCCGCGGCATGCGACCGATAGGAGAGGTCGACGAGGCGGCACGTCGTCTCCGCCTCGCGGAGGTTGGCGCCGCGCGCGCCGGCCTCGAGCAGCTCGGTCCGGAAGTCGGCGAGCAGGGTGGCGAACCAATCCGGGTGATAGGACCCCGCAGAGAGCGGCTGGGCGAAGGCGGTCTCGACCGGCGGCCGGTCGGCGACGCGGCTGATCAGGACCCGGTCGGCGATCTCGAGGACGCCGTGCTCGCCCTCGATGCGCCCGCGGTTCTGCCGCGCGTCGGCCGCCCAGGTGAGCAGGATCTCGGCGGTCGCCTCCGGGAACTCGATGGCGCACTCGGCGGTGTCCTCGGCGGCGCCGTCGGTGAGCTTGCGCTGGCTCATGCGGGCGGTGACCGCGACCGGCTCGGCCTCGAGCAGGTACAGCGCCAGGTAGAACGCGTGCCAGCCGTGGTCGACGAGGATGCCGCCGCCCGCGAGCGCCGGGTCGAGGCGCCAGGTGCTGCCGGCGGCGGCCGGCGGCGGCGCCGTCCGCAGGGTCTCCAGCGAGAGGCGCGTCACGCGCCCGAGGTCCCCGCGCCGGAGCGCGCGCTTGGCCGTGAGGAACAGCGGCGCGTACTTCCAGTTGTGGACGGTGAAGACGGTCGCGCCCGCGGCCCGCGCCGCGCTCCGGATCCTGCCGAGGTCGTCCATGCCGACGGCGAGGGGCTTCTCGCACAGCACGTGGACCTTGCGCGCGAGCGCGGCCAGCACGATCGCGGCGTGAGTTGTGGGCGGCGCGGCGACGTCGACGAAGTCGAGACGCTCCTGCTCGAGCAGCTCGTCGAGCTGGGCGTAGCGGCGGGCCTCCGGCAGCAGCTCGGCGGCGCGGGCGAGGCGGCCCTCGTCGGGATCGCAGACCGCCTGGATGGCGAAATGCCGCCCGGACCCGAACGCCGGCAGGTGGCCCTCCACGGCGACGTTGCCGAAGCCGACGATCGCGCCGCGCAGGGGACGGTTCCGCCGGATGCTCACGGCCGCCCGGCCTCGGCCGCGACGGTCGCGAACGCCTCGTCGAGGATGGCGAGCGCCTCGTCGATCTGCTGGGCCGTGATCGTGAGCGGCGGGTTGATGCGCATGCGCGGGAAGTAGCCCATGACGAGCAGACCCCGGCGCAGCGCCTCGAGGAAGATGCGCTCGGTCGTGGCGCGCGGCAGCGGTTCCTTGGTAACGCGGTCGCGCACCAGGTCGAGGCCGATCATCAGCCCGGCGCCCCGGACGTCGCCGATGAACCGATGGCGCTCCTGCATCGCGCGCAGGCCCTCGACCAGGCGCGCGCCGAGCGCGGCGGAGCGGGCGACCAGATCCTCGCGCTCGATGGCCTCGATGGTGGCGAGGGCGGCCGCGGCGGCGAGCGGGTTGCCGCCGTAGCTCGAGGAGGACGCGCTCGGGCGCGAGAACGGCTCGGACTGCACGATGGCGTCGGTGGAGATCAGGCCGCTCACCGGGAAGCCGTTCCCCATGCCCTTGCCGACGGTCATGACGTCGGGAACCGTGCCCGAGTGCTCGCACCCGAACCAGCGCCCGGTGCGCCCGAAGCCGGTGATCATCTCGTCGGCGATCAGCACGGCGCCGATCTCGCGCGCGATGCTCTGCACCGCCGGGAGGAAGTCGGGTGGCGGCACGACGTTGCCGGCCGTGCCCTGCATCGGCTCGACGATGATCGCCGCCACCGCGCCCGCGGTCGTCCGCTTGATGCTCTCGCGCGCGAACTCGGCGCAGGCGAGGCCGCACTCGGGATAGGTGGTCTTGAGCGGGCAGCGGTAGCAGTCGGCGTAGGGGACCGAGTGGCGGCCGGCCGTGAGCGGCCCCCAGCCGTGCTTCGACTCGTCCCCGATCAGGCCGGCGACGCCGCCGGTCTTGCCGTGGAACCCGCCCCAGAAGCCGACGATCTCGTGCTTGCCGGTGTAGGACATCGCCAGCCGGAAGGCGGCCTCGACGGCTTCCGCGCCGCCGCTGTAGAGCTGGGTGCGGTCGAGGGCGCCCGGGGTCAGGCGGGCGATGGCCGCCAGCAGGCGGACGCGGGTGTCGGTCGTGAAGCTGCCGACCGCGATGCGGCGGAGCTGCGCCTCGAGCGCCGCGACCCACCCGGGATGGGCGTGGCCGAGGCTCGCCACGGTGACCCCGGCGAAGAAGTCGAGGTAGGTGTTGCCGTCGAGGTCCGTGACCGTGGCGCCCTCGCCCGCGGCGAGCGCCAGCTCGGAGAGCAGCGAGATGCGCTGCGTGCCGGGCGCGATGAGCGCCTGCTCCTCGCGAAAGGCCCGGCGCGAACGTGGACCGGGGCGGTCGGGCATCAGCGTGCGTCCGCCGCGCGGCGGGCGGGCGCGGCCGCGGCGAGGCGCTCGCACAGGTGGTCGGCGATCGCCTCCGCGGCCTCGTCGCGGCAGCGGGCGAAGCTCGGCCAGTCGTTGACGTCGACGAGCGCCGGCGCGCCGTCCGGCGGCACCACCAGATCGCCGCCGAAGACCTCGAGCCCGAGGCAGGCCGCGCCGGCGCGCGCCGCCGCGGCGAGCGCCGGAATCAGGGCCGGCGGCGCGGCCCCGTCCGTGTAGCAACGAAAGAAGCGCCCGCCGACGCCGTAGAACTTCACCACCGTTCCCGGCACGTGCTCCTGCAGGACCGCCTGCTCGATGCCGCGCGTCCGGAAGTCCGCGAGAGCGGCCGCGAGCGCGGCGGCGTCGGGCGCGAGGACGACGTCGGCGGCCGTCATCGCGTGGACGTCGCCGCGCTTGACCCAGCAGGGGGCGGCGTCCACCGGCGCCGTGCCGGTGCTCGCGACCAGGCGCGTCCGTGGCACCGGCAGGCCGGCGGCGGCGAGCAGGCGGGCGGTCTCGGCGCGGTAGCAGGCGCGGATCGCCGTCGGGGCGTTGACCACCGGAACGCGCCCGGCGTGCCGGTCGAGCGCCGCGAGCGCGGCCGGCGCCTGGCACATGGCGAGGACCGCGCCCGGCGCGGTGCCGGCGAGCAGATCCGGGCCGCCGAGCCGCACCGCGAGCCCGCGGGCCGCCAGCGCGTCGGCGGTGCGCTCGAGGATCGCGGCGTCGTCGCGGACGCGGCCGGGCGAGAACTCCGGCTCACGGAACACACCGACGAGGTCGGGCACGGTGCCCTCAGTCCGGCTCGATCACGCCGAGCAGCCGCTCGGCCGCGGCGACGTCCTCGGGACGATCGACGTCGATGGTCCGACCGACGTCGAGGCCGTAGAGGGTGTGCCCGTGGCGGAGAAGCGACGTGAGCAACGCACGCAGCGCGGTTCGTTCTCGCGGCGGTACGGCATCCGCCAGCGCATACATCACGGGTTGCAGGAAGTAAACGCCCGCCGTGACGTGACGCGCGCGCGTCGCGTCGCCGAGGGTGCGCACGCGGCCGTCGGCGGCGAGCTCGGCCCAGAGCGGCTTCTCGTCGTCGACGAGGGTGGTGACGCCGAGCACGCCCGCGGCCTCCGGCAGCTCGGCGGCGCGGCGCACCAGGGCCTGCACGCGCGCGGGCGCGAGCACCGCGTCGACGGTGAGCAGCAGGAAGGGCGCGCCCTCGAGCAGCGGCCGCAGCGCGAGCAGGCTCTCGGCCGAGCTCGCGGTGGTGCGCTGCACGATCGCGATCGGGATGCCGAAGTCGCGCTCCTCGAGAAAGCGGCGCACGGCGTCGGTCTCGGCGTTGACGATGCAGGCGACGCTGGTGGCGCCGGCGCCGCGCGCGAGCGCGATCGCGCGCGCGATCAGCGGCTCGCCGCCGATCGGCACGAGCGGCTTCGGGGTGGCGATGCCGGCCGCGCGCAGGCGCGCGCCGTGGCCGGCGGCGATGATGCCGGCCCTCACGCGAGCAGCTCCGCCAGGTCCAGCAGGGAGTCGAGACGCCACACTCCGGCGGGCGCGGCGGGGGGCGCGACCGCCGGCGGCGCCAGCCAGGCGGCGTGCATGCCGGCGGCGCGGGCCGGGACGACGTCGCGCTCCCAGGAGTCGCCGACGTGGAGGATGGCCGAGGGCGCTAGGTCGAGCCGGCGCGCGGCGCGCTCGTAGAGCGCGGGGTCGGGCTTGCGCACGCCCTCGAGCGCCGAGTCGAGGACGACGGCGAAGGGGCCGAGGTCGGCCTCCGCGAGGACGACCGGGATGTTGCCGTAGGAGTTGGACACCACGCCCAGCCGGTAGCGCGCCGCCAGGCGGCGAAGGAGCGGCCGGTTGCGGTCCCAGGCGCGCCGCGTGTCGGCGATGAAGGCGCCGGCGAGCCGCGCCGCGAAGGCGGGGTCGGTGCGCCCGAGCGCGGCGAGCTGGAGGTCGACGTGCGTGCGCACCATGCGCGCGAAGCCGAGGTCGCGGATCGCGGCGTGCGCCTCGAGCGCGGCGTCGGCGCCATAGAACGCGTCCTTGAAGCGCGCCGGATCGAGCGTCACGCCGGCGGCGCGATAGAGCGCCGCGAAGTGATCGAGCCAGTGCGCGGCGTCGCCGTCGAGCGTGCCGCCATAGTCGAGCAGCACGGCGCGGACGTCGCGGAGCGCGGGCCGGGACACGCGCGAGAGCTACCAATACGCCGGCGGGGTCGCAATCGGCCGCGTATCTTGCGCGGCCGTCGGGCAGGGTATACGCGCGCCCGCGTGCGAAGCGTCATCTTCGTGCCGAGCGCCGCGGCGTGGGACGCGCGCTCGGGGCCCGGCGGCCTCTCGCTGCTCGAGCGGCAGTGGCGCCAGCTCCGCGCGCTCGGGCTCGACCCGCCCGTGCTCCTGCTCGCGACGGCGGAGTCGCCGCCGCTGGCCCCGGAACGGGTGCCGGCCGCCGTCGTGCGCGTGCCCGGGGCCGCCGACGTGCTCGCGGCGCTGAGCGCGGCCCGGGCCGCGCTCCCAGCGGAATTCGTCTTCCTGACCGCCGATCGTCTGGTCGACCTGCGCGTGCTGCGCGCCCTCGCCGCGGGCGCGGGGCCGCGGCTCGCCTGCGGGGCGGACGGGCGGCCGGAGGGCGTCGGGCGCGCGCGCACGGCCGATTTGGAGTCCGGCGGTGCGCGCGCGGCGCCGGCCGACCGCCTGACCCTCGACGCGCTCGATCCCTACGTGCCCGAGCTCCGCGGGCGCGCCGCGCCCTACCTGTTCGCGGTCCGGACGGCGGCGGAGCGCGCGCGGGCGTGGCGCGTGCTGCTCGATCATGCGCAGAAGCGGACCCTCGATCTCCCCGGCCAGTACTTCGACTCGCCCTTCGAGAACGCGCTCGTGCGCGCGCTCGCGCCGACGCCGGTCACACCCAATCAGATCACCGTCGCGACCCTGGTGCTCGCCCTCGCGGTCGGCCTGCTGTTCCTCGGCGGCTGGCTTCGCGCCGGCGTGCTGCTGGCGCTCGTCGTCGGCATCCTGGACGGCGTCGACGGCAAGCTCGCGCGCATCAAGCTCGCGACCTCGCGGCTCGGCGAGCTCGAGCACGTCGGCGACTTCCTCTACGAGAACTTCTGGTACCTGGCGCTCGGCGTCCACCTGCGTGCCGCCACCGGCGCCGCGGCGTACTGGTGGACGGCCGTGCTGCTGGTCGCGTGCGACCTCGCCGACAGCCTGCTCTATGCCCTGGTGCGGCGCCGGACGGGCAGGATGCTCGACGAGATCGCGCCCTTCGACCGCGCCTTCCGCCGCGTCGCCGGCCGCCGCAACGTCTACGTCTGGATCTTCGTCGCCGGGTTCTTCACCGGGCACGCCGCCGGCGCGCTGGTGGCGGCCGCGCTCTGGGCCGCGTGCACGGTCGCGGTTCACGCCGTGCGGGCGCTCGCCGCGCCGGCCGCGGCCGGGCGCTAGCCCGGATAATTCATGAATTCGCTACTCCGAGCGCCGATCGCGCGCCATCTCGGGCCGTGCTCGCTCCTCCCTCCTCGACATACTGTCTCAGTATGCCTGCGTCGGTCGTCGCTGCGCTCGGCCCGAGCTGGCACACGCTCGACGCTCTCGCTACGCGAACTCATGAATTATCCGGGCTAGGGGCCGCGGAGCGAGAGCACGGCGTAGGCGGCGAGACCAAGCCCGGCCGACGCGAGCTGGGTGAGGCGCACGATCAGCGCGACCGCGAGGCCGGTGGCGGCGCCGAAGCCGAGTGCGGTGAACACCAGCACGCGTCCGCCTTCCTGGACGCCGATCCGAGCGGGGACGAGGAACATCGCCGAGTCGACGACCACGGCGAAGGCCTCGAGGGCGAGGCAGGTGACGAGGGTCGCCGGGGCGCCGAGCCATTGCAGGATGCACCAGAGCTGCAGCAGCCCGAGGGCCTGCCCGACCAGGTGCCAGGCGACCGAGGCCGCGAACGCGCCCGGATGGCGGCGATAGAGTACGCCGAGGTGGCGGTCGAGCGCGGCCCCGCCGGCCCGCAGGCGCGCGAGCGGCGCCGCCGGAAGCCCGAAGCGGCCGGCCCCGGCGACCAGGTCGGCGAAGACGCCGCGGCGCTGGAGGAGGATGAACCCGAGGACCCCGGCGAGGGTGAGGACGAACGCGCCGACCACCGCCCACGCCAGCTCCGGCGCGCCCTCGAGGCGCGCGAGGAGGGCGGCGAGGCCGATCAGGACCAGCACTGCCTGGCCGACGGCGTAGCTCATGCGCGCGGCGATCAGCGACGCGACGGCAGCGGACGTGGAAGCCGACGGGCGCAGCAGCGCGGCCTTCACGAGCTCGCCGCCGACGGTCGCGGTCGGCGTGAGCTGGTTGAACGCCGTTCCCGCGAGCCGGATCCAGAAGAGGCGCGTCACGGGCACCGGCGGGCCCGCGACGAAGGTCGCCCGCCAGCCGAGCGTGTTGGCGGCGTCGACGAGCAGCTCGAGCCCGATCACGACCGCGAAGCCCCAGCCGAAGCCGGCGAGGTCGCGGGCGGCGCGCCCGACGCCGATGCCGCGCACCAGCCCGATCAGTAGCGCCGCGCCGGCCGCGAGCAGCGCGAGCTGGAGGGCGCGGCGAAGGAGGGAAGGGACGCCGGGCGCGCCCCCGGTCGCGGCGCCTCCGACTTCGGACGCGCTCGGCGCGCGGCTCACGCCCCCTCGTCCGGATCCGGGTTGATCAGGACCGCGCCCGCCGCCGCCGCCCGGGGCGGCGTGATCACGACCCGGCGTCCCGCGAGGCGCACGCGCCCCTCGGCGACGAGCTGGATGGCAAGCGGGTAGGCGCGATGCTCCTGCGCCTGGATGCGCCGGTGCAGCGTCTCCTCGTCGTCGTCCGGGAGGATCGGCACCGCCGCCTGCACCAGGATCGGCCCGTGATCGGTCTCCTCGTCGACGAAGTGGACGGTGACGCCGGTGATCGTCGCGCCGTGATCGAGCGCCTGGCGCTCCGCGTGCAGGCCGCGGAACGCGGGCAGCAGCGCCGGGTGGACGTTCAGGACGCGGGCGGGGTAGGCGTCGAGAAGGACGGCGGTTACCAGCCGCATGTAGCCGGCGAGCGCCACCAGCTCGACGTCGTGGGCGCGGAGGACCTCCACGATGCGGCCGTCGCACGCGGCGCGCGTCGGAAAGTCGCCGTGCGGAACCACGACCGTTGGGATGCCGGCGACGCGCGCGCGCGCGAGCCCGCCCGCGGCGGGGACGTTGCTGACGACGACGGCGACGCGGGCGTCGAGCCGCCCGGCGGCGATCGCGTCGATCAGCGCCTGGAGGTTCGTGCCGCTGCCCGAGAGGAGGACGCCGAGCCGGAGCCGCGCCATCGCTCAGGCGCCGGCCGCCGCGGACGTCAGCGCGCGGAGCCCCGTCGCCATGACGCGGATACAGCCGAAAGGTCCGTGCTTGTCAATCAATCGGAGCCCACCACGGCGGCGATCCCGGCCATCAGGGCGAGGCTGCCGTCGCGGTCGACGGGGCCCTCGTGGGCGTGCACGACCCGCCACCCGGCGACGAGCGCGGCGAGCTCGCCCGGGCGGAGGAGGTAGGCCGGGTTGGTGGGGTGGTCGTAGCGCTCCTGGCCGCGGAGAAAGGTCTCGACGACGAGCGCGCCGCCGGGCGCGACCGCGGCGCGGAGCGCCGGGAAGAGCGCGCGCTCGAGGAAGTTGGTCGCGAGGACGAGCGCGAAGCGCGCGCGCGGCAGCGGCCAGGCGGTGACGTCGGCGGCGACGGCGTGGACCTGCAGGCCGCGCGCGGTCGCTGCCTGCCGCAGGGTGGCGAGGGCGGGCAGCGCCCAGTCGACGGCGACGACGTCGTAGCCGGCGGCGGCGAGGACGAGTGCGTGGCGCCCGCGCCCGCAGGCGAGGTCGAGCGCCGGCGCGGGTGGCGACGGCGTCCCGAGCCGGGCGAGCGCCGCGATCACGAACGGCGACGGCGGCGGAACGCCGGCGGTGCGGTGGCGCTCCGTCCAGCGTGCGCGCCCGGCGCTCTCGCTACGCGAACCCATGCTCGTCCGGGCTACCCGTCGATCACGACGCGCTCGTCGGCGAGCCACATCGACGAGCGCGCGAAGTCGATGAAGGCGCGCTCGTCGTCGGCGAGCGCGCGCGCACCCTCGATTCCGGCCGGCGTCGCGAGGCGCGCGGCGAGGTCGTCGAGGCTGTCCCACCAGAGCTCGGCGACGCCGTCGTACGGCTCGGCCATCGGGCCGCGCACGCCCGGGAGCGCACGCGTCGCCTCGTCGTAGGCGGTGTGGACCTGCACGTAGCGGCGGATGCCGAGCGCCGCGGCGTGCCGCCGGACGAGCGGGGCGTGCTGCCCGTGCCAGTAGCGCTGGAACTCGTCGCGGCTCAGGTCGGCGCGGCGCCGGAGCGCGTACATCAGCTTCACCATGACGCGATCCTCCCTCGTGGTGTCGATAGCCGAGCGGCCGTCGGGCGGGCAACCACGCCCGGCGCCCGCGCCGCGCGAGAGCTCGGGAACGATGTAGACTCCTAGCCTGCATGTCTCACCAGCTTTCTGCTGCGAGCGCGGATGCGCCTGCGCCGCAAGGCCGTACTCCCTCGGCGTTCCTCGACATACTGCTCGAGCATGCCTGCGGGCGCCTCGGTCCGTGCGGCCTTGCGGCACAGGCGCCTCCACGCTCTCGCGACGAAACCTGGTGAGACATGCAGGCTAGGGCGGCGGCACGCGTGCGAAGGTCACGACGTCCACCGAGCGGGCGCCGGCGGCGCGCAGCGCCGCGGCCACGGCGCGCGCGGTCGCGCCCGAGGTCCAGACGTCGTCGACGAGAAGGACGCGCCGGCCGCGGACCGCCGCGGGATGGCGGACGACGAAGGCGCCGGCGACGTTGGCGCTCCGCGCTTGGGCCGAGGCGGTGGTCTGCGAGGGCGTGTCGCGGACCCGCCGCACCACGTGCGGCGCGAACGGCCGCCCGAGCGCGCGGGCGAGGTGGCGGGCGAGGAGCGCGCTCTGGTTGTAGCCGCGCGCGCGCAGCCGGCTCGGGTGCAACGGCACGGGGGTGACGACGCTGACCGTCGGATCAGGCACGCGCGCGACCATGACGTGCGCCATGCGGCGGGCGAGCCGCGTCCGGCCATGGTATTTGAGGGCGGCGAGCGCTCGAGCGACCGGCTGCTCCGCCGCCGACGTCCGATAGAGCGCCCACGCCCGCACATGCCGGACCGACGGGTCAGGCGCGCCGCCGGCGTCCGCGCGCGGGGCCGCGGCGCTCGGCGGGGTGCCGTCGCGCACGCCCGCGGCGGTCTCGAGAACGTTGACGTGCGCGCGGCAGGCGTGACAGAAAATCGAGGCGGCGCCGACGAGAGCCTCGCACGCGGCGCAACGCTCCGGGCAGACGAGATCGGCCAGTGAACGAGCGAGAGCGAGAACCCACGAACGCAGAGGAATCGACGCACCATGCGCTGCGCCTCGTGCGGTGACGCGGCCGGCTTTTTGAAGCGCCTCTGTGGCGACTGCGGGCGCGTCTTCGCGCTCTACGAGCGGCACGGCGGCGAGCTCGGATTGAGCCAGCTCCTCGACATCTTCATCGCGGACGGTATCCCGCGCACCAAGATCGAGGCCGCGCTGGCGAGCGATCTCGAGGGCGCCGGTGCGTTGCAAGATCGCATAACGGCCGACATGGCGAACAGCCTACTCGCAGCCATGGGCCTCAGCCGCCGGCACACGCCCGCGGACGTGAAGCGGCTGCGCGAGAGCGGCGGCGCGGGCGCGTCGACGAGCCGCCCCGCCGGCGACGCCGCCCCCCCGCGCGGCCACCGCTAGCGGGCTGCTGAGAACGGCCAGCGGCCGCGTTGCTCGGTCGCTCGGTTGCGCGGCCTGACCAATACGTGATGTGCGCCCCTTGAAGGCTGCCGATGAAGGCTGCCGAAAGCCCAGATGCAAGGCGAAAGAAGCGAGAGCCGGGCATAGGGAGGCCCGCGAACCGCGCTTCGCGGCGCGACGCCCATCGGCGGAGCGTGAC
>Ga0299906_10004004_pt1 | contig 12112 bp, 12 predicted proteins | sample RVTome_14_FD_200259 | JGI IMG/M metagenome (GOLD analysis project Ga0299906, IMG submission 200259) | Soil microbial communities from uranium-contaminated site in the Upper Colorado River Basin, Wyoming, United States - RVT145D125 (version 2) ...
GTCGCGGAGCGTGGTCGCGAACAGGTCCAGGTCGGCGCCGTTGTCGACCAGGGTCTGGTCGCGGAGCGTGAGGAGCGCGCCGAGCGTCCCCCCAAGGGTCCCGGCGAGCTGGATGAAGCTCCCGGTGCCGCCGCCCAGGCCGACGCGGCTGAGCGGCGTGCCGTCGAGGCCGAGGGCCCCGTCCGGGCGCACCGCGAGAACGGCGGGCGTCGTGCCGAGGACCAGCGCCGTCCCGACGCCGGCGAAGACGCTCACCGAGCCGTCCCCCTGCTCGACGACGTTGATCTCGATGGTCCCCGCGAGCTCGCGCAACGCCTCCTGGCGCGCGTCGCGCAGGTCGCTGGTGGAGGCCCCCGCGGCGTTGGCGGCGACGACCTCGCGGTTGAGCGAGGCGATGCGCTGGAGGACCGCGTTGGTGTCCTGCACCTCCTGCCCGAGCCGCTGATCGACCTCGCGCTGCAGCGTGCTGATGGCGTCGGCGGCCCCACGCACCTGGAGGGCGAGCGACTCGCCGGCGGCCAGCAGGTCGGCGCGCACGGCCTGGCTCTCGGGGTTGGTCGCCAGCGTGTTGGCGGCCGCGAAGAACTCCTGCAGCGCCGTGCCGACGCCGCCCTCGTTGACCGGGAAGTAGCCCTCGAGGCGGGCGAGCAGGTCGCGCGTGGTCGCGGCGGCGCCGAAGTCCGAGGCGCTCCCCAAACGCCGCTGCTCGATGAAGCGATCGACGATGCGGTCGAGGCCGACCATGCGTACGCCCGAGCCGATATCGCTCCCCGCCGGCGGCACGGCCCGGAGCACCGCGCGCTGGCGGCTGTACCCCGGCGTGTCCACGTTGGCGATGTTGTGACCGGTCACCTGCAACGAGCGCTGGTGGGCGAGCAGCGCCTCGCGGGCGATCGTGAGGGGGGGAAAGATCGCCATCTAGGCGCTCCAGTCCCGGGTCGCGACCGTCGAGCCCGCGGCCGTCAGCGCGGCGCGTCCGTCGTAGCGCGCGTCGGGAAGCGCCCGGCGGATGACCCCGAGCAGGTCGGTGACCTGCGCCAGGGCCGCGCCGATCAGGCCCTCGTTGACGCGCTGGGCGCGCCGGACGCGCGCCGCCTCGGCGCGAAACGTCCGCACCGCCTCCCCGAGGTCCGTGCGACGCGCCGCGACCGCCTGCAAGGTCTCGCCGGCGCCGCGCAGCAGGCGCTGGCGCTCGTCCCCGGCCTGCCGCCATGCCGCCAGCACGCCCTCGCGCTCCTTCAGGCAGGCCAGCAGCGCGGCGTGGTCGAGCGCGGCGGCCGCGGCCCGCTCGGCGTCGAGGATCGACCCCAGGCGGGCGCAGTGCTCGCGCTCCCCATCCAGCAGCTCCCGCAGCCGGCGCACGCCGTCCTCGTCCAGCATGGCTCAGGCGAGAAGGTCGGCGGCGACGTCGGCGAGGAAGCGCTCGGCGACCGCCTGCGGGCTGCGGTGATAGGTGCCGGCCTCGATCTGGGCGCGCAGCTCGGCCACGCGCGCGCTCGCTACGGCGTCGAGATCGCCGATCTCGCGGCGGAGCCGGGCCCGCAGCCGCGCCTCGGCGGAGATGTCGACCCGGTCGCCGCGACCCGGCCCGTCGGGCGCGTCGGGCGCCGCGGCGTCGCCGATCGCGCCCGGCAGGCCGATGCCCGGCAGGCCGCCTGGTGCTCTGCGCGTGATCTTCATGCGTGCTCCTCGGTCGGGATATCGACGCAACGCCCCCGGAACTTTAGTGCCGGTGCGCTACATATTCGCCGCTCAGCCATGCCCGCCTCCCATCCCCAGCTCCGGCAAAAGCGTCGTTGGATCGATGGGTTGGCCGTCGCGCCGGGCGGAGAAGTGGAGGTGGGGACCGGTGGCGCGGCCACTCGCCCCGACGGTCGCGATGACCTCGCCGGCGACAACATTCTGACCGGCGGTCGCGAGCAGGCGCTCGGCGTGCGCGTAGCTGGTGGTGAGGCCGTCGTCGTGGCGCACGACCACGACGTTCCCGCCCGCGCCCCGCCAGCCGCTGAAGATCACCTGGCCGTCGGCGGCGACCCGGACCGGCGTGCCGCGCGGCGCCGCGAGATCGACGCCGGCATGGAAGCGCTCGGCACCGGTCACGGGATCGCTGCGGAGGCCGAATCCGGAGCTGACGCGTCCCTCGACCGGCGCCTCGAACGCCGCCGAGCCGGCACGCGCGGGTCCGGCCCCGACGTGCGCCTCGGCGCGCGCGGACGCGGCGACGGCGTGGGCGACGTCGCGCGCCGCCACGACCGCCGCGGGCGCGCGTGGCGCCGGCGCCGGCGCGATCTCCGGCGCTCGCGACACCGCGGGCACCGGAACGCCCGCGAAGGCGGCCGCTGCGGGAGCCGTGCCCGGCTGCCGGGCGAGCTGCGCCTCGATCTGGCCCGCCAGGCCGAGCCCGCCGCGGGCGCCGAGCGCCCGCGCCAGCTCGTGGTCGAAGGCGCCGTCGAGCGTGCGGCGCGCCGCCGACGCCTGCAGCAGGCCGCCGCTCGGCACCGTCCGCCGCATCGCCGCGATCATCTGCGACACCAGGAGCGCCTCGAGGTCGCGCGCGACGTCGCGCGCCTGGCGCTCGGCGCGGCGTTCGTCGGCGCGCGCGGCGGTGCCCGTGAGCGTGGCCGCGCCCGCCGGCGTCACGGGCGGGACCGTCACATCATCACCAGCTCGGCGTCGAGCGCGCCCGCCGACTTGATCGCCTGCAGCACCGCGATCAGGTCCTGGGGCGTGACGCCGAGGGCGTTCAGGCCGCCCACCAGGTCGCCGAGGCTGATGCCGGGCTCGAACATCGCCACCCGCTCGGCCTCGCCCTCCTCCACGACCAGCGTGCTGTCGGGAACGACCACGGTCTGCCCCTCCGAGAACGGCGCCGGTTGCGACACCCCGAAGTCGACCTTCACCGTCACCTGCAGACTGCCGTGCGCGATCGCGACCGGCGCGATCCGGACGTCCTGCCCCATGATCACGGTCCCGGTGCGCTCGTTGACGATGACGCGCGCGGCGCGGTCGGGGACGACCTCCAGGGTCTCGATGCCCGCCCACAGGCGCAGCACCTCCTCGTCGTTCCCCACCGGCACCGCGATCTCCACCGTGCCGGGGTCGAGCGAGCGCGCCGTCCCGGTGCCGAGGTAGTCGTCGATCGCGACGGCGATGCGGCGCACGGTGGTGACGTCGGGCTGGCGGAGGCTCAGGCGGAGCGCCCCGTCGGCGGCGAGCAGCACCGGCACCTCGCGCTCGACGATCGCGCCGTTCGGCATCACGCCGGCCGTCGCGTGGCCGCTGGTCGCGGCCGCGCCGGGCGCCGCCGCGGAGAAGCCGCCGCCGAGCGACACCGGGCCCTGGGCGACCGCGTACACCTGCTGGTCGCCGCCGAAAAGGGGCGTCATGACGAGGGTGCCGCCGCGCAGCGACTTGGCGTCGCCGATCGACGAGAGCTGCACGTCGATGCGGCTCCCCGAGCGCGCGAAGGGCGGCAACGTCGCCGTCACCGCCACCGCGGCCGCGTTCTTGACGCGGATCTGGCGCGGGTCGACGGTGATCACGACGCCGCGGCGCCGCAGCATGCTGAGCACGCTCTGGATGGTGAAGAGCGACTGCTGGCCGTCGCCGGTACCGTCGAGGCCGAGGACCACGCCGTAGCCCGAGAGCTGGTTCGGCCGCATGCCCTCGACGTCGACGAGATCCTTGATCCGGGCGGCGCCGGCGCGGCCCGGCAGCGCGCCGGCGGCGAGCGCCAGCGCGAGCGCGATCAGGACGGCGCGGCGCATCAGAACGGCCACAGGTAGTCGATCACGGCGAGGCCCCACCCGCCGCGCTGCTTCCGGCCGACGGTGCCGACGCCGTAGTACTCGACGTTCGCGGACGCGAGACGCGTCGAGAGCACCTCGTTCTGCGTGTTGATGTCCTCCGGACGCACCCAGCCCGACACCGCCAGGTGCTGCGTCTCCTTATTGACACTGATGACCTTCTCGCCCTCCACCCAGAGGTTGCCGTTGGGCGCGACGGTGGTCACCTGCGCCGTGATGCGGCCGTTCAGGTTGCCGCTCCGGCTGGTGGAGCCTTCGGCGTCCCACTCGACGTCGGAGTCCGCCTGGATGAGCTGCGTCGGGTTGATGTCCGGGTTGTTCGCGGCGAGCGCCTGCGGGAAGCCGAAGAACTCGGCGACGCTCAGCAGGATGCTGGTCTTGCTCGAGGTCGAGGTGTCGGCCTCCTTGGTGCCGGACGCGCTCTCGGCGACGACGATCGTCAGGAGGTCGCCCGGGAAGCGCGCGCGGACGTCCGCGAACAGGTAGTTGGCGCTCACCTGATCGCGCCAGAGCGAGCCCGTGCTCCGCGCCCGCTCGGTCGGAGGCGGCAGCGCCACCTCGCCGCCGGTCATCACCGGATCGCGCAGGAGGTAGAATCGCCCGCAGCCGCCGGCGAGCAGCGCCAGCCAAAGCGCCAGGGCGGCCGCGGCGCGCCGCCGAGCAGCCCGTTGAAAAACTCCCGCACGCCATCTTGCGCGCCCTCGCGGCCAGGCTCGGCGTTGCCGAAGTTCGGCGATATGCTCGATATCTCCTGCGCTTCGGCGCCTTGATCCTGGCCGCGATGCCACGCAAGCTGGCGCACGCGAGCTTTTCAACGGACTGCTAGTACTGGACGACAACGACGCCACGCTCCACCACCTGCCCCGACAGCTCCCGCTGGGACTTCTGGTTCAGTACCCGCACCGGATCCCCGGCCCCGCCCTGCTCGCGCGCCTCGCCGGGCACCGTGAGGCGCATGCCCGGGGTCTCGACGATCAGCGTGACGAGGTCGCCGCGCCGCACCAGGAGCGGGCTCTCGAGCATCTGGAAGGTGAGCGGTGTCCCGACCGCGAGGGGCACGCGCGCCTGCATGCCGGCCGCCTGCGCGGCCTCCGTCACCAGGCTCGCCGGCGACGCCACCAGGTCGCGCTCCTCGACCGCCAGGTCGCCGAGCGCGACGGTCGCACCCCGCGCCAGCGGCCGGCGCATCACCACGACGGTGCCGCGGGCCGCGATGCGCGCCCGCGCCGATGTGCTGGCGACCACGCGCGCCTCCTGCACCACCTCGACGTCGAAGCGACGCGTCGCCCCGCGCGCGCTCGCGGGCGGCGGCGCCACCCGCAGCTCGTAGCCGCCGAGCGGCACGCGGACCGGGCCGGCCACGTCGAGCTCCCGCAACCGCTCGCCGGGCGCGAGGAGCTCCGGGGCGGCGGCCTCGACCGCGCGCTCGATCTCCTCGACGCCGATCTCCTGCGCCGCCCGCGCCACCCGCACGGTGGCCGGGATGACGTAGCGGACGCGGGCGCCGTCGAAGCCGGCCTCGCGCAGGCGCCGGAGGATGGTGCGCCCGTCCAGGCGCCGGCTCGCGCCGGGCCCGGGCGCCGGGCCGAGCGCCACGTCGGCGAACGACTCGGCCGCGCCCTCGAGCGTGGCGACGTCGGCCAGGGTGACGGTGGCCCCGACGACCGTCGCCGTCGATCCGACCGTGATGCGGCCGGTCTCGACGCCGGCCGCGGGAACGCCGGCGCCGAGCACCAGCAAGGCGGCCGCGAGGACCCTCGTGCTGACCCGCATCGCGCTACCGCCCGAGCGCCGCCGCCGTCCGCAGCATGTCGTCGGCCGCGGAGACGGCGCGTGAGTTGATCTCGTAGGCGCGCTGGGCCGTGATCATCGACACCAGCTCCTCGACGACGCTCACGTTCGAGCTCTCGAGGAAGCCCTGCGCGAGCGACCCGAGGCCGTCCTGGCCGGGCGTGCCGAGCTGCGGGGTGCCCGAGGTGTCGGTCTCGGTGAGGAGGTTCCGGCCCTCGGCGCGCAGGCCGGCCGGATTGGCGAAGCGCACCGTCTGGATCTGGCCGACCTGGCTCGGCGCGGTCTGCCCCGCCAGGTTCACGCTGACGGTGCCGTCGTTGCCGACGTTGATCGCCTCCACGCCCTGCGGGATGGTGATCTGCGGCGCGAGCGCGTCGCCCTCGGAGGTCACCACGGTGCCCGTCGAGTCGAGCTTGAACGCCCCCGAGCGCGTGTAGGCCGTCGAGCCGTCGGCCAGGGTCACCTGGAAGAGCCCCTCGCCCTCGATCGCGACGTCGAGTGGATTGCCGGTCTCGACGAAGTCGCCCTGGAGCTGGACGCGCTGGACCGCGGCCGGCCGCACCCCGAGCCCGACCTGGATGCCGGTCGACACCTGGGTGGTGCTGGTCGCGGGCGCCCCCGGCTCGCGCAGCGTCTGGTAGAGCAGGTCCTCGAAGTCGGGACGGCTGCGCTTGAAGCCGGTGGTCGAGACGTTCGCCAGGTTGTTGGCGATGACGTCGATGTTGAGCTGCTGGGCCTCGAGCCCGGTCGTGGCCGTGTACAACGCGCGTATCATCCTCGCCTCCCCATGCCCTCGCTCACACCCTGCCGACGTCGCTGATCGCCCGGCCCGTCGCGCCGTCGAGCCGCTCGGCCGCCCGCATGTACGCCTCGAAGCCCCGCACGGTTTCGATGAGCGCCATCAGGCTCTCGACCGGCGACGCGTTGGCGCCCTCGACCGCGCCCTGGACGATCCGCACCGTCCCGGGCTCGACGTCGACGAGCGGCTGCTCGCCGGGCGCGAACACCGTGCCCGCCTCGCGCACCAGCCGCGCCGGCTCGGCCACGGTCGCGACCCGCACGGTCCCGACCTCGCCGCCGTCGACCCGCACCGCGCCGTCGGGCGTGATCACGAGCGGACCCGGCGGGATCTGGATGTCGCCCCCCTGCCCCTGCACCCGCGACCCGTCCGACGCCGTCAGAAAGCCCTCGACGTCGACCGCGAGATTGCCGCGCCGGGTGAGGCGCTCGCCGCGCTCGGTCGCGACCACCAGGAAGCCCTCGCCCGCGAGCGCGACGTCGAGGGTGTTGCCGCTCTCGTGGATCGGACCCTGCCCGTAGTCGGTCTCGAGGTGACCGCTCACCACCGGCGTCGCGACCGCCCCCGGGCTCGCGAGCGGCGTGCCGACCTGCTCGGCGGCCTGGACGTAGCGCGCCGCCTTGAAGCCGGGCGTGCTGGCGTTGGCCAGATTATTGGCGATCGCGTCCAGGCGCACCTGCGCCGCGATGCTTCCCGAGACCGCCGAGTGGATGCCTGCGTTCATGTCGTTCGTCCCAACCGGGCTGCCGCGAGTCGAGCAACGCGCATGCCACCGCCGCGCCGCCCACCCCGCGCGCGCCCGGCGCTCAGGCGGCAGATTCTGCCGCGCCGTTCTTGCCGGGTGCGGCGCCGCCGCGTCCGGTTTCCCCGAGTGCCACCAGCACGCGCGCCTCGGCCACCGGCACGTCGAGGCGGCGCGCGATCTCCTCGACCGGCACCGCCCGTGCGGCGAGCACGCGCACGCGCTCGCCGAGCGCGGTCGTGTCGCCGCCGTCCGCGTCCGTATGGGCGGCCTCGACCAGCACGCGCAGCGCGCGCGCGTGCGCCGCCAGACGCTCGTCGAGGACGCGCGCCTGGCGCTCCGCGTCGCCGATCAGGGTCTGGAGCGCGCGCACCGCCTCGCGGAGCCCCTCCTCGCGCGCGCGCCACGCCGCGCTCGGGTCGCCGAGCCGCCACAGGGCGGCGCCGAGCAGCGCCACTACCGCCACGTCCAGGACCGGACCGATCCACGTCGCGAGCTCGCTCATGTCGTCCTCCCCCTACTCCGCCCCGCCGAAGTGCTCGTGCAGCAGGCCGCGCATGCGCAGCAGCGCCTGGGCGTGGAGCTGCGAGACGCGGGACTCGGTCAACCCGAGCACCGCTCCCGCGGCCTTCATCGTCAGCCCGTCGTGGTAGTAGAGCGCCACCACCGTGCGCTCCTTCTCGGGGAGGCGCGTGATGGCGTCGGCCACCAGCCGCGCGCGCTCGCGGCCGAGCACCTCCTGCATCGGATCGTGGGCGTCGCCGCCGAGCGCGCGCTCGATCTGCAGCCGGTCGCGGCCGCCGTCGATCCCGAGGTCCTCGAGGCTGAACAGGCTCATCTGGCCGACCTCGGCCAGGAGCGCGTGCAGCGCCGGCAGCGAGAGATCGAGCGCCTCGGCCACCTCCTCCTCGGTCGCCGGCCGCCCGAGCGACGCCTCCAGGCGTTGATAGGTCTTCTCGAGCAGGCTCGCCTTCTGGCGGATGCTGCGCGACACCCAGTCCATGCCGCGCAGCCGGTCGAGGATGGCCCCGCGGATGCGGAACTGCGCGTAGGTCTCGAACGCCGCCTGCTTGCGGGGGTCGTACTTCGTGAGCGCGTCGAGCAGGCCCTCGATGCCCCAGCTCACCATCTCGTCGATCTCGACCTGCGGGGGCTTGCGCGCGGCGAGGCGCTGCACGAGCCAGCGTACCAGCGGCAGGTACTGCCGGACGGTCTCCTCCGACGGGTGCGTCGGAGCGCGCGTGCCGGGCCGCCGCGCCGGCGCCGAGCGCTTGCTGGGGGCGGCTCCTCGCACTCGCTCACCCGTCCTGGCGCCGCGCCAGCAGGCGCGCGAAGAAGAACTGCAGCCCGCCCTTGGGCGTGCGCGTCTCCGGGCCGCGCGCCAGGCGCTCCGCGACCTCGCGGAAGGCCCGGCTCGCCGGCGCGCCCGGCGCCAGGTCCAGCACCGCTTGCTGGCGGCGCACCGCCTCGCCGACCTCGGGATCGAGCGGCACCCAGCCGACCCAGTCGAGGCTCACGTGCAGGAAGCGCTCGGCCACCCGCAGGAGCTGGGTGAAGGTCCGGCGCGCCTCCCACTCGCTGCGCGCCATGTTCACCAGCACGCCGAAGCTGCGCTCGGCGTAGCGCGTCGCGAGCACCTTGATCAGCGCGTAGGCGTCGGTGAGCGACGTCGGGTCGGGGGTGACGACGACCAGCGTCTGCTGCGCCGCGGTCGCGAAGAAGAGCACGTTCTGGGAAATGCCCGCGCCGGTGTCGATCAGCACGACGTCGCAGCTCCCCTCGAGCGAGTCGACCTGCGCCAGCAGGTGCAGCCGCTGCTCGTGCGAGAGCTGCGTCAGCTCCTCGAAGCCGCTCGCCGCGGGCACGACGCGGATCCCCGCCGGTCCCTCGACGACGGTGTCCTGGATCGCGCACTCGCCGCGCAGTACGTGCCGGAGCGTGGCGCGCGGGTTCAGCCCGAGCAGCGTGTCGACGTTGGCGAGCCCGAGGTCGGCGTCGACCACCACCACCCGGCGCCCGTGCCGCTGCAGCGCCACCGCCAGGTTGGCGACGACGTTGGTCTTGCCGACCCCGCCCTTTCCGCTCGCGACCGCGATGGTGTGCACGCCGGCGTCCACCGCCGGACCCGCCACCGTCCCGAGCTCGAGCCCTTCCGCTTGATTGGCCACCGTCCTCCCTCCGTCCCCGCTCACGCCGCGAGCAGCCAGTGGGCGAGCGCGTCGGCGCTCGCCTCGGTCAGATCCTGCGGCACCCGCTGTCCGGTGCCGAGCCAGCGCAGGCGCACGCCCACGTCGCAGAGCCAGCTACAGGTCGCGCCGAGCCCCGGGGCCTCGTCGAGCTTCGTCACCACGCCGGCACGCGGCGCCAGCGGCTCGAGGCGCGTCCAGAGACGGTCGCGGGCGGCCGCGGACGTGGCCGCGCTCACCACCGCCGTCACCGCGAGGTCGTCGCCGGCGCCCGCGAGCAGCCGCCGGAGGTCGCGCACCGCGGCGGGGTCGCCCCCGAACCCCGCGGTGTCGACGTAGACCGCGTCGCGGTCCGCGAAGCGCGCCAGCGCCCCCGCGAGCGCGCCGGCGTCGCCCGCGACCTGCATCGGGACGCCGAGGAGGCGCGCGTAGGCGCCGAGCTGCTCCGCCGCGCCGATGCGATAGGTGTCCGCCATCACCAGCCCGACCGCGGCGCCGCCGCGCGCCAGGCGCGCGGCCGCCAGCTTGGCGACGGTCGTCGTCTTGCCGCCGCCCGTCGGGCCGACGAACGCCGTGACGCGCGCCTCGGCCGGCGTCGCGTCCGGCAGCAGCACGTGCCGCGCCAGGCCCTCCGCGAGCGCCGCCGTCTCCGCCGCGCCGCGCCCGCGCGCGCGCGCGAAGCTCTGCCCGACCCGGGTGGCGCGCTCGGCGTCGAGGCCGTGCAGCACCAGCCGCTCGGCGAGCGCGCGCGCCTCGGCGCCGAGGCCGCGGCCGGGGCGCGCCGCGCCCCGGAGGCCGCGGTCCATGCGCTGCACGCGGGCGCCGAGGAGGCGGAGCTCGCGGGCGATCTCCGCCAGGTCGGGCCCGCCGGCCGCGGGCGCGCGTCCCGCCGGGCGCTCGTCGCGCTCGAGGACGGCGGAGTCGAGGTCGACGGCGGCCGTGATCTCGACCCCGCCCTCCGGACACGCCCGGGTCGCGAGGATCACCGCCTCGGGCCCGAGCACCTCCTTCACGCGCCGCAGCGCGGCGCCGGGGTCGGCCCCCGTGAAGCGTCTGAGACGCATCAGAGGGCGCCCTCCACCGCCGGCACCGCTGCGGCCGTGCCGAGGGCGGGCCGCACGCCGCGCTCCTCCTCGTCGAGCGCCACCACGCCGAGCGAGTGGATCTTGACGTTCGCCGGGATCTCGCCGGGCGCGATGATCGACAGGCTCGGCAGGAAGCGCTCGGTCATCCGGCGCAGGTGGCCGCGCACCCCGCTCGAGCACAGTACCAGGGGCTGCTGCCCCTGCAGGGCGAACTGCTCGCTCCACGCGGCGAGCTTGCCGAGCAGGCGCTGCGCCAGGCTGGGCTCGAGGGCGAGGTAGGTGCCGTCCTCGGTGCGGTGCACCGCCTCCGCGATGATCTTCTCGAGACGCGGCGACAGGGTGACGAGCGGCAGCACCCGGTCGGGCGTCAGGAAGCGGTTCACGATCGAGCGCGACAGCGCCTGCCGGACGTGCTCGGTGAGCGCCAGCGGGTCCTTGGTGACGGTGGCGTGGTCGGCGAGCGCCTCGACGATCGTCAGCACGTCGCGGATGCTCACGTGCTCGCGCAGCAGGCTCTGCAGCACCTTCTGCACGGCGCCGAGCGTGAGGGTCTGTGGGACCAGCTCCTCCACCGCCTTGGGGTTGGTCTTGGCGAGGCCGTCGAGGAGGTTCTGCACCTCCTGGCGGCCGAGCAGCTCGTGCGCGTGGCGGCGGATGAGCTCGGTCAGGTGCGTGACGACGACGGTCGCGCCGTCGACGACGGTGTAGCCCGCGAGCTGCGCCTGGTCGCGGTCGCCGGCCGCCACCCAGAGGGCGTCCAGGCCGAACGCCGGCTCCTTGGTCGGCACCCCGGGCACCGCCGGACCGGCGCCTCCCGGGTTGATCGCCAGGTAGTGCCCCATGCGGAGCTCGCCGCGCGCGATCTCGGTGCTCTTGAGCAGGATGGCGTACTCGCCGGGCTTGAGCTGCAGGTTGTCGCGGATGTGCACCGGCGGCACGACCAGCCCCATCTCTTGCGCGAGCTGGCGGCGGAGGCTCCGGATGCGCTCGACCAGCTCGCCGCCCTGCTCGGCGTCGGCGAGCGGCACCAGCTCGTAGCCGACCTCGAGCTCGAGGAGGTCGAGCGGCGCCGGCAGGTCGGCGGCCGGGTCGGGCCGGCGCGCGCCGTGCGCCTCCTTCGCCGCCGGCTCCTCGGGGGCGGGCTGCTCGCGGTCGGTGACGTACGCGAGCCCGCCGACCGCCCCCGCCAGCACCACGAAGGGCAGGAACGGCAGGCCCGGGAGGAGCGCGAAGCTCCCGAGGATGGCCGCGACCAGCCCGAGCACGCGCGGGTTCAGCAGGATCTGCGCGGTGACCTCGCTGCCGAGGTTGGTGCCCGAGGCGGCGCGCGTGACGATGATGCCGGCCGCCGTCGAGATCAGGAGCGCCGGGAGCTGCGACACCAGGCCGTCGCCGATCGTCAGGACGGTGTAGATCTCGGCCGCCTCCTGCAGCGCCAGGTTGCGCTGCACGATGCCGATGAAGAGGCCACCGACGATGTTGATCGCCGCGATCAGGAGGCCGGCGATGGCGTCGCCGCGCACGAACTTGCTGGCGCCGTCCATGGCGCCGTAGAAGTCCGCCTCCGCCTCGATGCTGCGGCGGCGCTCGCGCGCCTCGCGCTCGGTGAGCATCCCGGAGTTCAGCTCGGCGTCGACCGCGAGCTGCTTCCCGGGCATGGCGTCGAGGGTGAAGCGCGCCGCCACCTCGGCGATGCGTCCCGA
>Ga0299906_10004007_pt1 | contig 12109 bp, 9 predicted proteins | sample RVTome_14_FD_200259 | JGI IMG/M metagenome (GOLD analysis project Ga0299906, IMG submission 200259) | Soil microbial communities from uranium-contaminated site in the Upper Colorado River Basin, Wyoming, United States - RVT145D125 (version 2) ...
GCCGCAGGCGCGGAGTGCCGGTAGACTCGCAGCGGTTTGGTGGGGCGACTGCAGCGCGAGGAGGAGGCTCATTGAGCGAAGCCGCGCGCGAGACCGTCCTGGTGACCAGGGGCCTCAGCAAGAGCTATCGCACCGGCCACATCGTCCAGGGCCGGCGGCCCGCCCTCGAGGACCTCGACCTCACGCTGCTGCGCGGCGAGATCCTCGGCTACGTCGGGCCGAACGGCTCGGGCAAGACCACGACGCTCAAGCTGATCACCGGCCTGCTGCGGCCCGACCGCGGCGACGCGACGGTGCTCGGCGAGCCGCTCGCCTCGCGCGCCTGGCGCAGCCGCGCCGGCTACCTGCCCGAGAATCCCTACCTCTACGACTACTTGACGCCGTCCGAGTACCTCGACTACGTGGGTCGCCTGTTCGGCCTCGCCCGCGAGAAGCGGCGCGCGCGCTCGCGGGAGCTGCTCGCGCTCGTCGGCCTCGAGGCGTCGGCGGGGCTGCCGATGCGCCGCTTCTCGAAGGGGATGCTGCAGAGGGTCGGCCTCGCCCAGGCGCTCGTGAACGACCCCGAGCTGCTGTTCCTGGACGAGCCCATGTCCGGCCTCGACCCGATCGGCCGGCGGCTCGTGCGCGACCTGATCCTCGGCCTGCGCAAGGCCGGCAAGACGGTGCTGTTCTCGACCCACATCCTGTCCGACGCGGAGACGCTGTGCGACCGGGTCGCGGTGCTGCGCGCGGGCCGGCTGGTGAGGGTGGGCTCGCTCAGCGAGCTGCTGAGCCTGCACGTGACGCACATGGAGGTCCTCGCCGCGGGCGTCGCCAGCAACGCGCCCGGGCTGGAAGCCGCCTTGCACGTCGAGCCGGTGGGCGAAAGGCTGCGCCTCGAGGTCGAGGAACGGGCGCTCGGGCGCGTGGTGTACGCCATCGAGGCGGCGCGCGGGCGCGTGCTCTCGGTGCAGCCGGTGCGCCGGACGCTGGAGGACTACTTCTTCGAGGAGATGGGCGCCGCCGCCGCGGGCGAGCGCGCCGGCCCGAGCAGGGTGGGGGAATGGGGGGAGGGCTGAGCCGGACGCTGGCGGTCGCCGCCAACACGTTCCGTGAGACGGTACGCGAGCGCGTGCTCTACAACCTGCTGTTCTTCGCGATGCTGATGACGCTCGGCGGGCTGCTGCTGGGACATCTCTCGATCCGCCAGGACGAGAAGATCCTGAAGGACATAGGCCTCGCGGCGATGGACCTGTTCGGCACGCTGATCGCGGTCTTCATCGGCACGGGCCTCGTCAGCAAGGAGATCGAGCGGCGCTCGCTCTACCCGCTGCTCGCGAAGCCGCTCACGCGCGGCGAGTTCTTCCTCGGCAAGTTCGCCGGCCTCGCCACGACGCTGCTGGTCAACCTGTCGGCGATGCTGGCGGGGCTGCTGCTGACGCTCGGCGTCACCGGCCGTGGCGTCGACGCGGCGCTGCTGACAGCGGTCTACCCGACCTTCCTGGGGCTGCTGCTGGTGGTGGCCTTCGCGATGCTGTTCTCGACGCTCACCTCGTCGACGCTCGCGGCGGTGCTGACGGTGGGGGTGGTCGTGGTCGGTCGCTTCGCCGACGTGATCCGCGGGATGCGCGAGGTGCTGCCCGGCGTGCCGCAGCAGCTGGTCCAGGCGCTGTTCAGCGTGGTCCCGAACCTCGCCAACTTCGACTTCAAGAACCGGGTGGCCTACGGCGAGGCCGTCTCGGGCGACGTGCTCGCCTGGGTCACGGTCTACGCCGCGGCCTGGACGGCGCTGGTGCTGGGCCTCGGGCTCGCGTCGTTCCGCTCCAAGGACTTCCAGTGACCCGCGCGCTGGCGCTCGCGCTGCTGCTCGTGGCGCCGCTCGTGCCGCTGAGCCAGCAACGGATCGACCGGCTTGCGGGCGCCTTCCGCGCCCAGGAGGAGGTCCTTTACCTGTGGTCGGGCGAGCACGTCAAACGGCTGGTGCCCGGCTTCGAGGGCCTGGCAGCCGACATCTACTGGCTGCGCACGGTGCAGTACTTCGGCGGTCAGCGCCGCTACGAGAGCGGCAAGAGCTTCGAGCTGCTGCGTCCGCTGATCGACATCACCACCACGCTCGACCCGCGGCTCGAGATCGCCTACCGCTACGGGGCCATCTTCCTGAGCGAGCCGCCGCCGTTCGGCGCGGGCCGGCCGAAGGAGGGTGTCGCGGTGATGGAGAAGGGCGTGGAGGCGCTGCCGGATGCCTGGCGCCTGCGCCAGGAGCTCGGCTTCTTCCACTTCCTGTTCCTGGACGACGCGGCCACCGCATCCCGCATCCTGCTCGAGGCGGCGGAGATTCCCGGGGCGGCCTTCTGGCTGCGCACGCTGGCGGCCGACCTGCTCGCCAAGGACGGCGATCGGGCCGCTTCGCGGCGCATGTGGACGCAGATGTTCGAGCAGGCCGAGGAGGGGATCATCCGCGACAACGCCCGGGTGCGGCTCGAGATCCTGGACTCGCTCGACCTCGCCGACGCCGTCGCGCGCGCCGTCTCGGACTTCCACGCGCGCCACGCACGACGTCCGGCTCGGCTCGAGGAACTCGCGAGGGCGGGGCTCTGGCGCGGGCCGCTCGTCGACGCGGCGGGCGTTCCCCTGGGCTATGATGTCGAGACGGGGCGGGTGTCCATAGCGCAGAGCTCGCCCTTGTGGCGCCCGCAATGATCCCTCGGAGACAGCGATCGATGAAGCTCGCGTTCGACTGCCGTCGCGCCTTGATCGTGGCCGCACTCGCCGCCGTCGCGGTCGAGGCCGGCGCTGAGACCGCGCAGCCTCCGATGACCCCCTCGAAGGGCGACGTGGTGCCGGCCTTCGAGACGCTGGGGATCGACGGCAAGCCCGCGAAGGTCGACTTTCCCAAGGGCAGCAAGACGGTACTGCTGTTCTTCCTGAGCGGCTGCCCGACCTGCCACAAGATGATTCCCGAGTGGAACCGGGCCTACGAGCGGAGGTCGAAGGACCTGAAGGTCGTCGGCGTGATCATGGACCAGGAGCCGCCGGGGTTCTGGGGAACCATCCCGATCTCGTTCCCGGTGCTGCGCTCGCCGGGGCGGGCGTTCCTGACCGGCCTCAACGTCAACCGCGCCCCGCTCACGCTTCGCGTCGGTGCAGGCGGGCAGGTCGACGACCTGGCGCTCGGGATCGTCGACCCGATCCGGCTCGGGGAGCTGTTCGCGCCGCCTCGGTAGGCCGGAGCGGGTCGCCTGCGGCTCAGGCTCGGGCGTCCAGCAGCCAGAGAATCGCCGCCACGAGCGCGCTCAGCAGGCTGACGGCGGCGCCGAGCCAGCCGCCGGGAGCGCTATAGCGCAGCCAGACCACGCTCGCGCCGGCCGGCACGGCCACCGCCTGGTGACGACCGTTGGCCGCCACCACTTCCTGTGTCGCTCCGTTCACCGTGGCGCTCCAGCCCGCGCCGTCGCTTCGGCGCAGGATCAGGTAACCGGCGCTAGGCGTCTCGACGGCGAGCTGCAGGCGGCCGGGTCGATCTTCGAGGTAGCGGGCTCGAGAACCCTCGAGTGCGCGGCCACGCCCCCGCTGGTCCAGGTCGTCGGAAGTCGGCCACAGCGTGGGATCCGGCAAGCTCCCCTCGAGCTCGTAGACGTGCACCTGCAGCGGGGCCGCGCGTGCCGGCGCGGCCACGTCCACCAGCCGCAGCTGGTCGTTGGCGAACGGCTGCACCGACAGGATGAAGCGTACGCCGCTCTCCCGCAGCCGTTGCAGGGTGCCCTCGTCACGGCACATCGCGTCCGCGCTCGAGAGCGAACGGTCCGAGGAGACGAGGGCGGTGGCGTCCGCGCCGGTGCTGGCTATGCCGGCGTCCATGTTCGCGTACGGCGAGAGGCTCTCCCGCCATACGCCGGCCGTCCACAAGGCCGCGCGCGGCACGCGGCCCACCGCCCCGCGGTACGTCGGCATCGCCAGGATCGAGCAGGTGAAGACCCTGCCGCCCGCCTGCCGCAGGCGCTCCGCGACGCGCGCCATGTCCGGCGAAAGCGCATAGAACGAGGCGTGAGTCGTGGGGTTGAGACCCGCCCCGGCCCGCAATAGATCGGCGGCGACGATCGCGATGGCGGCCACGACGGCCGCTCGCGGCGAAACCCTTTGGCGCAAGGCGAGGCCTGCCAGTCCGGTGAGCGCGACGAGCGCCATCGCCCCGTCCCTGGCGTCGGCCGCGACGCTGCGCAGGGCGGTCGCCCGGAGACCCTCCGGGTACGAGGAGGAGAAGACGACCTGCTGGAGCCAGGCGAAGCTTTCCGGGAGCCCCGCTTCCACGAGCGAGAGAGACACAAGACCCGCTGCGACGACAGCCGAGCCCGCGAGCAGCGGCCGGAAGGCCCGGCGGGAGGTGAGCAAGCGCTCGGCGCCCGACCCCGCCAGCAGCGAGCACGCGACGACGACGGTGAAGAAGGCCTTGACCGGGAAGCGGAACTTGGCGAAGAAGGGGACGAGCTCGAGCACCACGTCGAGCCGCGTGAAGCGGCCGAGGCAGACGACGAGGGCTGCCGCGAGCAGGATCAGCAGGCGGGCGCGGTGGGGGGTGGCCCGCAACGTGCCGAGCGCGACCAGGCACAACACGGCTCCGCCCAGGTACAGGCTCAAGAAGTACGGAGCCGGCCCTCCCCAGAAGCGCGAGCCCCAGTAGGCGTAGCCCGCGATCGTGGGGTCGCCGAAGAGACCGGCGATCAGCACCTGCAGCAGGCCCGCGGGGTGGACCGAGAAGAAATCGAGCGACTCGGTGGCGGAGAAGCCCGCGTCTCGCCGGCTCCCCGAAACCAGGCTCAAGAGCGAGACGAGGGGCGCGGCGGCGAGCCCCACGCCGAGGGCGGCGCTCGCGGCGACGCGCAGATGGTCGCCGATCCTGCGCGAGGCCGCGAGCACGAAGGCGCACGTGACGGCCTGGGCCGTGATCTCCACTCCGGTGGTGGACAGGCACACGGCGACGGCCGCGCCCGCCAGGGCGACCTCGCGGGCTCGGCCCGAGGCGGCCCGCACCAGCAACAGGATGCACAGCGGGGCCCACGCGGCGGCCTCCATGTGGATGTAGAGGTTGAGGCACGAGAGCGAGAAGCCCGAGAGCGCGTAGACCAGCGCCGCCAGGGTCGCGGCGATCGGCCCGAGCCCGAGCCCGCGGGCGAGCGCCAGGAACGTGAGCGCGGCGATCGGAACGTGGAGCGCCAGCAGCAGCGAGAACCCCCATTCGTTCGGCACGAACACCTGCAGCAGGTCGAGCGGGTAGGCGACCGGCGGCAGCAGCACCGGGACGCCTTCGTTGACGAGAGGGTTGAAGCGCCGGATCTCGCCGCTGCGCAGCCCCTCCACCACGAAGCGCCGGATCGGAAAGAAGTAGGTGGACAGATCGCGGAAGAAGAAGCAGCCACCTGTGGCCAGCACGGGGACGAACGGCAGCATGCTCACGAGCGCGACGACCAGGCGGGCGACCGTCCAGGGATCGCGCCGCAGCTTCGGCATGGTCCAGGTGGAGGGCGTCACGCGTGCCATGCTACCCACGGCAGCGCGGAGCCACAAGGAACCATGCCGCCGCGCGGCACGCATCAGTGCGGGCCGGGGAGGCGCTCCCAGACGATTGAGGCGCGCAGCGCCGCGAGCGGGGCGAGTGCTTTGGTCCAGCGATCGACGGCCAGCAGCGGGCCCGAGAGGGACGCCGGCAGGAGCGACGCCTCGCGGAAGCCGAGGCTCAGCAGGTAGGCGAACGCGTTCAGGCGCGCCACCCGGGGAGTGCCGAGGCCGAGCCGCCGCCAGTCGGCCTCGCGCGCGTCGCGCACGATCCGCCACGGCAGCGCGGCGTCGCCGTCGAAGCTCGCCTTGCCTGCGGGGAACGGACGCCAGGGATCGACCCCGAGCCGGCAGTCTTCCTCGTGCAGGAAGCGGTAGATCGGCCACGACAGCGGGCTGATCCACGGCTCGACGAGCGCCAGCCGTCCGCCCGGGCCGAGCACGCGCGCGGCTTCGGCGAAGAACGCCGCCGGATCGGGCAGGTGGTGGAGCACGTCGAGCCCGAGCACGGCCTGCGCGGCCCCGCTGCGCACGGGCAGGCGCCCCGCGTCGGCCGCGACGTCGTTCCACGGGACGGGCTCCAGGTCCGTGGCCAGCCAGCGCAGTTCGGGCCGGCGCGCGCGGGCGAAGACCCGCAGCGTCCCGGGACCGGCTCCCACCTCGACGACGCGCGCGCCCCGCGGCGCCTCGGCCAGCAGCCGCTCGAACCAGGGCGCGTAGACGCGAGCCAGCACCGGCTTGCCGGCCCAGAGCCGGCGATGCTCCTCGAGGCGGGCGCGGCTCACGCCCGGCGCGCGCGCATCAGCATCGAGCCGGCGATCTCGCGCACCAGCGGCAGCCGCTCGAGCGCCCGCGACAGCGCGAGACCCCGCTCGACCCAGCCCTGGGGGATGGAGGGATGCAGGAAGTCGAACGGCTCCACGCGGACGTCCACGAACCCGGCACGCACGAGCGCCCGGCGCGCGCGGAAGCGCGAGAAGGCCATCTCGTCGGGCGAGACCCCGAAGCGCTCCTTGAGCGGCCCGAAGCGGAACATCAGCAGCACCTGCGGGTTCACGATGTTCGGCTCGGCGAACACCAGGCGTCCGCCCGGCTTCAGCACGCGGCGCGCCTCGGCGAGCGCGGCGTCGAGGCTCAGGTGGTGCAGGATCGAGGAGCCGTAGACGGCGTCGAAGTGGGCCCCCGGATAGGGGGTCGCCTCGGCGTTGCCGCGGTCGAGCACGACGTTGGCGAGCCCGGCCACGCGCGCGCGGGCCTTCTCCAGCAGCTCGTCCGAGAGGTCGAGCCCGTGCAGCGCGGCCCCGCAGCGCGCGACGCGCTCGAGGAAGACCCCTGTTCCGCAGCCGATCTCGAGCGCGCGCTTGCCCGGGCCGAGGCCGCCGTGTTCGACGAAGAGCTCGGCCCGCCGCTCGGCCCGGCGCCGGCCCGCCGGGCTCTCCCAGAACCAGACCGCTTCGGCGTTGCCGGCGATCTTGCGGCCGTGCTCGATCTCGCGTGCAAGGCGATCCTCGCCGGAGCGTCCCGCCGCCTCACGCTTCAAGCCGGCCTCCTTGCTCACAGCAGCTTCAGCTTCCGCGCGGCGAAGCCGCTCATCCGCAGCAGCAGCCAACCGTGGCTGAAGCGCGAGATGTTGGTCTCACCGTAGCGGCGTTCATGGTAGCGCACCGCGAGGTCCACGATGCGCAGGTTGAGGCGGGCCGCGCCGAACAGCAGGTCGAAGTCGCCGAAGGGGTCGAAGTCCCCGAAGTACGAGCGGTTCGCCGCGATGCGCTCGTAGTCCGAGCGCCAGAGCGCCTTCGTGCCGCACAGCGTGTCGCGCACCTGCTGCCCGAGCAGCCACGAGAACAGGAACGCGAAGAACTTGTTGGCGAGCAGGTTCAGGAAGCGCATCGCGCGACCCTGCATCGGGTACACGAGGCGCGAGCCGTTCACCATCTCGCACTTGCCGCGCGCCAGCGCCGACACGAACTTGGGCACGTCGCCGGGTGCGACGCCCATGTCGGAGTCGAGGATCAAGAGCACGTCGCCCGTCGCCTGCGCGAAGCCGAAGCGCACGGCGTCACCCTTGCCCTTGCCCGGCTGGCGGAAGAAGCGCAGCGGAAGCTCCGGGTGTGCTGCGACCTCGCGCTCGATCGCGGCGGCCGTGTCGTCGGTCGAGTGGCCCTCGACGAACAGGAACTCCGAGCCCGCGGGCAGCGGCGGAAGGCTCGCGACGAGCGGTGCGATGTGGCCCGATTCGTTGCGGCAGGGGATCACGACGCTCACCGACGCCTCGGCCGTCCGCGGAGCGCTGCGGACCGGGTCCGGGCGCGCGATGATGCCGAACATCAGCGAGAACGCGTCCACGAGCGGCAGCCGGCCGAGGTAGCGGTTCAGCAGGTCCGCCACGAACGGGATCCCGAGCGGGCACACGAGGTGCGCGTCGTCGCGCACGATCTCGAAGTCCGCGAGCGCCAGCATCGCCTTGATCTCCTCGGGCGGCAGCCAGGCCTCGGGGGGCTGGCGGTACTTCATGCCAACGAGCTCGGCGAGCCGCAGCAGCGGCTGCCACAGGCGGCTGTAGCTGTAGATCAGCACGCGCGTGCGCGCGTGGCTCATGGCGTGCAACGCCTCGAGCAGCGCCTGCACGTCGGTGACGTGCGTGACCACGTTGACGAGCAGGATCGTGTCGAAGGGGCCGCCCGCCTGCGCCAGCAGCTCGGGGTCCGCGGCGTCGCCTTCCAGGAAGCTCAGCCGCTCGCTGCCGTAGCGCTCGCGGGCCGCCCGGATCGCGGGCGCCGAGACGTCGATGCCCACGCCGCGCGACGGCTCGAGCGCCGCGAGCAGGTGGCCCGCGCCGCAGCCCAGGTCCAGCACCCGCTCCCCCGGCGGCACCCGCACGCGCAGGATCCGCGTCAGGCGGTCGTAGTAGTAGCGGTGGCGCCGCCGCGAGCGCTCGAGCCCCTCGTGGTGGCTCTCGTAGAACGCGCGCACCTCCGCCAGGATCGGATCGGCAGCGCGCGTGGAGATCGCGCTCATCGGCGCTCCGTCCGTTCAGGGCCAGGCGGTTGCAGATCGAACCTTCGCGCGAGCCAGGTCCAGCCATCCTCGGGCCCGTCTCCGGGAGGATCCTGGGCGAGTCGTCCTGCATCCGCCAGCAGGCGCTCGGCCCGCTCGTGATCGCCCGCGAGCCCCGCGGCGAGGATCCGCAGCTGCCTGACTCTCGGTGCCGGGGCCGCCTGGGACTCGGCGCGCGCCAGCAGGGAATCCGCCTTGGCCCACGAGCGCCGGGCCAGGGCCCGCAGGCCCTGGATCCTGAACAGGTCGGGCTCAGTCGCGCCGGCGTCGCTCGCCTGACCGGCCAGCTCCTGCTCTTCGACGCTGGAACCGAGCGACCACAGCGCCAGGACCTCGTCGCCGGAGGCGATCGCGCCTTCCATGTCCGCCAGCGTGATCGGCGACAGCACGTTTTCGATCGTCCATGCGTGCTGGTTCACGAGCGACTGGCCCTCGAATGCCGGCAGCGTCTCGTCGAACCAGCGCGGCGGCCAGAGCCGGCGGATGAACGGGCTCGCGCGGAAACGCTCGCGCGCGCGTCCGGTATCCATGAGCTGCGCGTACTCGCTGGAGGGACGTCCGTGCCCCCGGGGATCGAGGCGATGCGGATGATCGTCGACGAGGGGCTCCACGCCGGCGGTCAGGGTGGCCAGCTGAGCGGCGTCGGCGAGGAACGTCGCGCCCAGCTGCGCCGGCGAGGCGAACGCGGCCGCTCGCAGCGCGGGCACCACGGCCGGATCGCTCCACTGGCGGGCGAAGCGCTCCTCGGATCCAGGCCCGCGGGCGGCGCGGGTGCCGACGAGCATCCACTCGTGGCCGAAGCCCGTCCACAGCGAGCAGTCCTCGAAGGCGTCGCAGAACCCCCTGGTCACGGCGAAGGCCTCTCGCGGCTCCAGGTGCAGGACCGGCAGCCAGTAGCTCGCGATGCCGCCGTCCGCCAGACGGTCCCGCACCAGCCGAAAGTACTCTCGCGAGTACAGGTTGACGATACCGGCGCTCTTGGGGGGCGGCGGCTCGCCGGTGATGAGGTCGTAGCGCTCCCGGCTGGCGAGCAGGAAGAAGCGGCCGTCCTCGACGTGGACCCGGACCCTCGGGTCGCGCAGGGGGTTGTCGCGCGGCGTGGGCCACACCAGGGGGCTCATGCGCAGCACGTCCGCCGACACGTCCACCACGTCGATCCGGCTGAGCTCGGCGGTGGCCGTGAGCGCGCGCGCGGTGTTGCCGAGCCCGTAGCTGATCAGGAGGGCACTCCGCGGCGCCGGGTGGAGGGCGCCCGGCAGCCACACGTGGAGGCCCATGTAGCGCCGTGCCCGGTAGTCGGTGGTCGACATGCCCATCCCGTTCGTGAGCAGTCGCCAGCTGAGCGGCCGCCCGAGAACGTCGCTGCGCAACAGGAACACGGTCTCGCTGAGCCCTTCCCTGGCCGCCGCCAGGCTCGCGCCCTGCTGCTGCCAGCGCGACTCGAGATGACGGAAGTACCGCTCCCGCATCGCCCCGAAGGGGAAGAGCACGACGGCGACGGCGAAGAGAGCCGTCGCCGCCAGCCGGAGCCGTCGCCCGGGCTGCGGCCCATCCCACGCCAGCGCTGCGACGACACCGTAGGCCAGAGCCAGCAGGAAGAACGACCTCTCCATGCCGAGCAGCGGAAGCAGGACGAAGCCCGCGAGCAGCGCTCCGAGCATGGCGCCGATCGTGTTGGAGAAGGTCAACAGGCCGGCGGCGCGCGCGTCCTCCTCCGCCTCCGTGCGCAGCGAGTGGCCGAGCAGCGTGAAGAGCGCGCCCGAGATCGCGCACACCGGCAGCATCAGCCACAGTGCGGCCCCGAACGTCTCCAGCATGCCAACGAGGGGGGCGCCCCCCGGCGGCAGCACCAGGTGAAACAGGCCATAGCCTGCAACCGTCGCGGCCCCCGCCGCCAGCGCCACGACGGGCACGTGACGGGAGTCGGCGGGGCGGCGACCGAGCCACGCCGAGGCCAGCAGCCCGCCGCCGCCGATGCCGAGCAGCACGACCGCGAGCATGATCGCGAAGGTCCCCGAGGTCGCGAAGGCGAACAGGAGCAGGAAGCGGAACCAGACCACCTCGAGGGCGAGCAGCAGGCCCCCGGCGGCGAACGCCGCGGCCGCGAGTCGCGCCGCCCGCGGGGGCAGAACCGCACGGGGGCGGCTCGCGGGGGGCAGCGCCGAATGGCGTCGATCGAGCGCCAAGGCGCCGAGCGCCGCAAGCACGTCGAGGGCCGCAGCGACTCCGACTGTGCCCCGGACGCCAAGCAGCCGGATCAGGAAGAGCTCGCCGACCACGGCGCCCAACACGGCGCCCAGCGTGTTCCAGCCGTACAGCCGTCCGAGCATGCGCCCGAAGTTCGCGTCGCGAGCGCCGAGCGACCGCGCCAGGATCGGCAACGTCGCCCCCATCGCGGATGCCGGGATGACCAGGAGCACGAACGCGCACGCGAGACGCACGAAGTCGAGCACGGCCGACCCCCGCAGCGGTGCGAGGGCCGGGCCGAAGGTCTCTGCGAGCCGCGGCAGCACGAGCACGAGCAGGGTGCCCGTGGAAGCGATCACGAACTCGAGCACGGCGAAGACCCTGAGGGGTCGCGCCAGCTTCCAACCCACACGGAGCGCGAAGGCGTTGCCGATCGCCAGGCCAGCCATGAAGCTGGCCGTGACGATGGCCGACGCCCAGACCGTGTTGCCCACCACGAAGCCCGTCTGTCGGAACCAGAGGGTTTCGAACAGGAGGGCCGCGGCGCCGGACGCGAAGAAGACGGCACAGGTGGCGGCGCTCATCCCGGTGTCGCGTGTGATCAGCATCGGGCTCGGTTATTGGTAGAACCAGTAGTGGAAGGCGGCGTAGCGGCCGCGCAGATCGAGGCGGGTGGAGGCTTCCGTGACCGCCTCCGCCGGGATCCGGATCACGTGCTCGTTCCAGCCGGGGGCGTTTCGGAGCGCGAGCCGCGCGACCTCGCGCCCGCCCGCGCGGACCACGATCCCGGCTTCCGGCACCGCGACCTCCGTCGCCGTGCCGCCGCTCGCGCGGAGCGCCCGCGCCACGAGCGAGGAGCGGGTGCGCAGCACCACGACCAGCTCGCGTCCCTTGCGCGTGCGAACCTCGAAGGACTCGCCGCCCAGGATCAGGCGCCCGGCGTCGGCCAGCCGTCGCTCGCCGGATCCGGTGGCCACGGGGCCGATCGCCACGGAGCCCGCGATCATCAGCTCGCCGCGGCGCGAGGCGTAGCGGTAGCCGTGCGCCGCCTCGTCGCGCGGATCGCACACGTCGAGCTGGTCGACGCGCTCGAGAGCCGCGACCGCGGCGCGCGCCGGCTCCAGCACGGGCTCCTCGCCGCCGTCGAGCACCTCCCAGCTCGCCCGGAACAGCAGCAGGTCGTCGCCGAAGCTGGTGGTCGCGAACAGGGGCTCGCCGGGCGCGAGCGCCTGCAACAGCTCCGAGCCCTCGTGCCTGGAGCGCGTGAGCAGCAGGTAGGGAGGCCGCTCAGCGGAAGGCAGGTTCGTGAGCGACTCGAACATCCCCGCTTCGCGCT
>Ga0299906_10004009_pt1 | contig 12105 bp, 6 predicted proteins | sample RVTome_14_FD_200259 | JGI IMG/M metagenome (GOLD analysis project Ga0299906, IMG submission 200259) | Soil microbial communities from uranium-contaminated site in the Upper Colorado River Basin, Wyoming, United States - RVT145D125 (version 2) ...
CGAATAGTCAGGCCCGCCAGAGCCTCCAATTCATCCATCACGCCATCCGAGTTACCGACACCGGTCTTGCCTGAGACCCAATCGCCCAGATTTAAGCTGTCATTCGAGGGATCAGGATCGAGACCGGCAGGTGGCGTTAACCCAATAAAATCGTTGGCGGACAAGCGAGGATTGATTAACTCCTCGATAATATACGTGTTGCTGTTGTCACCCGGATCCCAGTTCATCCAGCCAAAGTTACCGTCGCCGCCCCCTTCAAAGGCATCCACGGGCGTACCAGGGACTGGATTTGGCCCTAACGCATCTTCGTGAAACGTAATGGGATAAACTTCACAGGCTGGTCCAACGCTATCGGTTGTGTCAGCATCTCTGGAGATGACAATACGCATGACTGTGTGCCCATACATAGGGATAGGATCTGTAAGCGGATTCGAGATAAGAGGTACGCCTAATAGTTGAGCTTGCTCGTAAAATACCTCAGACACAAAGACGTTATCGGTTGATATTTCGGCAGCCGTTCCGGTTTTTAAGACCGTACAGTTCAACTGGTTGTTATGTAACGTTAATTCATCGGCAATGGCCTGAAAATTGCCTCCTCCAAACCGGCTGGTCCGGCTGATGCCATACGTTTGGAGGTAATGTGGGAAGTTGGGATGGTTCGGATATGCAATCAAATCGTCCTTGTCAAACCACTGAGCATGGTTGGGATCATCAACGCTGCAATCACAGTTATTTGGATCAAATTCGTATGGGACCACCAGGTTTGCCCCCTGGTATTTGGCACAGGGGAGGCGAGTGTCAATAAAATAATGCGACATGATGATGGTGGAATTGGCGGATCCAATCCCAAAATCGAGCGGAAGCTGTGCGGCCAGACTCGCTATTGTGTGTGACATGACAATGCCATAGCCTACCGTATTGGCATCTTTTTCCGAAAAATCTAAAACACCGGTTTTTACAGCAAAACGAGTTGTTTCTCGATTCATATTGGCCAGAACCAGATAACCTCGAATGGCCCAACCCACCTCAAAGACACCCAGAAAGAGCAGGATCAAGAGCGGGGTGGCGATCGCCATTTCTACCAGACTCTGCCCATTCCGGTCTTGGCTTGGAACCCATTTCACTTTGTCCATATTCAGGTTTCGATAAATTCGAGCAAACATATATTTGTATCTCCTTAAATAAGGGTTCCGTTTTTCTTTTATACTGTACTATGTGACAGACAGTTCGATTTTCTGGAACGGTCTGAATCGTGAACCGTCTATAACCCGTAAGTGAAAAGCAGCGCTTGTACCAAGGTGGTAAACACGCTGAGGATCATAACTAATTTCAGGCGGTCTTCAGCTAAATTGTAATACAGTCCGGGTAAGAAACGCGGAGCCACTTGATCTAGCAACCATGAAACACCCAATCCGGCCACGGTGGCTGCGATCGTGATCCCGATCACGCCGGGCGAGAAGGTCGCCATTCGAAATAGCAGCTCCTGAATCATGATCACCAGGCCAATGGTGATGGCAACGCCGGTTGTACCACTCAGTAGCCCCAGGCCGATACAAAAGATCTGGCCCGGCAATTGTTGTTTAATCGCTTCTAGAATCTGATCTTTAGGTAGTTCGGTCTTACTTGTTGTCACGATGGTACTCCATGGATTCATAGCACTTTTTCCTTTTCCTGGTATTGATCATCTGTTAGTCTAATGTGAAAACAAGGTTTATGTATCGGGATATTCCTGATATCGACAAAAAAAACCCCCATCTTTAGATGGAGGATAGTACTATTGACAAAATCTTTCTCTTGAACTGCCAGAGATTTAGACTTACCGTTACCTTAACAGGTGTTGGTTAGGGTTAATTACCATCGATTGAGAGGTGTTTTGGAGCTATTCATCCAGGCTGATCCAGCCTTTGCGCAGGGCGTATTTGACCAGTTCGGTTTTATCGGTCAGGCCCAGTTTGTTCATCGTATTGGTGCGATGCGTTTCAACGGTTTTGACACTGATGGTCAGCAATTCAGCAATTTTTTGGTTCGATTGTCCTTCGGCCAATAGTTGTAGAACCTCGCGCTCTCGTGGGGTGAGGGGGTTCAGTTCGGCTCCATGCCTTCGAATGCCGGCTCGACTCATATATCCGTCGATGATGGCCCCCGAAATAGGAGGACTCAGAAACGACCCACCGGTGGCAGCCGCCCGAATGGCAGTCAGAACCTCCAGTGAGTCCGATTGTTTCAATACATAACTCAGAGCCCCTGCCTGCAATACCTGAAAAACATACTTTTCATTGGTGTGCATCGAAAGAACCACAACTTTAACGTCAGGGTATTCCTGTCGAATCTGGCGGGTGGCCTCGATGCCGTTGAGACCGGGCATCGAAATATCCATCAACACGATATTGGGCCGTAAAGTTGACATTTGGCGCAGCGCCTCGCGGCCATTATTGGCCTCGCCTACGACTTCAATATCCGGCTCGCTGGCCAGCAGCGCCTTGAGCCCCTGGCGAACCACGGTATGGTCATCGACCAATAGAACCTTGGTTATCGACATAATCAGAACTCCTCGGTTAATAAAGTTTGCATGCGCGGATCTGAGTCAGGGACCACGTTAATAGCTTGGCCTGTTCGCCGCTCGTAGTGATCGATCTCCCACCCTAACACCAAAACGTTTATGAATAAGTTCGAAGGGATGCTATAATCATTTATGAGCTTAATGTTATCGGCCCGAATGGTCTCAAGGCGGAAACTGCGCCTTGGTTCTGAGGCAGTAATAACCGCCGTCGCTTGCCCAACTAACATGCTACGCTTAAATTATACCTAAAAGCTCGACTCTTTTCCAAGACGTCACCCGGAACAAAACGGGGAAGGGAACAAAATAGCAAGGGTGTATCCTGTTGCGACCCTGCTACTTTGCGAATTGTCAGCCTAATATGTCAGGTCAGCGTTGTGTCTGTTAGGGAGTAGCAGTCCGAATTTTTATGTAGCATTAATGATTCCTACCTGCCCATTCACAAAGGCTTAATCTTTATTATGTACCATCCTAACTGGGACTATCAACGGCCTTTGATACGCTACCAATAAAGCTGGTCAGCACGTCAGCTAGTCAGCATTTAGGCTAGCCAACAACTCGGATTTTGGCTGACAAGCTATTTTCCGCGGATTGCGACCGAACCTGCAGCACAGCAACGAGAATGAAAATTATTGCGTGACACGTGACATTTGACTCGTGACACCTATTTGCGAGGAGACCCAATGCCCAAGAAAATCTTATTAATTGCTTTGCTAATCCTGCTGAGTCTCATCTCGGCGGGTTCGGCCCTGGCGCAGGAGCCGCAGGTGGACTCGATCAACTTTGAGGACTACATGCTTGAGTTGGTCGATTACACGTTGCCCAACGGTCTGCGGGTCATCCTGGCCGAGGATCACTCTGCCCCGGTGGTAGCCGTGGACATCTGGTATCACGTTGGTGGCGCCAACGATCCCCAGGACCGTTCCGGCTTTGCCCACATGTTTGAGCATATGATGTTCGAGGGCACGGCCAATATCGCGAATGATGAATACCACGCCCTGCTGGAAGCCATTGGCGCGGACAATAACGCCTATACTGCCAGTGACAATACGGCCTACTGGGAAGTTGCTCCGGCCAACGAATTGCCACGTGTGTTGTGGATGGAAAGTGATCGCATGGCCTCGCTTGGAGTAACCCAGGAGGCGTTCGAAACCCAACGAGAGGTCGTCATCGAGGAGTTCAATCAACGCGTTGCCAACCAGCCTTACGGCGTTTCCGGCCGGCGGCTTTTCACTCTACCCTTCCAGGGCTACGTGCCCTACGAGCGCTCGGTGATCGGCAGCCCGGATGATCTGTTGGCAGCCTCGCTCGATGAACTACAGGATTTCCACTCGACCTACTACCGGCCTAACAATGCTACCCTGGTCATCGTGGGCGATATCGATGTCGAGTTAACCCAAACCCTCGTCCAGGCCTATTTTGGCGACATTCCCGGCGGTGACAAGCCGGTCCCTATTACGGCCCGCTATCCCTTGCCCGAAGAATTCCCGGCCCTGCGCACCGACGAGGCCAGCGGCTGCCAGATTGGCTATGAAGAAACCCTGATCGATTCCCAGGTCGAGCTCCCCCGCTACACGGCCACCATAGTAACCCCACCTCGGGGGACTCCTGATTTCTACGCTCTCGATTTATTGGGCGATATCTTAGGCAGTGGTGATAGCAGCCACTTCCAGCAAAATATCGTCCGGCAAGGACTGGCGGCCAGCGCCTTCACCGGTCAAACCGATTATCTGGGAGCCGGGGTTTATTATGCCGGTGGCTTCCCCAATGCCGGTGATTCCATTGAGACGGTGGCGGACTTGATCCGGGCCGAGTTTGATGAAGTCATCGCCAATGGCGTCACTCAGGCCGAGCTGGACCGGGTCAAGAAGCAGCGCCTGGTAAACACCGTCATCGGTTTCCGCGACTCGGTCTTGAGCACTGCCGAGAGCTTCCAGGATGCTGTCTTAACCTTTGGCCATCCCAATGCGATTGCCGATGAACTAGAACAATACGAAGCCGTCACCGTGGACGATATCCAGCAAGCGGCTGAAACCTATCTTTGTAACCGGTCCATGAACATTCTGATCACTTTGCCCGAAGGTGGTGAGGTCATGGCCGATTACCCCGGCCTGCTGGTCGAGCCGGTTGACCTGGAACCCAATGATGAGCCGGCCTCAGAAATCCTGGAAATCGAGTTAACCGATGAGGTGCTCGCCGGCCTGCCCGAGGGCGTCATCAGTCGCACCGACGTCCCGGCCTCGCTGCCGGTGACCGAATCGAATTTCCCACCCTTTGTCACCTTTCCCCTCGACAACGGTATGGAAGTGATTTTGGTCGAGCAGCACGAAGTCCCGGAACTGCGCCTTCAGCTTTATTTCGGTGGGGGCGATGCCGCTACGCCGGCCGATAAATATGGCCTGGCCGGCATCATGGCCGAACTCCTGACCAAGGGCACGGCCATTCGCTCCGCCGGCCAAATCGCGGAACGCATCGAGTCTGCCGGTGGTTCCGTCAGTTCCGATGCCAGCCTGGAGTGGGTCTCACTTTCGGTCGAGGCACTCAGCACCGATACCCGCCTGGCCTTCAATTTACTGGAAGATATGACCCGCCATTCCATCTTTCCTGAAGACCAGTTTGAGGTCGCTCAGGAGCAGACCTTACGGTTTTTAGAACAGGACGATGTAGAACCCGACACCCTGGCCAACCGCCAATTTGCCCGGCTGGCCTATATTGGCCACCCCTATGGCAACTATTCCACTCCGGAAACCGTGGGCAACTTGACCCGGGACGATGCGCTTGAGTTTTACAATACCTACGTCAAACCCAACAATGCCCTGCTGGTGATCGTCGGCGATATAACCCAGGAGGAAGCCCGGGCCCAAACCGAGCGTGTTTTTGCCGGTTGGCCGACGGGCGAGGTGCCTGACTTTCTGGATTACCCCGAAGCCGAAGTGGGCGACACCTCCGTTATCTACCTGGTCGACCGGCCCGAGTCCGAGCAGGCCACCATCCAAATCGGCAACAAGGGCATCAACGCCCGTAACCCGGATCGCTACGCGGTGGCGGTGGCCAATACCGCGCTGGGCGGTGGGGCTTCTTCACGCCTGTTCAATAATTTACGTGAGGACAAGGGTTACACCTACAGCATCTTTAGCCGCTTCGGCCAGCCCAATGATACCAGTACCTTCCGCGTCCTCAGCGATGTCGACCAGACTCATGCCGGCGATGCCGTCCGCGAAATTCTGGCCGAACTCAAGCGCCTTCAGACCGAACCACTGTCTGAACAAGAGTTGGCCGATACCAAAGGTCTCCTGATCGGCAACTTTGCCCTGCGTATCGAAGACCCGTCTGACTTTGCCTCCCAACTCAGCCTGCGCCAACTGACGGGCGTTCCCCTCGACGAGTTGAATACCTACCTGCAAACCCTGGCCGACGTCACCGCCGAAGAGGCCCAGACCGCTGCGGCCGAGTACATCGATACCGAGCAGCCAATCATCGTCGTCGTGGGCAATGCCGAAGTTGTGCTACCGCAGTTAGAAGCAATCGGTGAGGTCGTCGTCGTGGACACAGATGGCAATGTGCTTGACGAATAATCGAATCTTGTATATTAACCCTCTGTCCGCCGCCGCTCCTTGGCCCGCATCAAGCGTCGCACCGTGCTCTCTTCCGCCGGCTCAGGTTCTTCAGCCGCTGGTTTAGGGTTCGATGCTGCCGGTGTTGATCGCTTCGGCGGCCGGCTGATTTCAAATCGTTTCCCGGCCTCAGCCGTAGACTCATTTACCATCACAACTTCCGGAGGCGTTTCGGCTTGATGCCGCTCCTTTACCTTCAACAGCCGGCCCGCGCTCGACACCTCTGGCCGGGGCGCAGCCTCTCGCCTGGGCAGGCGCTGTTGTACTCTGGCCCAGATTTCCTGCAAATCCTCTCGCGTAACGATGATCCGCCGCAGCCCGACATCGAGTGGCAGCAGCAGCAGGGCCGCCATCAGCAGCCAGGGCCACAGGTCGGTGGTGGCCCGGACGGGCGGCAGGGTGTGGCTAACGGCATCCGCCGGTGAGTCCAATGGCAGCATTTGCCCCCCACCAATGGCGGCCAGGTCGCCCAGGAGCGTTGGGTCGATCTCGGCAGCTCGATACTCCGGCGAGTAAGCCATGACGAAACCGCGTGTTTGGGCGGCCACCGGTTCGCCCCCTTCCTGTCCGGTCACGTGCATCAGATAGATGCCCGTCTCGTCGGGTCGAAAATCACCCTCGTACAGACCGGGCGCGGTCTGGCGCAAAGGCAGAGCTTGCTGCGCCAGGTCCGGCCCAACTACACTCAGGCTGACATCCAAATTATTGCGATACTCCCCCCCCGCCTCCAACACTTCGGCCGTGACGATGGCCCGCTCGCCCTCCAGCCGCACCTGGCTTTCCAGGCGGCCACTGGTGCCTTCGACGATGGTCCAGCGGACGACCTGGGCCCAAAAGCGTGGGAAATCGGACCAGGTGATCCAATCGCGAGCCCATTGGCCCTTGGCATCGGAGGTCCAGGCTACGGCCCGGCCCAAACCGTACTGCCACTGGGCCAACAGCGGGTCCTGTTCGGGACCGCCGCGCAGGATCAATTGAGCCGTTAGCTTGGGCGAGGTGGCCACGTACCCCCGTAGCCGGGGCAGGGCGCTCAACCCCTGCAAGATGGGGCTGGGCGAGACGACTTCGGGAGTAAATATTTCCTCGACGATGTAGGAACGGCTGGCCAGACTCGTCTCCTGGGCAAAAATTTGCGGGATGACCGAGGCATCGTCGGCAAAGTGGAAGCGCCCCCCTCCGATTTCGGCCACATCCTCCAGGAACGGCGCATAGCCCTCCCCAATCGCGACCACCGAGACGGTCACCTCCTGGGCAGCCAATTCCTCGGTTAACTCCGGGATACCGTCTGGATTGGCCCCGCCATCGGTCAACAGGACGATGTGGCGTACCTGGCTCGGCTCGGTGAGGATGGCCTCGGCGGCCAGTTGCAGCCCGGCCAAAATATCGGTGCCGCCGCTGGCCCGGATGGTGCCGACGACGTCTTTGATGCCCCTGACATCAACGACAGGTACCGGCTCCAGGACCCAGCGGGCGGCGTTATCAAAGGCAATCACTCCCAGCCGGTCCCACGGCACCAGCAAATCAACCGAGCGGTAGATGGCCTCCTTGGCCAGCTCCACCTTGCGCGGCCCGCCGGCCAGGAGCGCGCCGCCGTCGGCCATACTGCCCGATTTATCGATGACCGCCAGCAGGGTCATGCCTGGCAGCCGCTCTTTGTCCCGAATCGTCATTTCCACCGGCAGGGTTTCTTCGAGCGGGGTCTGGAAGTACCCGCCCGGCCCATAGCTTTCTTCACCACCGACGACCACCAGCCCGTGGCCTAAATCTCGAACATAGGTTTGCAGCAGATTCAACTGCCGGGGCGCCAGCCGAAAGGCCGGCACGTTGACCAGAATCACGGCGGCATGCTCGCCCAACCGCCCCAGGTCCGAGGGCATTTGCGCCGGCCCGATCTCGTTGATGGTCAGCCCGGCACTGCTCAGTGCTTCGGCCAGAGGCTGGCCTTCCTCGGCGTGCTCGGCGACCAGCAGCACCGACAGCGGCCCCTGGACTTCGCTGAAAGCGTCGAGGGTATTGTTTTGGGGAAAGGTATCGGTGGGCGGGCTGAGGCGCGCCTGAAACGTAGTAAAACCCGTTTCGCCGGCCACCAGTGGCAGGATAAAGCTGTTGTCTCCCTCTTGCAGGCTCAAAATCTGTTGGGCCACCAGTTCGCCTTCACTGAAAACTTGCAAGGGGGCGGTCATAGCGGTGCTGCTTTGTACCGTGACGGTCAGATCGAAATGTTCGCCCTGATGCAAAATGGCCGGGGCGTGCAGTTCATTCAGCCGTACTTCGGTCCCTGTTTGGGTCGGAAGCGGCACGACCGAAACCTCAACCCCATTGGCCTGGGCGAGTTGGGCCGCTTGCCGGGCGTCGCCCAGGTTGGCCCCACCATCACTCAAAATGACTATACGGCGGGCGGCGTCATCCGGAAAGAGGGTCAGTCCCAGGCGGATGGCCGCGGCCAGATTGGTGTAACGCTTGATCGGGGCCGAGGTGAGATCGTCCAGCCGGGGATTAGCCGAGACCGGCCGCTCGACCAGCGCGTCCGCCCCAAATAGAATGACCCCGGTTCGGTCCTCTGGTTCCATCTCGGCCATAGCTTGCCGGATGTAAGTCAGCCCGACCTCTCGCGCTGCGCTGCCGACGCTGTCTGAATCATCGAGCAAAAAGACGGTGGCCAGATCGTTGCTGGTTCGCACCTGCCGGGCTCCGGCCAGTACGAGGATCAGTAGCAAAATAATGACAGCCCGCACGCTCAGGCTGACTGTTTCGCGCACGGGCCGGTAGGGATTGCGCTGCGGCCAGGCAATCGCCACCCAGAGTGGCAGGGTCAGCAGCAGCAGCAGAGCCCAGGGGTTGGCGAAGCTCACCGGACCGCTCCTCGCCAGTAGACCCACCACTCGACCAGCAGCACGATCAGGCCTAACAGGACCAGGCCCCACCACCATTCCCATCGCCCAGTTTCAGTTTGCGTATTTTCTGTGGTCGTGGGGCCGGTAAAGTCAATCGGGCGGGGCCGGATATCGGTTTCCGGCTCGGCCAGAAGGTTGACGGCAAATTCGGTCAGCAAGCGGGTGCGATCAAGCTCGCTGGCCAGGACCTGGTACAGGCCGAGTTCACCGGTGTCGTTAAATGTGGTCCGGTCTGATGGCAGGCTGATTTGGGCTTCAGCCGGCGTTTGGATAATCAATTCACCGGCTGTGGCCGCCGGTGGCAAAGCAAAGGGCTGGCCGGCTCGCAGGGTCTGGCCCTGCTCCAGGTTTTGGCCAGGTACCAGCCAGCGGGTCAGATTGACGACCAGGATCGGAAAATCGATCTGCAAGGGCAAATCCGATTGATGGAGATCAAACGTCACTATGGCGACGCGCCGGCTATCGACCTGACCGGCCAGGAGGAGCGGGCCGCCCTCGGCATTGATAATCGTTTGGGCCCAGGGCGGCGGCTTGACGGCCTGAGCCTGAGCGAGGTGCAGGTTGGTGAGGCTGACATAGGTCAACAAGGGATGCTGCGCCTCGAGGCGGCTTGGCCGGGTTTGGGAAAACGTGCCGCTGACCTCGAACAGGCTGGTCGAGGTCGGGGGAGCGATAAACAGCAGATTGCCTTCGGGCAGGGTGTTCGAACTGTCGTCTGTGGTGGGCAGTGTTCGATCAAAAATCACCAGATCGAACGGGCTGCCGGGCAGGGGTTGGTCGGGCGCGGCCCGCTGGGCGATGATGTTGGGCAGCAGCCCCAGCGCCCGTTCCAGGAACAAGTTGCCTTCGCCTACCAGCAGCACCCGCACCGGAGCGGCCCGGCGGACGGCCCAGGCCACGTCATCGGCGGCCAGGGCATCGCTGCCGGTGAGGCTGGCCTGGACTCGCTGCGTGTCGAGCGGTAGACCGGTCAGGGTCAAACCGGCGCGGCCACGAGCCGGCACATCCATTTGACGGGCATCGAAGAGGCGACCATCGACATTGATTTCGACCAACCGCCGAGCCGGTTCCGGGGCGGCGTTGGCGATCTGGACAAACAGTTCGGGACCGTTCGGCCCATCCCGCAGAGCGAGAGCGACCAACCCCTGGTTCTCCGCACCGGTTCCGATCTGGATAAATTCGATGGGGGCGGATAGGTTTGGCATAACGAAGGTGCTGTCCCCGGTGGCTGTCGCGGGTGAGGCCGGTTCGCTCAAACCATCCGCTCCCAAACCGCCATCGCTGATGATGACGATGGTTGAGTCGGGCAAGGTGCTGGCGTTGGCGGCTCCCAGCGTCAGGGCTGCTTCCCAGTCGGCGGGACCATTGCCGGGCCGGCTGGCGTTGAGCGCCTGGTGCAGCGTGCTGTGGTCGGCGCCGGCCGAGGCCAGGACCTGCGGGCTGCTATCCACGATGATAACAGTCACGGCGGCCTCGGCTTCGAGCCGGTCGATCAGGTCACCTGCGGCTGCCTGGGCGGCGGCATAGCGGCTGGGAGCGATGTCGGTCGCTTGCATGCTGGCCGAGGCATCGAGCAGGATCACGACATTGCCTTGCACCCGGGCCTCGACATTGAGGTAGGGGCGGGCCAGGGCCATCACCAGCAGAGCCAGAATGAGCAGTTGCAGCAAGAGCAGTAAGTTACGCCTGAGTCGCTGCCAGGGCGTGTTGGCTTGCCGATCTTGCAGCACCTGCTGCCAGAGCATCAAGCTGGAGATGGGGGCCGGTTGGCGGCGTAGCTTGAGCATATAAAAAATAATGATCGGCAGCGCCAGGACGGCGAAGGCCAGGGCAGAGGGGATCAGGAAGCCCATGGGCGCCTCTGGGCGGGGATTTGGGATTTGGGGTGTGGGATGTGAGATGAGGGATTGGTAATTGGTAATTGATAATTGATAATTGATAATTTCATTGAACTTGTTCTTCCAAATCGAGGAATTCTAGTTTTGGTAATTGGGCTACTTCGGGCGGTAAGGGCAGCAGGGGATTCCCACTGAGCCAGAGCCTTTCTAAATGGATGAGCTGTTCCATTTCCGGAGGCAGGGCGGTGAGAGCGTTATCTCTGAGATCGATGTCGGTCAGTTCGATCAATTGGCCAATTTCCGGCGGGAGCATGGTCAGGGCGTTGTGGCTGAGATAAAGCCCGTTGAGATGGCGTAGTTGGCCGATTTCCGGCGGCAGCCGGGTCAGGGCGTTGTCATTCAGACTGAGTTCGTGCAGCCGGGCCAGGCGCCCAATTTCGGGCGGCAGGGTGGCGAGTTGGTTGCGACTCAGGGCGATGCCGCCCAGTTCTTGTAATCGCCCTATCGCCGGCGGCAAGGCGGTTAAGGCATTGTCGTGGAGTTCGAGCCGCTTCAAATGGGCCAACTGCCCTACGTCTGGCGGCAAGGTGGCGATGCCATTGCTGTTTAAGCTTAAAAACTGCAAATTCGTTAGCTGCCACAACGCCGGCGGCGGTGATGACAGACGGTTCTCTTTCAGATCAAACCTTAGGAGATTGGCTAATTGACCCATTTCCGAGGGCAGCGTCTGCAGCGCGTTGTAGCTGAGATTAACTATTCTCAGGTTGGTCAAGCGGCCAATTTCCGGCGGTAGGCCGGTCAAATCATTGTGATCGAACAGCAGCGTTCTCATACGAGTGAGTTGGCCGATCTCAGGTGGAATATCGCTTAAATAATTATTGGAAGCATGCACCTCATACAGGTTGGTCAACTGCCCTATCTCGGGCGGCAGGTTAGCCAGGTTGTTGTTTTGAATGTAAAGCCCTCGCAGCATCGTCAAGTGGCCAATCTCTGGCGGCAGGCCGGTCAGCTCGTTATCCCGAACCGATAGCAGCTGCAGCTTGGTCAGGCGGCCAATTTCCGGCGGCAGGCTGGTTAAATTGTTCCCGTCCAGAAAAAGTCCGTGCAGTTCTGTCAACTCGCCGATTTCGGGGGGTAGCATGGTCAGGTTATGATTGGAGATTTGAAGCAATTTGAGCCGGGTCAATTTCCCAATCTCCGGC
>Ga0299906_10004011_pt1 | contig 12103 bp, 9 predicted proteins | sample RVTome_14_FD_200259 | JGI IMG/M metagenome (GOLD analysis project Ga0299906, IMG submission 200259) | Soil microbial communities from uranium-contaminated site in the Upper Colorado River Basin, Wyoming, United States - RVT145D125 (version 2) ...
GGCCCCCCCCCCCCTCACCCCCCGGGGGCTGGGGGGGGCGCCCCCAACGCCGCGGGCCGGGATGCATCGGGTGCCTGGCGACGGGAGGGGATTGATTCACAGCCTCTGAGCCGCGGCCGCCCGGTCAGGCTGGGCGCAACCGCTCGATCATCTCGGGATCGCCGCTGGCCTCGGCCAGGGCGAGCGCGGTCTTGCCGGCGAAGCCGGCGTCGGTGCCGCGGAGCGTCTGGTCGGCGCCCCCGTCCACCAGGATGGCGACGATCGCGGCGTGGTGGGTGATCACCGCCAGCATGAGCGCCGAGAGCCCGTACTTGGCCGTCACGTCGAGATCGGCCCCCGCCTCGACCAGGAGTCGGACGATCTCGGTGTGTCCCCGCACGGCCGCGAGCATTACCGCCGTCTGCCCGTAGCGGTCCTTGGCGTTCGGGTCGCGCCCGACCTGCAGCATCGCCCGGACGTCCTCGACGTCGCCGCGCCGGACGGCGTCCTCCCAGTCGGCTTGCATGGCTCGTCGCTCGCGTAGCGCTTCCGGCGCGACCGCGTCAACGGAACCGCCGGTAGTGACGCCGTTTGCCGCGTGAGGCACGGGAGGGTGCGGGTCGACGGCGGACGTAAGGAGCGCGGGGGGTGGAGGGGCGGCGTGGCGGGGGTGTGCGACGCCCGGGAGCCGGCGGCGCGTACCCTCCCGTGCCTCACGTGGGGCAAACGGTGTCACTACCCCTCGGGGGGTTGGGGACGGTCTCGGGTACGCCCCGTGGCGTGCGCAGCAGCAGATGCGGGGGCTCGGGCCCTCAGCCGCCGATCGAGATGCCCAGGAGCGGCCAATACAGGCGGGCCACGAGGTTGACGGTGCACCACGCCGAGACCGCCAACAACGCCCCCGGGAGCAGCATGTCGCGGACCTTGAGGTACCCGGACGAGTACGCGATCGCGTTGGCCGGGGTCCCGATCGGCAGGGCGAAGGCCAGGCCGGCGGGGACGGCCACGACCAGCGCCATCACGCGCGGTTCGATGGCGAAGTCCTGGGCCACCCCGAGCGTGACCGGCATCAGCATGGCGACGACGGCCGAGTTGCTCATGCCCTCGGTGAGGAGAATCGAGAGCGCGGCGATGATCGCCACCGCGCCGGGCCCCGTGTCGGCCCACTGGGCGATGGTCTGCTGCGAGAGCCAATGCGCGGCCCCCGTCCGGGCCAGGGCGGTGCCGAGCGCGATGGCCCCTCCGTACATGAGCAGGATGCCCCAGCTCACGTAGCCCTCTACGTCCTTCCAGTCGACGAGGCCGAGAGCGAAGAGCGCGACCACGGCGGTGAGCGCCACGCTCGCCAGGCCGAGCTGCTCGCCGCCCACCATCCACCCGGCGAGCGTGGCGACCATGACCGCCGCGACGGCCTTCTCGCGCAGGCTGGTGCGCCCGAGAGCGAGCGTACGCTCGGCGATCAGGTCGTCGGCGGCGTCGATGCGGTCGACGTCGATGGGAAAGAAGCGCGCGATCACCACGTAGGTGACGCCCAGCATCACCAGGACGATCGGCAGCGTCGCGATCGCCCATTCGAGGAACGTGAAGGTCTGGCCCGTCGCCTGCCGCACGATGCCGAGCGCGAGTGGAGCCCGCGCCCCGCCGAGCAGCGTCGCCACGCCGCCGATGGTCGTGCCCCAGGCCATGGCGAGCAGCAGTGCCCGCGCGTAATTGCTGCGCTCCTTTTTCAGGCCGAGCACGTAGATGATCTCCATGACGATGGGGAAGTTCATGGCCGCCACGGCGTGCTCGGACATGAAGAACGACATGACGGCGTTGAGCAGGAAGATGCTGACCAGCAGCGTGCGCGGCGTGTGGCCGAAGCGGCGCAGGATCACCAGGGCGAGGCGCGTGCTGAGCTTCGAGCGCATCAGCGCCGCGGCCAGGATGAAGACGCCCAGGATGAAGAACACGGCCTCGTTGCCGAAGAGGGCGTACGCTTCGTCCGCCGGCATCACCCCCGCCCAGGGAATGAGGACGAAGGCCAGCAGGCTGGTCACCATCAGGGGCAGCGCGCCCGAGATCCACAGAATCAGGCAGGGGACGAAGACGGCGAGGCCCTGCAGACCCTGCTGCGTCAGCCCGGTGGGTAGCGACCGTGTCGCGATGAGCCAGTAGGCGGCGGCCGCCGCCGCCAGGGCGAGCGGGCGCCGGGCGCGCTCGATCAGGAGCGCGCGCAGTGGCCGGGTGTCGATGACGACGTCGTGGGCCGGGCTCGGCATGCGTCAGAGGAAGTCGCCCAGGAAGTAGGTTGCGGCGACGAAGTAGATCACAATGCCGCTCACGTCGACGACGGTCGCGACGAGGGGCGCCGAGGCGCTGGCGGGGTCGAACCCCAGGCGGTGCAGCCCGAGCGGCAGGATCGCTCCCGCCAGGGTCCCGAACGTGACGACGCCGATCAGGCTCGCGGCCAGCGTGAAGCCGAGCGCCGTGGTCTGCGCACCGTAGGTGTCGAAGACGCCCTGCCACAGGAGGATGCGCGCGAATCCGAGTGCGCCCAGGACGCCGCCCAGGACCGCGCCCGAGGCGAGCTCGCGCCGGATCACCCGCCACCAGTCGGACAGCCCCAGCTCACCGAGGGCCAGCGCGCGCACCACGAGCGTGGACGCCTGCGATCCGGAGTTGCCGCCGCTGCTGATGATGAGGGGCACGAACAGGGCGAGGAACACGACCTGCGCGATCTCCCGCTCGAAGTAGCCCATGGCGCTCGCCGTCAGCATCTCGCCCGCGAAGAGGACGGCCAGCCAGCCGGCGCGCTTGCCGAGCATCTCCCAGAACGGGGTTTCGAGGTACGGGGACTGCAGGGCCGCCATGCCGCCCATCTTCTGCAGGTCCTCGGTGGCCTCTTCGCGCACGACGTCGACGATGTCGTCGACCGTGACGATGCCCTTCATGCGTCCGTCCTCGTCGACGACCGGGATGGCCAACAGGTCGTGCTCGGCGAAGACCGCGCTGACGGCTTCCTGGTCCATCTCTTCCGGCACCGTGATGACGTCGCGGTGCATGACGTCGCGTACACGGTGATCGGAGCGTGCCATGAACAGCTCGCGGAACGAGACGACCCCCATGAGACGTTGCGCGGCGTCGAGCACGTAGAGGTAGTAGATCGTCTCCACCTGGCCGTGTGTCTGGCGCCGCAGGTAGCTGATGGCCTCGTCGACGCTCATGTCGGGGCGCAGGCGGGCGTAGCGCGGGTTCATGAGCCCGCCCGCCTCGTCTTCTGCGTAGGCGAGCAGCGCCACCACCTCGCGCCGTCCCGTCGGGTCGAGCAGCTCCAGCAGGTGCCCGCGATCCTCGCTCTCGGCTTCCTGGATCACGTCGGCGGCGTCGTCCGGCGGCAGCAGGCGAATCCAGGCGCGCGACTCGTGCGTGGAGGCGGCCAGGAGGAGATCCTTGTGCTCGCGGGGGGCGAGACCCTCGAGCAGGGCTTCCAGCTCGTCGGTCGGCAACAGGCGCAGTCCCTCCAGGCGTTCCTGGATGGAGAGCACCGCCCAGGCGTCCTTCAGCTCGGCTGCCTCGAGGGTGCTGCCGAGCGCGGGTTCTGTCGCCAACACGAACACCTCCTCCCGGCCGAGCCACGGAGGTGCGGCGCCCGGCAGGGTCAGGATCTGTGACGGCTTTGGCCGTCGGGACTCATCGCTCGCCCAGGGGTAGCGCAAGTCGCCCACGTGGTCCAGCGCGGACGGGGCCGTTTGAACCCGTCTGCGCCGGCCGATATGGGGTTTCGCGATGGCCACGATGATCACCAGCGAGTGCATCAACTGCGGTGCCTGCGAACCCGAGTGCCCCAACACGGCCATCTACCAGGGCGGCGTCGAGTGGGAGGCGCCGGCCGGCGGCATGCACGCGGCGATCTCGGACGAGATCTTCTACATCGTTCCCGAGAAGTGCACGGAGTGCGTCGGCTTCCACGATCAGGAGGCCTGCGCGGCCGTCTGTCCCGTCGACTGCTGCGTGCCCAATCCCGACATTCCGGAGGTGCACGACGTCCTGCTCGCCCGGGCGCGCGAGCTGCACCCGGACAAGGTCATCCCCGACGACGCGCCCTCGCGTTTCAAGGCCGCGGGAGGAGCCACCCCCGCCCCGGGTGCCGCGGCGCCCGCCGTGGCTCCCAAGCCGGCGGCGGCCCCCGCCCCTGCGCCCGTTGCGGCCCCGGCGGCCGACGTGTCCTCGCTCCCGGATCTCGAGGCGTGGGACGTGCCCATCCGCTGCTTCCGCTGCAGCGGCGAGTACAGCGTCCCGTACGGGAGCTACAAGGCCGGCGTGGTCTTCCGCTGCCCGCACTGCAACGGCTCGCTCGTGCCGACTCTCAGCATGGTGCGCAGCGTCGGGGAGGCGCTCGAAGGATTCCACGCGCATTGGACCGACGAGTTCGAGCGTTTCCGCGAGCAGCGGCGGCGGCACTTGGACGTCTTCGAGCAGAGCCAACAACGGGCCCTCGAGGAGTTCGAGGAGCGGCTGCGCACCGTGGCCGAGCGCGAGCACGCGCCAGGTACGGCCTACAAGCGGCGCGGCTTCTTCCGCTTCTAGGAGACGAGGCTGGCCTCGCGACTGCGGCAGCAGATCTACGACCATCTGCTGGCGCGTCCGGAGGGGGTGGGGAGCGCCGAGCTGCTCGATCTGGCCTTCGTCGGTGGCCGGCACCACGACGGTGAGGTGGGGCGGCGCTTTCTCGAGACGCTCCTTGGTGACGACGCGCACTTCCACTTCGACGCCACCGACGAGCGCTGGCGGATCCGGCAGAGCGACGTGCTGTGGCAACCGCTCGGCGAGGCGTCGTACGTGGTGGTCGACCTTGAGACCACCGGGGGCGGCATCGAGGAGTCGGGCATCACCGAGATCGGCGCGATCCGCGTAAGGCACGGGCGGCTCGAGGATTCGTTCCAGACGTTGGTCAACCCGCGCCGCCCGATCCAGCCGTTCGTCGTGGGGCTCACGGGCATCACCGACGAGATGGTCCGGACGGCCCCGCCGATAGAGGACGTGTTGGCGGCGTTCGAGGCGTTCGCCGGCGAGAGCGTCCTGGTCGCGCACAACGCCGCCTTCGACCTCGGCCACTTGAATGCGACGTTGGCGGCGCAAGGACGCGGTCCGCTGCATCTGCCGTCGCTGTGCACGCTGCGCCTGGCGCGCCGCCTGCTCCCGGACCTGAGCCGGCGCACGCTCGACAGCGTGGCCGCCGAACTCGGGATCGACGTGGCGGATCGTCACCGGGCGATGGGAGACGCGCGTGTCACGGCACGGGTGCTGTGCGTCTTCCTCGCGCAGGCGCAGGGGCTGGGCATGTCGCGCGTCTGCGACCTGGTGCGCTATCAGCGCCTGGCGGCGGACGGACGGCCGCTCGCCATTCGCGTTCCGCCCGAGCGCATCGAGAGCCAGCCTCGCCGGCCGGGCGTGTACCATCTGCTCGACGAGCGGGGGCGCGTTCTCTACGTGGGGCGCGCGCGCAGCTTGCGCACCCGCCTGGCGGGCTACTTCCTCGAGGATCGCGACCACGGCCGCCACACCCTCGAGCTGATCCGCCAGAGCCACGACGTGGCCACGTTCGAGACCGGCTCCGAGTTGGCGGCGGGGCTTCTCGAAGCGCGGCGCATTCGCGACCTGCGACCGCCGTTCAATCGCCTCCGTGGTCACCTGCCGCGACTCTGGTTCCTCAAGCTCGGCCGCGGGGACTTTCCGCGCCTGTGGGTGACCCCGCGCCTGAGCGTCGACCGAGCCCGCTACCTGGGGCCGTTCACGACCGCGCGTAGCGTGGAGGCGGCCCGGGATCTCCTGGCCCGCGCCTTCGGGCTGCGGATCTGCTCGGGCAGTCCCGAAGGGCGCGGCCGCCTCGCGCCATGCGGCGAGGGCCGCCCGGGGCCCTGTCTGGCGCCGTGCGCGCGCACGGTCGGGGCGGCGGCGTACGCGTTGCGTGTGACGGCGGCACACGAGTTCCTGGCCGGCGGCGCGGCGCCCAGCGACGTGCCCGCCGAGGACCGCGAGGCGTTGCTCGCGCTGCGCGCGCGGCTGGACGCGATCGGCTGGGTCGCGGCCCGCCGCAGCTTCGCGGTGCTGCTGCCGGCGCCGGACGGCGGGGGCGCCGACTTCTACGGTGTGCTCGGCGGTCGCTTGGCCGTGGAGATGCGGCTTGGCGCCACGTCCGACCTGTGGGTCGCGGTGCAGCGGGTGCGGGAAGTATGGGACCGCTTCCACGACGGTCGCCCGGCGCGCACGGACGTGGAGGGGATGACCATCCTGGCCGGATGGCTGCGCGACCGTTCGCGCGAGGGCATCCTGCTGCCCCTGGAGCGCGTCGAGGACATGGAGCGCCAGCTCGACCAGCTCACGGTGACCCTGCGCGACCTCGGCCAGCGCGGGCCGCTGCCACCCATCGACACGCTCTCATGAGCGACCGCCTCCTCATCGTCACGGGAGACGACTTCGGCGCCGCGCGCGAAGTGAACGAGGGCATCGTCGCCGCGCATCGCCGGGGGATCCTGACGAGCGCCAGCCTGATGGTGACGGGCGAAGCCGTGGACGAGGCCGTCCGCCTGGCGCGCGGGAACCCCGACCTGGCCGTCGGGCTCCATCTCGTGCTGGTCCAGGGGCGCCCCGCCGCCCCGGCGGCCGAGATCCCGTTGCTCGTGAGGCCCGACGGTCTCTTCCGCGACCAGCCGATCCCGACGGGCCTGCGCCATGCGGCCACCTGGCTCCGGCGGGACGGCCGCGTGCAGTTGGCTCGCGAGATCGCCGCCCAGTTCGACGCCTTCGAGCGCACGGGGCTGTCGCTCTCTCACGTCGACGGGCACTGCAACATGCACATGCACCCGATGGTGCTTCCCCTGGTGCTCGAGCAGGCCGTGCGCCGCGGCGTGCGTGGCGTTCGCCTGACCCGCGATCCGCTCCTAGCGGCCCTGCGGCTCGATCCGCTGCACGCGCTGCGCAAGGTCGGCGAAGGCGTCGTCTTCGGGGTGCTCGGGCGCTGGGCCGCCCCGCGGCTCGGCGCCGCCGGCATCGTCACCACCGACCGGGTGCTGGGCATGCACCAGACCGGCCGGCTGAGCGAGGCGCACCTGCTCGCCATGGTGCGGCATCTGGCGCCCGGCACGACCGAGATCTATTGCCATCCCGCCACGGCGACCGCACCGGTGCTCGCCCCGTACCAGCGGGGCTACCGTGGCCCCGACGAGATTGCGGCGCTCACCAGCGCGAAGGTCCGTGCGGCCATCGAGGCGGGCGGCATTCGCCTGGGACGGTATGCGGATCTGTCCGGCGCCGAGTGACCCAGGCAAGCGAGCCGGCCCCCGTCGTGCTATGGAGCCCGCGAGCTCCGCCCGGGCCCGAGCATGAAGGACATCATCTTCTACCACACCGCCGTCGCGCTGGCGGCCGGCATGGTCGCGCAGACGCTTGCCGCTCGGCTCGCGATTCCCGGCATCGTTCTGCTCCTCGGCGCGGGCGTGCTGCTCGGGCCCGACGTACTCGGCTTCCTCGATCCCGGCGTGTTCTCCACCGGGCGCGGCGACCTGGTGAGCCTCGCCGTCACCGTGATCCTCTTCGAGGGCGGCCTGGCGCTCGACGTGGCGCGACTCCGGCAGCAGCAGCGCAGCCTGGTCCTGTTGCTCACGCTCGGTGCCGCCATCTCGATGTTCTTCGGGACGGTGGGCGCGCGTCTGCTCCTCGACGTGCCGTGGTCCATCGCCGTCCTCTACGGGACGCTCATGATCGTGACGGGGCCGACGGTCGTGACGCCGCTCCTGTCGCGACTCACCATCGACCGGCGCGTGCGTGAGTTGCTGGTGAGCGAGGGGGTGTTGATCGACCCCATCGGGGCGATCGTGGCCATCGTCGCGGCCGAGGCGATCGTCGGCGGGCACGGCGCGTTCGCTTCCGGGTACTACATCCTGCTGCCCCTCGGGACGGGCGCGGTGCTGGGTGCCGCCTCCGGCCTCGCCCTCGCCCAGATCCTGCGGCGGGAGTGGATTCCGCCGGAGCTGACGAATCCGGTGGTGCTCGGCATGGTCCTGCTGGGGGCGGCGGTGGCGAGCCGCATATCGCCGGAAGCCGGGCTGATGGCGGCGGTCGTCCAAGGCGTCGTCCTGGGCAACGCCCGGCTCCGCGTGCTCGGCCGGCTCCGCGAGTTCAAAGAGGCGCTCACCGTCATCCTGCTCTCGTTCGTGTTCGTCGTCCTGGCCGCGGATCTTCGGGTCGACTCGGTGGCGAGCCTCGGCTGGCCGGCCCTGGGGGTCGTCGCCCTGCTCATCTGGGTCGGCCGCCCGCTGGCCGTCTTTCTCGCCACGTACGGCAGCGAGCTGACGGTGAAGCAGCGAGTCTTCGTGTCCTGGATCTGTCCTCGCGGCATCGTGGCCGCCGCCGTCGCGGGGCTCTTCCGCGTCCTGCTCGGCCAGGCGGGCATGGAAGGAGGCCGCGAACTCGAGGCCCTGGTGTTCGTGACGGTGGCCGCGACGGTCACCTTGCAGGGGCTGACGGCGCGCCCGATGGCCCGCCTGCTGGGCGTCGACGTGCCGTCCATGATCGGGACGGTGGTGGTGGGCGGCGATCACTTCGGGCGACTGCTGACCAAACTGTTGCTCTCGCTCGGCCGGCAGGTCGTGGTCATCGACCGTAGTCCGTTCATGTGCCGCGCGGCACGCAAGGAGCGGCTTCCGGTCTTCGAAGGCGACGCGTTGTCCGTCGAGGTGTTGGAAGAGGCCGGGGCGCGCTACGCCGACACGGTCGTGGCGATGACGCGCAACGCCGAGCTGAACGAGCTGCTGGCGCAGCGGGTGAAGGACGCCTTTCGCATCCAGCGCGTGCTGGCCCTCGTGCATACCGACAGCACGAACGGGAAGGAGAACCCGGCCGAACAGGTCTTCCCGGGTGCGTTTCCGGGGATCGACGAGGTGAACCGCATGATCCGCTTCGACCGCCTGCGGGTCGTGCAGTACGAGGTGCTCGACGGCGAGGCGGTCGGCTCGAAGCTCGCCGACCTCGCCTACGGGGGGCAGGAGTTCGCCATGCTGCTGCGCCGCGGCGAAGGGACCTTCGTCGCCGTGGGCGACCTCGAGGTGGCCAAGGGCGATCGACTCTGGTGTGCCCGGCCCGCCAAGGGGACTTCACCGCTCGTCGAGGCGTTTCGGGTCGTCGGCGAGGAGTCGCCGAAGCGGATCGGGATCGAGCCCGAGCCCGAAGCTCAAGGCCAGGCTTGAGGCTGCGGCGCGCCCGTCACCTGCGGGGCCGGGCCCAGGGGATGGAGCAGGCCGTCCGGGTCGACGCGATAGCGCTGGCCGCTCCACACGACCGAGCGGCCGAGCCACGAGGCGATCCACACCGCCGAGAAGGCGAGATCCTTGAGCGGGACCAGCCCGAAGTGCCGGGGCGTGTCGGTCTCGCGCAGCAGGCGCATGATGCCCAGCAAGGTGGCCAGACGCGTCGCCATCACCACCCCGAGCGCCGTCCAGCCGATCGCCGCGCCGCCCGCCGCCACGACCGAGAGCACGCCCCAGAGCGTGGCGTGCGTCACGATCGAGCAGAACCAGCCGATCGGCTGACACGCCCGGTACGTGCGACCCCAGCGGAGCTGGTGCCGCCACACGTCGCCGAGCGTCGCCGAGTCCAGGATCGTCTCGACGACGTACGGGAGCACGGCCAGCTCCCAGCCGGCGGCGTGGATGCGGTTGCCGAGCTGGTAATCGTCGGCCAGGTGGTCGCGGATGCGCTCGAAGCCGCCCGCGTCCGCGAGCGCCTGGCGCTTCATGGCGATGGACGCCCCGTAGGCGTTGCGGATGCCCACCCAGTCGCCGACCATCGCCATCGGAATGAAGTCGACGTTGATGAGCAGCGACTCGACCACGGACGGCAGCCCGAAGTCGCCGACGCCGCGATAGAGGCAGGTGCTCAGGCCGACGCCGTCGTCCGCGAGCGGCCGGATCAGCGTGCGCAGGTAGTCGGGGCGGACGCGGATGTCGGCGTCGCTCAGCACCAGGACGTCGTGCCGGGCGGCTCGCATCATGTTGACCAGGTTGGCGACCTTCGCGTTGGCGCCCGTGGCCTCGCCGACGGTGAGCACGATCTGCCGGTCGGGATACGCCTCCTGCAGCCGGCGCACGATCGCGGCGGCGGGGTCGTCCGCCCGCGCGACCCCGAAGACGATCTCGTAGTCGGGATAGTCCTGATCGCAGAACGTCTCGAGGTTCCGGTACAGGTCGATGCCCGGACCCTTGAGCGGCTTCAGGACGGTGACGGCCGGCGTGAACGGGGAGCGGCCGTCCCAGCGTCGCCGCGCGCGGCGGAAGAAGCGCAGCGCGGCGACGAGCTGAAAGAGCTGGTACCCCACCCCCACTCCCGTGAGGCCGAGGCACAGCCAGAGGAGAGTCGTCATCTACACCCGCGGCGCCGCTTCGTTGCTGATCTGGCGGCGCTTCCACATGGAGGAGAGGAACTGGCGCCCTTCCATGAGCAGCCGGCGCGCCTCGTCGCGGTCGCTCGCCATCTTCTTCACCGACTTCCAGATGTAGCGCGGCTGGAAGTAGTAGCGCCGGTAGAAGGTCTCGACCGCCTTGAAGATCTCGTCGGCCGAGATCTCCGGGTAGGAGACCGTGCACTTCTGGTAGCCGGTCTCGTCCACGAGACTGTCGACGGTGAGGTGCCCGTTCTCGGTGACGAAGTCGTAGAAGCCGGTGCCGGGGTACGGCGAGGCCAGCGAGACCTGCAGCGTCTCGGGCCGCATGTGCTGCGCGAAGCGGATGGTCTCCTCGATGGTGTCCTTGGTCTCGCCGGGCAGGCCGACGATGAAGGTGCCGTGGATGAGGATGCCGATGTCGTGGCAGTCCTTGGTGAAGCGGCGGGCGCGCTCGATGCTGACGCCCTTCTTGATGTTCTTCAGGATCTGGTCGTTGCCCGACTCGTACCCGACCACGAAGAGGCGCAGGCCGTTGTCCTTCAGGACCTCCAGCGTCTCGCGGTCGACGTTGGCGCGGGCGTTGGTCGACCAGCAGATGCCGAGCTTGCCGAGGCCCTGGGCGATGGCGCGGGCGCGCGGCGGGTCGGCCGTGAAGGTGTCGTCGTCGAAGAACAGCTCCTTCATGTCCGGGAAGTGGCGCTTCAGGTTCGCGCACTCCTCGAGGACGCTCTCGACGCTGCGGGTGCGGTAGCTGTGCCCGGTCGTCACCTGCGGCCACAGGCAGAAGGTGCAGCGCGCCGGACAGCCGCGGCCCGTGTACAGCGAGACGTACGGGTACTGGCAGTAGGGGCTGTTGTACTTCTTGTAGTCGAGGTCGCGGGCGTAGACGTCCGTGACGAAGGGCAGCGCGTCGAGCTCCTCGGTGGTGAGCGTCGGCGGCGCCTCGTTCTCCACGTACGTGGCGCCGCGCAGATAGCTGATGCCCTTGATGCGGTCGAAGTCGCGGCCCTCGGCGACCTGTACGACGGCGTGGTCGAACTCCTTGCGGGCCACGTAGTCGATGACGCCGGCGTAGCGCAGCGACTCCTCCGGGCGGGAGGTCACGTGGCCGCCGACGAAGCCGATGACGATGTTGGGGTTGGCGTCCTTGATGGCCTGCGCCGTGCGCACGTCGGCCCGGAACGACGGGGTGCTGGTGTGCAGGACCAGGTGCTCGTACTGCTTGGCGATCTCGACCGTCGCCTCGAGCGAGAGGTCGAGCGGCGGGGCGTCGAGCAGCCGGGCCCCGGGGATCATGCCCGCCGGGTAGGCCAGCCAGGTCGGGTACCAGAAGGACCAGACCTCGCGCTTCGCCTGGTAACGAGCCCCAGCACCGCCATCGAAGTCTTCGTATGACGGGGGGTTCAGAAACAGCGTTTGCATTCAGATCCTCCTGACCGGAATGCGTGTGGGGCCCCTACGAAACCCTCATCACACGACAGCATCCGCGTCCTGACCGAACGGTTAGAGGCCTTGTAAACGAGGCGCTGGTCCCATGCAAGGCGGCCCCGGGGTGATCGGGCCGTGGAGGTGATCGGGCCGTGGAAACGTGGTGGCCCGGGCGCTCTCGGCCCCGACTTCCGTGACGTGGTGGCGGCTACGGACGGATAGCGGGGCTCAGAGGTCAGCTTCCGGAGCTGCGCCTGGCGGAGGTGGGAGCCGTGG
>Ga0299906_10004013_pt1 | contig 12097 bp, 4 predicted proteins | sample RVTome_14_FD_200259 | JGI IMG/M metagenome (GOLD analysis project Ga0299906, IMG submission 200259) | Soil microbial communities from uranium-contaminated site in the Upper Colorado River Basin, Wyoming, United States - RVT145D125 (version 2) ...
AGCGGGGACCACGTCGAGAGGACATCTGTGTCGCCGTCGCCGTCCACGTCCGCCGCGTACACAGAGCCCGCACTATTCGCCGCCGTCGTGATGGTGCGCATGGCGAAGCTCTGCGAGCCGTCGTTCTCGTACCACGCCACCTTGTTGTCGAACTTTGACGCCGAGAGGACATCCGTGTCGCCGTCGCCGTCCACGTCCACCGCGAAGACGGCGTAGGCTCCGTTCGCCGTAGTGGTGATGGCGGTCCCCTGGGAGAAGGCAGCGCTCCGGTGGATCGTCCGGTTCTCGTACCACGCCACCGCATCGTCGTCCCGCAGGGGCGAGAGCACGTCGAGGTCGCCGTCGCCGTCCACGTCGGCGACGAACACGGCGTTGGCGAAGTCCGCCGCCGTGGAGATGGTGCGGGTCGTGAAGCTCTGCGAGCCGTCGTTCTCGTACCACGCCACCTTGTCGTCGGTGATCGACGACGACAGGATGTCCGTGTCGCCGTCACCGTCGAGGTCCGCCGCGACGACCGACCGGGCACCGTCCGCTCCTGTGGCGACGTCGTGTGCCATGAAGCCCTGTGATCCGTCGTTCTCGTACCAGGTCACCGAGTCGTCGTCGAATGACGTGGAGAGGATGTCGACGTCGCCGTCGCCGTCGACGTCCGCGGCGCGTACCGAGGTGGCCCCCTCCGCCGCGGTGGTGACCGTGCGTGCCGTGAAGCTCTGGGCGCCGTCGTTCTCGTACCACGCCACCTTGTCGTCGTTGAACGACGCGGAGAGGACGTCGATGTCCCCGTCCCCGTCCACATCGCAGGCGTACACGGAGCGAGCGACGTCCGCGGCCGTGGTGATGGTGTGTGCCGTGAAGCTCTCGGCACCGTCGTTCTCGTACCACGCCACCGTGTCGTCATTGAGGGAGGCAGAGAGGACGTCCACGTCGCCGTCTCTGTCGACGTCCAGCGCGTAGACCGAGTACGCGCCGGCCGCGGCAGTCGTGATCGTGTGCGCGGTGAATGCCTGGGAGCCGTCGTTCTCGTACCAGGCCACCCTGTCGTCTCGGCTCGACGCCGAGAGTATGTCGACGTCGCCGTCGCCGTCCACGTCGACGGCGAACACCGAACGGAGTCCGTCAGCGCCGGTGGTGACCGTGTGGGCGGTGAAGCTCTGGAGCCCGTCGTTCTCGTACCACGCCACCTCGTTGGCGACGTACGAGCCTGAGACCACATCCGTGTCGCCATCGCCGTCGATGTCCAGCGCGTGGACGGCGAGGGGGGCGTCCGGCGCGGACGTGACGTTGCGGGGCGCGAAGGGGACCTCGGCCGCCCCCGCCGGCCCGGCGGCTGCCGCCAGGCCCACGGCGAATGCGCCGGCGGCGGCGAGCGGCGTGAAACGGACCCGGCGCGTCATACCCTCCCCCGGTCAGAGGCCTCCAACTTCCCGAAGATGGACCCTTCACCCCTCACCTGGCCAGCTCAGGGGCGCTCCTGACGCGTAATGAGGCCTAATGGCGCCTAATGACGCACCGTCGGGACGACGGCTCCCTGACCGTGCCCCGTCCCCGGGGCTCGTTCGGCGCCGGTGAGCGCGTCAGCGCTCGAGCTCGACGGGGCTGCTCCCATGCCGGGACGCCCCCCGTTTCCGGGCGGCGTTCCAGCGCTGGTGGTGAATGGAGTGTCCTACCGAGCGGACAGTCCTTCCAGCGTGCCCGCGGGGCGGCCGTCCACGAACAGGCGCAGCATGCCGTCCTCGGCTCCGGGTCCGCTGGCCCCGATCCATTCGAAGGAGATCTCGCGAGGTCGCTCGGTCAGCTCGACCGGCGAGGTGATGCGCGCGCTCCCGTCCTCCCCCGCCGGGGCCCAGGCCCGGATCCGGTAGCCGTCCGCCCTCCGAATGACGAAGAGGCCCAGCCGGTGCGGCGCGCCCTCCGCCTCCCTCACCACGATGGCGCGAGTCGCCTCGCCACGGTCGTCCGGGAACAGAGCCTCCAGGCGGATGCGGCCGCGGTAGACACGCGGCTCGTACGCCGCCTCGTTCTCGACGATCAGCAGCATTGCAGGAGGCGGTATCGCGCTCGACCAGGCGCTCGTGTCCCCCGACTCGAAGCCGTCGGCGAAGAGCGCCACGGAAGTCTCCACCGTGGCCGAGTCGTTCGCGGAGACGGGATCGACCACGCCGGCCGGGACCGCAACCGTGGCGGTGTTCGACAGCGGCGTCGCCTGGCTCGGCGGGGCGGTGCCCGAGGCCGTGAAGGTCGCGGTGCCGCCCGAGAGGAGGTCCACGGCGGTGGAGAGGTTGCCGCTACCGCTGCCGCCGCACGAGGAGCCTGATGACGCCGTGCACGTCCAGGAGACGCCGGTCAGCTCCGGTGGGAAGGTGTCGGTGACGGTGGCGCCGGTGACGTCGTTCGGGCCGCTGTTCATGACCGTGATCGTGTAGGTCAGTGTCTCACCCCCGATCACGACACCTCCGCCGTCGTCGAGGGTCACACCCAGGTCTGCCGGGAGGCTGGCGTCCACCGTGACGTCGATGAACCCCGCGGAGCTCTCCGTGTCGCCGTTCAGGGCCTCCGTCGACTCGGCGGTCACGGCGAGCGTGAAGTCCGCATCGCTGCCGGGGGGAGGCGTGATCGTCAGGCCCGGGAGGTCTCCCGGTGTGAGTTCCCAGACGCCGGCCCCGAGGTCGGTGCCCGCCGACAACGAGGCCCCGGCGGGAACGGAGGCGAAGGTGACGAGGAGGCTCTCGGAGCCGTCGGTGTCGGCGAGCGTGGCGGAGACCGAGAGCGGGATGGCCGAGTCCTGCGGGCCCGACGCGTTGCTCAGGACGAGGACCGGCGCGTCCGCCACGGGGTCGACCGCGATCGTCACGCTGACGACGTTGGAGAGCGCCAGGCCGTCGTCGGCCCGATACTGGAACGAGTCGAAGCCGCCGAAGTCCGGAGCCGGCGTGTAGCTGAAGGAGCCGTCCGCCTGAAGCGCGAACGTGGTCGCGTTCGAAGGGGCCGTCACCAGCACCGCGCTCAGAGGGTCGAGGTCTTCATCGGTGTCGTTGGCGAGGACCCCCGGAGCGGCCAGCGCCAGCGTCCCGTCCTCGAGCGTGGCCACGAGCTCCGCGGCCGCCACCGGCGGGTCGTTCACGTCCACGGTCGTCGAAGCCGTGTCGCCGAGCGCCTCGAGGCTCAGAGGGAGGTCGTGCTCGGCGTCTTCACCGGTGCTCGTCGACGACGTCAGGTGCGTGGCGCGCAGCGTGTCGGCCAGCAGCAGATGGGCGTTGGCGCTGAACTCCACGACTGCGAAGTACGTCCGCGGGGACCCCTGCGCGATCCGGACGTCCGCGTCGCCGTCGGCGAAGCTCACGGTCTGGCGGCCGGCGGTCAGCGACAGCGTCGGCACCGTGGTCACGAGCGTGTCGGAACCGGCCTCGAAGAGGCCCGATCCGGTGTCGAGGTAGACGTGGAGGCTGTCGACGAGCGCGTTGGCCGAGGCGGTGTCGTACGCGACGCCGGGCGCGGACTCGAACAGCAGGTCCAGCGTCGCCAGCTCGACGTCCGCGTCGCCCGCACGGCCGCGGTGCGTCGCCACGATCCCCAGCATCGCCTCGCTGGCTCCGTCGACGCTCCGCAGCGGCGCCATGTCGAGCGTCGGCAGGGCGAACTGCCCGCCGTCGTTCTCGTACCACTGCACGGTGTCGTCGAGTGCTGACGCCGAGAGGACATCCGTGTCGCCGTCGCCGTCCACGTCCGCAGCGAAGACGGAGCGCGCTCCACCCGCTGCGGTCGTGATGGTGTGTGTGGTGAAGCTCTGGGAGCCGTCGTTTTCGTACCACGCCACCTCGCCGTCGAAGCGAGACGCCGAAAGGACGTCCGTGTCGCCGTCGCCGTCCACGTCCGCCGCGTACACGGACCGTGCCCCATCCGCCGCAGTCGTGATGGTGTGTGTGGTGAAGCTCTGCGAGCCGTCGTTCTCGTACCAGGCCACCGTGTCGTCGCCCAATGCCGCGAGGACGTCCGTGTCGCCGTCGCCCTCCACGTCCGCCGCGTACACGGAGTACGGCCCATTCGCCGCAGTCGTGATGGTGTGTGTGGTGAAGCTCTGCGAGCCGTCGTTCTCGTACCACTCCACCTTGTCGTCGTAGAGAGACGCCGAGAGGACGTCCGTGTCGCCGTCGCCGTCCACGTCCGCCGCGTACACGGAAATCGCCGCATTCACGGTCGCGATGGTGTGTGCGGTGAAGCCCTGCGAGCCGTCGTTCTCGTACCACGCCACCTTGTCGTCGAGGCCTGACGCCGAGAGGACATCCGTGTCGCCGTCGCCGTCCACGTCCGCCGCGTACACGGAGCGCGCCCTGCCCGCGGCGGCCGTGATGGTGTGTGTGGTGAAGCTCTGCGAGCCGTCGTTCTCGTACCACGCCACCTTGTTGTCGACGAAAGACGCGGAGAGGACGTCCGTGTCGCCGTCGCCGTCCACGTCCGCCGCGTACACGGAGTACGCCCCAATCGCCGCAGTCGTGATGGTGTGCGTGGTGAAGCTCTGGGCGCCGTCGTTCTCGTACCACGCCACCTTGTCGTCGCCGAACAATGCCGAGAGGACGTCCGTGTCGCCGTCGCCGTCCAGGTCCACCGCGAAGACGGCGTAGGCACCGTCCGCCGTGGTGGAGATGGCGGTCCCCTGAGAAAAGACTGCGCTCCTGTGGATCGTCCGGTTCTCGTACCACGCCACCGCATCGCCGTCGTACAGCGCCGCGAGCACGTCCAGGTCGCCGTCGCCGTCCACGTCGGCGGCGAACACCGCGCCGGCGAAACCGGCCGCGGCGATGGTCCGGGTGGCGAACCCCTGGGATCCGTCGTTCTCGTACCACGCCACCGTGTCGCCGCCGATCGATGCCGAAAGGATGTCCGTGTCCCCGTCCGCGTCGACGTCGGCGGCGAGCACCGACTGGGCGCCGTCCGCCCCGGTGGTCACGTCGTGAGCGGTGAAGCCCTGGGCCCCGTCGTTCTCGTACCAGGTGACCGAGTCGTCGTTGACCGCCGTCGAGAGGACGTCGACGTCGCCGTCGCCGTCGAGGTCGCACGCGAACACCGAGCGGGCGCCGTCTGCGGCCGTCGTGAGGGCGTGGGCGGTGAAGCTCTGGGCGCCGTCGTTCTCGTACCACGCCACCGTGTCGTCGTCGAACGAGGCCGAGAGGACGTCCGTGTCGCCGTCGCCGTCCACGTCCGCAGCGAAGACCGACCGGACCCCGTCCGCCGCGGTCGTGATGGTGTGCGTGGTGAAGCTCTGGGCGCCGTCGTTCTCGTACCACGCCACCGTGTCGCCGAGCACGGACGCCGAGAGGACGTCCGTGTCGCCATCGCCGTCGACGTCGGCCGCGTACACGGAGAACGCCCCGTTCGCCGCGGTCGTGATCGTGTGCTCGGTGAAGCTCTGGGAGCCGTCGTTCTCGTACCACGCCACCGTGTGGTCGTACCTCGACGCGCAGAGGACGTCGACGTCCCCGTCGCCGTCTACGTCCACGGCGAGCACGGAGCGGACGCCGTCAGCGGTGGTGGTGATGGTGTGGGGGGTGAAGCCCTGGGAGCCGTCGTTCTCGTACCAGGCCACCTCGGTGCCGTAGTACGAGCCCGACACGACATCCGTGTCGCCGTCGCCGTCGACATCCAGCGCGTGGACGGTGACGGGGCCGTCCAGAGCGGCGACGGTCCGGGGCGCGAACGGGACCTCGGCCGCAGCGGCCGGCCCGGCGGCGGCCGCCAGGCCCACCGCGAAGGCGCCCGCGGCGAGGAGCGGCGTAAAACGGACCCGGCGCGTCATGCCCCTCCTCCCCCGATCCGCTCGTACGGTCGAATGGGCCGGCCTCCCCCGGTCCCGGACCGGGGGCGAAACCTGGCTCGGACCCTACCATGCGCAGGCACGACCGTCACACGGCCAGCCGCGCGTCCCGCCGTGCCGTAGGGCCTGAGCCACGTCAAGCTGGGTGAGTGCAGCCCCTCCCTCGACTCGATCCTGCGGGATCGCGTGGCGCTCCGAGCCGAGACCGACAGGCCAGATGCCCCCGGCCGCGACCTCGACAACTTGACGCCGTCGGCTCAGCGGCCGAGGCGCAACCTGTCGCCGCACGGCTCCGCGGCCGGGCGCCGCCCTCAGGCCCCGTCTCCCCACACCACCTGCTCCAGCACCGCCCAGCGGTCGTGGTCCTGGAGCCAGAGGGTGTTCAGGTAGGTCCACACGTGCTCTTCTGGAAAGCGATCCGCGACGGCCTCGTACCCGGCCCGGGCCGCCGCCTCGCCGACCGCCCCGCCGGGAGCGTCCTCCGGCATCAGCCCCTCGTGGTGGGGCAGGCCGACGCCGTCGAGGAAGGCCGCCAGCAGGGGCCGGCGCTCGCCCAGGTGGAGCGACACCAGGAGCGCGGCGGCCAGCACCTCGACGGGCTGGAGCACCGAGGCCAGCCCCTGGGCGCGACGCTCGAGAGGGAGCTTGCCGACTGCTTGCGGCCGGGACCGCAGCGCCCGGGCCACGGCCGCGCGCGCAGCCGGCGCCGCGTCGGGCGGCGGCTCCGCCCAGAAGTGCCGGGCCGCCGCCAGTCGCTCCTCCCAGCTCAGGCGCTTCCAGATCCGGACCGCGCTGCGCTCGAACGGCACCCGGCACCCTCCCTTCGGCGGCGGAGATCACTATACCGAGCGCGGCACCGCCTGATGGCCGCAGGCCCGGGCGCGCGTCAGCACTGCTCCACCGGAGCTTCCGCCGCGACGGAGAGTGTCCGGGGCGCCTCCCCCGCGCAGTGGATCCGCCACATCTCGAGGTACGCGCGCTCCAGGTGGCGCACGAAGCGCCCGGTGTCGAAGAGCGGCCGGCGCAGGCGATTGGCCCACAGCCGGCGGCGCAGCGCGGCGAGCTGGTCCGGCCTCTGCGCCAGGCGGACGGCAGTCTCCTCGTAGCTCCCGAGATCCGCAGCGATCAGCTCGGGAAGTCCCACCGCCGTCAGCAGGCTCGCCGCGACCCGGGACGCGAAGACTTCGCCCGGGCAGGTGAGCAGCGGCACGCCGGCCCAGAGCGCGTCGCTGGCCGTGGTGTGGGCGTTGCAGGGCCAGGTGTCCAGGAAGAGGTCGGCCAGGCCGTGGCGGGCCAGGTGCTCCGGCTTCGGCGCCCGCTCGGCGAACACGAGCCGCCCGGGAGCCACGCCGCGCTCCTGCGCCTCGCGCCGCAGGTTCTCGGCGGATCCCGGCGTCGTCTCGATCAGCCACAGGACGCTCCCGGGGACGCGGCGCAGCAGGCGCATCCAGATGTCGAAGACCGAAGGGATGATCTTGTAGTTCGCGTTGAAGCAGCAGTAGACGAAGCCCGGCTCCGGGAGCCCGCACCCGGCGCGCGCCGGCGGCCCCTCCGCGATCGGCTGCTCGGAGTCGTTGACCTGGTAGCAGTCGGGCAGCAGCACCAACCTCTCCTGGAAGCTCCGCTGCTCCTCTGGCGGCGTGACCACGGTGTCGCTGACGAAGTAGTCGATGAAGGGGGCGCCGGTCGTCGCCGGGAAGCCCAGGAAGTGCACCTGCAAGGGCGCGGGGCGCAGCGCCGCGATCTCCATCCGGCCGTTCCCCGCGCAGCCCACCAGGTCGACGAGGACGTCGACGCCGTCCTCGTGGATGCGCCGGGCGGCCTGCTCGTCGCTCAGAGCCGCAATGTCCACGAAGCGGTCCGCGTCCGCCTCGAAGCGCCTGCGGTACGCGCTGCCATCGTCGGGGCCGTAGGAGTAGGCCAGGACCTCGAAGCGCGTCCGGTCGTGCCGCCCGAACAGCCCCTGGGTCAGGTGGCCGACGGCGTTGTGGCGGAAGTCGCAGGAGAGGTACCCGAGGCGGAGTCGCTGCTTCTCGCGGACGCCGTGGTCGAAGGCGAGCCCCTCGCGCACGTGCGAAAGCCGGCGCTGCAACCGCTCGGCGGCGTCGCGGGCGATCGCGAGCTGCTCCGCCGCGGTCGAGGGCACCACGCGGTGGGCCGCGGAGGCGCTCAGGGGCGGGGGCTCTCCCGCCTCCAGGGCCGTGCGCGTCGCCTCTTGCAGCCACTCCACGTCCCGGTCGCGCTCGCGCCAGTCGCACAGCTCCGAGCGGGCGTCGAGCCGGTTGGCGCGGGCCGCCCCGTGGTCGGGATCCAGCTCGAGCGCGGTCTCGAAGGCCCGGCACGCCTCGGCCAGGGCGCCCGTCGCGCGCAGGGCGTTGCCGAGGTTGAAGTGGGCGTCCGCAGAGTCGGGAGCCGTGCGGACCGCCTCGCTGTAGCTCTCGACGGCGGCCGCGCAGTTGCGGGAGCGCTCGAAGGCGGCTCCCTGGCCGATCAGCGCCTTCGTGTAGCCGGGGCGCAGCGCCAGCGCGCGCCGGAAGCTGCGTAGCGCGTCCTGGTAGCGGGTCAGCTCGGCCAGCGCGACTCCCTGGTTGAGCGCGGCCTCGGCGTAGTCGGGCTTCAGCTCGAGGGCGCGTCCCAGCGCGTCGAGCGCCTCGGGGTGCTCGCCGAGCTCGCGCAGGGCGACGCCGAGGCCGTTCAGGGCTTTTGCGTAGAAGGGCTCGAGACGCAGCGCCTCGCGGAAAGAGGCGACGGCCGCGGCAAGCTCGCCCCGCTGGCGCAGGGCGGTGCCGAGGTTGTGGTGCGCCTTGGCGTACTTCGGGCGCGCCTCGATGGCGCGCTCGAAGCTCGACACGGCGTCTTCGGCCCGTCCCATGGCGAGCTGCACCAGGCCGAGGTTGTTGTGGGCGGCCGCGTAGCCCGGATCGAGGCGCAGCGCCTCCTCCAGGCTCGCCGCGGCCTCCTCCAGCCGCTGAGCCTCGCGGCAGGCGTTGCCGAGGTTGTTGTGGAAGACGGGCTCGGCGGGCCGCAGCGAAGCGGCCTGCCGGAAGTGGCGGATCGCCGCCTCGAGGTCGCGCCGCCGCTGGGCGAGGGTCCCGAGCAGGCTCCAGCCGGCAGCGTAGCGCGGGGCCTTCTCGACGAGCTTCCCGGCCAGCCGCTCCGCCTCGTCGGCACGGCCCTCGCGAAGCGCCCTCTCCGCCTTCGCGTAGAGGCGCTCGCTCGCCTTCACGGCCGTTTCGGCGCCGCCCCGGGGGACGCCTTCCCCTGGGCGCGCCAGATCCTCGGGTCCCCCTCGGCCGTCACCATGTAGCGGACCTCCTGCGTCTTGAAGCCGAGCGCCGTGGGCCGCGCCACCCCGGGCAGCACGGCCACGTCGTAGAGCTCCTCCACGGGACCGTCCAGGCGAACCCAGTGGGCGATCTCGCCCAGGGTGAGGTCCACGACCAGCAGGCCGCAGCGGGCCTCTGCCCCCCGGGCCTCCAGGTTCTCCGACAGCGCGAGGCCCTGGAAGGTCCCCTCGCGCGGCCGCGACAGGCCCACGACGGCGTGGTTGCCGAAGAAGGCCAGGCCGCGCGCGTAGCCGGGACAGAAGACGACCGGCTCGAAGCGGCCGCGCTCCAGGTCGACCCGGCCCAGGAAGCCGTTGCCCGAGTCGAGCAGCCACAGGCGCCCCTCGTGAAGGCGCGGCGAGTGCGGCATCGACAGCCCTTCCACCACCGCTTCGCCGGTGGCCACGTCCAGCGCGCAGCCGCCGTCCCGGCGCCGGTCCCGCCAGCCGTCGGCCACGTCGCTGCGGCTGACACAGGTGACGTAGCGCGGCTCGCCCCGATCCGTCGCCAGGCCGTTCAAGTGGCAGCGGTCCTCCGCCGCCAGCCGCGAGACGAAGGGCGGCCGCCACAGCGGCCTGAAGCTGGCGCGCTCGGACAGCGTGGCCAGGCAACTGAACAGCGTGTTGACGAAGACGAGGCTCCCGTCGGCTCCCGGCGCCAGGTCGTGGATGTCGAGGTCGCCCGTCGTGTGCCCCACCCGGGGCACGTAGAGCCGGTCGAAGCCCTGGTCCCACTGGCCCGGCGCCAGGACGTTCTCGAAGCGCCAAAGCTGGTAGGCGCTCGACAGCCAGAGCGTGTCGCCGTCCCCCCACAGGCCCATCGCCCGGTCGAAGGTGCGCTCGAAGACGGAAAGCCGCCCGTCGGGCTTGAGCCCCAGGAGGAAGAGCTTCCCCGCCTGGTAGGTCGTGAAGGCGAGGCTCACCTGCTGCTCGGCGAGCCAGGCGGGCAGGCCGCGGGAGGCGTCGATCTTCAGGCGGCCTCGGCCGTCTCGTGATCCCTCGGCCGTCACGGCAACGCATTCTATTGTGGTTCGCCGGCGTCGGCCGGCACCGCCTGCGCGCTTCCGGACGAGATCGACGGGTGGCCGCGGCGCCGTGCGAAGGGCGGAAGTGGTCGTAGCTCGAAGCTGGGAACTGGACCACTCGCGTTCCGTGCGCGGCCACCGCGCGCCCTCGCGGTCCTCCTGAGGGGAACGCGTTTGTGCGGCCTCCATGCGACCGGAGGTACGGATCCGGAATGCCGGGTTCACTAAACTCAATACAGTCAACGAGTTTCCGTTGACGCTTCGGTAGGGGGCGACCTAGCTTGCACTCGCTTTCACGCGCGTCGGCGCTTGTCTCGCTTCGAGAGGGCGCGTCGCGCAGAGGGGAGAGTGCCATGTCGAAGAGGTTCGATGCCGGGGCGGCCGCGCTCGCGGCGCTGCTCTGCTTCGCGAGCCAGCCGCTGCGCGCGCAGTCGACGAGCGCGAGCGTGTCGGGCGCGGTGGTGGACAGCCAGGGTGGAACGCTGCCCGGGGCGACGGTGACGCTGACGAGCAGGACGCAGGGCAACGCCCTGAGCGCGGTGACGGACGCCGAGGGGAACTTCGTCTTCAACCTCGTCCGCCCGGACACGTACTCGCTGAGGGTCGCCATGAGCGGCTTCAAGACCCTGGAGCGGCCCAACGTCGTGGTGAGCGCCAACGACAGGTTCGTGGCGGGCACCCTGACGCTGGACGTGGGCGAGATGACGGAGAGCGTGACGGTGACGGCGCGCCTCAGCGAGCTGCAGGCTGCCAGCGGGGAGCGCTCCTTCACCCTCGAGAGCGAGGCGATGGAGAACATCGCCGTGAACGGTCGGAGCATGTTCGGCTTGCTCGGCCTCGTGCCGGGAGTCGTCCCCGCGGCCATGGACATCACCAATCCCGGCCAGGTGAGCGACGTCTCGGCCAACGGCCAGCGCAGCAACTCCAACAACATGACCATCGACGGCGTCGCGAACATCGACACCGGGAACAACGGCGGCAACATGGCCACCACGAACCTCGACGCGGTGGCCGAGTTCAAGGTCCTCACGAACTCCTACCAGGCCGAGTACGGGCGCGCCGTGGGCGCGCAGGTGCAGGCGGTGACGAAGAGCGGCACCCAGGAGTTCCACGGGTCCGCCTACTGGTACGGTCGGCGCTCCGGCTGGAACGCGAACAGCTGGACCAACAACCGCGCCGGGGCGGAGCCCGCCGACTCCTCCCGGAACGACTACGGGTACACGCTCGGCGGCCCGATCTTCGTCCCCGGCCACTTCAACTCCGACAAGAAGAAGCTGTTCTTCTTCTTCAGCCAGGAGTTCCAGCGGCGCAACGACCCGGTGGGCGAGCGCCTCTCCCGCGTCCCGACCGCCCTCGAGAGGCAGGGCGACTTCTCCCAGAGCCTGGACAGCGCCGGCAACCCGTTCCCGTACGTCCGGGACTACGCCACCGGGCTGCCCTGCCACGCCGGTGACACCAGCGGCTGCTTCCAGGACGGCGGGGTGCTGGGCCGGATCCCCCAGGGCCGCCTCTACGAGCCCGGCCTCAACGCCCTCGGCATCTACCCGATGCCGAACTTCGACGGCGGCAGCGGGATCAACTACCGGAGCCAGGCCCCCAGCGACCAGCCGCGCCGCGAAGAGCTGCTGCGGCTCGATTTCCAGGCGAACGACAACTGGCGCGTCACCGGCCGCTACATGCGCCACAGCGACCTTCAGGACCTTCCCTACGGGACCACCTGGGCCGGAGCGGGCAGCAACAACCTGGACACGATGCAGACGAGCTTCGACAACCCGGGCCGGAACTGGATGATCTCGGTGGCGGGCATCCTCGACGCCACCACCTCTCTCGAGGCCAGCGTCGGCAGCGCCCACAACTCCCTGACCTTCGACGTCACGAACCCGATGCTGAGGCGCGAGGCCGCGGGACTGTCCGGGCTGCCGCTGCTCTATCCGGAGG
>Ga0299906_10004014_pt1 | contig 12095 bp, 15 predicted proteins | sample RVTome_14_FD_200259 | JGI IMG/M metagenome (GOLD analysis project Ga0299906, IMG submission 200259) | Soil microbial communities from uranium-contaminated site in the Upper Colorado River Basin, Wyoming, United States - RVT145D125 (version 2) ...
GACAGCCACGCCCTCATGCTCTCGCTGCAGGGGGATCTCGAGCGGCACGCCGGCACGGTGGTGTTCCTGAGCCCCGTGCTGGGCGGCGCGGTGCGCGGCGACGGCATCGCGCTGGAGGTCGGCGGCCGCGAGCCGATGACGATCCTGTGCGACATGCTGGTGAACTCGGCCGGCCTGGTCGCTCCCCAGGTCGCGCGCACGCTGCGCGGCCTTCCGGAGCGCACCATCCCGCCGCAGTACTTCGCGAAGGGCCACTATTACACCCTGTCGGGCAGGTCGCCGTTCCGGCGGCTGGTGTACCCGATGGCCGGCCCTGGTTTCCTCGGCGTGCACGTGACGGTCGATCTCGGCGGCCAGGCGCGCTTCGGCCCCGACATCGCCTGGATCGACCGCATCGACTACAGCTTCGACAACGCACGCGAGCCGCTCTTCTACGCAGCGATCCGCCAGTACTACCCGGCGCTGAAAGACGGCCAGCTGCAGCCGGGCTACACCGGCATCCGCCCGAAGATCAGCGGCCCGAAGGAGCCGGCCGCCGACTTCGTCGTACAGGGGCCGCGCGAGCACGGCGTGTCCGGACTGGTCAACCTGTACGGCATCGAGTCGCCGGGGCTGACCGCAGCGCTCGCGATCGCGCAGCATGTGCGCATGCTGCTCGAGGCGTAAGCACACCGCCTGCAGTCAAAGTGGACCGCCCGCAGCTCACCTCCTCACTGCCGCCCACGCTGTACGGGTTCATTCCCAGGACCTACTGCGGCGCGCGCGTGGCGCGCTTCGCGCCGGGTTCCACCTACGGCGATCGCGATCCGATGGACATCTGCGTGCTGACCGAGCGCCCGATTCACCGCCAGACCTCCCCGGTGCACATCCATCACCTCTACGGGCCTGCCGATGCGCACGCGGTGATCCGCGCGGCGATGGACGATTATGCCGAGCTGATCGCCCAGCCGGGAGCGGGCTGAGCCCAGAGTATCATCGCGCGTCATCGCCACATGACCGTGACTTCGCTCACGCACGCGAGACTCGCCGCGCGCCGCCCCCGGTCGCGATGCCGTCCCTGGTCCCTTCGTATTCCTCGAACCTCACGCCGCGGCGCTTCAACTCGGCCACTTCGCGCTCGATGTCATCCATCGTAGACGACCCCGGCCTCCCGCTTGGGCGACTTCGCTGATCGGCCGTAGGGAAGTAGTTCCAAGCCTCACTCTGGAAAGTTTGCCGGACCGATGTCGATTCGGCACCCCGCCAATCGACTAGCGAATGGGAACCACGGTCGCGCGGGGATCGAAGCTTGTATACCCGTGAAGCCGACCGGCAGCCGCGTTCCTCCATCACCGTTCACAGGACAAGCCAATGCAGAAGATCACCCCTTTTCTCTGGTATTCCAAAGAGGCCGAGGAGGCCGCGGCGTTCTACGCCTCCGTTTTTCCCGACTCACGCGTCACCCGTGTCACGGCGCTGCCGAGCGAATCGCCCAGCGGCCCGCCCGGATCGGTGAAGGTCGTCGAGTTCGTTCTCTTCGGCCAGCCCTTCATCGCCATGAGCGCCGGGCCGCTCGACCCGTTCAACCACGCGGTGTCGTTCGTCGTGAACTGTGACGATCAAGCCGAACTCGATCGCTACTGGAACACACTTCTGGAGGGCGGCTCTGCCGAGCAGTGCGGCTGGCTGAAAGATCGCTTCGGCCTCTCGTGGCAGATCGTCCCGACCGTTCTCGGCGCGATGATGGCCGAGCCCGATCGAGCCAAGGCCAAGCGGGCGTCGGACGCGATGATGAAGATGGTCAAGATCGACATCGCTGCGTTGCAGGCGGCATTTGCGGGAACGACGGGGGCGCGAGAGCCGGCTCGCTGATGCCGGAAATCTGCTGGCTCGAATCCGCCCAAACCCGATGACTCCCGTTGGCCGCGTAGAACTTGTGAACGTCCGGTTCTCTCAAGCTCGACGGGCAGCAACGGGTCGGAAAGAATTCCCCTGAATGTATGGACTCGCGTCCTCCATGCGAGTAGTGTAGGTAGCGCTCACCGGGTTGCAGCCTGGAGGACAGGGCCAGCAATACTATTGCCACCATTGCCTTCCTCGAATCTGCGCCTGATTCAGGCGCTGCAACCCGGACTGAGCAAACCAGCGATCTCCGCCGACCGGTTATTGTTTGACCGGCCCCTGGCTCCTCTAGATTGCCGGCGAGAACGGCAACTCCAGCTCCCAGTACGCGTTGACCGCCCCTGCGCCGTGAACGATGAGGATCTCGTGAACAGCGCCGGGTGTGGCGTCTTTCTAATGTTCGGTATTGAACAGACCGCCTGGCGCGAAAGGCGGAAGATGCATTAGGGCTAAAGCGCCCGTTGGTCCAAGGATCCGGTTATCGGCAGTTGGTAGCTGTCCCATGCCATCCGAGATCGTCCATTACAACGTGAATTCGCAATGGTATTGGAGGTACTTTCCATGAAGCAAGAAACTTCAGTGAAGGTCAAGTATGGAGTTTGGGGCCTCATAGCCGGGGCGGCGGTCGCGATGATCGTCGGCTTCGGCTGGGGTGGCTGGGTAACCGGGGGCACCGCCAAGGGGTACACCGACGAGGCGGTATTGGCGAGCCGGGCGGCGATCTGCGTCGCTCAATTCATGAGGGCACCGAACCACGATCAGGAGCTCAAAGCGTTTGAAGAGACGGATTCGTGGAAGAGAAGTGAGCTCATCGAAAAAGGAGGCTGGGATAAGATGCCCGGGCAGGGAGAGGCCAGCGGTGCCGTGGCTGAAGCTTGCGCGAGGGGGATTGAGGTTCTTGCCGCACGATGAGTGCGCCAGCCGGCGCGCTCACGTCGGCTGAACCGGGTCTCCCAGCCGGATCGTGCCGCTCGTCACGATGCTCGCCGTGACGCCGCCGTGGCCGCGCATGGCGTTCAGCCCGCCGGGTCCGAGCGCCTCCTCCATGCGCGAGCAAGGGGCGCATGGGCCGGTACCGAGGAGCACCACATTGCCGATGCGGAACTCGCGATCCCGCAGAGCCAGCAGGTTGATGCCGGCGACGACGATGTTCCGCCGCAACAGCGCGGGATCGATCGCATCGCGGCCCAGCATCCTGGCGACCGCGGCAAGGTGCTCGGCCTGGATCAGCGTGACCTGCCGCTTGCCGCCACCTTTGATCGCACTGTGGTCACCGGTCAGGCCGAAGCCCGAAACCGCATGCGCTGCCTGCACGGCTTCGATGGACGCGCGATAGTGCGGGCGCAGGCCGATCCACTCCACGCTGCCCGCCCTGGGGAAGCGGGCCATCAGGCTTCCAAGCCCGTCGTCCAAACCTTCTTGCATTTTCGCGCGGCTACAGCGCCGCGGTCAGCCGCTTGATGGCCTGCTCCAGGAAACGGATGCGGGCATGCGCCTGGTCCAGCAGCTCGCGCAGATTCCCGTCCTCGACGGTCGCTACGCGCACATGCGCCTGCCGGCTGTGCTGCCCGGCCAACGCCCGGTGGACCAGCTCGCCCCGAACCGTTCCGATGTCTTGCGATCGATACACGATGGCCTCCTTGGTGTGGCGCCCGGCGGACGAGCCGAGCTGCATGAGCGGACTGTAGATCCTTCGCTCCAGCTCCGGCCGTGACTTCTTACCGCGCAATGCCGTGAAAATTCACGCTCCAGGCCGATGCTCCACTGCGCCGCGATCGCCGCCATCGATATCGGCGCCGCCGTGCGTGCCCCCGGCGTGCGCGCGGTGCTCACCCGCGAAGACGCGAAAGCCTGGGCCGCGCCCTTCGTGGTGGGCGTCAAGCAGCCCATGGAGCACTGGCCGCTGGCGATGGACCGGGCGCGCTATGCGGGGGAGCCGGTGGCGGTGGTGGCGGCGGAGAACCGGGCGCTGGCCGAGGATGCGCTGGACCTGATCCAGGTCGACTACCAGCCGCTGCCTGTCGCGGTGGCCATCGAGGACGCGCTTGAGTCGAATGCGCCGCTGCTACATCCGGCCATCCGCTCCAACGTCGTCAGCGACCGCCGCTTCCGGTACGGCGATCCCGACGCCGCCTTCGGCGCGGCCCCGCATCGCGTGCAGCTCACCGTGCGCTACCCGCGCAACTCCTGCACACCCATCGAGTGCGGCGTGGTGGTCGCGGAGCACCTGCCCGGCGACGAGGGCTACGAGGTCCTCTCCAACTTCATGGGGCCCTACTCCCTGCACGCGGTGATGGCGCTTGCGCTCAAGGTGCCGGGCGCGCGGCTGCGCCTGAAGTCGCCGCGCGATTCGGGCGGCAGCTTCGGCGTGAAGCAATCCGTGTTTCCTCGAGCGCGGTGCGCTGTGCGTAGGCGCGGCCTGCACTCAGGCGAAGGTGGAGTGGCGCTCGGAGCTCGCGCGGGAGGTGCCGCTGCTGGCGCTCGCCTTTCCGCACATCTCGCTCTTCCAGGTGCGCAACCGCGGCACCGTGTGCGGTTCGCTCGCTCATGCCGATCCGAGCGCCGAGCTGCCGCTGGTGCTGACCGCGCTGGGCGGCGAAGTCGTGCTGCGATCGGCGGCCGGCATGCGCACCCTGGCGGCAGACGACTTCTTCCACGGCATGCTGACCACCGCACGCGCAGCCGACGAGCCGGTCGAGGAAGTGCGCTTTCCCCTGCATCGCTCCGGCACGGGCTGCGGCTTCGCGGAAATGGCCCAGCGCCACGGCGACTTCGCCATCGTCGCCTGCGCCGCAGTCGCCGGCATCGACGAGATCCGTTTCGCGGTGGGCGGCGCGGCCGACCGGCCGCGGCTCGTGCGCTGGCCGCGGCTGGCGGGCGCCGACCTGGAGGCGGCGCTCAACGACTTCGCCTGGGAGATCGAGGCGCGCAGCGATCCGCCCGCCAGCGCCAAGTTCCGGCGCCACCTGGTGCGCCAACTGGGACGCCGGGTCATCGAAGAGGCTTGCGCGTGAAGCGCATCGAGCGGGACGCGCGCTGCCGCGTGAGCCTCGCCCTCAACGGCGCGCAGCGCAGCGGCTGGTGCGACAGCCGCACCCTGCTCTCGGACTTCCTGCGCCAGGAGTTGGGCGCGACCGGCACGCACGTGGGCTGCGAGCACGGCGCGTGCGGGGCATGCACGGTGCGGGTGGACGGGGCCGCGGTGCGCGCGTGCCTGATGCTCGCGGTGCAGGCCGAGGGCCGGCACGTGGAAACGGTGGAGGGGCTCGCCGGCGCGCAGGGCATGAGCACCCTGCAGCGCGCCTTCAAGCGCCATCACGCGCTGCAATGCGGCTACTGCACGCCGGGCATCCTGATGTCCGCGACCCAGTATCTCGAGCGCGTGCCGGATCCGAGCGAACAGCAGGTGCGCGAGATGCTGTCGGGCCACCTGTGCCGCTGCACCGGCTACACCAACATCGTGCGCGCGGTGCTCGACGCAGCGCGGGGCGCGCAGGGGTGAACGCGCGCGTGCGCGTCGCGAAGCTCGGCGCGGCAAGCGCCGACGATGTGGCAGCCGCCGGCGAAGAGGGGCAGATCGTGGCGGACCTCGCCGGCGACGAGGCGTTCGAGGGCTACTGGAACCGTCCCGACGCCGACGCCCGGGCGCTGCGCGCGGGCTGGTACTTCACCGGGGACACCGGCTACTTCGACGCGGACGGCGAGCTGTTCGTGACCGGCCGGGTGGACGATCTGATCATCTCCGGCGGGGAGAACATCTCGCCGACCGACATCGAATCCGCGCTGTCCTTGCACCCGTCGGTGGACGAGGTCGCCGTGTGCGGGCTGCCCGACGCGCGCTGGGGCCAGCGCGTGGCGGCCTTCGTCAAGCGCAAGTCGCCGGTCAGCGGCGAGGCGCTCGACGCCCACTGCCGCCGCTCTTCCCTGGCCGCCTTCAAGCGCCCGCGCGAGTATGTGTTCGTGCGCGAGATCCCCAAGTCGCAGGTCGGCAAAATCCTGCGCCGCAGGCTGGTGGCCGGGGAGTACGAGCCGGACAGTTGACGCCCGCAGAACCACCCCGCTGAGAGGAAGACATGCCAGCGCTAAAGCACCCAGCCCACCATCTGCTCGACACCCTGGACGGCTTCCGCGTGGAGGTCGACGCCGAGCATGAGCGCGCCGACATCGTGCTCGACCGCCCGCCGCTCAACGTCGTCAGCATGCCCCAGCGCGATCAGCTGCGCCTGGCGTTCGAGGCGCTGGACGCGGACGCGCGCGTGCGCGTGATCGTGCTGCGCGCGGCCGGCGAGCACTTCTCCAGCGGCGGCGACATCCCGGGCTTTCTCGAAGCCTCGCCGGAGCACGTTTCGCATCTCGCCTGGAACGCCGCCGCGCCCGCACGCTGCAGCAAGCCGGTGATCGCAGCCAACCGCGGCTACTGCTTCGGTGTGGGTTTCGAGCTGTCGCTCGCCTGCGATTTCCGCATCGCCTCGGAAACCACGCTCTATGCGCTGCCCGAACAGAAGCTCGGCTAGATCCCGGGCTCCGGTGGCTCGGCTCGCCTGCAGAAGATGATCGGCATCGCGCGCACCAAGGATGTGATGATGCGCTCGCGCCGCATCGGGGGCCGCCAGGCTTGCGACTGGGGCATCGCCACCGAGTGCGTGCCCGACGCCCGGCTCGAGGCGGCGGCCGCCGCGCTGGTCGAGGAGCTGCGCGCTTTCTCGCCGCTCGCGCAGCGCACGGCCAAGAAACTGCTCAACGACACCGAGGACGCCACGCTTTCCGTCGGCATCGAGATGGAGGGGCACTGCTACAGCCGGCTGCGCACCTCGGAGGACTTCCGCGAGGGCGTGGAGGCCTTCCACCAGAAGCGCAAGGCGGTGTTCAAGGGGCGTTGAGGCGCCGCGCACGGGACCGCCGGTTCGCGTAGCATGGTCCGCCAGCTGCCATATCTCTCAGGAGACCCGCATGGGAAAACCCATCGAGCTCACCGCGTCCGACGGCCACAAGCTCCTCGCCTACCGCGCCGAACCCGCCGGCAAGCCCCGCGGCGGGCTGATCGTGGCGATGGAGATCTTCGGGGTCAACAGCCACATCCGCAGCGTAGCCGATGGCTATGCGGCGGACGGCTATCTGGCGGTCGCCCCGGCCCTGTTCGACCGCGTCCAGCGCGGCTACGAAACGGGCTACTCGCAGGAGGAAATTCAGCGCGGGATCGCCATGATCCAGAAGATCGGCCTCGACGACACCATGAAGGACATCGCCGCAGCCGTGCAGAACGTCGTTTCCGCCGGCAAGGCCGGCATCGTCGGCTACTGCTGGGGTGGAACGGTGGCATGGAAGGCGGCATGCAGCGTCCCCGGGCTGCACTGCGCCGTGCCGTACTACGGCGGCGGCATCCCGGGCCTGATCGGGCTGAAGCCGCAGTGCCCGGTGATGTTCCACTGGGGCGAGACCGACCACTCGATCCCGCTGGACCAGGCGCAGGCGTTCGCCGCAGCCCACGCCGGCCAGATCCATCACTTCTACCCGGCCGGGCACGGGTTCAACTGTGATCAGCGCGCATCCTACGACGCTGCGGCCGCGAAGCTCGCACGACAGCGCACGCTGGAGTTCCTGGCCAAGCACGTGGGGTGACGGGGCGCGGGTCGCACGCTAGTTCACGGCGCCCGCCCGTTCCAGCATCACCTCCAGCAGCACATTACAACCGGCTGCGAGGTCTTCCGGCTTCGCGTTCTCGATCTCGTTGTGGCTGATGCCGCCTTCGCACGGCACGAAGATCATGCCGGTGGGACAGACGCGCGCCAGGTAGATCGCGTCGTGGCCGGCGCCGCTGACGATATCCATGTGGCTGAGGGCGAGCTGCCGCGCGGCCTTGCGCACGGCGGCCACGCAACCGGGATCGAACCGGCAGGCGGGATAGCTGGCGACCCGCTCTACGCTCGCCGTGCAGCGTTCCGCGCTCGCCAGGCGCTCGCAGGCAGCGTGCATCTCCTGCTCCATGCGTTCGAGCTGTGCGTCCTCGGCGTGCCGAAGATCGACCGAAAAACGCACTTCGCCCGGGACCACGTTGCGCGAGTTCGGCTTGCGCTCGTCTTCGAGGACAGGCCCTTGCTCCTGCTTCGATATACCTGGGCACTCCCCGCCACCGCGGTAGGTCTCGTGCTGGCGCCTCTCGGTTGTGCTCTTGGCGCAACCGTTATCGTTGTTGACGGCGTCCTTGAAGTCGCGGGAGGCCGGATCGGCCAGGTCGTTTCATCCCTTCCCCGTCGCTTGCGCTTCAGCGCGATCACCTTCGGTCACGTCGTCATCGGCATCGATCACGCTGTCCTCGCGCACTGCCGTGCACACGAGCGCGTCCACGTGCGCCAATACGAACGCTGGGGTGTTCTGTTCTTCCCGCTATACGTCGGATCCAGCCTCCTGCAGGTGCTTCGCGGACGCAGTCCCTACTGGCACAATCACTTCGAGCTGCAGGCATATTGCGAAAGCAGCGGCAACGCTCGAGGCAGCGTTCCGCCAGCGACGCCGACGAATTCCTCTCGCTAGCGCCCCGTCACCCCCGGCAGTGCAGCGCATCGATGACGGCGGGCGCCGCCCCCCGTACTCGGTAGCTGGCCTGCCCTGCTCAACGGCATACGACCCATGCTCGACCACGTCGAGCAGCGCGCCCCTTGTTGCCTCAGCCCGACTCCCCGCGCGCCCATCAGCGCCTCGATCTTGTGCCGCTCGCCGGGGAACGGAACAGCAATTGCCGCCGCATCGCTGGCCGGAGAACCGGCGCCAGCGTGTCGGAGGATGTCGTTGAATGGATTGAATAATTCAATTCCCTGGGGCGTGCAGAAATTAGCCCGTTGGGAAACGTTACTAAACCCTGCGTTGCCCCTCGCAGGGTATTTTTGCGTGTCGACCATGCTCGCTCTGCTGGCGGAGCAGTTCGCGTTACGGCATCCCGCGTACTGGCTGTTTGGTTGGCTCGCGGTGTGCATGGTTTATCAGAGCTTGCGTGACGGACGACTGATCGCGGCCTTGCGGCCGATCGATCTGGTCCTTGCCGCCTTCGTGCTGGTCATGCTGTTCTCGTGGGCCGTAACGGGTCAAACGGGCGGTAACCGTGTAATCGTCTTCGCTTTGGCCAGCATCACGATACCGTGGTGGGCGGCACGGTCGCTTGCCGGGTCGCAGATCTGGGATTTCGTTCGCTACACGGCGGTGTTCGGAGCCCTGATGGCGCTGGGCTACTTGATCGCGTTGCCGTTTGCACGGGATCTGGATGCGGCTTACGAGCGGGTCATGTTTGGACCCCACGCGGTGTACGGAGTGTTCGGTCCGACGGTGGGTCTGCTCGTCGTGATGAGCGCGATGTACCTTCTTCTGCCTCGCACTCTCAGAAGCAAACGCCTGAGTGGGGCCGCATGGGTAATGCTTGCGCTTTCCATGGTAGACGTCATACACATGGGCGCCCGCGGCATGTTCCTGTCGGCTCTGCTGGCGGTGCTGGCCGGCTGTGCCTTCGTGCGCGAGTCGACCGCGCAGCGCAAGGCCGCCGTGCTGCTGGTGGTGCTGGCGTCTTCCATCGTCGGACTGCTCTCGATACCGCAAACCCGTCAGCAGCATTTCAGCCGGTTGGCCGGTTTTACGCCCCACGTTGCCGATCGGGCGGTGGACGACACCATAGGTTTACGTTTGAAACTTTACCGCGAGGCGGCGGAGATGTTCTCTCGCAAGCCCATCGCCGGCGTGGGTGCCGGTCGTTTCGGACTGGAGTCCGAGCATTTTCGGTCTCCTTTGCTGAGTACGCCGCACAGCACCGTGGTTCACGTCCTTTCGGAGCTGGGGCTCTCCGGGGCGGTGCCGTTCGTCGCCTTGAACTTGATGCTGTTGGGTATCGCGTGGCGCGTGACCCAGTCGCCATCGAGCGACCCGACTCTGCGCGTGGCATGTGTCGTGGCCGGCGCATGGACGTATTTCGCCATCTACGATCAGTTCAGTGCCAACTACATGACGTCGCTGCGCTATTACTTGTTCTCCGGCCTGTTGGTGGGCGTTGCCTCGGCGTCGCAGCGGGAGGCCGTTCGGCTGGGGCAGTGGGTTCGCCCGGACGGTTCGGGATCACTTCCCCAGTGGGCCGCATCGGTGATGAGGACCCTGCGGCGCATCTGAACCTTGGCAGAGATGGCGGTTGCGCGCGCGCGGGGCGGGACCGCGCATCCCAAGCCCGGGCGCCGGCTACGCCAGTTGCGCCTGCTCCTGGCGCGCAAGCACCGAACCCCAGGTCGTGTCCCAGTCGTTGCCGAGGAAGTCCACCGCGCGCCCGTCGGCCTGGAAGAAGCGATTGGGGATCTGGAACATGCCCAGCATCAACCCGCCCTCGGGCCCGGCCCAGGCCTCGTGCCGGCTGCCCGCCGGTCGCCACACGAACTCGCCCGCCCGGCATACGCCCTCACCGCACACCAGGCTGCCCTCGAGCACGTAGGTCTGCTCGATCAGCACGTGCTCGTGGTCCGGCAGCTTCGCCCCGGGCGCCATTCTGAGCAGCATGGTAAGCAGGCCGCTGGCGCGATCCACCACCAGCGTCTTGGTTTCGACCCCGGGATATACGCCTCGCTCCCAGGGCAGAGCCGCAACGTCGACGAAGCGCGAAGCAAGCGGCGGGAGGTTGGCGTGGTGCGCTGCTTTCGGCGTGATTGCGTTCATCGGAAAGGTTCTCCGTCGAAGGTTGCAGGACCGTCTGTCCCGGTGCGAGCAGCTGAAGTGTACTGCCGGCCGGCGCTACGTGCCGACGCCGGCCTCGCGTGCGCCGATCGGGCGGGCGCATGTTGTCCTACCGGTAGAAGACGTGCCGGCCGATTCTCGCCAGCGGTCGTTTGCCGCGCGACCAGCTTGGCTTGATATAGGTGGCGTGATAGTGCAGGGCGCCGCGGAGCATCCGCGGGCGGCGCCCGTCGTACACCGCTTCGGCCGCCTCCCAGGCTTGTCGCCACAGCTCCTCTTCGGGATGCGGTGTGCTGTCGAACTCCGTCCAGGAAAACGCGCTGACATAGCGCTTGCGCAGGTAGTCCCAGTTCTTCTGATAGACGACCTCGCACACCGTATCGGGATAATGGCGCGAGCGGACGCGGTTCATGGTGACTTCCGCCACGGCATAGCGGCCGGCCGCGGACTCTCCCCGGGCTTCGTAGTACACGTTGCGCGCGAGGCAGGTCAGTTCGCGCACTCTGGTGCCGTGGGCCACGATGGATTGGATCAGCACGCCGAACGCACCGACGGCCACACCGGCAACGAATGCGGCGACCCACACGCCCTTCCTGCTGGCGTGCCATCGAAAACGCAGTTCGACCCACCAGCGGGACAACAACGGGACGCGGCCGAACCAGCCTCGCTGGTACAAGAGGTTGCGCAGCATGCGTTGGGGGATGCCCATTCGCGGCCGGAGGCCGCCTCAGCAGTTCACCACACCCCACGAGGCAAGAATCACGCCCTCGTGCGGCCCGCCGGTGTGCCGCGGCGCGTCAGCCGCCCGCCGCTGAGTGCACGCAAGGATCCAGGGTCAGCTCGAGGACGCAGAATAACGCAGAGGGAAAGCGCGACCGCGTTAACGCCGGCGTTGGCTTTCCTCTGCGCTATGCGGCGAGGCGCTATCCGCCTTTCGGTTACGCCTCGACCCGCCGCACCTCCACCAGGGTGTCCGAGAAGGTCGGAGCGCGGCCCAGGTCGGCATAGCGAGAGGCGTTGACGACGTTGGCCGAGCGCCCGTTCGGCGAGTTCGACGCCCAATAGCCCAGCGGGGCGACCACCACACCCTGCCGCACCTCGTCGCTCACCTGTGCCTCTGCCTGGAAGCGGCCGCGGTCGTTGAACACTTCCACCAGCTCGCCCTCGGCGATGCCGCGCGCGCGCGCGTCGGCCGGGTGCAGCGTCACGCACTGCTCGCCGGCATTACCGAGCTGGCGCGCGATGTTGGCGTAGCCCGAGTTGAGGAAAGCGTGGTTCTTCGGGGTGAGGATGTTGAGGGGATACTTCGCGGCCAGCGCACGGTTGGTATCGGGCGATTCCTGCGGCGCGATGAAGCCGGGCAGCGGGTCCACCGGGCTGCCGTCCTGGAACTCGTTGGAGCCCTGGCGGAACAACGGCAGGACGAAGTTGCCTCCCGCCGCCATCGAAGCTTTCAGCTCGACCTTGCCCGATGGGGTGGGGACGTTGCCCTTGGCGTGCGGCGCGTAGGTGTCAGG
>Ga0299906_10004016_pt1 | contig 12090 bp, 15 predicted proteins | sample RVTome_14_FD_200259 | JGI IMG/M metagenome (GOLD analysis project Ga0299906, IMG submission 200259) | Soil microbial communities from uranium-contaminated site in the Upper Colorado River Basin, Wyoming, United States - RVT145D125 (version 2) ...
ATGACGCCGGACGGTGAAGCTCAACGACGCGGTCGTCGGCGCGGCGCTGATCGCGCTGGCGATCGCGATCCTCGTCCACATCCAGGCCTACCCGCTCATCCCCGGGCAGAAGTACGGCCCGGCGCTCTTCCCGGGCGTGATCGCGGTCGGGCTCATCGCCTGCGGGTTGCTGCTCGTCCGGCGCGGTGTGCGGCGCGGGCTCCCGCTGTTCGAGCCCGGTCGCTGGTTGCGCTCGCCGGCGCTGGCGACGAACTTCCTCGCGGTCTGCGCAGTGCTCGTGTTCTACGCGGCGTTCGCGGGAACGCTCGGCTTCGTGCTCACCGGCGCGATCTGCCTGCTCGGCCTGTTCCTCAAGCTCGGTGTGCGACTCGCCCCGGCGGTCGTGATCGCGGTGATCGCGACGCTCGTGATCCATACGCTGTTCTACAAGCTGCTCCGCGTGCCGCTGCCGTGGGGCGTGCTCGAGCGCTTCGCCTGGTGAGATGACCGAGGTCCTCGCCGCGTTCGGGCTGGTCTTCGAGCCCTACGTCATCGCCGTCATTCTCGGGTCGGCGGTGTTCGGCCTCTTCGTGGGCGCCATTCCAGGGCTCACCGCGACGATGGCCACCGCGCTGCTCGTGCCGGTCACCTTCTTCATGCCGCCGGTGCCGGCGATCGCATGCATCGTCACCGCGACCGCGATGGCGATCTTCTCCGGCGACATCCCCGGCGCGCTGATGCGCATCCCCGGGACGCCCGCCTCGGCCGCGTACGTGGACGAGGCGTACGCGATGACGAAGAAGGGCCACGCCGAGACCGCGCTCGGCGCCGGGCTCGTGTTCAGCGTGATCGGCGGGATCTTCGGCACCGCCGTGCTCGCCACCTCCGCGCCCGCGCTCGCCGAGGTCGCCGTGCGCTTCAGCTCGTTCGAGTACTTCTGGCTGGTGCTGCTCGGCCTGACCTGCGCGGTCTTCATCACCATCGGTGATCCACTGAAGGGCGTCGTGTCGCTGCTCGCGGGGCTGCTGATCTCGTCGATCGGGCTCGACAACCCGGCCGGGCACCCGCGCTTCACCTTCGGCTCGATCGAGCTGCTCGGCTCGGTGGGGCTGATCCCGATGATGATCGGCATGTTCGCGGTGTCCGAGATCCTGCGCTACGCAGTGGCGCCGAGCGGCGACGGCGAGCGCTTCACGCGCCAGATCGGCAACGTGTTCCGCGGCATGTGGACGCTCACGAAGCGGTACTGGGCGTCGATCGTGCGCGGAAGCGCGCTCGGCACCGCGATCGGCGCGCTGCCCGGCGCCGGCGCCGACATCGCGGCGTGGATCTCCTACGCGATGTCGAAGAAGTTCTCCAAGGAACCGCAGAAGTTCGGCACCGGGCACGTCGAGGGGCTGGTCGAGTCGGGCGCCGCGAACAACAGCGCGCTCGCCGCGGCGTGGATCCCGGCGCTCGTCTTCGGCATTCCCGGCGACTCGATCACCGCGATCGTGATCGGCGTGCTCTACATCAAGGGCATGAATCCCGGCCCGACGATCTTCATGAACAACCCCGAGCAGATCTATGCCGTGTTCCTGGTGTTCTTCATCGCCAACCTGCTCATGATCCCGCTCGGGTGGGCGTGCATCAAGACCGCGAAGCGCATCCTCCAGGTCCCGCGGAAGGTTCTCATGCCGATCATCCTGCTGTTCTGCATCGTCGGCGCATTCGCGATCAACAACACCGTGTTCGCGGTGGGCGTGATCCTGGTGTTCGGCGTCGCCGCGTACTTCATGGAGGAGAACGGCTATCCGGTCGCGCCCGCGATCCTGGGAATGATCCTCGGGACGATGCTCGAGGAGCACTTCATCACGTCGATGATCAAGTCGGAGGGGCGGTTCCTCGGCTTCTTCGAGCGGCCGATCGCCGCCACGCTCGGGATCCTGACCATCCTCGTGTGGCTGTGGCCGCTCGCGCAATGGCTGCGGTCCCGCCGGCGCACCGCGGTGGCCGCGTAGCCGCACGGCGGGCCCGCAGCAACGGCGTGGCGTCGCGGCGATCGGCTAGAATCGCGCTCTCCCGGCAACGCCACCACCCGACATGATCCCCGCCCTGACGACCGCCGCGAGCAGCCCGCTCGCCGACCTCGAGCGCCGGATCCTCGACTCGAGCGTCGCGGTCGAGCACGCGCGGCTGGCGGATCTCGCGGCGGCGATCGAGCTAGAGGAGACGGCGCCGCCCGGGGCGTAGGGCCTGGGGCAAGGATCCGGGCCGCGGCGCTCCGCATGAGGCTCCTTTTCATCCTCGACCCCCTGCGGTCGCTCAAGACCTACAAGGACACCTCGTTCGCGATGATGGTCGAGGCCGCGCGCCGCGGCCACGAGATCCACTACGCACCGCCGGAAGGGCTGATGTGGAAAGGCGGCCGCGTCGTGGGCGAGCACGGCCGCCTCCACTTCATCAACGCCGAAAGGTATCTCGGCAACGCGGCGCTCCACGACGACGACTGGTACCGCCTCCAGCTGCCGCTGCGGGAGACGCCGCTCGCCGAGTTCGACGCGGTGCTGATGCGCAAGGACCCGCCGTTCGACCTCGAGTACGTCACCAGCACCTGGCTGCTGGAGGCCGCGACGCGCGAGGGCGCGCGCGTGTTCAACGACCCGCGGGCGATCCGCGACCACAGCGAGAAGCTCACGCTCGCGCAGTTCCCGCAGTACACCGTGCCGACGCTCGTGACGCGGCTCGAGGGCCAGCTGCAGCGCTTCATCGAGGCGCAGGGCGACGTCGTGCTGAAGCCGCTCGAGGGTCACGGCGGGGAGGGCGTGTTCCGCGTCACCGATTCCGATCCGAACCGCAACGTCATCATCGAGACGCTCACCGGCCGCGGCGCCCACTCGATCATGGCGCAGCGCTACATCCCCGAGATCCGCGACGGCGACAAGCGCGTGCTGCTGATCGCGGGCGAGGCGGTGCCCCACTCGCTCGCGCGCATCCCGAAGCCGGGCGAGTCGCGCGGCAACCTCGCCGCCGGCGGCACCGGCGTCGCGCGGCCGCTTTCGGCGCGCGATCGCGAGATCGCCGAGGCGGTCGGGCCGGTCCTCGCGAGCCGCGGGCTGCTGCTCGTCGGGCTGGACGTGATCGGCGACTGGCTCACCGAGGTGAACGTGACCAGCCCCACGTGCTTTCAGGAGATCGCGCAGCAGACCGGGCTCGACGTCGCCGGTACGTTCCTCGACGCGCTGGAGAAGGCAGTGACGGGCCACGGCGGCTGAGGCCCGGAGCGGCACCGGTTCCGGCGGCCGGCCGGATTTCGCACGCGCCCGCCCACCCTCGACCCCCCGGGCCGGGCCCAGCGGGGGTAAACTTCCGGAATCCGTGATCCTTCAAGCAGTTCCGTCATGGTCGGCATCCTGATCGTCGCGCACGGCGCGTTCGGTGAAGCACTGATCCACTGCGCGAGCCACGTGCTCGGCAAGCGGCCGCTGCGCGTGCGCCAGGTCGGCATCACCGTGCACGACGACCCCGACGCGATCCTCCCGCAGGCCCAGGAGCTCGTGCGGCAGCTCGACGAGGGCGACGGCGTGCTCGTGCTGACCGACATGCTCGGGGCGACGCCGTCGAACATCGCCGCGCGCCTCGCCGCGCCGGGCCGGATCGAGGTCGTCGCGGGCGTCAACCTCCCGATGCTGGTGCGCGCGCTCACCTACCGCGCGCAGCCGCTCGCGGCAGTGGCCGGAAAAGCGATCAGCGGCGGCCGCGAGGGCGTGCTGCACCTGGGCGAGCTGCAGGCCCATGCCGCAACGGGAAGTTGAGATCCAGAACAAGCTGGGGCTCCACGCCCGCGCCGCTGCGAAGCTCACCCAGACCGCAGCGAAGTTCGCGGCCGACGTGTGGCTGTCGCGGAACGGCCGGCGCGTGAACGCGAAGAGCGTGATGGGCGTGATGATGCTCGCGGCGGGCCGCGGCAGCCGGATCGCGATCGAGACCCAGGGCGCGGACGCCGACGCCGCGCTCGCGGCGGTCGCGGCGCTGGTGGACGACAAGTTCGGCGAAGGGGAATGAGCGGGGCCAATGGGCAAGCCTGAGACCACGACCAGTCTCTCGCCGCTCGCCGCGCGCACCAGCGGGGCGAGCTTCACGCTGCACGGCGCCGGCGTCTCGGGCGGGATCGCGATCGGCTACGCGCACCTGATCTCCTCCGCCCGGCTCGAGGTCGCGCACTACGAGGTGCCGCGCGACGAGCTCGAGGCCGAGGTCGACCGGTTCGACGCCGCGGTCGAGCAGGTCCGCGGCGAGCTGATGGGCCTGCACGCCGCAGTCCCGGTCGGCGCGCCCGCCGAGCTCGGCGCGTTCCTCGACCTGCACCTCATGATCCTCAACGACGCAATGCTCTCGGTCGCGCCGCGCGAGCTCGTCCGCACCCGCCACTGGAACGCGGAGTGGGCGCTCGTGCACCAGACGGAGCTGCTCGTGAGCCGCTTCGAGGAGATCGAGGACGCGTACCTGCGCGAGCGCAAGGCCGACGTGCAGCAGGTCGTCGAGCGGGTGCTCAAGGCGATGCTCGGCACCGGGCACCTGCCGGCGCCGCCGGAGCACGAGGAGGACATCATCGTCGTCGCGCACGACTTCTCGCCGGCCGACATGATCCTGTTCAAGCAGCACCGGTTCGCGGGCTTCGTCACCGATCTGGGCGGGGTCACCTCGCACACCGCGATCGTGGCGCGGAGCCTCAACCTGCCGGCGATCGTCGGCTTGCACCACGCCCGGCAGATGATCCGGGAGAACGAGCTCCTCATCGTCGACGGCTCGGCGGGCGTGCTGATCGTCAACCCCGACCGCCAGGTGCTCGCCGAGTACCAGCTGCGCCGCAGCCAGTTCGAGCTCGAGCGCCAGAAGCTCAAGCGCCTGAAGACGACGCCGTCGGCAACGCTCGAGGGCATCCCGGTCGAGCTGCAGGCGAACATCGAGCTGCCGGAGGACGTGGAGCAGGCGCTCGAGGCGGGCGCAATGGGCATCGGCCTGTTCCGCACCGAGTTCCTGTTCCTGAACCGCGACGACCTGCCGGACGAGGACGAGCAGTTCGAGGCGTACCGCCAGGTGGTGCAGGCGATGGAGGGCCGACCGGTCACCATCCGCACCCTCGACCTCGGCGCCGACAAGACGGTGAACGGCGAGCAGCTCGCGGGGCCGAACCCGGCATTGGGCCTGCGCGCGATCCGGTTCTGCCTCGCCGAGCCGCAGATGTTCCTCACCCAGCTGCGCGCGATCCTGCGCGCTTCGCACTACGGCCGGGTGCGGATCCTGGTGCCCATGATCGCGCATACGCACGAGATCGACCAGGTGCTGCACTACGTCGCGATCGCCCGCGACACGCTCGCCCACGCCGGGACGCCGTTCGACCCGAAGGTGCCGGTCGGCGGCATGATCGAGATCCCGGCCGCGGCGCTCGCGGCCGCGAGCTTCATGAAGAAGCTCGCCTTCCTGTCGATCGGCACCAACGACCTCATCCAGTACACGCTCGCGATCGACCGCACCGACGACACCGTGGCACATCTCTACGACCCGCTGCACCCGGCGATCCTGCACCTGGTCGCGCACACGATCCGCGTCGCGACCAAGGCCGGGGTGCCGGTCGCGGTCTGCGGCGAGATGGCCGGCGAGGTCGAGCTCACGCGGCTGCTGCTCGGCCTCGGCCTGCGGCAGTTCTCGATGCACCCGGCGCAGCTGCTGGCGGTCAAGCAGCAGGTGCTACGCTCCTCGGTCCCGGAGGTCGAGGGGGCGGCGCAGCGGATCCTGCGCTCCGAGGACCCGGAGCGCAGCCGCGCGCTGCTTGCTAAACTGAACTCGTAACCCGGAGTCCCACACAGTGCTACGCGAAATCACCGGCGTCACGCAGGATGCGGCAGGGCAGACCCGGCGCTGGTTCCACGACGACTACTTCGACCTGTTCGTGCAGCAGGACCGCGACGGCGAGCTCGCCGCCCTCGAGCTCTGCTACGGGGTCGGCCACTCCGAGCGGGCGCTGGTGTGGAAGAAGGGCTTCGGCCACTTTCACGACGGGCCGGAAGGCGACAGCCTCGACGCCGAGAGCCTGGCGGCGCGCTTCGCGCGCGAGTGCGGCGAGGTGCCGCATCGGATCAGCACCTCGGTGCTGCGGGTGATCCGCGACTTCCCCGAGCTCGAACGGCTCGCCCGCGCGCGCCGCCGCAAGTACCGGCGCGAGACCTGGCAGCAGACCTAGCCCGGACCTCCAGGCCGGCCGCCCCGGCTCACGCCTTCAGGATCACCGATTGGCCGGTCGGCAGGACGACGAACGGCAGGTCGTGCTCGCCGCAGTACCGGTCCCACGCACGGCTCGCCCCCGGGAAAAACGGCGCGCTGTAGTCGTCGCACACGATCACGCCGTCGCGCACGAGACGCGGGATGAAGTACTCGAGCACGCCGAGCGTCGGCTCGTAGAGATCGACGTCGATGTGGACGAACGACCACTCGGCGTCCGGGAGCTCGGCGAGCACCGCGGGAATCCAGCCTTTGTGGATCGCCACGCCGGGGAACTCCGCGAACACGCGCCGGGCCCGCTCGACCGGGGCGGCGAAGCTGCCGCCGCGGGCGAGTTTGGGTGTCTGGGCCTCGGAGAGGCCGTCGATCCGGTCTTCGACGCCTGGCGCGGACAACCCCTCGAAGCTGTCGACCAGGTGCAGCCCGGAGCCGTCGAAGCTCGGGTCTTGCGCGCGCGCAGCGCGGCACAGCGCGAGCGCGCTCGTGCCGTTGAACACGCCGCACTCGGCGCGCCGTCCTGGCAGCGTCAGCGCGTGCAGGAAGTACTGCACGAGAAAGAGCGACGCGGTCGGCCGATGGATCGCCTTCACCGGCGGCATCACGGTATCCGTGTCGCGCAGCGCCTCGCCCACGAGGCGCATGACCGGGACGCCGCCGACGGCAACGTCGCGGAACAGGATCGCGACGTGCGCATCCATCGGCGCGCGCGCATGCTGCTGGATCAGCCGTTTGAAGGCCAGAACGCGCTCGCCGACTGCGGCTCGCGGCGGGGACGCGGCACCGGCCTTACTAACCATCGATCGCAACATTCTCAGCAGCATCGCGCGTCGTTGTCCTCCCCGCAGGCGCTCTGACCGCCTGCGACGCGCGCCGAAGATAGCACACGCCGCCGCGCGGTCCCTCGGCGTTCGCCGACGGGCGGCGGGTGCGGACACGTCTCCCGAGGATTGGCCGGGGCTGGTTTGACACGCGCTCCGCTTCCTCCTAAGCTTCAGGACGCGCCGATTTGATCTTCTCAGCTTGCGGGCGCGAAGTCCGGCCGACGAGGCCGGGCCGAAATTCTGCTAAAGCGAGGGCAACCCGTTCAGCAGTGCGCAAGCTGCGAACGGGTTTTTTATTTTGGGGAACAAGGGGGCACGCCCCCTTGACCATCCCCCAGGCCGGTGCAGCAGGTTTGTATGGACCCCAGGGACGCAACGCTTCCACGCTCGGTCGGCGCCGTGGCGCCGCGCCGGATGCGCTTCGCTCAGCCCATCCGCCTCGAGGGCGGCGCGGCGATCGACGAGTACAGCCTCGTCTACGAGACCTACGGCCGGCTCAACGCGGCGCGCACGAACGCGGTGCTCGTGTGCCACGCGCTGAACGCGGCGCACCACGTGGCCGGCCATTACGCCGACGACCCGGCCAACATCGGCTGGTGGGACAACATGATCGGCCCCGGCAAGCCGCTCGACACCGAGCGGTTCTTCGTCGTCGGGCTCAACAATCTCGGCGGCTGCTTCGGCTCGACCGGCCCGTCCTCGCCCGACCCGAAGACCGGCCGGCCCTACGGCTCGAGCTTCCCGGTGGTCACGGTCGAGGACTGGGTGAACGTGCAGGCGCGCCTCGCCGACCGGCTCGGCGTCGCGAGCTGGGCGGCGGTAATGGGCGGGAGCCTCGGCGCGATGCAGGCGCTGCAGTGGACGATCTCGTATCCGGATCGCATCCGGCACGCGCTCGTGATCGCGGCGGCGCCGCGGCTCTCCGCGCAGAACATCGCGTTCAACGAGATCGCGCGCCAGGCGATCACCACCGATCCCGACTTCCACGGCGGCGACTACTACGCGCACGGCGTCGTGCCCACGCGCGGCCTGCGCATCGCGCGCATGATCGGCCACGTGACCTACCTCTCGGACGACGCGATGATGGAGAAGTTCGGCCGGGTCCTGCGTTCGGGCAAGCTCGGCTTCCACTTCGACGTCGATTTCGAGGTGGAGTCGTACCTTCGCCACCAGGCCGACAAGTTTTCCGCGTACTTCGACGCCAACACCTACCTGCTCATCACGCGCGCGCTCGACTACTTCGACCCGGCGGAAGCGCACGGCGGCGATCTTGCCGCGGCGCTCGCGGCCGCGCGCGCGAGGTTCCTCGTCGTCTCCTTCACCTCGGACTGGCGCTTCGCGTCCGCCCGCTCCCGGGAGATCGTCAAGGCGCTGCTCGACAACCGGCGCGACGTCACCTACGCCGAGATCGACGCACCGCACGGCCACGACGCGTTCCTGCTCGAGGATCCGCGCTACCACGCGCTCGTCCGCGCGTACTTCGCGAACGTCGCACGCGAGGTCGGCGCCGACCGCGGCGACGCCGGCGGGACGCCGCTCGAGGAGGGCGAGCCGGTGCGGGTGGCCACCGCCGGAGGTCTCGCGGCGTGACCGGGCAGGCGCACGTCAGCCTGGCCGGCCGCCCCGACTTCGAGGCGATCGCGGCCTGGGTGACCCCCGCGGCCACGGTGCTCGACCTCGGCTGCGGCGACGGGTTGCTGCTCAAGTTCCTCGCGGCGTCCCGGGACGTGAAGGGCTACGGCATCGAGATCGCCGACGAGAACGTGCTGGCGTGCGTGAGCCGCGGCGTGAACGTGATCCAGGGCGACCTCGAGCGGGGCCTGCAGGGCTTCGACGCCGGCTCGTTCGACTACGTGATCCTGTCGCAGACGCTGCAGGCGATGCGCCACACCGAGGACATCGTGCTCGAGATGCTGCGCGTCGGGCGGCAGGCGATCGTGACCTTCCCGAACTTCGGCCACTGGCAGGCGCGCTGGCAGGTCGCGTTGGGCGGCCGGATGCCGGTCTCGAAGACGCTGCCCTACGAGTGGTACGACACGCCGAACGTGCACCTGTGCACGATCCGCGACTTCGAACGGTTCTGCGCCGACCACTCGATCCGCATCCTCGAACGGGTCGTGCTGCACGCCGGGCAGCGCGTCGCGTTCCTGCCGAACCTGCTCGGCAGCCTGGCAGTGTTCCGGTTCGAGAAGCGGCATTAGCGCCCGCATTCCATTTGGACCCGCAACCGAAGCTCCTCAAGTCCAAGCTCTTCTGGGTCGGCCTCCTGTACTTCTCGGAGGGCTTCCCGCTCGGCGTCTTCTACGAGCTCTTCCCGGTCTGGTTCCGCCAGCAGGGCGTCGACCTGCGCTCGATCGGTGCCATCAGCCTCCTCGGCCTCGCCTGGACGCTCAAGTTCCTCTGGGCGCCGGCGGTCGACCACTACCGCGGCCACCGCTACTGGATGGCGACGGTCGACGTCGCCATGGGCGCGGTCATGCTCGGGTTCGCGTTCCTCGCCGGCTTCGGGCCGTGGGTCTGGGCGGCGATCGCGCTCTTCACGCTCCTCTCGGCGACGAACGACATCGCGATCGACGGCTACACGATCGAGCTCCTCGACCGGAACGAGCTCGGGCTTGCGAACGGGGTGCGGATCGGGCTGTACCGGGTCGGGATGCTCGCCTCGGGCGGGATCCTGATCCTGTCGGACTGGATCACGTGGCCGGGCGCGTTCGCCTGCGCGGCGGCCGTGCTTGCGGCGTGCGCGATCGCGGTGCTGCTCGCGCCGCGCGAGCGCGCGGTCGAGCGCCCCAGCCAGGCGACGCTCGGCGCCGAGCTCGCGCGAATCGCCGCTGATCCGAAGCTCGCCGCGATCGTGATGGCGTTCGCGCTCGGCGTGCTCTGGCTCGTCGACCAGGTGGCAGGATGGTCGCAGGGGCGTCCGGCGTTCTGGGGCATCGCGCTCGGCACCGCGGCGGCGGCGCTCGCCGTGTGCTGGCTCGGCAGCCGGACGCTCCGCGGCCCGGTGGCCGCGTCGCCGGCCGCCGAGCAGGGGCCGATGTTCGGGGCGCTGATGGAGCTCCTCGCCCGGCCGTACATCTGGCCGGTGCTCCTCTTCATCCTCATCTTCAAGCTCGGCGACGCGTCGATGGGCTTCATGGTGAAGCCGTTCTGGGTCGACGCCGGCTTCAGCGCGACCGAGATCGGTCTCGTCTCGGTCAACATCGGCCTCGGGCTCTCGATCGCCGGCGGGCTCGTCGGCGGCTGGTACACCGACCGCGCCGGGATCTTCAAGGGGCTCTGGGTGCTCGGGCTCTTCCAGGCGCTCTCGAACCTCGGGTACGCGATCGCGGCCTCCGTGATCCCGTACGGCGCCGGCAGCGCCCCGGAGGCGCTCCATCGCGCGGTGCTCTACTCGGCGAGCGCGGCCGAGTCGTTCACCGGCGGCCTCGGGACCGCCGCGTTTCTCGCGTTCCTGATGGCGATCGTCGACAAGCGCCACTCGGCGACCGAGTACGCGCTGCTCTCGTCGGTGTTCGCGCTCTCGCGCTCGGTCGCCGGCTGGGCGAGCGGGTTCGGCGCGGAGGCGATGGGCTACGGGCCCTACTTCCTGCTCACCTTTTTCCTGGCGTTCCCGGCGTACCTGCTGCTGCCGTGGGCGCGGCGGATGCTCGACTCGCGCGCCTAGTCGTCGCGCGCGTTGCGCGGTTGATTTGACCACTGAAAGCCGGTAGCCTCGACCCTCTCCCCGGGGCGCGCACGCGGCGCCCGGCCGATTTCCGTCCCCACGTTCGAGGATTGCCCATGAACGACCACGTCAACACCGACAAGCTCGTTGCCGACCTGAAGGTCGTCATCGCCGACGCCGAAGAGCTCCTGCGCGCGACTGCCAGCACCGCCGGCGAGAAGGTCTCGGTCGCGCGCGCGAGGATGGAGGACAGCGTGCGCGCCGCGAAGGTCAAGCTCGCGCAGGCCCAGGATGTCATGGCGGATCGCGCCAAGGCCGCCGCTCAGGCGACCGACGACTACGTGCACGCGCACCCGTGGAAGGCGGTCGGGTTCGCCGCGGCGATCGGCGTCATCCTCGGCATGCTGATCTCCCGCCGGTAGCATGTCCTCCGCGGCGGGCGAGCCCCGCTCCCCCGGACTCCTCGATTCGCTCGGCCGCCTCGGGCGCACGGCGCTCGGCCTCGCGCGCACGCGGCTCGAGATCCTCGCGACCGAGATCGAGGAAGAGCGCATCCGCGTGACGCAGCTCGCGCTGCTCGTCGCGGCCATCGTCTTCTGCCTGCAGGTGGCGCTCGTCCTGCTCGTCGTGCTGGTGGTGGTGCTGCTGTGGGACTCGCACCGCGTGGTCACGCTCAGCCTCCTGGGCGCGGTCTTTCTGCTCGCCGCGGTTGCCGGCGCCGCGCGGCTCCGGTTCCTGGTGCGCTCCCGTCCCAAGATCTTCGCCAGCACGATCGCGGAGCTCGCGAAGGACGCGGAGCGGCTGGGGAGCGGCGACAAGTGAACCGCCGGCTCGCCGAGATCCGGGCGCGGCGCGAGCTCCTGCTCGCGAGATCGGCGGTGCAGCGCGACACGCTCGCGCTGCTCGTCCAGCGCTGGCACGCGCCGCTCGACCTCGCCGACCGGGGCTTGCGGGTCGTGCACTACGCGCGGGAGCATCCCGGCGCGATCCTGCTCGCGGTCGCGGTGCTCGTCGCCCTATCGCCGAAGCGCGCGTTACGGTGGGCCGGAGGAGCGACGGCGATCTGGCGCGGCTATCGCTGGGCGGCGGCGGCGCTGGGGCGTCTCGCGCCCTGACCGAACGCGCCGGGGGCCGTTTCCGGTACTAGAGGCGCCAGTCGTAGTCGATGGTGAGCGGCGCGTGGTCCGAGAAGCGCTTCGCCTTGTAGATCGACGCCTTCACCGCCTTCGCCGCGATCCCGGGCGTCGCGATCTGGTAGTCGATCCGCCAGCCGACGTTCTTCGCCCACGCCTGGCCGCGGTTCGACCACCACGTGTACTGCTCCGGCCGCGGATCGAGCCGCCGGAATACGTCCACCCAGCC
>Ga0299906_10004018_pt1 | contig 12081 bp, 8 predicted proteins | sample RVTome_14_FD_200259 | JGI IMG/M metagenome (GOLD analysis project Ga0299906, IMG submission 200259) | Soil microbial communities from uranium-contaminated site in the Upper Colorado River Basin, Wyoming, United States - RVT145D125 (version 2) ...
AACCCGCGAACTCCTTGCCCCCTGGGCCGGGTGCGCGCCCCGGGCGGCTCGGACGGAAGCAGCTCCGTCCGCGGGCGAGCCGGCCCTCGATCGGGCCACCCTGCCACAGCGACCCGAACCGGGCAAGGCGCGCGCGGGACGGCCCGCGCTCAGTCGGCCAGCACCAGGTAGCCGCCCGCCGGGACCGTGCGGGTGGTCTCCTCGAAGCGGAAGCCGGGCAGGTCCATCGCCTGGCGGAAGGTGGCGGTGAGCGCCTGGTCCGTGGGGTTGTTGACCGAGACGTGCCAGCTCGAGCGGCGGGGAGACAGGGAGGCGTTTCGCTGCGTGACCTGGACGAAGAGCTGCGGCCGGTCGCTGACCACCGGGTGGCCGATCACCACGTGGGTGAGCGGCGCGTGGTCGGGGAAGAGCGAGGCCCAGGCCCCGCCCGCCTCGTCCACGGCGGCGGGCCGATAGCGGTTCTCGCTGCCTCCCGGGTAGTACGAGGTGTTGTGGCCCGCGATCTGGTAGAAACCGGCGCTCCAGCGCGGCTCGAGCCCGAGGACGCGCACCGGGAGCGGAGCCTCCAGCGGAGGGCTCGGCCGCCCGATCCGCAGCTCCGCGGCGCCGCCTTCCGCCTGGATCTCCAGCACTCCGTCGCCGGGCAGGCGGCGGCCCCGGGCGATGGCGAGGCCGTCCGGCGAGGCGAAGTACGCCGCCAGGCGCGCGAAGCGCGCGGCGTCGCGAGGCGCGGCATCCACCGGGTCGACCACCTCGAAGAGCTCGAAGCGATGCCGCTCGCCCCGCTCCACCTCCCGGCCCGCCAGGTCGGCGTCCAGGCGCACGGTGATCGAGCTCGCGTTGGCGTAGGCGCTGAAGACGAGCGCCTCGCCCCGGTTCCAGAGGAAGACGTGGTTGGCCGCGGCTTCGCTCCAGAGGCCCATCCACTCCCCGGTGGCCAGGCGCCGGACGAACGGGGAGCGCCGCGCCGGCCACAGCGTTGCCGTCTCCGGCTGGCCGCCTCCCCCGAACACCGCCTTCACGGGGCCGGGCGCCTCCACCCAGATGCTGGACAGGATCTCCAGGCTCTCCACCTCCAGGTCCTGCTTGAAGCGCAGGTCGTTCTCGAAGACGGACGCCAGGGCCCCCCGCTCGTCCGCCCAGCCGTGGAGCCCGCTGGGGTGGGGGCCGACGCCCGGCCGGGCGAACTCGGTGAAGCGCAGCTCGTAGTCGACGAGCTGGCTCGGCTCGTGCGGGCCGTAGAGCGTCCAGGCGTTGCCGACCGGGGTGCCGGGGGCGTAGCGGCGGTCGTGGCGGGCGCGCACCGACACCACGCCCTCGTCCGCGACGTCGAGGAGCGGCACGTTTCGCAGCGGGGGTCCCTCCTGCCCGCGATCCGAGACCAGCACCGGCTGGGCGTTGGGGGCGTGGACGAGGGGGCGCACGCCCACGGGGCCCCCGTCCCAGGTCTCCCCGCCGGCGATCGGCGGGTTGCGCAGGCTCAGGAAGGTCCCGGGCCCGCGACCCAGCCTGGCGTTGGGGCAGTCGTTCACCCGATCGCCGCAGAACGCCACCGCCGCGGCGCTCTCCTTCCAGGAGCGGCGCGCGTAGCTCACGGCGCGTCCGCCCTCGAGGTCCTCCGCCACGACCACGAGATTGCGGTGGAGCGTGCCGTCGAGCTCGAGCACCAGATCGAGGTCCCGGGCGCCGCCGGGGAGGAAGCGGCGGAACAGGCGCGTCCCGTCCAGGATCCGCAGCTCCCGGAGGCCGAGGTCGGAGCTCACGTGCAGCCGCGCCGGCATCTGCGAGCTGCCGGTCACGAAGTTCTCGGCGGCGTAGGTCCAGACCCGGTAGGTGTTCGGCCAGGAGTGGATCAGGGGGCCGTCGGAGACGAAGACGTGGGGCGAGACGTACTGGTAGGCCCAGGCGAGCGCGTCCTCGAAGATCTCCGCCAGCCCTCGGGCGCGGGCCCAGGTGAGGCTCTGGCCGGAACCCACGGCCTCCGCGAGCTCCGCGGGAGACTCCACCAGGTTGACGCTCACCGGCGCCGGGGGGAGCGTTCCCTGGGCCGTCAGCAGGTAGTCGTCGGTCACGTCCTCGAGCAGGCGTCCCCCGGCATAGGTGCGGAGCGCCGCCATGGAGTAGACGCGCAGGTCCGGGAGCTTCTGGCTGTGCGGGTCGTCCAGGAAGCGGTAGTAGCCGACGTTGGTCCAATCCCCCCTGCGCGCCAGTATCCAGTCGAGGACGACCGCCCGGGCTTCGGGCTTCCCGGTGGCGGGGTTCCGGTACTGGAGGTTGAGCCGTTCGCCGAGGAGCACCTCCTCCGGGGGCAGGACCACGCTGTCGCCGAACAAGAAGAGGTGGCTCCCGATGTTGTCGTCGATCACATAGCCGGGAAGGAGCCGCAGCGAGGCGTCGGAGTGCTCGCGACACTCGGCCTTGAGCCGGTCGAGCCGCGCGGGTGTCAGCGACCGGGAGTCCTCGAGGAAGACCAGGAAATCGAGGCCCGCCGCCTTCGCCGCCGCCGCGTACTCGGCCACGCTCCCCTTCCCGGAGCCGAGGGCGCTGCGTGCGCCGAGGAGCCCCCGGAAGGGCTTCCAGTCGTCGCGCCGCTCGTCGTCGTGCTGGCCCGACCTCCACTGGGGCTCCGGGGAGAGCCGCCGGACCTCGGGCCGCTCGTTCTTCGGCAGCAGCCGCTCGGGGCGGGTGACGTATCCCCCCGGCGCGCCGCCGGCCAGGCTCGGCTCCGCGAGCCAGCGGAAGCTGTTCTCCAGCAGGCGCCCGAAGTCGGAGGGCGCGCCCGGGAAGCCGGCGTCGAGGACGCGCCGCTCGTAGAGCCAGCGCGTCCCCTGGCCGAGGGAGAACTGGGGCCACATGGCGCAGAAGGCGATGCGCCCGGGGCCCCGGGAGCGGATCGCGAACAGGGCGGGCTCGCGAACGCCTCCGCGGCGGACCAGGGGATCCGGCGGGGCGGGCCTTCCCGTGCGGCCCGGGTCCACGGGGACCGTGTACGAGGTGGGAGCGCCGCGCAGCACCACCTGCCAGGCGTCGCCCACCTGGATGGGGGAGGTGGCGCCCGCGTTGTAGAGGTCGAAGAGCGGGTACCAGACCTGCTCCACGCCTTCGCTCACCGGCGAGGGGGCCACCTGCCGGGTCGAGGCGAGCTGCTCGTGGCCGCGCATCCGGGGCATCGCCCGCAGCTTGCCGTCGGCCTCCCGTAGCTGCTCGAAGGGGATGCGCGCGTCCCAGGGCTCGATCAGGCTGCGGACGTACTCGTCGCCGTTGTGGGTCTGGGTCATGAGCAGGACCCCGCCCCCGGCCTGCAGGAAGCGCTCCACCAGGGCGAGGAAGCGCTGGCGCTGCCCGTGGACCCGGGGCGGGAAGAAGTGCGGGTTGTCCACGCTGCTGAAGAGGACGAGGACGTTGTATTGCTGGAGGCGCGCCCAGTCCAGGTCCCCGGGATCGTCGGTGTAGTCGACCTCGAAGCCCCGCTCGCGGAGCTCCGCCAGGTACGCGAGGTCCACCCACCAGCCGTCCAGGCCCCGGGGCGAGTGGACGAGGACGGCGGGCCGCTCCTCGCCGGCGGCGACGGCGGCCAGGAGCGCCGCCGCCAGGACCCCGGCCAGGGCCAGCAGGCGTGCGGCCCGGGCCCGGGTTGCGATCATGCCTCCTGGTCCCGGAGCCGAGCCAGGAACTGCGCGAAGACGTGCATCAGCATCTGATGGCCGTCTTCGGCGATGCCGTAGTTCTGCACCGGGACGTGGAGGCTCACGTCGGCGATCTCGGCGAGCTTTCCGCCGCCGAAGCCGGTCATGCCGATCACGCCCATCTTTTTGCGGCGCGCTGCCTCGGCCGCCCGCAGCACGTTGGGGCTGTTGCCCGAGGAGGAGATCAGCACCAGCAGGTCGCCCTCCGCGCCCTGCATCTCGACCTGCCGGGCGAAGCCCTCGTCGTAGCCGAAGTCGTTGGCCAGGGCGGTCAGGAGCGGGGTGTTCGCGGTGAAGGAGACCACCTGGAGCGCCGGACGGTGCTCGACCTGGGTTCCCTTCATCCAGTCGCAGCACAGGTGGTCGGCGATGGCGGCGGAGCCGCCGTTCCCGGCCACGAATACCCGCGAGCCCCGCTCGGAGGCGGCGCGCAGCAGGCCGAAGGCCCGCTCCACGTGCTCGTCCGGCAGGCGCCCCAGGGCCTCCTGCAGCCCCGACAGGTACTCGCGAAGGTAGCTACTGACCGAGCCCGCGTCGGGCGTCCGGTTCCGGAACCGGGGATCCTCGGCCAAGCGGAGAAGCTATCCGTTCCCGCCGGGGCTGCCCAACGCGGGCGCGCGGATGCCTTGAAAAGCGCGGCCGTGGGCTATCCTCGGCAATCGCCGATCCATCGGCTCGGGAAGCGATCGCATGTCCGAAGACGCCGCCGACCGACCGGCAGCGGAAAGCACACCTGAGTACGCCGCGCTGGCCGAGCGGGCCGGTCGCAAGAGCGGCGGCCCGCTCTCCGAGTTCTGGTACTTCCTGGGCCGGACCCGGAAGTGGTGGATGGCGCCCGTCATCCTCGCCCTGCTGCTCGTCGGCTTCCTGCTCGTCACGGGCGGCACGGCGCTGGCGCCGCTGATCTATACGGTCTTCTAGACTCCGGGATGGCTTCGCCTCGCTGGGTCGGACTGCTGCGCTCCCTCGGGCGCAACCTCCTGATCCTGGGGATCTGCTTCGCCCTGCTCGAGGTGGGCACCCGGGCCGTCGTCCCCCCCAGGGAGTGGCCGCCCCGGGTGATTCGGCAGGTCGATCCGGAGAATCGGGCCGCGTTCCTTCCGGGCGCCGAGAGCTTCTACGAGAGCGACGAGTTTCGGTTCACGGTGAGGACGAACCGCTACGGGCGGCGGGACGTCGAGTGGTCCGCCGAGGCGATGGCGGATCCCCGGAACATCGTCTTCATCGGCGACTCGATGGTCTTCGGCTACGGGGTCGATCGGGAAGGCGCGGTTCCGGCGCTCCTGGAGGCGCGCCTGGCCCGGACCGGCGAGCCGCGCGAGGTGCTCGACTTCTCGATGGTGGCGTGCTCGCTGCCGACCTACGCGGAGCTCCTGGAGGAGGCCCTGCGCCTGGGCGTGGCGGCCGAGACGGTGCTGCTCGGTATCACCGTGGGCAACGACTTCTCGAGCGACGTGCTGGATCCTCCGGGGCCGCCGCTCTCCGAGGCGCCGCCCCTACCGTGGTACAGCCACTCCGCCTTCCTCGACTACCTCAAGCGGCGCGCCGAGGGCTCGCCCGTGCTGGTCGGATCGGCCCTCGTGATCGGCCGCTGGCTGGGGCTCACGCTCTACGACACCTCGGGCTCCTACATCTTCCTGCGCCGGCAGACGCCCGAGCAGGAGGCGGTCTTCCGCAGGATCCTCGCCATCACCGGGTCGATCGCCGCGAAGGCCCGGGAGAACGGCCGACGGCTTCACGTCGTGATCTTCCCCAACAAGATCCAGGTGGAGAACACGGACGAGCTGACCGGCGCGATCTACGACGCGGAGAAGCCGAACCGGCTGATCCGGGAGCAGTGCGAGGCGCTCGGCCTCGCCTGCCTCGACCTGCGGCCCGTGCTCTCGGCGGCCTACCGGGCCGGCTCCGGCCCGCTCTTCTTCCCCGTCGACCGCCACCACAACGAGAAGGGCAACGGCATCGTCGCCGAGGCGATCTTCGAGTTCCTCGAGGCCACGGCGAGGGAGGACGCCGCGGCAGCCGGCAACTCCGTCCCGAGACCCGGAGCCGGGGACGGGAATCCCGGAGCGCCGTGAGGCGCCGGGCCCGTGTGATATAACAGGGGGCGTTCGAGGAGTTCCGGTGGCCCTGATCGAGATCCGATCGCCCTCCCGCACCGATCTGCGCTGGTTCGGCGCCATCGTGCTGGCGTTCTTCGGGATCGTGGCCGGCATCGCCTGGTGGAGCTTCCACGCGGCGGGCGCCGCGAGGGGGCTCCTGGCGACCGGGGCCCTGCTCGCCGCGGCCTACTACGCGATCCCGCCGCTGCGCGTGCCGCTCTACCTGCTGTGGATGCACGCGGTAGCTCCCATCGGCTGGCTCGTCTCCCACGCGGTGATGGCCTTCATCTACTACGGCCTGATCGCGCCCATGGGCCTGGGCATGCGCCTGTTCGGACGCGACACCATGGCGCGCCGCTTCGAGCCCGCGGCCGGCACGTACTGGACCGAGCACGATCCCGGCGGCGATCCCGCCCGCTACCTCCGCCAGTCCTGAGCGCCGCGTGACCGCCATCCTCGGCATCTCGGCCTTCTACCACGACTCGGCGGCCGCGCTGGTGGTCGACGGGGAGATCGTGGCGGCCAGCCAGGAGGAGCGCTTCAGCCGCAAGAAGCACGACGACGAGCTCCCCGCCCGGGCGATCCAGGCCTGCCTGGACGAGGCGGGCCTCACCCCGGAGGAGCTCGACTACGTAGGCTTCTACGACAAGCCCTATCTGAAGTTCGAGCGCCTGCTCGAGACCTACTTCGCCTACGCGCCGCGCGGCTTCGCGTCCTTCGCCCGGGCCATGCCGGTCTGGCTCAAGCGCAAGCTCTGGCTGCCGCGGGAGATCCGCAAGGGCCTTGGCGGCCGCTACCACAAGTCCCTGACCTTTGCCGAGCACCACGAGTCCCACGCCGCCGGCGCCTTCTTCCCCTCGCCCTTCGAGGAGGCAGCCATTCTGACGCTGGACGGCGTCGGCGAGTGGTCGACGGCCAGCTACGGCTTGGGCCGCGGCAACCGCATCCGCCTCAGCCACGAGCTGCGCTGGCCCCACTCCCTGGGTCTGCTCTACACCGCCTTCACCCAGTATGCGGGATTCAAGGTCAACGCCGACGAGTACAAGCTGATGGGTCTCGCGCCCTACGGCGAGCCCCGCTTCGTCGACCTCATCCTCGAGCGGCTGATCGACCTGAAGGAAGACGGGTCCTTCCGCATGGACCTCTCGTACTTCGACTACGCCGCCGGCCTGACCATGATCTCGCGGCGCTTCCAGGAGCTCTTCGGCGAGCCGCCCCGGGAGCCCGAGTCGGAGATCAGCCAGCACCACATGGACGTGGCCGCGTCGATCCAGCGGGTGACCGAGGAGGTGATGCTGCGCGCGGCGCGCCACGTGCACGCGGTCACCGGCTCGGAGAACCTCTGCCTCTCCGGCGGCGTGGCGCTCAACTGCGTGGCGAACGGGCGCATCCTGCGGGAGGGGCCCTTCGAGAACGTCTGGATCCAGCCGGCCGCCGGCGACGCCGGCAGCGCGCTCGGCGTGGCGCTCTTCATCTGGCACCAGCTGCTGGACCGGCCGCGCACCGCGAACCCCGCGGACTCGGAGCGGGGGGCGCTACTCGGCCCCGCCTGGGGCGACGAGCAGATCCGGGCCTTCCTCGACGGCACCGGGGCGGCCTACTCCCACGTCGCCGACGACGAGGCCCTGACGGAGCGCGTCGCGGACCTGCTGGCGGCGGGCAAGGTGGTGGGCTGGTTCCAGGGGAGGATGGAGTTCGGGCCCCGGGCCCTCGGCTCCCGCAGCATCCTCGGCGACCCGACGCGCCCGGAGATGCAGAGCGTCATCAACCGCAAGGTGAAGTTCCGGGAGGGGTTCCGGCCCTTTGCACCGGCGGTGCTCCAGGAGCACGTGGACGAGTACTTCGACTTCGAGGCCGGCCGGGAGAGCCCGTACATGCTGCTGGTCTGTCCCGTGCACGAGCGCAGGCGGCGCGCGCTCACGCCCGAGGAGGCGGCGGCCCGGGGCATCGCCAAGCTCCAGGCGCAGCGATCGACGATCCCGTCCGTGACCCACGTCGACTTCTCGGCGCGGGTGCAGACCGTGGACCTCGTGCGCCATCCCCTCTACCGGCGCCTGCTCGAGGCCTTCCACCGCAAGACCGGCTGCCCGGTGCTGATCAACACCAGCTTCAATCTCGGCTGGGAGCCGATCGTGTGTACGCCGAAGGAAGCCTACGAGACCTTCATGTCGTCGGACATCGACGCCCTGTGCGTCGGGCACTTCGTGCTGCAGAAGCGGGAGCAGCGGGCGTGGGTCGAGGCCTCGGGCCCGAGGCGGCCGGAGCTGCGGCTCGAGGACCTGCTGGCGAGCCCCTGCTGCCGGGCGGAGATGCGCCCGGGCGCCGGTCGCCTCGAGTGCAGCGCCTGCGGCCACGCCTTCCCGGTGGAGGAGGGGATCCCGCGCCTGTTCTGGCCCCACGAGTCGATCGGCGAGGACTCCGACGTCACCGAGATGGTCAAGGCCTTCTACGAGGAGACGCCCTTCCCGAACTACCAGGAGCACGAGTCCGTCCGCTCGCTGATCGAGAAGTCGCGGCGCGGGGCCTACGGCCACCTGCTGCACCAGGCGATCCCCTTCAACAGCGACGTGCTCGAGGTGGGGTGCGGGACCGGTCAGCTCTCCAACTTTCTGGGCGTGGGCTGCCGGCGGGTGGTCGGCACGGACCTGTGCCTGAACTCGCTGCGGCTCGGCGAGGACTTCGCCCGGCGCCAGGGGCTGGACCGCACGAGCTTCGTGCAGATGAACCTGTTCCGCCCCGCCTTCAGGCCCGGTGGCTTCGACGTGCTGCTCTGCAACGGCGTGCTGCACCACACCAGCGCCCCCTACGAGGGCTTCCGGGGCCTGGTATCGCTGGTGCGCCCCGGCGGCCACGTGGTGATCGGCCTCTACAACCGCTGGGGCCGCCTGGCGACGGACCTCCGGCGCCAGCTCTTCCGCCTGACCGGGGGTCGCCTGCGGCGGCTCGACCCCTACCTGCGCTCGTCGCGGCTCTCCCCCGACAAGGAGCGCGCGTGGTTCGCCGACCAGTACCGCCATCCCCACGAGTCGAAGCACACGATCGGCGAGGTGCTGCGCTGGTTCGAGGAGAACGACCTCGACTTCGTCCGCGGCATCCCCTCGCCGACCCTCGGGGAGGGCGACGTGCCGGCGGAGGGGCTCTTCTCGCCCGGCCCCCGCGGAGGGCGGCTCGACCACCTCTTCAGCCAGGCGGCGCAGGTGGTGACGGGAAGCCGCGAAGGCGGCTTCTTCCTGATGATCGGGCGCCGCCGCGCGGGTGCGGGAGAGGCCTGAGGCGAGGTCCGCCCGCGGCGGGGTCTCGCGCTAGCGCAGCCCCCGCTGCGTCCCGGAGCCGACCAGGGCCAGGATCCGCCCGGCCGCCGCGCGCAGGTCGTCGGCCACGACGTCCGCCGGGCGCGGGCTGCGGGCCTCGGTCTCGGCGCCGTAGCCGGTGCGCACCAGCACGCCGGTGGCGCCCAGGCCCCGGGCCAGCTCCATGTCGCTGGCGGCGTCGCCCACCACGAAGCTGCGGGCGGGGTCGAAGCCGTGCTCCCCGGCGGCCCGCAGCGCCATCCCGGTGCGCGGCTTGCGGCACTCGCAGCCCGCGTCCGGGTGGTGCGGGCAGAAGTAGATGCCGTCCAGGGTCACGCCCTCCGCCCGCAGCAGCTCGAGGAGCCGCGCGTGGATGAGCGCGAGGGCGTCCTCGTCCAGGTAGCCGCGTCCGATGGCCGACTGGTTCGTCACGACCACCAGGCCGAGGTCCCGATCGGCCAGCCGGCGCAGCCCCTCCGCCGCGCCCTCGATCAGCTCCACCGCATCCGGATCCGAGAGGTAGTGCTTCTCGACGATGAGGGTGCCGTCCCGGTCGAGCAGCACGAAGCGGCGTCGGCTCATCCCTGCTCCTGCCGCGCAGTTCCCAAGCGGGGCGTATGATACCGTCTTGCGCGATGCGCATCCCGGCAGGCCGCCTGGAGCGCCTCGGCCGGAACCCGCCGAGAGGTCTGAGGGCCGGGGCGCAGTGACGAGGCGCGTCGCTCTGCTCGAGAATCCGATCCAGGACTACGACTGGGGCTCGCGCACGGCGCTGGCCGAGCTGCTGGGGCGCGAGCCCTCCCTGCGGCCCCAGGCCGAGCTGTGGATGGGAGCGCATCCGCGGGCGCCGTCCCGGGTGCGCTTCGCAGAGGGCTCGCTCGAGCTCGGCGAGTGGATCGAGCGCGACCCGGACGCGGTGCTCGGGCGCGCCGTCGTGGAGCGTTTCGGTCCGCGGCTCCCCTTCCTCTTCAAGGTGCTGGCGGTGGAGCGGGCGCTCTCGATCCAGGTGCACCCGGACGCGCGCCAGGCGGCCGAGGGTTTCGCCCGCGAGCAGGCCGAGGGCATGCCCCTCGACGCCGCCGAGCGCTGCTACCGCGACCCGAGCCCCAAGCCCGAGCTGGTCTGCGCGCTGACCCCGTTCCGCGTCCTGCGCGGCTTCCGGCCCGTGGCCGAGATCCGCGAGGCGTTCCGGCGCCTGGGCGGAGAGGCGCTCGCCCTGGCGGCCTGCCTCGACGACGCGCCGAGCCCGGCCGAGGGCCTGCGCCGGCTGCTCGACGCGCTGCTCGGCATGCCGGCGGCCGACCGGGCCCGGGGGCTCGCCGGCGCCGTCGCCGAGGCCTCGAAGCGCGCCGGCGACGACCCCGCCTGCGCCTGGGTCGAGCGCCTGGCCGCGGAGCACCCCGGCGATCCCGGCGCCCTGGCGCCCCTCTACCTGCGGCTCTTCACGCTGGCGCCCGGCGAGGCCATGTTCCTGCCCGCCGGCGAGCTCCACGCCTACCTCCACGGCACGGCGGTCGAGCTGATGGCGAACTCGGACAACGTGCTGCGGGGCGGCCTCACCCACAAGCGCGTCGACCCGCGGGAGCTGATGCGGACCGTCGACTTCGCGGCCCCGGAGCCCCGGGTGCTGCGGCCCGAGCCGCGGGGCCCGGGCCGCGTCGCCTACCGCACGCCGGCCCGGGACTTCGAGCTCGAGGTCATCGCCGTGGAGGAGGGCGACCCGGTGGCCCTCGAGGTCCGGTCCGCCTCGATCCTGCTCTGCACCGAGGGGGCGGTGTGGGTGGAGGAGCGCGACGGCGCCGCGACCGGGCTCCCGCGCGGCTCGAGCTGCCTGGTCCCGGCGGCGGCGCGCCGGATCCGCCTCGAGGGCGCGGGCCGGGTCTACCGCGCCTCGGTTCCAGACTGAGGCCCGGGCGTGGCCGATCCCGCGAACGGTCGCCCCGCGGACATGGGCCGGCGCTTCGCCCGGGGCGCGCTCTACGTGGGCGCGGCCAACTGGACGACCTACGCCCTCACCTTCGCGGTGGGCCTCTTCATCGCCTACCTGCTCGGGCCCGAGACCTTCGGCGTCTACGCCCTGGCCGTCGCGGTGAACGAGCTGGTGGGCATCATCGCCGGCTTCGCCATCGCCCCGGCCCTGGTCCAGTCGCGCTCCGAGTCCCGCGAGCTCTTCGACACCGGCTACGCCATGTCCCTGGGCCTGGCGCTGATCGGTCTGGTCGTCTGCGCCCTGATCGCGCCCTTCCTGTGGGTGCTGCGGTCGCCCGAGCCGGCGCTCTTCCTGATGGCGTTGGGCACGGCCCGCATCTTCGTCCTGCTCGGCGACGTCGGCTTCGCCAGCATGGACCGGGTCTACCGCTACGGGCCCATGGCCTGGGTGCTGCTCGCGGCCCAGGGCCTGCCGAGCCTGGCGGCGCTGGCGCTCGCCTACGGGGGTTTCGGCGCCTGGAGCCTGGTGCTGCGCGACCTGCTGGTGGCGCTCCTGGTCTTCGTGCTCACCCAGTGGGCGGCGCCCCGGCGCCTGCACCTGCGCATCCACCGGGACTCCTTCCTCCGCATCCGCTCCTTTGCGGCGCCGTTCTTCGTGGCCCGCATGCTCGACGTGTTCCTGATGCGCTTCGACCGACTGGTGGTGGGGCTCGTCTTCGGGAACGCGGCCATCGGCCTCTACCACCAGGCCCGCTACCTCTCCGAGGCCGGTCAGCTGGCCACGAACCCGTTGATGCGGGTGGCGCTCAACCTCTACTCCCGGCTCCAGGACGATCTCGAGCGGCTGGCCCGCTCCTACGCGATCGTGAACTACTTCATGGTCCGGGTGCTCTTCGCCGGCGCGGCGGTGCTGCTGATCTTTCCCGAGGAGACGGTGCGGCTGCTGCTGCGCGAAGAATGGCTCGGCCTCGCGCCGCTGCTGCGCATCCTGGCCCTCCACGCCGCGCTCTTCCCGGTGCTCGACAACATGAAGGTGCTGCTCTACGCCCGCGGCGAGATGCGGGCCAACATCGCCCT